>DGYMJ06203__coassemble_1352_pt1 | contig 10508 bp, 8 predicted proteins | sample DGYMJ06203__metabat2_high_PE_020 | metagenome-assembled genome bin DGYMJ06203 | reverse complement strand
CCCCTACATCGCCAAGGTTGCCGTGGGCAAGCTGGAGAAGGTCCATGTGTTCGGCAACGACTATCCCACTCCGGACGGCACCGGCGTGCGCGACTACATCCATGTGGTTGACCTGGCCCGCGGCCATGTGGCTGCCATCAAGAAGCTGGCCACCAAGCCCGGCCTGTTCATCTGCAACCTGGGCACCGGCCACGGCTACAGCGTGCTGGACGTCATCAAGGCCTACAGCAAGGCCTGCGGCAAGGAGCTGCCCTATGTGATCGACCCGCGCCGCCCCGGCGACATCGCCGAGTGCTACGCCGACCCTGCCAAGGCCAAGAACGAGCTGGGCTGGGAGGCCGAGTACGGCATCGACGAGATGTGCGCCGACAGCTGGAGATGGCAGAGCCAGAACCCGGACGGCTACAAGACCGCCCAGTGATCCGTTTCCGGCGGTTCCCTCCCAAGGCTTTCCCCGGGGATGGCCTTCGGCAGACATAACTTTCGGTAAGAAGATTTTTTCAGCAAACTGCGCCGTCCTTTCTGCGAAGGGCGGCGCAGATTTTCGATTGCGGCCGGTTTTGCGCAGCCGGGCAGGCTTCGGGTGGGGGATTCAAAGGCTTCCCCCTGGGGGGAAGCTGTCACGCAAAGCGTGACGGATGAGGGGAAAGCTGGCGGTACCCGCAAGCTTTTGGAAACGCGCGTTTCGCTTTTCGATCCTCCGGCAGCCTTGCGCAGTGGGGCAGGCTTCGACCTCATCCGTCCTCTTCGAGGGCACCTTCCCCTGCCAGGGGAAGGCTTTCGATGGGGGAGAGCACCGGCGGTTTTCGCCAAAGGCTTCCCCCTGGGGGGAAGCTGTCACGCAAAGCGTGACGGATGAGGGGAAAGCCTCCGGCGCGCACGATCCCCCGCAAGAACACGTTTTCCACAAACTGCGCCGCCCTCTGTGCAAAGGGCGGCGTTTCTGCAAAAGGAGACAGGATATGATTCAGGAGTTTTGCCCGCGGCAGCTGGACGATGTGATGCGGCTGTGGCTGGAAGGAAACCTGCAGGCCCACCCGTTTGTGCCCGCGAGCTATTGGCGGCAAAACGCAGACGCCGTGCGCGCCGCGATCCCCCAGGCACGGGTCTGGGTGTGGGTGGAACAGGACGGGGCCGTCGGCGGCTTTCTCGGCCTGCAGGACGGGTACATCGCCGGCCTCTTTGTGGAGCGTCGCCTGCAGGGCAGGGGAGTGGGCACCCGGCTGCTGCGGCATGTGCAGTCGCTTTCCGATACCCTGGCGCTGGACGTATACGCCGCCAACCGGCGCGCGGTGGAGTTCTACCGCGCACAGGGCTTTGCGGTGTCCTCCAGCCGCATCGACCCCCAAACCGGCCGGCGGGAATACCGCATGTGCTGGACGGCCGGCCAATAAAAACAGCCGCCGCGCGCACAGGGCGGTGTTTCCCTGCACGCGCGGCGGCTATGTAGTTTGCAAAAAGGGGGCAGCCGAAGTCAGCGCGGCGCGCCGTCCTCGCTGTCGGCCGCGTGCGCCTCGGCGTTTCCCAGCCGCTCCAGCAGCCGCCGTGCGCCCCAGCAGCCGTACAGCAGCCCGGCGCCGGCGCCGATCAGCACCAGCCCCAGCAGCCGCGCCGCCTGCTTTATGCCCCAGAACGGGCTGAACAGCAGCAGCGCGCCCGCCGCGATATACACCAGACTTCCGGCCAGATGGGTCTTCCAGGGGAGCTCCAGCCGGCGTTTCTGCAGCGCTGCACGCATCCGCAGAACGCCCAGCACCATCGCCCAGGTGCCGCCGCAGATCCCCAAAAACGCGATGCTCACATTCCGGTTCAGCAAAAACACCAGACCCACCATCAGGGTCACGGCGCCGGACAGCCAGCCGAATCCCGGCAGCGAGCCGAGCGTCCGCTGCGTCCAGAAAAAGGCCAGCTGCACGCCGCCCGCCAGCAGCAGGCCGATGCCCAGCGCCACCGGCAGCAGCGCCAGCGCCTTGGCCGGCCACAACAGGATCAGCACGCCGAACACGATCAGGCACACCGCCGACGCCGCCGGCAGCGCCAGCCACCGGGCCAGCGGGCCGTACTCGTCTTTTTTCATCGCGCTCAGGCCGCCGGCTGGGCTCCGTCGGGCGAAACGGGGCTCGCGTTCAGGCTGCCGGTGCAGCTGGTGGTGGAACCGTCATAGGCCACCGACAGCCGGTACCTCGAATTCGTGTCCAGCCCGGTGAAGGTGCCGGTGCCCACCGTGTTGTCGGTGCGGAAATACAGCGTGTCCACCCATTCGGTGCCGGTGTCGGTGCGCTTCCACAGGTTCACGCGGAAAGACTTCAGCATGCTGCCGCCGGCATCGCCCTGCGCCACCACCGTGAGGGTGTCGGAGCCGGGATAGAAATAATCGGTGCTGCGGCTGGAAACCGAGATCTGCGTGAAGGCGGCGCACAGGGTGGAATCCATCATCACGGTCTCCACGCTGTTGCGCCGGCCAACCGGCGAAAAGCCTTCGGGGAAGGTGATGGTCCCGCCGTCGGCCACAAACTCGATCTCCTCCTCGCTGTCGTCAATGCGCTTGAAGGGGCCGCAGCCGGTCAGCAGCGCCGCACACATGGTCAGCGCCAGCGCCAGCGAAACAAGGCGTACAATGCGTTTCATGGGGTCGTCCTCCAATATTACAAAAATAAGAAAATCCGGCGGGAATCCCGCCATTCCTTTGACATTTTGCCCCGGCTCGGTTACAATGGTACTAATCGGAGCAATGTATCCCGTATCTTAGTTATTATAAACCAGAATTGCCCGCGGCACAAGCCGCGCCGAAAAATTCACACACAGGCGGCATTCTTCCGCCCCAACCACACAGAAAGGAACCAAGCAATGGACCCTCTTAAACAGATCCGCTTTGTCAAGCACGGCACCGTCTGCCTGGAAAACGAGGAGGCGGTGGTGTATGTGGACCCGTATGATCTGGACGGCGAGCCGCACGACGCCGACCTCATCATCATCACCCACGCGCATTCGGATCACTTTTCGCCCGCCGACATCGAAAAGATCTGCAAGCCCGACACCTGCTACGCCACCACCGCCGAGGTGGCCGCGCAGCTGGAGCGCCATCTGCAGATCGACGACGCCTACATCAGCCACCTCAGCTGCGAGATGCCCGCGCTGTGCTACGAGTTCGGCGTGATGGTGATGCCGGTGGAGGCCGAGAACGTCAACCATCCGCTGGGCTTCGGGTTCGGCGTGATCGTGGAGATGAGCGGCGTGCGGTACTACATGTCCGGCGACACCGACCGCCTGGCCCAGGACGCCGACTGCGACGTGCTGTTCGTGGCCTGCGACGGCATCTATAATATGCCCGACCCGCTGAACCTCGTGCCGCGCCAGATCGAGGCGATGGACGAGCGCCCCGGCCTGGTCGTGCCCTACCACTACGGCCTGTTTGCCGGCACCGAGCAGAACGGCAAACAGCTGGCCAAGGTCCTCAAGGAGCGCGGCTATAAGGTGAAGCTGCTGATCAAATAACGTTCCTCTGTGCGCCGTCCGCTTTTTTGGCGGGCGGCGCTTTTTTGCGCGCCTGTAAAAGAAAACGCCAAAGCCGCCCGGAATATTTCAATTTTTCCCCCAAAGGATTTGCAAACCGCCCCAAAAACAGGTATAATCAAACAGTATGCAGCAAATCGGGCCGCCCATGCTGCGGCCGGCGGCTTTTGTGAAAAAGATTCTGTGTTTGCAAGAGGAGTAGATCATGGAAGAACGTATGAGCAATTTCCTGACCGAGATCATCGAGGCCGACCTGGCCGAGGGAAAGGTGAAAGAGATCCACACCCGCTTCCCTCCCGAGCCCAACGGCTATCTGCACATCGGCAGCGCGAAGGCCATCTACATCAACTACACCATCGCCAAGCAGTACGGCGGCAAGTTCAACCTGCGCTTTGACGACACCAACCCCTCCCACGAGGATGTGGAGTATGTCGACAGCATCCAGCAGGATCTGGAGTGGCTGGGCGCCATCCCCAACGGCGGCGTGTACTACGGCAGCGACTATTTCGACAAGTGCTATGAATACGCCGAGCTGCTGATCAAAGAGGGCAAGGCGTATGTGGACGACCTGTCCCGCGAGGAGATGCAGGCCTACCGCGGCCAGGACGCCGGCAAGCCCAGCCGTCCCAGCCCCTACCGCGACCGCACCCCCGAGGAGAACCTCGACCTGTTCCGCCGCATGCGCGCCGGCGAGTTCCCCGACGGCAGCAAGACTCTGCGCGCCAAGATCGACCTGGCCAGCCCCAACATGAACATGCGCGACCCGGCCATCTACCGCATCATGCGCGCACACCACCACCGCCAGGGCGACAAGTGGTGCATCTATCCGCTGTACGACTTCGCGCATCCCATCCAGGACGCCATCGAGGGCATCACCCACAGCATGTGCAGCCTGGAGTTTGAGAACCACCGCCCCCTGTACGAGTGGGTGATCGACAACCTGCACCTGGGCCCCTTCCCCATCCAGCGCGAGTTCGCCCGCCTGAACGTCACCAACACCGTGATGAGCAAGCGCTATCTGCGCAAGCTGGTGGAGACCGGCGTCACCGACGGCTGGGACGACCCCCGCATGCCCACCCTGTGCGGCCTGCGCCGCCGCGGCTACACCCCCACCAGCATCTTCGAGTTCGTGCGCCGCGCCGGTGTGGCCAAGGCCTACAGCCTGGTGGACAACCGCCTGCTGGAGCACTGCATCCGCACCGAGCTGGAGACCACCGCGCTGCGCCGCATGGCGGTGATCGACCCCGTCAAGCTGACCATCACCAACTATCCCGAAGGCCAGGTGGAATACTTCGACGTCGCCAACAACCCCAACAAGGCCGCGAACGACAGCTCCACCCGCCCGGTCGCCTTCAGCGGCACCGTCTGGATCGAGCGCAGCGACTTCGCCGAGGTGCCCCCGCCCAAGTTCCAGCGCCTCAAGCCGGACGGCGAGGTCCGCCTGATGGGCGCGTATATCGTCAAGTGCAACGAGGTCGTGAAGGATGAGGCCGGCAGCATCGTCGAGCTGAAATGCACCGCCGACCTCGAGACCCGCAACGGCATGCCCGCCGACGGCCGCAAGGTGCGCGGCACCATCCACTGGGTCAGCGCCGCCCACGCGGTGGACGCCGAGGTCCGCCTGTACGACAACCTGTTCACCGAGCAGAACATGGGCGAGCTGCCCGAGGACAAGACCTACGACGACTACCTGAACCCGGATTCGGTGAAGGTGCTGCCGAACGCCAAGCTGGAAGCCTGCCTGGAGGGCGCGCAGCCGGGCGAGCGGTTCCAGTTCGTCCGCATGGGCTACTTCACCCCCGATTCCAAGCACCCCGGCACCTATAACCGCATCGTCACCCTGAAGGACAGCTTTTCCAAGACCCTGGGCTGACGGACGAAAGGAGAACCACACATGGCCAAAACTGTTGTAACCCGTTTTGCCCCCAGCCCCACCGGCTATATGCACATCGGCAACCTGCGCACCGCGCTGTATTCCTACCTGATCGCCAAGAGCCAGGGCGGCAGATTCATCGTGCGCATCGAGGACACCGACCAGGAGCGCCTGGTGGAGGGCGCGGTGGACGTGATCCTCAGCACCCTGGCCCAGACCGGCCTGGACTACGACGAAGGCCCCCTCGTGGGCGGCGAGCACGGCCCCTATATCCAGAGCGAGCGCAAGCCCATCTATATGGAGTACGCCAGACAGCTGATCGCCAGCGGCGACGCCTACTACTGCTTCTGCACCCCCGAGCGCCTGGCGGCCCTGAAGGAGAACGACGGCTTCGGCGGCTACGACCGCCACTGCCGCGACCTCGACGAGGCCACCGTGCAGGCAAACCTCGCCGCCGGTATGCCCTACGTCATCCGCCAGAAGATGCCGCTGGAGGGCACCACCAGCTATGTGGACGAGGTGTTCGGCGAGATCAGCATGGAGAACAGCCAGCTGCAGGACCAGATCCTCATCAAGGCCGACGGCTACCCCACCTACAACTTCGCCCATGTGGTGGACGACCATCTGATGGGCGTCACCCATGTGGTGCGCGGCAGCGAGTACCTCACCAGCACCCCCAAGTATGTGCTGCTGTACGACGCCTTCGGCTGGGAGCGCCCGGTCTACTGCCATCTGCCCCTGCTGATGGGCAAGGACGCCGAGGGCAACGTCTCCAAGCTGTCCAAGCGGCACGGCGCGGTGAGCTTCCAGGACCTGGTGAACAGCGGCTATCTGCCCGAGGCGATCGTGAACTACATCGCCCTGCTGGGCTGGTGCCCCAAGGAGACCAACGAGGAATTCTTCACGCTGGACAGCCTGAAAGAGCAGTTCAGCATCGCGGCCATCAACAAGTCGCCGTCGGTGTTCGACTACGACAAGCTGCTGTGGTTCAACGGCGAGTACATCAAGAAGATGCCCTTCGAGGCCTTCCTGGAAAAGGCGATGCCCTATCTAAACGCCGCCGTCCCCAGCATCGCCGACAAAACGGCGGTGGCGCGCCTTCTGCACACCCGCGTGTCGGTGTTCAGCGAGATCCCCGAGAAGATCGGCTTTCTGGCCGCTCTGCCGGACTACGACACCGCGCTCTATGCCAACAAGAAGAACAAGACCACCCCGGAGAGCTGCGCCGCCATCCTGGACGCCGCCATCCCGGCGCTGGAAGACTGCGAGAACTGGCAGGGCGACGCCCTGTTTGAGCTGCTCAAGCAGGTGGCCGCCGATCTGGGCGTCAAGAGCGGCGCTGTGATGTGGGCGGTGCGCATCGCGGTGGCAGGCGTGCCGGTCACCCCCGGCGGCGCCACCGAGCTGATGGAGATTTTGGGCAAAGAAGAGAGCCTCGCCCGCCTGAAAGCCGGCCGCGCCAAACTCTAAATCGCAGTACAAACAAGCAGGGTCGGTGCATTGCCGGCCCTGTTTTTGTCAAGAGGGGAGAAAGTCATGAAGATCCGATCGGAAAAAGCGGCGATGCTGGCGGTGGGGACATTCTACCTGCTGTTCTCGCTGCTGCTGGGCGCGGTATACGCCTATGTCCTGTTCGACAAGAGCATCCACGGCTGGCACCGGCTGCCGCTGTTCGCCGCGATGGCGGCGGCGGGCGCGGTGCTGGCACTGGTATGGAGGGCGCTGGGCCGCATCCCGGGCTGGCTGGAGCGATACGGCCGCCGCACGGTGGCGATCGGCTGCCTGGCGCTGGCGGGGATACAGATCCTGCTGGCCGCCCGGCTGGAATACCAGCCCACCTTCGACCTCGAGGCCATCTACGGCGGCGCGCAGGAATGGGTGCGCACCGGGAACTTCGCCTCCTATGCCACCTCCACCTGTGCCGGCGATTATTTCTGCTATTTCCCCAACAATTTCGGCGGCCTTGCGCTGCTGGCGCTTGCGTTTCGCCTCACCGGGCCGCTGGGGGAGAGCATGCCGTTTTTCGTGGCGTCGGTTTTGTGCAGCGGGCTGGTGAGCGCGGCGGTCTGGTTTGGCTGCGAGGTCTGCCGCCTGCTGTGGGGGATGCGGCAGGCGGTGTTCTGCCTGTGCCTGTTTTTGCTGATGCCGCCGTTTTATCTGGCAGGCGCGGCCTTCTACACCGACTTTTTGTCGATGCTGTTCCCGGTGCTGGGGCTGTATTGCTTTCTGCGCATGCAGCGCGCGGCCGGCCGCCGGTCCCGCGTGCTCTGGCTGGGCGGCTGCTGCGCGGCGGTGGCGGTGGGCACGCTGATCAAAGGCACGGTGGCGATCACGGCGGTGGCGCTGGTGATCGTGCTGCTGTGCATGCGGCGTCTGCGCCGCGCGGCCGTGACGGCGGCCTGCCTGCTGGCTGTGTGTATGGGGGTGCAGGGCGTGTTTTCCGCCTGGATGACTTCCCACCTCGACCCCCGGAAAGCAGAGCTGTACGCCACCCCCACCCTGCACTGGGTGATGATGGGCCTGCAGGGCAACGGCGGATACAGCGCCGCCGACTACGACTTGACCCGTTCCTTCACCGACACCGCCGCCCGCGACGAGGCCCTGAAAGAGGAGATCGGCCGCCGCGTGTCCGCACTGGGCGTGAGCGGGCTGGCAGACCTGTGGGAGCGCAAGCTGGCGGTCGATTTTGGCGACGGTACGCTGGCGGTCTCGGATTTCCTCGATGACCGCCCGGTCACCTCCCGCCCGCTGCACCAGTGGGTGCTGTACGGCGGCGAGCACTACAAAACCTACCAGACCCTCTGCAACGGCGTGTATCTGGTCGTCGCGCTGCTGATGGTGGCGGGGGCGGTGCTGCCCGGACGGGAAAAGGGCGAGGGGATGGCTCCCTGGCTGTGTGTGTTTGGGCTGGCGCTGTTTTTGATGATGTGGGAGAGCAGCGCCCGCTATGTGACCAACTTTGTGCCGCTGATGCTGGTGTGTGCGGCGGGCAGCATGCCGCGCGTCTGCGCGGCGCTGCGGCAGGTGTTCCGCCGCCTATAAAGGGGATAGCTTGTGCAGTCCGAAAGCATTCCCCCCATCCGTCGCCTGCGGCGACAGCTTCCCTCCAATGGGAAGCCTTTGACAGAACCTGGCGGTGCTGCACCTGCCTGAACGCCTTCCCCTGGGAAGGTGCCCCGCTTTGCGGGGCGGATGAGGTCGCAGCCTCTCCGCTGCACAAAGTGAAAGGCTTTATCAGCAGAAAAAGGCCGTGCGCTCCTGCAAAACAGCAAGGGCGCACGGCCTTTTGCCATGCAGAATGGACCTTACAGCCGGGCCAGCATGTCGGCCACGATGGCGGTGGCGGTGGCCACGTATTCGCCGATGCTGAATTTCTTCACCACCAGCAGCTCGTGGCCGCTCTCGTCGGCGTTGTCGCTCATCGCGCGCAGCACCACGCAGGGGATGCCGTTGCGGGCCGCGATCTGGCACACCGCCGCGCCCTCCATCTCCACACAGTCGGGGCTGCACTTGGCGGCAATGGCGGCCTTGGTGGCGCTGTCGCCCACGAACTGGTCGCCGGTGGCGATGGTGCCGGTGAGGTATTTCACCCCCAGCGCGGTGCAGGCGGCCTCGGCGGCGGCGATCAGGGTCTCGTCCCCTTTGAAGGTTTTCAGGAACGGCGCGCTCTGGCAGATCATCTCCGGCTCGGCGTCGTGGTACACCACGTCGCGGCCGATCACCACATCGCCCACGCCGATCCTGTCGGACATGTTGCCCGCAATGCCGGAAAAGATCAGGCGGTCGGCGCCGTAGCGGGTGGCCAGCACCTGCACGGTGGAGGCGGCGTTCGCCTTGCCCATCCCGGCGCAGCACAGCACCACGTCCTGCCCGGCCAGACGGCCCTTCACATATTCCACGCCGGCGTAGGTCTCGGCGGTGCAGCCGTCCATTCTGGCGGCCAGCTGGTCGATCTCGTCGGGCATCGCGCCCATCACGGCAGTCAGCATTCCGGCGCCCTCCTTATACATTGAACAGGAACTCGATGATGTCCCCGTCCTTCACCACATAGTCCTTGCCCTCGGTGCGCTGCAGGCCCTTGGCCTTCACGTTGGCCATGCTGAAATCGCAGGCGGCCAGGTCGTCGTAGCTCACCACGCTGGCACGGATAAAGCCGCGCTCGAAGTCGGAGTGGATCTTGCCGGCAGCCTGCGGCGCCTTGGTGCCGCGGCGGATGGTCCAGGCGCGGCACTCCTTCTTGCCGTCGGTCAGGAAGCTGATGAGGCCCAGCAGGGTGTAGCTGGCCTTGATGAGGTTGTCCAGGCCGGTGGCCTCGATGCCCATTTCGGCCAGGAACTCGCGCTTCTCCTCGGGGGTGTAGTCGGCGATGTCCTCCTCGGTCTTGGCGCAGATGGGGATGCACTGCGCGCCCTCGGCGGCGGCCAGCTCCTTCACCTTCTGGTAGTAGGCGTTCTGCTCCATGCCGTCCATCAGGTCGTCCTCGCTCATGTTGGCGGCGTAGATCACCGGCTTTGCGGTCAGCAGGCCCAGCTCGCGGCGCAGCGCCATCTGCTCGTCGTCGTTCTCGTCCCAGTCGAAGCTGCGGGCGTTCTTGCCGTCGGACAGATGCTGCTCCAGCTCGCTCAGCAGGTTGGCGGCGGCCAGCGCCTTTTTGTCGCCGGTCTTGGCGGCCTTGGCAAAGCGGGCCTGGCGGTTGGACACCATCTCCAAATCGCTCAGGATCAGCTCGGTGTCGATGGTCTCGATGTCGCGCAGGGGGTCCACGCTGCCCTCCACGTGCACGATGTCGCCGCCGTCAAAGCAGCGCACCACATGCACGATGGCGTCGCACTCGCGGATGTTGCCCAGGGACTTATTGCCCAGGCCCTCGCCGTGGGAAGCGCCCTTCACCAGGCCGGCGATGTCCACAAATTCCACGATGGCAGGCGTTTTCTTGTTGGTGTCCCAGATCTCGGCCAGCTTGTCCAGACGGGCGTCGGGCACGGGCACGACGCCGGTGTTGGGGTCGATGGTGCAGAAGGGGTAGTTCGCCGCGGCGGCGTTCTTGGTGCTGGTGATGGCGTTGAACAGGGTGCTCTTGCCCACGTTGGGCAGACCCACGATACCTAATTTCATATATCTC
>DGYMJ06203__coassemble_1277_pt1 | contig 10866 bp, 11 predicted proteins | sample DGYMJ06203__metabat2_high_PE_020 | metagenome-assembled genome bin DGYMJ06203 | reverse complement strand
CCCCGCGCTCGGTCAGGCGGCGGAGCCACCAGGGCTTCGGCCACACGCGGACCGGGATGCCCAGGATGTGCACCCGCACGCGGGGGGCGTCGGGGCGGTATTCGGCGTCGATCACCACCGGCACCACCAGCAAAAGCAGCAGCAGGACCAGCAGCACCAGCAGCAGAATGCCGATCCCCTTCAGCACCGCCAGCAGCACGGCGATCATATCGCGTCCTCCGGCGGCAGCTCATCCTCGGGGGCGTCCGGGGCGTCGGGCCCGTCGGGGAGGGGCGGCAGCGGGCTGCTCTCGTCGTGCAGCGGGGGAAGGTCCTCCAGCGAGGACAACCCGAAGGTGCGCAGAAACGCGTCGGTGGTGCCGAAGCCGATGGGGCGGCCGGGCAGGTCCAGACGGCCCGCCTCCTCCACCAGGCCCTTCTGCATCAGCGTCTGGACCGTGGAGGAGGAGTCCACCCCGCGCACCTGCTCGATGAAGGCGCGGGAGACCGGCTGGTTGTAGGCGATGATGGCCAGCACCTCCAGCGCCGCCGGCGACAGCGGTGCGTTGCGCTTGACCGCCAGCGCGGCCTGGATATAGGGGGTGAACTCGCTGCGGGCGGCCATCTGCCAGCGGTCTTCCAGGCGCAGCAGGCAGATGCCGCGGTGCTGGCTGTCGTACTCGGCCTGCAGGGCGGCCAGCGTCTGCTCGATCACGGCGGGATCGGCCTCCAGCACCTCGGCCAGATGGCGGGCGCTCACCGGGTCGGCGCAGCCGAACAGCAGCGCTTCCACCGCCGCGCGGTATCGTTTTTCCATTTATCGTTTCTCCTTTGTGCGGCGCGCCAGCGACAGGCGCTGGTCGTCGTCGATGGTCAGGCGGCCGGCGCGCATCAGCTCCAGCACGGCCAGGAAGGTGGCCACCGTCTGGCTGCGGCTGCCGCCCGGACGGAACAGCTGCCCCAGGCGGCGCAAACTGCCGGTGACCAGGCCGCGCAGCACGAACACCACCCGCGACCCCACCGACACGAACGGCGCGGTGACGATGGGCTCAAACTGGCGCTGGGTGGGCGGACGGCGGGCGATTTTGCGGCCCAGTGCGCCGCGCAGCGCGTCGCGCAGGATGTAGGGTGGGTGGCGCAGGGTGTAGGTCTGGTCCTGCTCCACCTCCATCGGGCGGCGCACCATATACCCCGCCCCGGCGGCCCGCTCGCCCAGTGCGGCGGCCACCCGGCGGCACAGGCTGTATTCGATCAGCTCGCCGGTGAGCTCCTGCTTCATCCGCTCGGCCTCCTCGCTTTTGGGCAGGAGCAGAAAGCTCTTCATCTGCACCAGGCGGGCGGCCATCTCGATGAACTCGCTGGCGATCTCCAGCCGGTTGTCCTGCACGTTGCGGATGATGGCGGTGTACTGGTCGATCAGGGTGACGATCTCGATCTGGTACAGGTCCATCTTGTTCTTGCTGACCAGATACAGCAGCAGGTCCAGCGGGCCGTCGAACTGCTCCAGGTGAAAGGTGAGGGTGTTTTCCATGCGGCCCTCCTTTTTATATATAGAAGGTGGTGTAGAGGGTGGATGCAAAGATCCGGTCGATGAAGCCGGTGGACCAGTCCAGCACGGCGTGCGCGCCCATGTTCAGCCAGGTGAGCGGCCCGTCCAGCAGGCCGCTGAAGGCCAGCACCAGCATGGCGACCATCAGATACCGCTCGTAGCTCATCAGGCCGAAGTAGATCCGGCGCGGCAGGAACACCAGCAGGATGCGGCTGCCGTCGAAGGGCGGCACCGGCAGCAGGTTGAACACCGCCAGCGACACGTTGAGCGAATAGAAGCACTCCAGGAACACCAGCACCCAGACGGCAAAGGTGCTGTAGGAGGCGGTGTATGTCCAGATTTTGGTCAGCACCATGCCCAGATATGCCAGCAGCAGGTTGCACACCGGGCCGGCCGCCGCCGAGAGCGCCATATCCCGCCGGGGATGGCGGAACCGCCGCGGGTCGGTGGGGACCGGCTTGGCCCAGCCCACGCCGATGAGGATCATGCAGACAGCGCCCATCAGATCGAAATGGGCCACGGGATTCAGCGTGAGACGGCCGTAGTTTTTCGCGGTGGGGTCGCCCAGCTTCCAGGAAACAAATGCGTGCGCCGCCTCGTGGGCCGGGATGATGAGCAGCATGGCCAGCGCGCGCATCAGATAAATGATCGGTTCGGTCATCGAACGCCTCCGGAACAGCGCGGGCAGACGCCGCGCGGATTTGCCGTTTTACAGGCATATAGCATTATTATAGCGGTTTTGCGCCCTGAGCACAAGCCGCCCTTTCCCCGCGGCGGCCAAAACTTTTTGGACGGGGTGCACAAAACCGTTTAAAACCGCAGAAAATGCCGGATGGAAAAAGATTTTTTCAAAAAGCCCTTGCATTTTCTCCAAAGGTTTGCTATTATAGATGAGCAACTTATGAATGGAGGAGGTGCAGCAAATGGCAAAGTGTGATTGTTGTGGCAAAGGCGTGACCTTTGGCATCAAGGTTTCCCATTCTCATCGGCGGTCCAACCGCAGCTGGAAGCCCAATGTCAAGCGCGTTAAGGCTATCGTAGACGGTTCTCCCAAGTATATCTACGCCTGCACCCGTTGCCTGCGCTCTGGTAAGGTTACCCGCGCTCTGTAATTTTCAGAAAAGCAACATGCAACTGAAGCCGCTGTTCCCCTTTGGAGGAACGGCGGCTTTTGTTTTGCGCAGAAAAAAGAAACGGGCAAAGCGCCCGGCGGTGTGCCGGAGGCTTTGCCCGTTTTGTGTTTGGGAACGCCGGTCAGGCTGCGGGGGGCTGTGTCTTTCCTCTGCGCGAAAAGGCGTGGACGCTCCACAGCCAGACCGCCGCGCCCAGCGCCAGCAGCACGCCCAGCGCGCCGCACAGCACCAGCGCGATCGTCCCCAGCCCCAGCCGGATCGGACCGCGCAGCCGGATGAGGATGCGCAGCATCTGCTCCAGCAGCGGCTGGCGGGTGGCGGCGCGGAACTCGTCCCGCCAGCTCTCGGACAGATGCCGGATGCCGGCCTCGATCTCCCCGGTGTGCGGAACGCCGCGCGCGTCCAAGTCCTGCCGCAGCAGCTCGGCCGCACACAGCTGTGCGCCGGAGCCACGATGGGTATTATACCAGCCGGATATACACTTTGGGAAGCCCACAAATTTTGCCATCAAACTTCGCTGTACTGTTATTTTTTACCATCCAAAGCCTGCCAGCAGGCCGTGTGCGGGCGCTTTTGGGGGCGCTGTGTGCGGCCCCAGCAGCGCGGCGGCGGTGTGTTCGATCCGCCCCATCCGCCGTGCGCCCAGACGGCGCGCCGCCTCGCCCATGCGGGGAGGACGCCGGGACGGCGAATGCGCGTCGCTGCCCAGCGCCTGCGCCAGGCCCCGCCGCAGCATCCGGCGGGAGGCTTTTCCCACCTCGTCGGCCCGCACCACATTGGAGGCGGTGACATGCGCATAGCAGCCCAGGCGCACCAGGCGTTCCAGACGCGAAAAGTCGGACCGGAAGTAGGAATACCGCTCCACATGCGCCAGCAGCGGGCGGATGCCGCCGGCCAGCAGCTCGTCCAGCACGCTCTCGGCCCAGGGCGGCATCCAGGCGACGGGAAGCTCCACCAGCAGCGTGCGGCTCCCCGCCAGGCACAGCTCATCCAGACGGCCCAGTTCGGGCAGTGTCTCGCTGATGGCGGCTTCGGCGCCCTCCACCAGCCGGATGCCGTAGGGGGCGGCGGCCGGGAGCAGCTGCTCCAGCGCGGCGGCGCGGCGGGCCAGAAACTCGTCCGGCGTTTCGCGGCCGGGATAAAAATGCGGGGTGACGCACACGGTGCGCACCCCGTCGGCCTGCTGCATCTTCAGCATGGCGACAGCGTCGGCCAGCGTTTTGGCCCCGTCGTCGATGCCGGGCAGCAGATGGCTGTGCAGATCGGTCATGGATACGGCCTCCTTTGCAAGGTCACCACTTGTTGGCGCTGTTGTGGCGCTGGATGATGGCGGCGATCTCGCTGTTGGCCTGCTCCACCTCCTGGCGGAAGGTGCGGGCGGATACCCGCAGCGCGCCGTGGCCCAGGATGATGAGCTGCTCCATACCGTCCGATGTGGCCACCCGCACCCGCCGGTTTTTGCTCAGCTTGTAGGTGGCCTGTTCGATATACATATCGGCCGTTTCGGCCTCTTTGGTGTACACCACGTCGATGTTGTGGTAGCGCATCACCTCGCCGGTGTGGTGCACCTTATAGGCGTCGAACACCAGGATCACCGCGCACTGGCGGAACCCCTGGTAGTTGGACAGGATGTCCATCAGGCTCTGCCGGGCGGCGTCGAGGTTCTGGCGCGCCAGCTCTTTGAGATCGTCCCATGCAAAGAGTATGTTGTACCCGTCCACCAGCAAATATTCGTCCGCCGCCTCGAACACCATCGCGCCCAGCGGGCGGGTGGTGACCTGCGAGGGCAGCGGGGTGGTCCACTTGCCTTCCCCGTAGGTGCGGCGGAAGATCTCCTCCAGCTCCTTTTCCTCCTCGGCGCTGCCGCGGGCGGCGGGGGCACGCCGCACCGGCGCACTGCTCTGCTCCGGCTGGGCGGACGGGCGCAGCGGGGTGACGAGGTGCTGGTACTTGTCCACCTCGTTCCACTTCACCACAAAGCCCGCGCCGTGGGAACAGAACACCGAATCGGCCGGATGGTCGGTGTCGGCGTCGGGATCGTAGCCGATACGCCCCAGCACCTGCGGCTGGTCATGGCAGGGAAAATAGCCTTTCAGCGTACATTGCAGACGCCCGTGCCCGTGGGTGTAGCCTGCCAGCTGGCGGGCGTAGTCCTGGATCTCCGCCACCGGCACGGTGCCCTCCAGCACCGCCGTCTCCCCTTCCTGGCGGGGAGGCGCAAAGCTGGCCGACATCCTTTGCAGGTCGGCCATGCCGCGGCCCACCGCATCGGGCGGGAGCTCCAGGCGGAAGGTGTAGTACGGTTCCAGCAAAACGCTTTCGGCCTTTCGCAGCCCCTGCCGCAGCGCGCGGAAGGTGGCCTGCCGGAAGTCGCCGCCCTCGGTGTGCTTGAGGTGCGCCTTGCCGGTGAGCAGCGTGATGCGCAGGTCGGTGACCGGCATCCCGGCCAGCACGCCCGGATGCTCGCACTCGGCCAGATGGCTGAGGATCAGCCGCTGCCAGTTGCGGTCCAGCACGTCCTCGCTGCACCGGCTGTCCAGCTGGATGCCGCTGCCCGGCGCGCCCGGTTCCAGCAGCAGATGCACCTCGGCGTAGTGGCGCAGCGGCTCGAAATGCCCCACGCCCACCGACGGCGCTTTGATGGTTTCGCGGTACAGGATGCTGCCCGGGCCGAAGGACGCCTCCAGCCCGAACCGCTCCCGCAGGCGGCGCTGCAAGATCTCCAGCTGCACCTGGCCCATCAGCTGCAGGTGGATCTGGCGCAGCGGCTCGTTCCAGGTGACGTGCAGCTGGGGGTCTTCCTCCTGCAGCTGGCGCAGCATCTGCAGGGCGGTGTGGGCGTCGAAGCCGTCCGGCAGCAGCACCTGGTAGTTCAGCACCGGCTGCAGCACCGGCGCGGCGGCGTCGGGCTGGTGGCCCAGCCCCTGCCCCGGGCGGGTGCGGGTCAGGCCGGTGACGGCGCACACGCCGCCCGCCGGCACCTCGTCCGCCGCGGTGAAGCCGGCGCCCGAATACAGGCGCAGCTGCGCGGCTTTTTCCTGCCATTGGCCCTGTTCGTCCTCGCCGCATAGGGTGTCGCGCACATGCAGCGCGCCGCCGGTGACCTTGAGGAAGGTCAGGCGTGCGCCCTGCGGGTCGCGCGCGATCTTGTACACCGACGCGCCGAAGGTGTGGGGATATTCCGGGCGGGGCGCGAACCGGCGCAGCCCCTCCAGCAGGGCGTCCACGCCGTCCAGCTTCAGCGCCGACCCATACCAGCAGGGGAACACCTTCCGGCTGCGCACCAGAGCCGCGATCTCCTCGTCGGTGGCCGCGCGGCCTTCGAGGTAGGCCTCCATCCGCTGCTCGCTGCACATCGCCAGTTCCTCCTCGCGCTGGGCGTCGGGCGCGGTGAAGTCGATGCAGCCGGCGTCCAGCTGCTTGAGCGAATCGGCCAGCGCCTTTCTGCCCGGGCCGGGCAGGTCCATTTTATTCACAAACAAAAATGCCGGTATATCGTATTCTTTCAGCAGGTTCCAGAGCGTGCGGGTGTGGCCCTGCACGCCGTCGGTGCCGCTGATGACCAGCACAGCCACGTCCAGGATCTGTAAGGTGCGCTCGGCTTCGGCCGAGAAGTCCACATGCCCCGGCGTATCCACCAGCGTCACCTGCACGTCCTGCAGCGGCAGCAGCGCCTGCTTGGAAAAGATGGTGATGCCGCGCTCCCGCTCGGCCTCGTCGGTGTCGAGAAAGGCGTCCCGGTGGTCCACACGGCCCAGCTTCCGAAGGCACCCCGCTTTGTACAAAAGCGCCTCGGACAGGGTGGTCTTGCCGGCGTCCACATGGGCCAGCAGACCCGCACAAATGTGTTGTCCTGCGGTTGCTCCGCCTGTCCGTTCCCCCATAAAAAGTCCTCCTCTTGTGAAAATACAGCATGTAACAGTATACCACACGGGGAGGAGATAGTCGAGAGACCGCACAGCCGATGTTGATTTCACCTCCTGGGCTTCACCGGGATCTCGATGCGGGTGATGTACCGGTCCATGCTCTCGATCACCGTCTCGTTGATGCCGGTCTCGTAGGAATAGTCCCACAGCTCCAGGCCGTTTTCCTCTGCATAGCGCAGGATCTTTCGGTAGGTCCCGGGCAGGCGGTCCCACGAGCCCTTGCAGTGGGCGCACAGGTATTCCCCCGCCGGCTGGATGTGCAGGTCGGGCGCGGCTTTCAGCTGCGGGACCTGCACGAAAACGGCGCGGTAGTCCTCGAAATCGCCCCGGAGGATGCTGGCGGTGGGGATCATCGCGCCGTAGCACACGCCGTACATGCGCCCGGCGCGGCGGCGTCCCATCTCGTCCAGCAGCATCTCCATCTCCTTTTCCGGCGCGGTGTTCTTTGTGGTTTGCAGCGTCACCAGCGGCTGCGCCTCCCTGTGCACGACCGAAATGGCGGAGAGGTCGAGCGTGCGCAGGGTTTCCAGCTCCCGCATCTGCCGGCGCAGCGCGCGCTGGATGTCCAGCAGATGCTGGATGGTGCGGTCGATCTCGGAGGATTTCTCGTTCAAAATCGCATACAGGCTGTCTGGCGTGCGGTTCTGGATAAAGGCGGCGATCTCGGGGATGGACACGTTCAGCTCCCGCAGCATCAGGATGCATTCCAGCGTGGAGCTTTGGCGGTGGGTGTAGCAGCGGTATCCGTTCTTCTTCACCACCGCCGGCCGGAACAGGCCGATGGTGTCGTACCACATCAGCGTCTTTTTGTTGATCCCATGCAGCGCCGCGAACTGGCCGATGGTGAACAGTGCGGTGTTTTCCTGTGACATGGCGGCGCCCCCTTGACTGTACAGTTACTGTATGGTTTATTGTATCACACAGAGGCAGCCTGCTGCCAGAGTACAACGCATTTTATTGAGGAGACCGTATGAAGAATCGTTTATCACAGGATTTCAACACCTTTTCTCTGCTGCGGTTCGCGGCGCCCACCGTGGTGATGATGATGTTCATGTCGCTGTATCAGATGGTGGACGGCGTGTTCGTGGCAAATTTTGTGGGGGAAACCGCGCTTTCGGCGCTGAATATCGTGTATCCCGTTCCCAGCGTGCTGATCGCCGTTTCGGTCATGCTGGCCACCGGCGGCAACGCCATCATCGCGCGCAACATGGGCGAAGGGGAGAACCGTCTGGCCAAGGAGAATTTCTCCTTTCTGGTGCTGGTGGGCGCCGTGGTGGGCGCGGGTTTTTTGGTGTTCGGCCTGGTGTTTCTGGGGCCGCTGATCCGCCTGCTGGGCGCGACGCCGAACCTCTATCCCTACTGCCGCGACTATCTGCTCATCCTGGTGCTGTCGGCGCCGCTGGCCGTGTTCCAGATGCTGTTCCAGAACTTTTTCGTCACGGCCGGAAAGCCGCACATCGGGCTGGTGCTCACCATTCTGGGCGGCGTGGCCAACATCCTGCTGGACTATGTGTTCATGGCGGTGTTCCACTGGGGCGTGGCCGGCGCGGCGCTGGCCACCTCCATCGGCTATGCCATCCCCGCGCTGTTCGGCCTGTTCTATTTCACCTTTGCACGGCGCGGCACGCTGTATCTGGTGCGCCCTGTCTTTCGGGGCAGGGTGCTGCTGCACAGCTGCACCAACGGCTCGTCCGAGATGGTGAACAACCTGGCGGTGGCGGTGACCACCTTCCTGTTCAACATCCTGATGATGCAGTACGCCGGTGAATCGGGGGTGGCCGCCATCACCATCGTGCTGTACGCACAGTTCCTGATGACCTCGATGTTCATGGGATTTTCCAGCGGCATCGCGCCGGTGGTGAGCTACAACTACGGACGGCAGAACATCGCCCAGCTGCAGAAGGTGTTCCGCAGCAGCATCGGGACGGTGGCGGTGTCGTCCCTGGCGGTGTTCGTGGTGGCGGAGTTCTTTTTCGAGCCGGTGATCCGGGTGTTCTCGTCCTCCGGCAGCGAGGTGTTCCAGCTGGCAAAGCACGGCTTCGCGCTGTTTTCGGTGAGCTTTCTGTTCACCGGGCTGAACATCTTTGCGTCGGCGCTCTTCACCGCCTTTTCCAACGGCCGGGTGTCGGCCATCCTGTCCTTCCTGCGCACCTTCGTGTTTCTGGTGGCGTGTCTGCTGCTGCTTCCGCTGCTGTGGGGGGTGGACGGCATCTGGCTGGCGGTGCCGGCCGCCGAGGCGCTGGCCTTTGTGGTGTCGGCGGCGTATCTGGTGAAGCTGCGGCGGGTGTACCACTACCACGACTGACCTCCGGCGCATACGAGCAAAGCGGCGTCTGCATGGCAGATGCCGCTTTGTTTGGGGCTGTGCAAAGGCTCTGCCTTTGCGATCCGCGATTTTTTGAAAAAAATCGAGTAAAACTTTCCCTGCGGGCCGTATACACGGCCCGTTCGTGTGTTTGGAAAAACTGCGGAGCTGCGCCGGATGGGGCCGAATCTTTCCCCGCTTCGCAGAGCGGAAGGATGGAACGGCGAGCGCCGCTTTGCGTGTTATTTGCTTTCGGCTTTGTTGAATTCGCCCGCCCATTCAAAGCCCTTCTTGGCCACGATCACCGCGATGACCTCGTTGATCACCGCCGCGGCCGCGATGGTGCCCTGCACGATCTGCGCACATTCCGGCGCGGGGCCCGTCAGCACCGACACCGCTATGCCGGTGAACACCAGCGACACGCCCGAATGCGGCAGCAGGGTGAGGCCCAGGAATTTTTTAACGGTATCGGGGGATTTTGTGATCGAGGCGCCGAAATACGCGCCCAGATATTTGCCCGCCGCGCGCGCCAGGATATACACGGCGGTGAACGCTCCTGCGCCCAGGATGAGGTGATAGTCCAGCGGCGCGCCGAGGTTCAGGATCACCACGATCATCGCAACGCCCAGGATGGGGTTGAATCCGTGCATGATCTGATCCAGACGCTCCTCGCTGACCATATTGGAGAAGGTGGCCGAGAACGCCATGCCGATCAGCATGAAGTTGAGCACCGGACTGGGCATCACCACATTGTTAAAGCGGACATGCGATCCCGTACAGCAGGATGTCCAGCAGGGCGCACAGCTTGCCTTCGTGGTCTTCGATGAGCGAGCGGTAGTCGCTGCCGCTCTCGGTTTTTGCCTGGAAATACCCGTTGAACATCTCCGCAAAGATCACAAAACAGTTCAGCGCGGTATCGGCGCTGATGCCCTCCCGCAGCGTGAGGTTCTGCAGCGCACAGCGGTAATATTCGGTGCAGAATTCCTCGAACGGGCGGCGGATCTCCCCGATCTCCTTTTGCAGATGCCGGGGCGGATGCAGCACCGTGTTGAAAAAGATGTTGCTGTAGTGGGGGTTCTGTTCAAAGAATTCCTGCCGCAGCTGCATCATCTTCTGCAGGTCTGCCTGTGCGTTCTGCGGCGCGGGCATCCCGCCGCGCAGATGGTCCAGCAGGTGCTCGTAGCAGATCCGCACACACTCCAGATACAGTTCGTCCTTGCCCTTGAAGTTGTGGTAGACAAGACCCTTGGCGATCTTGTTTTTGGTGCAGATGGTATTGATGGACGCATTCTCGTAGCTGTTTGTTCCAAATTCCTCCACAGCCCCCGCCAGTATGCGCTGCATGGTGCGCTGGGTCCGCTCCTGCTGCTTCATGGGTATGCCTCCCTGTCTCCTTCGTTCCGCTGCTCATTATACAAAAATAGACCTTCCAGTCAATAAATAATCTGTGAAAGTTTTTTGACGGGAAAGCAGCTTGGCATTGTGCACAAATCGCCGGTTTTTCACGGTTTTTTCCTTGACGGCGGCAGGGCAAATCTGCTATAAAAAGTATGTTCGACACATTTTTTATGCAAGGGCCGCCGACAGCGGTCAAAATCCAAAACAGAAAGTGGGAAAGAAACATGATTCGCATTGGTATCCTTGGGTATGGCAACCTGGGCCGCGGTGTGGAGTGCGCCATCGCCCAGAACCCCGACATGCAGCTGGCCGCCGTCTTCACCCGCCGCGACCCCGCCGGCGTGAAGATCCTCACCCCGGATGTGCCGGTCTATCCGGCCGACCAGGCGGCTGCCCATCAGGGCGAGATCGACGTGATGATCCTGTGCGGCGGCAGCGCCACCGACCTGCCGGTGCAGACCCCCGAATTTGCCCGCATGTTCAACGTGGTGGACAGCTTCGACACCCACGCCGCCATCCCCGCCCATTTTGCCGCCGTGGACGCCGCCGCCAAAGCCGCCGGCAAGGTGGCGATGAT
>DGYMJ06203__coassemble_1267_pt1 | contig 10920 bp, 8 predicted proteins | sample DGYMJ06203__metabat2_high_PE_020 | metagenome-assembled genome bin DGYMJ06203 | reverse complement strand
TCCTTTTCAAAAATGCGGCTACCCTGTCCACGGAGCTCTGCGAAGCCAAGGACAATTACCATCTCGGTAAGTTGGAGAGAACTCTGGCAAAAGCGGATCTGCTGATCCTGGATGAGCTGAGTTATCACCGTTCATAAAAACATCTGCGCCCAACTTGCAGAAACCGTGCAGAGAGTGGTATGGTATAGATAGGGCAAAAAGACATACAACACCCCCAGATGATGCTCCCCTGAAAGGAAAGCATCTGGAGCGTCTACATACTGGAGGAGTGCACGGCAGACGAAAAGGAGTGGTTTGCATGAATCGGACACTGCGGGAGCATGCGGAGGAGATCGTGCGCCGCTCCATCGCGGCGGTGCTGCCCGACGAGGCGGTGCGCCGCGCACTGGCAGGTCATCCGTTCGCCGGGCGGGTGTATCTGGTGGCGGCGGGAAAAGCGGCCTGGCAGATGGCGCACACCGCCGCCGGCTGTTTGGGCAGTGCGCTCACCGCCGGTGTGGTGGTCACGAAATACGGGCATGTGAAGGGGGAGATCCCCGCCTGTACCTGCTATGAGGCGGGCCACCCGGTGCCGGACGAACGTTCTTTTTCCGCCACCCGGGCCGCGCTGGAGCTTGTGCAGCGGGCCGGAGAAGGAGACACCGTGCTGTTCCTCTTGTCGGGCGGGGGCAGCGCGCTGTTTGAAAAGCCGCTGGTCAGCGGCGAGGAGCTGCAAAGCATCACCGGGCAGCTGCTGGCCTGCGGGGCCGACATCGTGGAGATGAACACGGTGCGCAAGCGCCTGTCGGCGGTGAAGGGCGGACGTTTTGCCCGTCTGTGCGCCCCGGCGAAGGTGTACGCGGTGGTGCTCAGCGATATCATCGGAGACCCGCTGGATATGATCGCCTCCGGCCCGGCCTGTCCCGATTCCTCCACCTGTGCGCAGGCGCTGGAGGTGGTGGAGCGGTACGGTTTGCGCCTGAGCGATGCGGCGATGGACTGTCTGCGCCGCGAGACGCCCAAGCAGCTGGACAATGTGGAGACCTGCATCACCGGCAGCGTGCGCCAGCTGTGTGCCGCCGCGGCCGCTGCCTGCCGGGAGCTGGGCTATCAGCCCCTCGTCCTCACCGACCGCCTGTGCTGCGAGGCGAGGGAGGCGGGCCGCTTTCTGGCCTCTGTCCTCAAAAGCCACGAGGAGACACGGCAGCCGCTGGCGTTTATCGCGGGCGGGGAGACCGTGGTGCACCTCACCGGAACAGGGAAGGGCGGCCGCAACCAGGAACTGGCACTGGCGGCCGCGCCGGGCATCGCGGGCATGGCGAATGCGGCGCTCTTCAGCGTGGGCAGCGACGGCACCGACGGCCCCACCGATGCGGCGGGCGGGTATGTGGACGGCGACACCCAGGCAGAGCTGGCCGCGCAGGGATATTCCGTGCCCGAAGTGCTGTCCGGCAACAACGCCTATCCCGCCCTCCGGGCAGTGGGCGGGCTGCTCTTCACCGGCCCCACCGGGACGAATGTGAACGATGTGGCGGTGGCCCTGGTGAGGGAAAAGATGTGATACGGTCATCGTGCGGCCAAACATTGGGAGGATATGGATGCGATGTTTTTGGGCAGAGGGGAAGAATGGCAGCTTTACGTTCCGCGACAACCAGGACGATCAAAATCCGGGAGGAACATATGAAGCTGCATACAGAGCACATTACGGAAAACAGCCGGTATTGGGAAGCCGTCAACAAACTCGCAAAGAAAGCCTTTCCGCCGGAGGAATATCTCGCGCCCCAAACGCTGAGAGAAAGAGAAGGCGCGATTTCTATCTGCTGAACGGGTACCGGGAAACGGGCGTATTTCTGTCGTATTTGGGCGTGGATTATGAAGTGTTTTGCATGGACCGGAGTTTTCAGGAGGACGATTTCAAAGAGATGATGAAAACGATCCATATAAAAGGCTTCAGCCCGCACTATTTCCACAAATAAGCAATGCCATCCGCAAAAAGCAGCAAGTCTGAAAAGAATTGCTGCTTTTTTCCTGCCGTTCCGTCTCCGCCGGGAGCCTTCAAAGTTTTGCCGAGACCCAGAAGCTGGCGCCGCCGCCCGGCGTCTCGTCCACGCCCAGCGCAAGGCCGCATCGCGCGGCCAGCTCGGCTGCCACAGACAGCCCCAGCCCAAAATGCCGCCGGTCGGCGCGGCTCTCCTCCGCACGCCAGAAGCGCCGGAACACCTTTTCCCGCACCGGCGGCGGGATGCCCGGCCCGTGGTCGGCCACCGTCCATACGATCCGTCCGGTCTCGGCGCGGCAGCGCAGTTCCACCGCTGTGCCCGGGGGCGCATATCGCAGCGCGTTGTCCAGAAAGATGGCCAGGATCTGGCACAGCTCTTCCCGGCACACCGTCACCGCGGGCAGCGCGCAGGGCGGAAGGTCACAGCGGAGCGGCCGCCCGGTCTGGCGCGCCGCCGGTTCCCACGCCTCGGCAGCATCCAGCAAAAGCGTGTCCGGCTCCAGCAGCTGCGGACGGCTGGACTGCACCATCCCGCCGCCCGATAAGATCAGCAGCTGGTCGATCAAACGGCCCATCCGCGCCGCTTCGGCGTCCAGCAGCCCGATGTGCCGCCGTGCAGCGGCGGCGTCCTCTTTTTCCAGCACCGCAAGCCCTGCGCGCAGCACGCCCAGCGGAGTGCGCAGTTCGTGCCCCGCCGCCCGCACAAAGTCCTTCTGGCTCTGCATCGCCTGTTTCACCGGCCGGATGGCGCGCCCGGCCACCACCCAGCACACCGCTGTCACCAGCGCGACGCCAGCCAGCGCCACACAGCCAAAGCCTGCTCCGGCAAGCGCCAGCGTGCGGCGTTCTGCGGCCAGCGGCTGCCACACCACCAACAGATGCCACCCGTTTTCGGTGGGCTGCTTGCGTGCCGCCGCCCGCACCGCCTGCCCGTCTGCCGTGGCGTGGGGCAGCAGGATGCTCTCGCTCTGTGACGGGGAAGCCTTGCAGTCGAACCCCTGTCTGTCCAGCTGTGCGCACAGCTCGCTGCCGGTTCCGGCGGTCCCGGCCAGCCCGGACAAGCGAAGCGGCGCTCCGTTCTCCTCAAAATACAGCCCGATGCCGCTGTGCTGTGCCGTCTGGCGCAGCTGTTCCAGATCCAGCGTGCCGGTGCGCAGCCACTGCCCGGACAGATCGGATACCACCGCCTCGAACGCCGCCTGCCGCTGTGCTGTGTACAGCCGCCCGGTGAGCCAAAAGGCCGCCGCCGCCACAGCCAGCACCACGCCGCCGGTCAGCAGCGCGGCCAGCACGGTCAGCTGCCGGCGCAGACGCCCTAACATACGCACACGCGGTAGCCCAGCCCGCGCACGGTTTGGATCTGCACCCGGCTGCCCACCTGGTTCAGCCTGCGCCGCACAAAGAAGATGTAGTTGTTCAGGTTGCCTTCCTCCACCTCGCTGTCGTCGCCCCACACCCGCTCGAAGATCAGCGGGCGGGGCAGCGTCTGGCCGGGATTCCGGAACAGAAATCCCAGCAGCGCCGCTTCCCGCCCCGACAGTTCGCAGCTGCCGGCCGGCCCGGTGAGGGTGCGGGCAGAAAGATCCAGCGTCACGTCGTCGAATCTGAGCGCCGCGCCGTATCCTCCGCGGCGGCTTCGCACCAGCGCGCGCAGCCGTGCACGCAGCTCGGCGGCATCGAAGGGCTTGGCGAGGTAATCGTCCGCCCCGGCGTCCAGGCCCTCTACCTTGTCGGCGGCGGAGCCCAGCGCGGTCAGCATCAGCACCGGCAGTGCAAAGCCTTCCGCACGCATCCGGCGCACAAGATGCAGCCCGTCCGCGCCGGGCAGCATCCGGTCCAGGATCACCGCGTCGAAGGCGTCTGCGTGGAGGCGGTCTATCCCTTCGGCGGCGGTGGGGGCGGTGGTCACGGCGATGCCGTCCGCCCGCAGCAGCTGTTCCAGAAACCCGCACAGCGCGCGGTCGTCCTCGATCAGCAGCAGTTTCATGCAAACACTTCCTGTCTGTTTGTGGGGATGATATCCTACAGGATACCCCAAAAAGATTTATTTTCTGTCTAACGCCGGTTTTAGACGCGATTTCCATATATGCCCGGTATGCTGAGGGCAGAACACCGAACAAGGAGGAAACCTGTATGAACAATCGCGTGACAGCGCTGGCCGCGGCGGCGCTGCTGCTGGCCGGGTGTGCGCCGCAGAGCGTGACGCCGGCCGAAGAAACGGTGGCGGGGGGCTATGTCGAGCAGCGCTTTTCGATGCCGGAGGGCTTTTCCTGCGAGGCGCTCGTGCCCAACGCCGACAGCACCCTCACACTCTACGGCGGTACAGACAGCATGGCCTGGCGCGACCCGGCCGGTGTGCGGGGCGGGGTGCTGGCCTGCGCCGTGCAGCCGGACGGCACCATGCAGCCATACACCCCTGCCTGGAACGCGCAGCTTTTGGAAATCTGCGCAGACACGCCGGGGATCGGGCTCAGCCTTGCGGCCGACGAAGCGGGCGCGGTCTATCTTCTGGCCGACCAGCCGGGCGGGGAGACGCCGTTCCGGCTGTGGAAAGCGGAGGGCGAGGCCCTTGCCGAGATCCCGGTGAAGCTCGCCGCGCTCGCCGAAACCCCGCAGCCGGACGATGTGGTGTACAGCCTGCGTGGTGTGAGCGGGGAATATCTGTTTGTGGAGACGAACACGGGGGGCTGGGCCATCTTCGGCGTGGACGGAACGCTGCACAAACAGGGGGCGGAGCAGGTGGTCCTGCAGCCCAGCGCGGTGCGCAGCGGGTATGCGTGGGTGGGCACCAACGGCTTTGCCGCCGCCTATACGCTGCCGGATTTTGAACCTGCCAGCCGCCTGTCGCTGCCGGACGGGCGCATCTTCCCGGACTGGGAGGGCCGGGGATTTTACCACGTTTCGGCGGCGTGGGAGGGGGAGGCCGTCGTGTCCCACTACACGCTGGACGGCGACACCCGCGAGATCCTGATGCGGGGCGGCGACTACAGCTGGGGCGCGCCTTCCGCCGGGGTCTACCAGGGAGGGGAAACGCCGGACGGCGCGCTGTGGCTGCTGGTGAGCGAGCAGGCGCAGCAGACCCTTTGCCGCTATGTCTACGACCCGCATCGGACGGTGGAAAACACGCTCACGGTCTATTCCCTCCGCGACAGCGACGCCGTCCGCCAGGCCATTTCTCTGTGGAACAGCCGCCATCCGACGGTGCGGGTGGAATACACGGTGGGGATGCCGGAGGAGCAGACGGGGGTGCGGGAGGAGGACGTCATCCGCCGTCTGAACACCCAGCTGCTGAGCGGCGACGGTCCCGACCTGCTGTTTCTGGACGGCCTGCCGGTGCAGAGCATGATCGACCAGGGCCTTCTGACCGACCTTGCGCCGCTGGCCGACTGGAGCGCCGTGCGGGAGAATCTGCTGGCGGCCTGTGCGAAGGACGGCGCGGTGTACGGGGTGCCCACCGGCTTTGCGACCTGGATCGCGGGCGGGAGACCGGAGGATGTGGACGACCGCCTCACCACGCTCACGGACCTGGCCGGTGCGGTGGCGCAGAGCGGGGAATCCCCCTGTCTGGCCTTGGACAATTTGCTGTATGAACAGCTGTTCGATCTGCTCTACCCGGCCAGTGCGTCGGCCATCTGGGAGGATGGCGCTTTCCGCCCGGATGCCTGCCGCGCCTTCCTCACCGAACTGGATGCGCTGGCCGGTGCTGCCGGTTTGCCGACGATCTCCACCTACGACCGGCAGCATGAGGAAGGGACCTCCGCACAGGAGCTGTATGAGCAATACCCGGTGCAGGGCACGCTGAGCGATTTCCACAACCGGGAGTCCGGCGAGGGAGGGCGCTGGTTTGTGGAAGAATGGGATACAATGCCGGAAGCCGCCAATTTCAGCGTCCTTGTGCGGGACGAAACCGGACGCCTTGCCCCCAGCGAATACGGGGAGGTGACGCTGTATCCGATGCCGGGCGTCGGCGGGGGAGGCTGGTTTGCGGCAAAGGGGGTGGCCGCCATCCCCCGGACCAGCGAAGAAAACCGCGCTCTGGCGATCGAATTTATCCAGCTGCTGCTCTCGGACGAGATGCAGAAGAACCCGCGGCTGGAGGGCCTGCCGGTCACCCGCAGCGGCTGGACGGCGGCGCTGGACGAGGTGAAAAAGACCGACCCGTTCGGCACGACCGGCGATCTGGACGCCTTTGTGGATTCCCTCCGGCCGGTGTGGATCGACGGCGACCTGCAGGAGGTGGTGCGCAGGGCGGCCGCGGAGGAATACAGCGGGCAGCTGTCGATGGAGGCCGCTCTGCACCAGATCGAGCAGGAAGCCGCTCTGCGCCTGGCGGAACAGAGCTGAAACCAGTATACTACGGCGTGGCCGCGTGCGGCAAGCTGTGCAAAGGCGCTGCCTTTGCGATCCGCGATTTTTTGAAAAAAATCGAGTAAAACTTTTTTGGGGGGCGGCATTTGCAAAGCCGCCGGCGTCCTGCAAACCGTCGGCAGGACGCCGGTTTTTGTATGCCGCTCTTGACAATCCGCCCACAGAAGTGGTATCATCGAAGCAAAGTGAGAGAAAGGAGGGCGCACGGCATGTTCTGGAAAACCATCAACATTCGGCTGAAAAAAGGCGATGGTTTTGCCCATACAGGGGATAGTGCGCCCTTTTGCTGGTCTGTGACGGTAGAATAAATGTGAACAGACCAAACCACACAGGCGCACTGTCTCCTTTTCCGAATGCAGGATTTGTATGGGAAAAGGAGCTTTTTTTATGCTGAATTGCAAAAAACAACTGCGCCGCATGTACGCCGTATCGGCGGGCGCCAGGGGGGGAAGGCGTGGGTCGCGCGTCGCGTCGCGGCTTTTCGATGGTGGAGATCGGTCTGGCCGAGGGCGTGTTCCATCTCGTCAGCTTTCTGTTCGAGGTGCCGTCGGGCGTTGTGGCCGACGTGTTCGGGCGCAAGCGCGCGCTGCTGCTCAGCCAGTGCATGTTTGTGGCTTCGTCTGCCGCCATGCTGCTGTCGAACTCGATGGCCGGTGTGCTGGTGTGCATGGCGCTCAGTGCGCTGGGCTACAATTTTGCGTCGGGTTCGCGAGAAGCGCTGGCCTACGAGACCCTGAAAGCCGAAGGCCGGGAACAGGAATACGACGCCTTTGCCGCCAACGAGATGATGATCTGGCGTATCGGAAACGCGGCGGCCACCCTGTGTGCCGGTCTGGCGCTGTGGATGGGATGGCGCAGAGCGTATCTGGTGGATCTTGTGCTGAACACGGGCTGTCTGCTGCTGATGATGGGCCTGCGCGAACCGCCGCGCGAGGTGTTCGCCGGCGGCTGCTGGCAGCGCGTGGCCGCCTCGGTGCGGGAGAGCATCGAGTTTCTTGTACATCGGCGCCAGGTGCGGCGTCTGATGCTCTTCAACGCAGGGGTGGGCGCAGTGGCCACCATGCTGCTGTTCCTGCTGCAGGCGCGCCTGCCTGCCATCGGGATGCCCGCCGCCCTGCTGGGCCCCGCGCTCTTCTGGATGGGCCTGGGCGGCGCGGTGGGAGCCCAGCTGGTTCGCTTCACCGGCGGCTGTTCCTATCGCAGGATCGCCGCGCTGTGCGCAGGCGGGGTGCTGCTGGCGGTGCTGCTGGCCGCCACGCCCTGGCCGGCGGCGGCCTGTGCGGGCGGGTTCTGCGCCGGTTTGCTCGACGACCTGCTCCAGGTGCGCACCGATATCCGGCTGAACTCGATGTGTCCGTCGCAGCAGCGCGCCACCTTGCTGTCGGTGTCGTCGCTCTGCTTTTCGCTGGTGATGCTGGGGCTGGCTCCGGCGATGGGTGCGCTGTTCGGCGCATTGTGAGAGAGGAAGGTATGCCGGACAAAACCGGAGCTGACCATTGAACAGATGGATATGACAGGAGCGCCGGCCCGTTCGAGACCGCGCACAGCTGGCAACACAACGAAAAAACCGCCGCCCGCAGCCTTGGTTTCGGCTGCCGGGCGGCGGTTTTTGCTGCCGTACAGGGGGGTCAGTTGTGGCGGGGATTGACGATGTTGCGCCATTCCAGGTCGCCGCGCTCCAGGCCGTGGATCAGCACCTCGGCGGTGGCGATGTTGGTGGCGATGGGGATGTTGTGCACGTCGCACAGACGCAGCAGGTTCATCTCGTTGGGCTCGTGGGGTTTCGCGCTGATGGGATCGCGGAAAAACAGCAGCAGGTCGATCTCATTGCAGGCGATGCGGGCAGCGATCTGCTGGTCGCCGCCGTGCGTGCCGGACAGAAACCGCTGGATCGACAGACCGGTTGCCTCGCTCACCATTTTTCCGGTGGTGCCGGTGGCCACCAGTGTGTGCTGGCTCAGCACCCGGCAGTAGGCGATGCAGAACTGTACCATCAGTTCTTTCTTGGAGTCGTGCGCAATCAACGCGATGTTCATGGGTATTCAGTCCTCCTGTTCCTCAAATCGTTTCCTGTTCGTATAAAAAACCGTTCAACGTATAAAAAGTGGGATGTGATGTCCACGCAGGCGGGCGGCCAGATTGTGGTATGCGCGGAAGGCCGGTTCGTTCTCCGGCAGTGCGGTTCCTGCTGCGGCCGCGCGCTGCACGGCGGCGCTCTCGGGCAGCACGGCGATCAGCTGGGCGGCCACCGTGTCGATGCACTCGTCCAGATCGGGCACGGCGCTCTTGTGCTGGCGCGCCGGGTCCACCCGGTTCAGCACCAGCCGGGGCGTCACACGGCTGTGTGCATACAGCCAGTCGGCCACGATGCGCCCGTCGCGCAGCGCCACGGGGTCGGGCGTGAGCACGAGCAGGGCCAGTTCGCTCACAGCGGCGGCGGCGCAGAAGGCGTCTCCCATGCCGGCCGCGGTGTCCAGCAGGATAAAATCAAAATGGCCGGCGAATCCTTCCGTCAGCCGCTGTAAGGCAGCCGGTCGGATCTGCCCGCCGGAATAAGGAGCCGAGATCACCGAAAGTCCTGGATACAGGGGGCTTTGCACCACCGCCTTTTCCGCGGCGCATCGCCCGGCCATCAGATCCTCGATGTCGTATACCGTCTTGCCGTATACGCCCGCGATGATGTCCACGCTGCGCAGCCCGGAATCCAGTTCGATCAAAAGCACCCGGCTGCCTGCGGCTGCCAGCTGGGCGCCTGTGTACACCGCCGTTGTGCTTTTCCCGGTGCCGCCCTTGCCGGACGCCACCATGATGATCCTTGCTTTCATGCTTCCTCCAAAAACGGGGAAAAGAATCCCCCACACTTTATATAGTATACCATAAGCGGGTGCGTCAAACAACATTTATTTTGCGGTTTTGTTGTAGAATTGTTACCTTTTGTGCGAAAATGGGCGTTTTTTACCAAAAAAGGAACCGGCCGGCCGCACAAAAGGCGACCGGCCGGGGGATTGGTCATTCCAGCAGCACACCGGCCTGCTGCGGTGCGGTGCTGTCGTTTCCGCCGAAGAAATAGGCGTCCAGGATGCTGCGTGCCAGATACAGGGTGGAAGAGCCGCTGCCGGCGTTTTCCAGCACGATGGCAATGGCGATCTCGGGATCTTCGGCCGGGGCGAACAGGATCGAGGTGCCGTGGTAGAGGTCGATGCCGTACTCGTTGGTGATGCCGCGTTCCGGCGAGCCGGTCTTGGCCGCCAGCGTGATGGGATAGCCTCTCAGGGCGGCGCTGTTGTTCTGCGCCATCTGGACCATACCCTGCGTCACGGCGTCGAAGGCGCCCACATTGTCCTCGATCACGTCCTCCACCTGTGCGTCGAAGCTCTCCAGCAGCTCGCCGGTGTTGGAATCGCGGTAGCCGGCCACCATGTGGGTCTTGTACCGCACGCCCTTGTTGGCGATGGTGGCGGCGTAGGTGGCCATCTGCACGGGGGTGATCTTGGTGTTCTGCTGGCCGATGGCGGACATCAGAACATAGCCGTAGGTGTAGTCGGAGTCGCTGGAGGAGGTGATGTGCCCCTCCGCCTCGCCGATCTCCAGACCGGTCTCAATGCCCAGGCCCAGCCGCTTGGCAAACTCGCCGAAGTTGTCGATGCCCAGCCGGCGTCCCACGTCGTAGAAATACCAGTTGCAGCTCTGCTCCAGCGCGCGGTAGATGCTGATCGGCCCGTGGCTGGACAGACATTTGGGCGGGTTCATGCCGGAGATCAGATTGTACTGCCGAACACAGTTGACGGTGGAAGTGGGGGTCATAACGCCGTCCAGGAGCCCTTTCAGGCCCACCACCGGTTTGAAGATGGAGCCGGGCATATAGGCCTGCTGGGTGGCGCGGTTCAGCAGCGGACTGTTGGGGTCGTTGGCCAGGCTCTCAAAATCGTTGCGCAGCTGATCGGTGGTATAGGTGGGGTAGGTGCTCAGCGCCAGGACGCCGCCGGTCTTGACGCCGAGGACCACCGCCGCGCCGGAATTGCACTCGCGTCCCTTGCCGGGCGCGTTCGTCTGCATGGTCTGGATGTAATTGGCCAGCAGCGAGTCCACCTGTTTCTGGAATTCGCTGTCGATGGTCAGCACGGCGGTCTTGCCGGGCGCAGGTTCCTCCTGCACCCAGCTGTTGTGGATGGTGCCGTCCTTGCCGTATTCCACCATCTTCACGCCGTCCTGTCCGCGCAGGGCGTCCTCCAGCGCCTCCTCCAGACCGCCGTGGCCGATCAGGGAGTTCATCTCATAGCCCTTGTCCTGCATTTCCTTTTTGTAGTCGGGGTCGGCCCAGTCCTCGGCATAGATGGGTCCGATGCTGCCGATGACGTTGGCCAGCAGGCTGCTGTCGGGATAGACGCGCTGGCTGCTCTCGCTGATCTCCACGCCGGTCAGGCTCAGGCTGCGCTCCTTGATGGTGGAGACCGTCTTCATCGAAACGTCGGTGGCCAGGGTGAAATTGTACATCTCGCCAAACCCGTCCAGCTCCATCTGGTAGCGGATGCCGGCCAGGATGCGCTGCCACTGGGGGTCGTATTCCTCCAGCT
>DGYMJ06203__coassemble_1247_pt1 | contig 11091 bp, 6 predicted proteins | sample DGYMJ06203__metabat2_high_PE_020 | metagenome-assembled genome bin DGYMJ06203 | reverse complement strand
TCGATGAGCGCGGCAAGCCGCCGCGCGACGACTTCGCCGCCCCGCTTGACGCCCGCACCGGAAGCGCCGGCCGCGCCGGCGGCCCCCGACGACCCGCCCCGCAAAGCCGCCCGCCCCACCAGCCTTGGCTCGTATGCCGCCAGCCGCGGGGCCTCTGCCCGCACAGCGCCGCCCCCGAACGGCCCCGCCCCCAAAAGGGCCGTCCCCCGCGCCGGCACGCCGCGGCCCTCCTTTTTGGGGCGGTTCACCGGCAGCGCCGAGACCCTCTGGACCGAGGTCTCCCCGTCTGTGTTCCTGCTGCCGGACCGCCAGCCCGAATCCCTCTATCTGCTGCCGCCCGGGAAAAGCTGGGACTACTACGACCGCAACATCCCCCGCCGCGGCACCCTCCTGTACTGCAGGCACTGCAACCGCTGGTTCTGGACCGGCGCCAGACAGAGCGGCGCTTTCTTCTGCCTGCGGTGCGGCACGCGCTTTGTCCGCCGGGTGGATGTGCGCGACGCGCTGCCCGCGGAGCTGCTCTTCTACGACTGAGCCGCCGAACCGCTCCAGCCGATCCTGTGAAATCTTACAGAAAGGTGGATCCGATGAATCCCTCGATCTCTTTGTCCGCCCCGCCGCCCCCGGAGCGTCCGGCTCCCGCCTTCGTCGCCGGGCAGGACGGGCGCAGATACCGCCCCGCCGAGCGGATCGGCCGGGGCGGGGAGGGCAGCGTCTATCTGGTGCAGGAGCACCCGGAGCTGGCCCTCAAGCTGTACCACCAGCCCGCCCCCCGCATCGAGGCCAAGCTGTCCGCCCTGATCGGGATGCAGCTCCCCTGCCGCGCGGAGGGCTTTCTGGCGGCGGTCCCGCAGCAGATCGTCTACGACGCGGACGGCCGCGCCTGCGGGTTCCTGATGCCGCGCATCGGCGCGTGCAGACCGCTCTACCAGGTGCAGCGGATGCTGTACGGCGAGGCGGCGGCGTCCCGCACTTCCTTCCTCCGCTCCTCCGGCTGGCGCACCGCGGCGGCCATCGCGGCCAACCTGTGCTCTGCCGTGGACTGCTTCCACCGCCGCGGCCTGGTGCTGGGGGACCTCAACAACTGCAACATCAGCGTGCAGGCCGACAACACCGTCGTCTTTTTCGATCTGGACTCGGCCGACGTCACCGACCCCCAAACCGGCGCCCGGTTCCCCTGCACGGTGGGCTTCCCCGACTTCCTCGCGCCCGAACTGCAGGGCGGGCTGGACGCGGTCTCCATGAGCCGGTCCACCGACTGCTTCTCGCTGGCGGTGCTGGTGTTCATGCTGCTGTTCAAGAACTACCACCCCTTCCATTTCCGCACGCTGCGCCGCGATCTGCCGTCCGACGACATCCCCTCTCCCGACCGCGCCATCGCGGAAGGGATCTGCCCCTTCGTGCGGCAGGTGCCCGGCTATGCGCTGCCGCAGGACGCCCCTGCCCTGGAGCTGGTGCCGGCGGGGATACAGCAGCTGTTCCGCCGCGCCTTCGGCTACACCGCCGAGACGCTGCCCGACTCGATCCCGCTGCGCCCCTCCGCCGGGGAATGGGCCCGCGCCCTGCGGGAGCTTGCCGGCAGCGACCTGCGCGTCTGCCCCCGCGACCGGGAACACGTGTATCCCCCGCACCTGTCCGCCTGCCCCTGGTGCGCCTGCACGCCCCCGTCCGACCCCGCCGCACAGGTGGGGCTGCAGCCCGCCGCCTCGGTGTGCCCCCACTGCGGCCAGCCGATGCTGGGGATGTTCTGCACCCACTGCGGCCGCTTTTTGCCCCGGCCGTCCGAGACGGTCCCGGCCCATCCGTGAGGTGTTCCCATGCTCCAGACCAACCCGCTGCAGACCGGCAGCCCGCCTCCCCTGCAATATTACCGGAGCCTTCTGTCTGCCCGGGAGCAGACGGCATACGACGCGCTCGTGCAGCAGGGCTACCGTCTGCTGCCCGCGTCCACCATCCCGAACCTCTCCGCAGACGGCCTGTCCCGCGTCTGCTCGGCGCTGCATCTGGACAATCCCGCCCTCTTTTACCTCGATTACAGCAGCCTGGAAAAGCGGTTCTCCCCGCTGCTCCCCACCGCGCAGCTGCGCATCCGCAGCCTGTATCCCGAACAGGTGGTCGCCGCCCTGCTGCGGGAATGCGAGGACTGGGGCCGCCGCGCGCTGGCGCTGCTGCCGCAAACGCCGCTCAGCGAAGAAAAAAAGGCGCTGTGGCTGCACGACATCGTGGCGGCCAATGTCACCTACCGCGACATCAGCCTCGCCTCCCACTCGCTTGCCGGGGTCTTTCACAACCGGATCGCCGTGTGCGAGGGCATCGCGCTGGCCTTCAAGCACCTGTGCGACCTGTGCGGCCTGCGCTGCATCGTGGTGGTGGGCAGCCTGCGGGACAGCCCCTCCGGCGGGCATGCCTGGAACCTGGTGCAGCTGGACCGGCGGCAGCTGTTCGTGGATGTGACCAACGACCTGCCGCCGGACGGCCGCCGGGAGCCGATCCAGCGCACCTTTTTTGCCCGCACCGAGCAGGAGATGCAGGCCACCCACCTGCATCCGCCCCTCGACGAGATCCCCCGGATGATGAAATTTGCCGCGCAGAGAGAGGGCGTTTTGCTGTGAGCGCTCCCCCGGTACGGCGCCGCCTGCTTTTGCAGCGCGCAAGGAGGTTTTCCGTATGAAACAACCGGTCTACTACACCGCCCGGCAGGAGGCGTTCCGGCCCGAACGCACTCTCCTGGTCCGCCAGGACGGGGCGCAGTTCTGCCGTGCGGCGGGCGAAGCGTCCCTGGTGCTGGCGCTGTTCCCGCCCGGCACCGCCCACGAGCCCTATGTGTTCGGCAGCGCCCTGCGCCAGCCGCCGGAGCTGAGCGTCTCCTCCCCCATCCCGTCGCTGCTGCAGGAGCCGCCCCGGCGCCGCGCCGAGGTGCTTTTCAGCTACGAGGCGCTGTATCCCACCCAGGCGCCGGACGACTCCCCCTGCGGCTATCTGGCCCCCTGCAGCGACCTTCTGAAAACCTGCCGCCCGCTGCCCGCGCTGCTGCGGGACATCCGCCCCGCGCCGCAGACGCGCCTGGCGCTGGCGCGCGGCATCGTGCGGGTCTTTGCGCAGATCTGCCAGGCGGGCCAGTATGTGGGCGCCGCCCCGCTGTCCAGCTTTCTGGGCAGCGAGGAGGGCGATGTGCTGTTTGTTGGGTTCGACCAGTGCCACCCGGACAGCGCCAAGGCCGAGCGCGCGGGCGTGCCCACCGAGGCGCAGTATCTCTCTCCCGACGCGCTGCTGTGCAGCCCGCCGGTGTATTTCAGCAACGAGAGCGATTTTTTCTACCTGGCCATGCTGCTCTTCCGCGTCCTGACAGACCGCCACCCCTTTGCGCTGGAGGAGGAAAGCAGCGCCGACGTTCTGGCCGCCAACATCTGCGACGGCCGCAGCATCTATTTCAGCCCCTCCAGCGCGGGGGCCCTCGCGGCGCGGAGAATGCTGGCCGCCTGTCCGCCGGCCGTGGACCGGGCGTTTGAGCGGGTGTTCGACTACTGCGGGCGCAGCAGCTACAAATACGGCCTGCTGGATTTCCAAACCTGGTACAGCGTGCTCTCCTCCTCGTTCGGGCCGCAGATCGAACTGTCCTGACGGCTGCCGCCCGCGCCGGTTCCCATTCCACCCAGAAGGGAAGGATCTTCATGAAAAACGCTCCGCTGCCCGCCCGCTTCGACAGCGCCCTGTTCCGCCGGGACAGCTTTTCGTTCTGGTGCCGGTGCATGGCCTGCCTGTGCACCTCCCCGAACATGCGCCGGCTCCTGCAGCAGCACGCGGAGAGCGGCCTTGTCGTCACCAGCCCGGACCAGCTCCGCCTGCTCGCGGCCGCCGTGCGGGACCTGTTCACATACGGCGCCGACCAGTGGGACGACGCCTCTGCCCGACGGCTTTGCCGGCGGTTCTGCGCCCTGATCGACCCCGCCGGCGAGCGGGATCTCTACCCCGACTGCACCTTCCACATCGACGCCTATGCTTCGGGCGGCGCGCGCAATCCCTCCGCCGAGCGCTGGGTGACGGACGCCATGCGCTCCGCCTTCAAAAACCCGTCGCTGCCGCAGATCGTGTTCCGCCTGTCCTTCGTGCTGTGCCTGCAGCAGACCGCGCTGCGCCCGCCCGCACAGTGCGCCCTGCTGGCCTCGCCCGGCTCGATGCACCAGCTGTGCACGCTGTGCCTGCGGGAGCTGAGCGCCCTGCTGGACCGCTACCTGCCGGACGACCACCCTCTGCGCACCCGGCACGGCTGGCTGTTCGTGCCGCAGACGGCGGATTATCTGGACTTCGCCCCCTTCACCACCCCGGAAGGCGGCCTTCCCGCCGCCGCGTTCGAGGACGCCGCGCTGCTCTTTCTGCTGGTGATGCAGGTGCGCATGCAGCAGAGCATCACCCTGCCGGGCACCTGCCGCCAGGTCAAACAGGTCGCCGCCATCCTCGACGGCCTCTTCACAGACGGGGACGGCAGCCGCCTGTTCGCGCATATGCGCGCGGCGCAGCACCTGCAGCGGGCCTGCGCGCAGTACAGCCGCGCCCTGGCCGTCCGCTGCGGCACCCTCGTGGACTGCAACGGGCAGGAATTGCCGCTGTGCCGCTATTATGTGCTGCCGGACGTGGAGGTGGTGGACCCGGGCGCAGACCATCCCCTCTTCTTCACCGACCAGGACGGCTGCCTGATGCTGGGCCTGTACGGGAAAAACCGCTGCGGCCTGACCAGCTTCCTCAAGGCCGTCACCCTGTGCTGCCTGGACGACCCCGCCTGCCGGCACGACACGCTGGACGCCTTCGCCCGGCATTTCGGCCTGCAGCCGGGAGTTTGGTTCCCGCTGTACCTCGACTGCGGCCGGGTGCATCTGCACGCGCCGCACAGCGATCCGATCCGCCAGGCGCTGGAACAGGCCGACCCCTCTGTGGCCGAAGCGCTCTACCCCCACTGCCGGCATCTGCACCGGCAGCGGCGGCTCCTGCTGTGTGTGGACTGCAGCGAATACACCGTCAGCCCGCAGGAGCTGGCCTGCGCGCTGGACGCGCTCAAGCAGCAGTGGCCGCACCTGCACATCCTGCTGGCCTCCCATCACCTTGCCCGCAACTCGGTGCGGATGTATTTCCGCAGCCTTCGCCTGCAATACACCGAGCTGCTGCCCCGCATAGACGCCGACACCGCGCTCGCCGTCCTCGCGCGCGATTTTTCCGCGGCCGACCGCGGCGCGCTGGCAAAGCGCCTGGCCGAGGACTCCTTCCTCCCGCAGGTGCTGTCGATGCCGGAGGACTGGCTGGCCTTCCTGGCCAACCCCGCCTGCCCCCTGTTCCGCCTGCTGAACGACCGCATCGACCGGGTGATGTCCGAGGCCTTCGCGCTCAACGTGTCGCCCGCCACCTTCCGGACGGTGGCCCAGCAGCTGGCCGTGCAGACGCTGGAACAGGATCTGCCCTATTGCGCCGCCGCCTTCGAGGGCGACCGGGCGCTGTATCCCAACAGCACCCGCGTGTTCACCGAGAAGATCTTCAACCAGCTGTTCTGCCGCCGCACCGGGCTGCAGCTGAACGACTGTCTGGCCGTGTGGGAGGCGCTGTGCCGCCATTCGCTGCTGATCTGTCCCTCCCGCGCCGGCATCAACTGCTATGAGTTCGAGAGCGTCTCGTCCCAGCTGGTGCTGGCGGCGCAGTGGTATCTGGAAAGCTATTTTGCCGAGAACGCCTTCTCCCCCTCCGAGCCGCTGCTCCTCCGGCTGAACCGCCTGCAGCCGCGCGATTTTCTGATCGTGATCCAGCTGATGCTGGCGCTCTCCACCGATCCGCAGCCGGCGGCCGCCTACCGCCCCGGCGTCTGCCTGGCGCTGGTGCAGCTTCTGGTGGCCTACACCGCCACCTTCCGGCAGGCCGACTCGCTGGCCGCCTGTGCGCGCGCCTGCTGCGAACTGCTGCAGGGCTGCTGCATGGGCGCCCCTCTGTGCCGCGTGCTGGAGCCATTCCCCGAGAGCGCCGTCTGCCAGCATATGCTGATGCAGCTCTACCTCCACCTGCACGGCCGCATCCAATCGCTCGGCACGGAGGATTTTTCCTGGATCGATAAATACCGCCTGCCGCCCCCCGACCGGCTGCTGCCGCTGCTCTCGCCGCAGGTGCGCCTCCAGTTCCAGCACCTCGAACCGCCCGCCTGACCCCGCCGTTTCCCACCCATCCCGCAAAGGAGGAGCCTTCCATGTCGTCTGTGCAGTTTTCCGCCGCCCCCGACCCCCACACCGACTGGCACACCCGCCCCGTGTGCCGGTCCGTATTCTGCGACGGGGTGTTCGCCTTCAATCTCTCGGCGCAGGGCGAAAGCCACATCCAGCAGCACGTCCCCTGCCAGGACCACAGCCGCGTCGAGCTTGTGCACACCGCCGACGGCCTGTTCGCGGTGGCCGCCGCGGCGGACGGCGTGGGCAGCTGCCGGCTGTCGCACTACGGCTCCTGCATCGCGGTGAACGTCGCGGTGACCTATCTGGCCGTCTTTTTTCAGCAGCACCCCCACCCCGGCGAGACCGGCTGCCCGGCCGAGGTCCTGCCCGAGGCCTTTGCGCTGTCGCAGCAGGCGGTGGAGCGGTATGCGCAGGATCATCAGCTGCTCGCCTACTCCTTTTTCTCCACCCTCACCGTGGCGGTGTACCACAACGGCACGCTTTGGTACGGGCACATCGGCGACGACGGGATCGTGGCGCTGTCCCGCGACGGCGCCTGGCGCCTGCTGACCACCCGCCACAAGGGCGACGAGGCGTCCTCGGTGCGGCCGCTGCAGAGCGGGAGCGAGGCGTGGGAATTCGGCTGTGCGCAGGACATCTCCGCCTTTGCCCTGCTCACCGACGGCCTGCTGGACCGCGTTGTGGGCGACGCATACACCGACTGCATGGTATACGCCCCCTTCTTCACCGCGCTGCTGCCCTCCGGCCGCGCCGACGCCGGGGAGGTGGAGGCATTGTTCGCGCGCTGGACCGCCGCGCTGACCGGCGAGGAGGGCCGGCAGGGCATCACGGACGACCTCACCGTCGCCGTTGCGGGGGACACGGCGGCCCTCTGCCGCACCGCCGTGCAGCCGTTTGAGGAGAGCCAATGGAACGAGCGCATCGAGCGCCGCAGCCGGGTCATCCACGAAAAGCTGTATGGACAGCCCGTGCAGGACGCCCCCACTGAATCCCCTGTCGGGGAAGCCCCGTCCGGCTGCGACGACGACCCCATCGCACAGCTGGAGGCCATCACCGCCCGCCACCAGCAGGCCGTGCGGGCACAGCAGCAGTCCCCTCCGTCCCCCCGCAGCCCGCACCACGAACGCCGCCCGTCCACGGCCAAGCGCCGCGCACGCCGCCAGTAAGGAGATCGCTTTATGGATAGGAACAAACCGGCCGCGCCCGAAACCGCCGTTTCCCCTCTGCCGCCCGCCGAGGATTTCCCCCTGCCGCCCACCCAGACCGGCAAACGGGTGGTGGACGGCGTTTTCTCCGCCATCGCCCTCTCCCAGCAGGGGGCCTCGCACCTGGCCAAAACGCCCCCTGTGCCCTGCCAGGACTACAGCGACCTGCGCCTTCTGGAGGAGCCGGGCCTTCTGCTCGCCTGCATTTCAGACGGCGTTGGCAGCTGTTCCTTCTCGCATTGGGGGGCCTATCTGGCCGTGAACGGTGCGCTGGACAGCGCCGAAGCCGCTCTGCGCCAGGCCGCGCAGGAGGACGCCGCTTTCTTCTCCGCTCCCCCCACCGTCGCGGCGCTGCTGCGCGGGGCGATGCACGCCGCCCTTGCGGGGATCGAGGCCAAAGCCCGGGCCGACGGCATCGACCCGATGCAGATGCAGTGCACGCTCACCCTCTGCGTGTACGACGGCCGCACCGTCTACTTCGCCCATGCGGGGGACGGCGGCATCGTGGCGCAGTTCAGCGATGCACAGGGCGGCGTGGAGATGATCACCAACCGCATCAAGGGCGACGAGGCCGGCAGCGTGTTCCCGCTCCAGGTGGGCGAGCAGGGCTGGATGGTGGGCATGAGCAACCGCCCCATTGCCGGGTTCGTGATGGCCACCGACGGCGTGCTGGACGGCTTTGTGGGCGACCGCCGCCTGTCCGACATGTACATCTACTATCCCTTCATGAAACACGCGCTGTACAGCCTTCTGCCCGACGGGCAGGAGGACGCCGGAGACTGTGCAGACCGGGCGCTCTCGCAGCAGCAGGAGCTGCTGCTGTGCGAGGAATACCGTTCGCAGCGCCAGGACGACCTGTCCCTGATCGCGGTGGTGAACCGCAGCGCCCTGGCCGACGCCCCGCAGCCCGCCTTCGACCTGGACCGCTGGGAAGAGCTGCGCCGGGAGCGCGAGCGCCGGCTGATGGAGGTCCTCTATGGCGCCGCCAAAACAGCGCCCGCCCCGGACGAGGAGCCGAACGAGGAAAAGGGCGAGGAGCCCGCCCCGTCCCCTGCCGAGGAAAAAGGCGAAGAACCCGCCTCGTCCCCCGCCGGGGAACCGGGCGAGGAGCCTGCTCCGGCTCCCGCCGAGGAACCGAGCGAGGAGCCCGCCACGGCCCCCGCCGAGGAAAAAGGCAAAGAATCCGCCCCGGCCCCCACTGAGAAACCGGGCGAGGAACCCGCCCCGGCTCCGGACGAAGCGCCCATCCTCTTCCCGGAACGCCCGCCGTTCGTGCACCGTTTTCGTGGATTCCGGGCACAGATCCGAAAGCGCCGCCTTCATCAAAAAAAGAAAAGATCCGGGGTTTGACCCTCTTTTGCCCCGCTTTCCCCTGCCGGGGGAAGGCTTTCCATTCCGTATAAGCCGCCACCTTTTCAAAAAAATCGACGGTGGACAGAACGTGTTCTGTCCGCCGTCGCAGCCTGTAGAAAAACCTGCTTTGGCAATCAGGCCAGAGCAGGTTTTTCTACAGGCTGAGCCCCCAGAACCAAAAGGTTCTGGGGGGTTGGTGGTTTCGTGGGCTGGACTTGATAGAAAATCTTCGTGAAAGAAAACCGCGAGAATTTATAGAAAATTTTGATACAAGAAGGGCTTGCCACCAGCAAAGATGGCAAGCCCTTCCGGGTGTCCGGACGTTTTTAAAAACCGCCTATCCGCCTATAAAGATTCCGAACAGCGATTTTGACAGAACTGTACCCGTTTATTTCTGACGTTTGCGCATGGAAACAATCTTTACGCCTGCTGCAGCCGACAGGACCAGCAACACGGCCAATGCATACGGTGCAGCCAAATCGCCGGTAACCGGCAGGCTGTTATCCGTGTCCGGCTGTTCCGGTACCTGGGTGGGTGCCTGTGTCGGATTTGCAGAGGGAACCGGCTTTTCCGTGGGCTCCGGGGTTGCGGTGGGTTCCGGCGTTGCGGTCGGCTCCGGGGTTGCTGTGGGCGTCGGGGTCGCGGTGGGTTCCGGGGTCGCGGTGGGTTCCGGCGTCGCGGTGGGTTCCGGCGTCGCGGTGGGCTCCGGCGTTGCCGTGGGCTCCGGGGTCGCCGTGGGCTCCGGGGTCGCGGTAGGCTCTGGAGTTGCAGTAGGCTCCGGCGTTGCTGTCGGCTCCGGCGTCGCGGTGGGTTCCGGCGTCGCGGTGGGTTCCGGCGTCGCGGTGGGCTGCACGCCAATCACCGTTATGGTGGCAATGATCGGATTGTCCCAGCCGTCCACCGTTCCCCTGACTTCAAAGGTTCCCGGCTGCTCCAGTTTTTCCGGCGGGATCTCTTCCCACGCGACCGGAGCCGGCACTTTCACGCCATTGGCAGCCACGGCTTCAACCGTCTGCGGCAGCTGCGGCAGCTGGTTCTGCTCGGTTTCCACCGCCACGGTTTCCGTCACCGACTGGTAGGGAGCTTCGCCCACCAGGATCAGCTGCGGTCCGTTTTCTCCCGATTCGCTGGAATAGAAGCTGATGCGGCTCTTGTCGTCTTTTCCGTTGGTGATATTGCTCAGTTCAAAGCTGATCACACCACCGCACTCGTCCAGATGCTGGTTGATATAGTCGGTGAGATCGATCTCGGTCCAGACATCCAGGTCCGGGCCCACTTCAAACGTGGCGACATGTTCACCGCGGGTGGGTTTGTTGGTCCAGTCCAGCGTGTTCTCGTCCCATTCATTGATCACGCGATAGACCTCGATGGTTCGATTGGTGGGACCGTCCGGCACCTTGTCCGGATTGGGGAAGGGGGTGTCCGCCTCTTTGAGGCAAACACGCAGCAGGGCCTGTTCCAGTTTCTGCCCGCCATAATCGGAAAAATCAAACTGCAGATAGGTCCGGCGCTCGCCGGAACCGTTGGTGTACTGCGGCTTGATGACCAGGGCGGCATCCTGGCCGTAGTTGGTGGTCTGGGTCAGGTCGTAGGCATAGGTATCCATTGTGGGCGTGAGCGTCTTTTGATATCCCGACCAATACTGCACCTGCACGGCGGCTTCGGAATAAGCGCCGCTCTCTCCCGTTGCGCGAATCTGTGCAGTGCCCGGGGCGATCGCAGTGACCACGCCGTTCCCGTCCACCGACGCAACTGCCGGATCGCTGCTGCTCCAGGTCACCTGCTGAGGCCCGTCGGCCGGCAGCACCTGCGCATGGATCTGCTTGGAGATGCCTATGTTCATCGTCAGGCTGCTCACCGAGAGCTTGACATAGGACGCGTCGCTGGAGATGTCTGCCTGGAACGGATAGGCCGGCATTCCGGCATCGTTGTACAGGCTGGCCATCGGGGTGGGATAGGGCTTGCAGGCATAGCGAACATAGAGCGGGAAGGATACCTCCTGTGCGTGCAGCCTGATCCTGCCGTCCTCCAGCAGCTGTCCCTCGGCGGCAAAGTAGTTCTTGCCGTCCTCAGACAGTTCAAAGCCGTTCACTGCACCGTCCGCCGCGCTGGTGACCAGGCGCTGGGCGTTGGTCTGGAAGGTGAGCAGAAGATCGGCGCCCTGGATCTCGGCGCTTTCAAAGCGCGGCCCCTTGTACACAACATCCTGCCCATAGATCACATTCAGCGCGATGGCTGCCAGACGCTGGCCAACAACGGTCTTGTCTGCCGGGTGAATGTTGTTGGGGTCTTCCGCACAGTCGATGGTGACCGCCAGATAGGTGTTGGGGATC
>DGYMJ06203__coassemble_1217_pt1 | contig 11261 bp, 11 predicted proteins | sample DGYMJ06203__metabat2_high_PE_020 | metagenome-assembled genome bin DGYMJ06203 | reverse complement strand
TTGCTCAAAACGCAATCGCTTGCGTCCTGTCAAATTACTCTTTTGGAATTTCTTCCTTGTGTCGCACTTTTCTGTGCGCTCTAAGGGCTTCCGTTCAAGCTTCTTTGATATTGTTTAATTTTCAAGGTCCTGTGCGCTGTTCGCTCATCGCTGACAGCCTGTTTATTATATCATGCTCGGCTTTGTTTGTCAAGCACTTTTTTCAAACTTTTTTGAAGTTTGTTTGAGGCTGTTCAGTTTTTGAGGTCCGGCGCGCTGCTCTCTCGAAGCAGCTTACTTATTATACCAACACGCCCTGCAATTGTCAACACCTTTTTTCAGGTTTTTTTGATTTTTTTCGGGGTTCTTTTTTCAGCGGGCTTTCCTACTTATTTATATATAAAAGAAACAGCCGCCCTGCCGGGCGGCCGTATCTTCTATATATAAGTAGGAGGGTCAGCCGATCTTCCAGCTGCCGTCCCCTTCACAGCGCAGACGGGTGGAGTAAAACGCACGGCTCAATTCGCACAGGGCGTCCACATCCTTCGCGCCGGCCGTCTCCATGCAGGAGTGCATCGCCAACTGGGCCAGGCCGATGTCCACCGTGTTGATCGCGGCCTGGGTGGTGGACAGATTTCCCAGCGTGCTGCCGCCGCGCACATCGCTGTGGTTCACGAACCACTGCACCGGCACACCGGCCCGCTTTGCGATGCTGCGCACCAGCGCCGCCGACACCGCGTCGGTGGTATACTTCTGCCCGGCGTGCGCCTTGATGACCACGCCCTCGTTCATCCGGGTGACGGTCACCGGGTCGCTCTTGCCCGGATAGCCGGGATGCACGGCATGGGCATTGTCGGCGCTCAGCATCATGCTGGACGCCAGCGCGGCGAAATAGCCGTCCCGCCCGCGCCCGGTGGCCAGGCAGACCCGCTCCAGCACACCGGCCAGGAAGTTCGAGTCGGCGCCCTGTTTGGTGCCGCTGCCCACCTCCTCGTTGTCCAGCATCGCAAAGACATTCACATTGCCCTGCGGCTCGGCTTCCAGCAGGCCGGTCAGCGTGCCGAAGGCGCACTCCAGGTCGTCCAGGCGCGGCGCACACAGGTACTCCCCTTCCGCGCCCACCCGCTGGCCGGGCTGGGGGTTGTACAGATACAATTCGCTCGCCGCCACCTGCTCCGGCTGCACCCCGGCCGCTTTGGCCAGCGCGCCGGTGAGGTCGGCGGCGTCGGGCCCGCCGTAGAGCGGGGCCATGTCGGTCTGCATCTTCCAGCTCTTGCTGTCGTTGGCGGTGCGGTCCATGTGGATGGCGAGGTTCGGGATCACCACCCGCAGCGGGTCGAGGCAGACCGCCCGGCTGCGCAGGCCGCCCTCCTCCTCCACCATCACCCGCCCCGCAATGCCCAGCGGACGGTCCAGCCAGGTGGAGCACAGCATCCCGCCGTACCCCTCCACGTCCAGCATGGTATAGCCGGCATTCTTCCACTGGGACACCGGTTTCAGCTTGAAGGTGGGGCTGTCGCTGTGGCTGGCGGTGATGAGGAATCCGGCGAACGGTTCCTCTGGCAGCGCGAAGGCCGCCACCGCCGACCCGTTCCGGGTGACGTAATACTTCCCGCCCGGGCGGATGTCCCAGGCGTCCTTCTCCTGCAAACGCAGATATCCCGCCGCGTCCAGCTTTGCACACACGGCGTCCACCGCGTGGAACGGGCTGACGCTCCGGGCGAGGAAGGCAAACAGTTCGTCGATCCGGCTCATTTGACCACCTTCACTTCATAGGCTCTGCTGCCCAGGCCGATCTTCTCGGCGTGCTCCAGGCAGGACTTCCACTCGCTCTCGGGGGTGGTGTTGGTGAAGATGTCGCCCCTGTCCACGAAACCGGGCGCGCGCATCCGCTCGTCCAGCAGGCTGCCGCCGATCACCGGCTGGGCCTGGCAGGCGTCGGCACAGGCCTGGTCGAGCGCCACCGGGTCGAAGCTGGCGAACATGCCCACATCCGGCACGATGGGCACATCGCTCTCGGCGTGGCAGTCGCAGTAGGGCGACACGTCCATCACCAGGCTGATGTGGAAATGGGGGCGGCCGTCCACCACCGCCTTGGCATACTCGGCCATCTTGCGGTTCAGCTGGGTGTTGGCGGCCCAGTTGCCGTTGTAGACCGCGTCGAAGTTGCAGGCGCCGATGCAGCGCCCGCAGCCCACACATTTGCTGTGGTCGATGCTGGCCTTGCCCTCGGTGAAGGAGATGGCGTCGTGGGCGCAGTTTTTGGCGCAGACATGGCAGCCGCGGCAGAGCTTGGGGTCGACGGTGGGCTTGCCGGAGTTGTGCTGCTCCATCTTGCCGCGGCGGCTGCCGCAGCCCATGCCGATGTTCTTGATGGCGCCGCCGAACCCGGTGCTCTCGTGGCCCTTGAAGTGGGACAGGCTGATAAAGACGTCGGCGTCCATGATGGCGCGGCCGATCTTGGCGGTCTGCACATACTCGCCGCCCCGCACCGGCACCTCCACGTCGTCGGTGCCCTTCAGGCCGTCGGCGATGATGACATGGCAGCCGGTGGAGAAGGGCGAGAAGCCGTTCTCATAGGCGGCGTCCATGTGGTCGAGTGCATTTTTGCGCCGTCCCACATACAATGTATTGCAGTCGGTGAGGAAGGGCATGCCGCCCAGGCTCTTGACCACGTCGGCCACCACCTTGGCGTAGTTGGGGCGCAGATAGGCCAGGTTGCCCGGCTCGCCGAAATGGATCTTGATGGCCACCATCTTTTTCTCCATGTCGATGGCGCCGATGCCGGCCGCGCGGATGAGGCGTTCCAGCTTCTGCAAAACGCTGGTGCCGGGGCGGGCCTGGAAGTTTGTGAAATATACGGTGGATACCGTCTGTTCAGACATCGTTGTTCCCTCCTGCTTGTGTGTGTTGGGGCAACCGTTTGTGCAACGCTCGCTTTGCGACCATTATACCGCAAAACGCCCCTTTGCGGCAAGACGCGCAAAATTCACACTGCGGCTCTATCTTTTGCGGGAAATTTGCTGTATAATGGTGCTGTCGTTGTCTTTTTTTCAGAAAATAGGAGAACTGTATGAAACGATTTCGCTCGCGTCCTGCGGTGCCCGAGGTGGGCGACCGCACCCACTTTGCCCACGGGCTGAATTTCTATAAGCTGTTCTGGGTGTTCTTCATCGCCTGCTTTCTGGGCGTGGTGCTGGAGACCGTCTTTTGCTGGGTGGCCAGCGGACACCTCACCAACCGCACCGGCCTGGTGTACGGGCCGTTCAATCTGGTCTACGGCTTCGGCGCGGTGCTGATGACCGTGTGCCTGCGCCGCTTTGCCCAAAAGCGCGACCTGGACATTTTCCTGGCCGGCATGGTGCTGGGCGGTGCATACGAGTACGCCTGCAGCTGGCTGCAGGAGAAGGTGTTCGGCACCATCAGCTGGGACTACAGCCAGATGCCCTTCAACCTGGGCGGCCGCATCAACCTGCTGTACTGCTTTTTCTGGGGCATTCTGGCGCTGGTGTGGGTGAAGGAGCTGTATCCCCGCATCAGCAACTGGATCGAGACCCATGTGCCCAAGACCATCGGCGTGTCGCTCACCTGGGTGCTGGTGGTGTTCATGCTGGTGAACATGGTGATGAGCGCCGGTGCGGTGTGGCGTCTGGGGCAGCGGTATGAGAACGTCCCCGCCACCAACCCGGTGGCCGTCTTTTTCGACGAGCACTTCCCCAACGAGCGCATGGCCCGCATCTATCCCAGCATGATGCACGTGGAATAACACAGAGAAAAAAGGCCGCCCGGCGCGTCCGTTCCGCAATGGAAGGACGCGCCGGGCGGCTGTTTTTTTGGGGCGGGCGGGGCGTTTGATACCATTGGCTTCTCCCCTGGGGGGGAAGCTGGCGCGGATGCGCCTGATGAGGGGAGGGCTTGCCCGCCCGCACCCCGCCTGCGGCAGAGCGCGGCGGACCCTCCGGACTCGACCTCATCCGCCCCCTTCGGGGGCACCTTCCCCTGCCAGGGGAAGGCGTTCGGTACCATTGGCTTCCCCCCTGGGGGGGAAGCTGGCGCGGATGCGCCTGATGAGGGGAGGGCTTGCCCGCCCGCACCCCGCCTGCGGCAGAGCGCGGCGGACCCTCCGAACTCACCCGCACCCGCTCACCGGGCCAGCGCCACCAGCTCCGCCGGTTCGGCCGCCAGATGGTCGGCCCCCGCCTGCTCCAGCTCATCGCGGGTGCGGAACCCCCACAGCACGCCGCAGCTGTCCAGCCCCGCCGCCCGGGCGGTGCGGATGTCCACATTCGAGTCCCCCACAAAGACGGTGCGCCGCCCTGCAAAGGGAGGCTGCGCCAGCATCCCGCGCAGGGCGGTGGGGTCCGGCTTGACCGGCACACCCGGACAGGCCCCCCGCACCAGGTCGAACAGCCCCCTGCCGAAGTACTGCTCCACCACCGCGCGGGCGAGGCTGTCCTCCTTGTTCGACAGCACCCCCAGCGCCGCGCCGGACGCCTTCAGCTGCTCCAGCGCCCGGCGGATGCCGGGATAGGGCGCGGTGCAGTCGGCCTTGTGGGCGGCATACCGCGCCGAGAACTGCGCCAGCGTCTCGGCCAGACGGCCGGGGGTGCGCTGGTCCTCCGGGCTGAACCGCTCCACCAGCTTGGGGATGCCGTTGCCCACAAAATAGCGGTACCGGTCCACCGTGTGGGTGGGCCAGCCGTTCTGTTCACACACCCAGTTCGCCGCGTTCGCCAGATCGTCGATGGTGTTCAGCAGCGTCCCGTCCAGGTCAAATATAAACGCATCGTACATTTTATACCACCTTATACTGTATGTTTGCATAAATCAGGGGAGATCGTCGTCGGAAAGGCTCATCAGCAGCGGGAGGTTGTCGGTCTCCCACGCCGGGATGCCGCGCGCCTGGTACCACTTGCCGCCCGGCAGCTTGACCGTCACGTTGCAGATCTGGCGGCTGTACAGCATCGGGTGCTGCCAGAACACAAAGGCCGCGTCGGGCGAAAAGACGCACACCCGGTGCTGGGTGAGGAACCGGCCGAACCGGATCTCCAGGCTGCGGCCGGGCGTGCGGGCGAGGGTCTCGGTGAAGAAGGCCTCGGCCGACACCGCCAGCCCCACCAGCGACAACACCAGCGGGAGGACCAGCAGCGGCGCCATCTCGGGCAGCGCCCACACCGCCACGCCGCACAGCGCGCCGCACAGCAGCACCAGCGCGCCCGGCCGCCAGAGGAACTGGGTGAGGCTGCGCCCCGGCGCCTTCACCAGACGGCTGCGGGAGAGATAGAACTCGGGCAGCAGGCGCCGCAGGGCGCTGTCGTCGCCGCCCCGGCAGACCAGCAGCGGCAGGTCGTCGCCGTGGAACCCGCCCGCCTGGAGATACACCGCGCTGCGCCCCAGCAGGCGGGCCAGCGGCGTCACCCGCACCTCGCAGCTGGTCACCGCGGCCGCCAGCACCCGGCGCTCGGTCTTGTTCACCACGCCGCCGCGCGAGAGGATCACCCCGCCGCTGCGGCACACCTGCACCTTCGCCGTGTGCAGGAAGGAGCGCAGCACGGCGATGCTGGCCAGCGCCAGCCCCAGCGTCACCAGCCAGGCGACGCCGGTGGGCAGCACCCGCTCCACCAGCTGCTCCACCCATTCCAGCTGCCCGAAGGCAAACTTCCACCCCTCGCCCAGCAGGTCGGCGGTGCGCTGGGCCGCCAGGGCCGACACCACGCCGGTGGTGATGAGGTTCGCCGACAGCACCGCGAACTCCAGCCGCTCGGCCCCCGCCGGGCTGAACACCGCACGCCCCGGATACACCGGCAGCACCTGGTCGGCCAGCGCGGCGGCCTGCCCGGCCCACAGATACACGCGGTATTTGCGGCGGCTGTACCGGTCCCACAGGGTCAGCTCGGTGGCGCCCACCATCCGGCAGTAGAGCGGGCGGTGCAGCTGCACCGCCCCGATGCTGGACAGCCCCGCCCGCACCCGCAGCCGGAACACCGCGCCCCGGCGCAGCTGCAGCTGGCCGTTCTGCACCCGGATGCCGCTGGCCGTCCACTGGGCCAGTGCGAACAGCGCCGTGCCAACAAAAATCAGCCCGTCCTGCCGCAGAGCGGCAAACAGGCTGGCCAGGTCGAACCGCAGCAGCGCGCGCAGCAGCGGAATTACAGAAAGTATAACAGCATACCTTGTATACTTTAAGATATAGATAAAATGGAATCGGCACCACTTCACAGGCGTTTCCCTTTCTGGACGGCCAGCTGTTCCAGCCGGCGGATATCCCGCATGGACAGCATGGGCACCAGCCACATCCCGCCGGGGCTGTACAGCACGGCGATCCCGCAGCGCACCAGCCGCAGCAGCGGGGTCTGCAGGGTGTTCACGCAGCACAGCGCGCCCACCGGCTGGCGGCGGGTGCTGTTCATCCAGCTGCCGCTGGACAGCGACAGCTGGGTGTCCGACACCTCCAGCCGGAAGCTGCGCAGCCAGCCCCAGCAGCCTTCGGCGCAGGCGGGCACCGCCGCCAGATACACCGCCAGCACCCACCAGCCCAGCAGCCAGCCCAGCACCGCGCCGGGCACGGCCAGCAGCAGGGCCATCCACACCCACACCACCGGCCTTGTCTTTGCACAGCAGCGGATCTCCACGCGCAAGCCTCCTTTTCCGTGGTCAGTTGGGCAGACGCCAATCCCGCACGATGGCGTGGAACGCGGGGTCTTTGGCCACGCACACCAGGCGGTCGCCGGTGTACAGGCAGGTCTGGCCGCGGGGGATCAGCATCTCGTCGCCGCGGGTGATGGACACGATGTTGAAGTCCTCGGGGATGGGGATGTCGTTCAGGGTGCAGCCGTGGTAGCGGAACTTCTCCGGGATGGTGATCTCCAGCAGACTGGCGGTGCCGCTGCCCAGGCTCAGCAGATGCCGCACCGCGGCGGTCTCCACCTCGTGCTCCAGCACCCGCACGATGTTGTCGGTGCTGCTCACCACGATGTCCACCCCCAGGTCCCGCAGCACCCGCACGTTTTTGGGGTTGTTCACACGGGCCACGGTGCGCTTGCACTTGAACAGCTTTTTGGCCGTCTGGCAGGCGATGAGGTTATCCTCGTCCTGGCCGGTCACCGCCACCAGCGAATAGCACTTGCCGCATCCCGCGGATTCCAGCACGTCGCAGCTGGTGCCGTCGCCGACGATCACCGGGATGTCCAGCTGGTTCGCCACCGCCTCGCAGGTGCTCTTGTTCTCCTCCACGATCACCGGCTCGTGGCCGTGCTCCAACAGCGTCTTGGCAAGGTAAAAGCCCACCTTGCCGCCGCCAACGATACACACGCGCATGGATGTTTCCTCCTTTTAGTCCGCAATGCAGCTGTAGATGATCTTGTCGCCGGTGTGCAGCAACGGCCCGGGCATGATGTTCAGCTCCACCGTTCCGTTTGCCCGCAGCACGCCGTACACCGAATGCCACGCCGGCGCCTTCACCTGAGACAGCGGGTGGTTGATCTGTTCGGGCTGGGGGTCGGCCAGCACAAAGGCCATCGTGCTGGAGCCGATGGTCACCCGCATGGTGCGGTCCTCGTCCAGCAGGCCGTGCAGCAGCGCCTCGGCGGTGAGATTTGTGGGGCACACCGCGCGCATGCTCAACCGCTCGGCAAACATTCGCTTGCGGGACGGGTCTCCGATCCGCGCCAGCACCCGCGGCACCTGGAACAGCCGTTCGGCAATCTGTGCCACCATGATGTTGATGTTGTCCTGCGGGCAGACGGCCACCACCGCGTCGCAGTTCTCGATGCCGGCGGCGCGCAGCATATCCACGTCGATGGGCGAACCCACCCGGCTGTACCCCTGGAAGGAGTAGTTCTCCAGCGTCATCAGCAGCTCCAGATCCCCTTCGCGCTCGGCCAGGATGGACACGTCGTGTCCCTCCTGCTCCAGCACGCGCGCCAGATGCGCGCCGACTCGGCCGCATCCCACGATCAATGTATTCAAAGTAGGCATCCTCCCTTATTATTTCAAGCTCCCGGCGCCCGGCCAGGTCGCTCGCCCCTATTATACCCTTTTTGCTGCCGGAGGGCAAACACTTTATCTGCCTCGCCAAAAATTTTTCTTTGCCCGGCTTGCGCGTTCTGTTTGGGCGTCTTTTGTGTTATACTGGTAGAGGCCCTGTTTTTTGGGGCGCACATCAAATTTGGGGCCGGCGCCCCGGAAAAGAGGAACCTATGCTTGAGATACTCAAGGCGGTGCTGTACGGCATTGTGGAAGGCATCACCGAGTGGCTGCCCGTGTCCAGCACCGGGCACATGATTTTGTTCGAGGAGTTTTTCCCCTTCCATCAGTCCGACGAATTTATGGAGATGTTCCGGGTGGTGATCCAGCTGGGCGCGATTCTGGCGGTGGTGGTGCTGTTCTGGCCCCGGCTGTGGCCGTTCTGCGCCGACAAAAAACAGAACTGCATCAAGCGCGACATCTGGACGCTGTGGTTCAAGATCCTGCTGGCCACCCTGCCGGCGCTGGTGCTGGGCCTTTTGCTGGACGACTGGCTGGACGCGCACTTCTACAACTTCATCACGGTGGCCGCGATGCTGATCGTCTACGGCGTGCTGTTCATCGTGGTGGAGAACGCCCGCAAGGGCACAAAGCCCCGCATCTCCACCCTGGCCGACCTCTCCTGGCGCGACGCCTTCCTGATCGGCATGTGGCAGGTGCTGGCGATGATCCCGGGCACCAGCCGTTCGGGCGCGACCATCGTGGGCGGCCTGCTGCTGGGCGCCAGCCGCGCGGTGGCGGCCGAGTTCACCTTCTTCCTCGCCATCCCGGTGATGGCGGGCGCCAGCCTGCTGAAACTGGTCAAGTTCGGCTTCGCCTTCACCGGCCAGGAGCTGACGGTGCTGGCCGTGGGCATGATCGTGGCCTTTGTGGTGTCGATGCTGGCCATCCGCTTCCTGATGGCCTACGTCAAGCGGCACGACTTCAAGGTGTTCGGCTGGTACCGCATCGCGCTGGGCACGGTGCTGCTGCTGTACTACTTCACCCTGTATCAGCCCGCCTGACCGGCAAACGCCCCCAGAGGCTTCCCCCCTGGGGGGAAGCTGTCGCGCGAAGCGTAGCGGATGAGGGGAGAGCCTTTCTCACCGCCGCATATCCGGGAGGACGCGCCGCTCTCGCCGGACTCGACCTCATCCGCCCAAATCCCCTCTTTCAACAAGACAGCGCCCCGCGCTCTCCCCTTTTGCAAAGGAGAACGCGGGGCGCTGTGTTTGTTTTTTTCACAGCATCGCGGCGTAGCTGTACAGGTTATAGCAGCTGATGCCGGTGATGACGATCAGCAGGATCTGGAACAGCACGTCCACCGCGTGGCTGCTCATGCGCTTGCTGAAGGCGCGGCCCACAAAGCCGCCCAGCACGCCGCCGATCACCATCGACACCAGCGCCGGCCAGGTGAAGGGGGGGATGCTGCCGCCCAGCAGGGTGCTGGCCAGGCTGGTGATCTGGGAGAACAGGATGATGTACAGCGAGTTCAGCGCGGCGGTCTTGGTGTCCATCGAGAAGAAATAGTAGAGCACCGCAAGGTTGATGGGCCCGCCGCCGATGCCCAGGAACGCGCTCATCATGCCCAGCGCAAGGCCGATGAAGGCGCAGGCCGCGCCGTTCTGCACATCGAGGGTGTGGATGCGCTTTTTGTTCAGCACATACACCAGCACGCCCACCGTCAGCAGGATCATCAGCACGCTCTGCACGGTGCCCACCAGGCCGTCGCTGGCGGCCAGGCCCCGGATGATCTCAAACAGCCACTTGCCCACGATGCCGCCCACTGCGCCGCCCACCGCCAGCAGGGTGCCGCGCCGCGGCTCCACCTTCACGCTGCCGCTGCGGCTGCGCAGCATCGACACCACGCTCATGGCCAGCACCGTGCAGCCGGACAAAAAGCTGATGGTGGACACCGAAAGCCCGGAAAAGGCGTCGAACACCGGTTTGATGATGACGCCGCCGCCGATGCCGCTGATGGCGCCCACCGTGGTGGCCACGATACAGATGAGAAAATACAAGATCACATCCATGCGTCTGCTCCTTCCAAAAGCGCGCGGCCGGTGTTCCCGGCCGCTGGTTTCGTCACGTTCTGCAAACAGCATACCACAAATCCGTCCCCTGCACAACGCCGCCCGCAGCCAGGAGCAAAAATTGCGCACGTTTCGGCCAATCCGCGCACAAAAAGCCGCCCTTCCCCGTTTGGGAAGAGCGGCCCAGACTGTCGAAAAAAGTTCAAAATTCGTCGCCGTCGGCGGACATGCGCCGACGACGGCGACACCGACAGGGAAATTTTGTCGAAGGGGATTCCAAAGGGGGAAACAGCCGCGGCAGGCGCAGCCGTGCGCGGCTGTTGCCTCCTTTGCAGCGTGTCGAGTTTCTCGACACGCTGAGCCGCCCTTCCCCCGTTCGGGAAGAGCGGCCTGTTTCGTGTGTTATTCCTTCACGCTCTTGATGGTGTCAAAGGTGCCGGTGCGCTCGTTCCGGGCCATGTGCAGATACAAAATCGCGTACCGCACCAGTGTGAACAGCATCATGCCGCCGCACACCAGCATCATCGGGTCGGCCACCTTGGACGGCACCGATGGATAGAAGGTGAGGACCAGCGTGACGATGTAGAACACCGCGGTGCACACCTTGCCGAACCACATCGCGCCGCCCAGCTTTTTGCGCCGCCGCAGCATCACCGCCCCGGCCACCGCCATGAAGCCCTCCTTCAGCACATAGATCACGATCAGCACCGCCATCAGCCGGTAGCGCATCACCAGGCACAAAAGCACCGCGCCTTCGGTGAGCTTGTCGGCGATGGGGTCCAGCAGGATGCCCAGCTCGGTGATCTGGTTGAAATGGCGGGCGATCTTGCCGTCGAACAGGTCGGTCAGCGCCGACAGCACCAGCGCCGCGCCGGCCATCGTATACTCCCCGTGCAGATACAGCCACACAAACACCGGGATCAGCACAAACCGAAAATATGTGAGCAGGTTGGGAATGCTGAAAACCTCCTGCCACGTGGGTCTTTTTATCATAAACAGCCTCCTGGTTTCACAAGCCGCAAGCCGGCGGCCTTCCTCTATTGTACTGCAACCGCCTGCCCGCCCGCAAGAGCAAACCGCAAAAAAGCAGCGCAGTCCCCTGTCCAAAAAACGATGCTGTGTGTGGTTTGGTTTCACAAGCAAAAAACAGCCCGCTCTCCAGGCTGGTGTTCCCTTTTTCCCTTCTTCCCTCTTCAATTCCCTATTCCCTTTTCACTCTTCCCTTCCCCACGGAAATTGCAGGGA
>DGYMJ06203__coassemble_1180_pt1 | contig 11573 bp, 12 predicted proteins | sample DGYMJ06203__metabat2_high_PE_020 | metagenome-assembled genome bin DGYMJ06203 | reverse complement strand
CGCGCCCCTCGCTGCCCGACACGTCCACCAGGTGCAGCAGCAGGCGGCAGCGCTCCACGTGGCGCAGGAAGGCATGGCCCAGGCCAACGCCCTCGCTGGCCCCTTCGATCAGGCCGGGGATATCGGCGGCCACAAAGCTGGCCTCCGGGCCCACCTTGACCACCCCCAGCACCGGCGACAGGGTGGTGAAATGATAGTTGGCGATCTTGGGCTTGGCGGCGCTGATGACGCTGATGAGGGTGCTTTTGCCCACGTTGGGGAAGCCGATCAGGCCCACGTCGGCGATCAGCTTCAGTTCCAGCTGCACCTCCAGCTCTTCGCCCGGCAGGCCGGGCTTGGCAAAGCGGGGGATCTGGCGGGTGGGGGTGGCAAAGTGGGTGTTGCCCCAGCCACCCTTGCCGCCCCTGGCCACCACCACCGGCTCGCTGCCGGAGATATCGGCGATGACCAGGCCGCTCTCGGCGTCCTTCACCAGAGTGCCGCGCGGCACACGGATGATGAGGTCGGGGGCATTTTTGCCGGTGCAGCGTGCACCGCGGCCGGGTTCGCCGTTCTGGGCCACATATTTGCGCTTGTAGCGGAAGTCCATCAGGGTGGACAGGTTGTCGTCGGCCTGGAAGATCACGCTGCCGCCCCGGCCGCCGTCGCCGCCGTCGGGACCGCCGGCCGCCACGAATTTTTCCCGGTGGAAACTGACGGCGCCGTTGCCGCCGTCACCGGCTTTGATCTTGATTTTTGCTACGTCGATAAACATATTCTCCTCCTGAAAAGGGGGCATCTGCGGCCCCAAAAACGGGCGGACATTGGACAGAAAAGGCCGGGCTTTGCGGCCCGGCCTCCTTGTTTGGCAATTACTGCTTGATGCTGACCTGCTTGCGGTCGCGGCCCACGCGCTCGAAACGCACGGTGCCGTCCACCAGAGCGAACAGGGTGTCGTCGCTGCCGCGGCCGACGTTCTCGCCCGGATGGATATGGGTGCCACGCTGGCGAACCAGGATGTTGCCGGCCAGAACGAACTGACCGTCGGCGCGCTTGACGCCCAGACGCTTGGATTCGGAATCGCGGCCGTTCTTAGTGGAGCCTACGCCTTTTTTATGTGCCATTTGTACTTACACCTCCTGATTAACCGTTGATGGCGGTGATTTCCACCTTTGTGTAGGGCTGACGATGGCCCATACGGCGGGCACTGCCCTTCTTGGGACGATAGGTGATGATGTTCAGCTTCTTGCCCTTGCCGTTCTTCAGCACTTTGGCCTCAACGGAAGCGCCCTCCACGGTGGGAGCGCCGAACTTAACGCTGCCTTCCTCGCCAACGGCCAGAACGGACTCGAAGGTGACGGTGGCATCCTGCTCGGCAGCCAGCTTCTCGATGAAGATGACGTCGCCTTTTTCCACGCGGTACTGCTTACCGCCGGTTACGATCACTGCGTACATATCTTAACCTCACAAAATAAGACTCGCTGGACAACAGGGCGGTGCAAATGCGCACACTTCGGGAGCCCATACCATGCGGCTTATCCATTATACCCCAGAACAGGGGGAGTTGTCAACCGTTTTTTTCGGCCGCGCGGCGGGCAGCCTGCACCGTGTTTTCCATCAGCATGGCGCGGGTCATCAGGCCCACGCCGCCCGGCACCGGGGTGATGAAAGCGGCCTTTTCGGCAGCCGAGGCATAGTCCACATCGCCGCACAGCTTGCCGTCGGCGCCGCGGTTGATGCCCACGTCGATCACCACCGCGCCCGGCTTGACCATATCGCCGGTGATGAAGCCCGGCTTGCCCACCGCCGCCACCAGGATATCGGCGGCGCGGCACTGGTCGGCCAGGTCGGCGGTGCGGGAATGGCAGATGGTGACGGTGGCGTTTTTGGCCAGCAGCAGCATGGCGGCGGGCTTGCCCACGATGTTGCTGCGCCCCACCACCACCGCGTGCTTGCCGGCGATGGAGATGCCGGTGCTGCGGATCATCTCAAGGCAGCCGGCAGGGGTGCAGGGCAGAAAACAGGGCTGGCCGATCATCATGCGGCCCACGTTCACCGGGGTGAAGCCGTCCACGTCCTTTTCGGGCGGGATGGCGGCGATCACCGCCTGCTCGTCGATCTGGGCGGGCAGCGGCAGCTGCACCAGCATGCCGTGCACGGTGTCGTCGGCGGCCAGCCTGGCCAGCAGCTCCAGCAGCTCCTGCTGGGAAGTTTCGGCGGGCAGGTCGTACCGCACCGACCGGATGCCGCAGGCGGCGCAGTCGCGCTCCTTGCCGGCCACATAGGTCTGGCTGGCGGGGTTTTCCCCCACCAGGACCACTGCCAGGCAAGGCTCGATCCCCTGCCGTTTGAGCTGCTCCACCTGCGCGGCGGCCCGCGCCTTTACCGCGGCGGCCAACACTTTGCCTTCAATGCGCTGGGCACTCACTGCTCTTCCTCCTCTTCCTGCACCGGTTCGGCCTGCTCCGGCCGGACGGTTTCTTCCTCCGCCGCCGGGACCATCGTTTCCTCCTCGATCTCGACCAGTTCGGGGGATTTCTGCTCGCCCGGCAGCGCGGGGATCACCAGCGGCACATTCCTGTATTTGCGGCGCAGGCAGATCAGCAGCGCCAGGGCAGCCACCACGCTGACACCCGCCACCAGCTGGCTGATCCGCACACCGCCCAGCATCAGCGAGTCGGTGCGCAGACCCTCCACCAGGCAGCGCTCGGCGCCGTACCAGGCGGCGTACATCAGCGCGATCTCCCCGTGGAAACGGCGGCGCGGGATGTAGAGCGCCAGCAGCACAAAGCCAAGCAGGCACCAGATGGATTCGTAGAGGAAGGTGGGATGTACCGGCATCGACGGATCGACCGTGATGCCCTGCGCCGCCAGCGTGGACTGCACGCCGGACAGGTAGGCGGCGGTGCCGTCGCTGTGCATGCCCCACGGCAGGGTGGTGTTGGTGCCGAAGGCCTCCTGATTGAAGAAGTTGCCCCAGCGGCCGAGGCCCTGGCCGATCAGAAAGCCCATCGCGGCCAGATCCAGCATCGGCAGCACCGGCACCTTGCGCCATTTGCTGAACAGGATGCCGAAGATCACCGCGCCGATCACGCCGCCGTAGATGGCAAGGCCGCCGTCCCGGATGTTGATCATGTCCCAGAAGCTCTGGTATTCAAAGGGCGCGAAGATCACATAGTAGGCGCGGGCACACAGCACCGCGCAGATGGTGGTGAGGATGATGACGTCGGACATGCGGTCGGCGTCGATGCCGAAGCGTTTGGCGTTGGCAAAGGCGAACACCAGCGCCAGCGCGAAGCCCAGGCCGATGACGATGCCATACCAGTAAATCGGCACGCTGCCTATATAAAATGCCACACGGCTGATGTCGAACTCCAGCCCCAGACCGGGGAACTCTACATGGAAATTCATTCTGCTTCCTCCTTTTCCGGCCAGATCACGGCGGTGGTGCTGCGCTCGGTGCACAGCATGGTCTGCAGGGCGGCGTCGATGTCCTCCGGCTGCAGTGCGGTCAGTGCCTGCATCTCGTCAAACAGGCTGCGGCCCTTCAGCTCGCTGGAGCACAGCGCGCCGGCCAGGCCGGTGGTGCTGTCCAGCTCGCACACCATCTGGCCGTACATCTGGTTTTTACACAGGGTGAAAATCGTGCGGTCGACGCCCTCCCGGCGCAGCCGCCCGATCTCCTCCAGCAGCATCGTGCGGACCGTTTCCGGCTGGCGGGTCTCGCCCGAGAACAGCACACACAGCGCGCCGTCCACACTGAGGAACTCGCCGCCGAAATCGGCGCTGGCCAGGCCGCCGTCGTACAGGCGGCGGAACAGCGGGGTCATCGAGCCGCAGATCAGCTCGCCCAGCATGTCGCAGATCAGCTCGGTTTTCAGGCGGTCCTGCGGGGCGGGCGGCGCCTCCTTGAAGCCGACGCCCAGGAAGGGCTTGGCGATGCTCATGGTGATGTCCTGCCGCTCCTTCGCGGGCTGCGGCGGCTCGGCGGGAGCATGGCGCTGCACATCGGGGATCTGGCCGCCGTCCATACCGGCGCGGCGCACCGCGTCCTCCACCTGCTGCATCGTGATGTTGCCCGCCGCGGCCAGCACCAGATTGCCCGGCGCATAAAAAGCGTCGGTGCAGCGGTACAAAAGCTGCGGCGTGATGCGGGCGATGCTCTCCTCGGTGCCGGCGATGTCGTCCCGCGCGGGATGCGCGTGGTAGAGGCCCTGCAGCAGCGCGAACATCATCCGTACATGCGGATCTCCTGCCCGATGATGCCCTGCTCCTTGGCCACCGTCTCGTCTGTGAAATAGGGATGGCCCACCAGACCCAGCAGGATGTCCAGCGCATGGTCCACGCCGCTGGTGGTGGAGAAGAGATAACAGGTCTTATCGAAGCTGGTGAAGGCGTTGGCGGACGCGCCCACCGCTGCATACTGGGTGAAGGCGTCGCCCTGCTCGCTCTCGAACATCTTGTGCTCCAGGAAATGGGCCACGCCGGCGGGCAGGTCCACCCGCTCGCCGTTCACGGTAAAGCTGCGGTCCACCGAGCCGAACCGGGTGCCGCACATCACATGCACGTCCCGGAAGCCGGGCATCGGGCGCACCAGCAGCACCAGGCCGTTTTCCAGCACCTTCTTTTCGCAGCGGGCGGCTTCGCGCAGCGCGGTCGTATTGTCGTTCATTCTGCCGTGTCCTCCTTTGTGAGCAGATAGCACACCGCAAAGCGGAATTTTTTCATCTGTTCGGCCACCTCGTCGGCGGTCACCTTTTCCAGTGCCCGTCGTGCTTCGTCGGGGGCGGCGGTGTCTCCCCGCCACAGCTGGCCGCTGTACCAGGTCTCCTGCGCGGCCAGGCTGTCCTCCACCGCGGCCAAGCTGTTGGCCACAAAGCGGCGGGCGTCTTCCAGCTCGGCCTCGGCGGGCGGCTGGCTGCACAGCGTCTGCCACTCGTGCAGAATCGCTTCGCGGGCGCGGGCGGCGTTTTCGGGCAGCACGCCGCTGTCGATGCACATCATGCCGCCGAACGAATTGAAGCTGGCCGCACAGTAGTAGCACAGGCTCTGCTTTTCCCGCACATTGGTGAACAGACGGCTGGTGGGGCTGCCGCCCAGCACCGCCATCGCCACACGCATGGCGTCGAGGTCGCGGGAGGGCTGGAAGTCCTCCACCGTGAACAGCATGCACAGCTTGGCCTGCACCATCTCCATCCGTTCGGTCTCCTCCACCAGCGGCGCGGCCGGAAGCTGCACCGGGGCGGGCAGCGGCTGCGGCGTGCGGGTGAGCGGGGCCAGCGCCTCGCGCACACGGCGGGCGGCGAGCTCTTCCGGGATGCCGGCGCAGAACACCTCCAGCTGGGCGTTTTCCACCATCCAGCGCCACGCCTCGGTGACGGTCTCGGCCGTGAGGCCCTTCACCTCGTCGGCGTAGCCGGTGCGCTCGATGCCGGCCGGGTGGCTGCCGTAGAAGCGGCGGCGGGCCTGGCGCAGGCAGTACATCCGCTTGTCGTTGATCTCGGCGGCCAGCTCCTCGGCCAGCTTTTCCTTTTCGATCTCCACCTCTTCGGGCAGGAACATGCCGTCCGCAAAGTGCGGGCGGAAGGCGACGCCCAGCGCCAGCGCCAGATATTCCCCGGCCAGGTCCTCGCCGGACAGCGCGAAGCGGGGAGCGATGCCTCCCACCGTCACCGACAGGCACCGTCCGGAACCGGCGGCGGTGGAATCCACCGCGAGGTCGGCGCCGTACAGGCGGGCCAGATGGCAGGACAGGTCGGTCATGTCGGGATGGTCGGCACAGCAGCGCTCCATCAGGAAAGGCAGCAGGGCCAGCGCGGTGGCGCGGGCGCGGTCTGCGGGGTAGCGCAGCTGGACGTTGACACGGCAGCGGTTGAATTTATCGGCCGGCAGCAGGTTCAGATACGCGCCGGGCGCAAGCTCGATTCGTTTCATGGGTCTTCCCTCTTTTCTGTGTGGCTCTGGGCCAGGTATTCCTCCAGGCACAGGCCGCTTTCCTTGATCTTCTGCGCATTCTCCACGCCCACATAGCGGTAGTGCCACGGCTCGTAGGTGACGCCGGTGACCTCCACCTTGTCGGCGGGATAGCGCAGGATGAAGCCGTATTCGGCGGCGTGCTCCTGCAGCCAGGCGAATTCCGGTTCGTTCTCGAAGTCCTCCTCCACCCGCTGGTTGGTGATGCTGCCCACGTCCACCGCAAGGCCGGTGTTGTGCTCCGAGCAGCCGGGCACCATCACCACGGTGGCGGCCTGTTCCCGGGCGGCGGCTTCGTCCATCCCCTGCCCCATCCATTTCTGGATCTCGGCGTTGAACAGCTCGGTCTGGCGCTCCACCGAGCGGTAGGTGGAGCAGGCCATGAGGTGCAGACCGGTGGCGTTGGCGGCGTTTTTCATTCGGTCGAACGCGGCGGCGGCCTCCGACTGCATCTGGTAGCTGCCGCCCTCCAGGTAGGCCAGGTCGGGGGCATAGCCGGCAGGCAGGGGGTTGTCCTTGTTGGCCAAAAGCAGCAGCGGGTCGGCGGATGCGGGGACATCGGTGCTCTCGCTCTGCGGCCGGCTGGAGGGCGGGGCGCTCTGCGAGGCGGGCGGGGCGGTGGGAGCGGGCGCGCTCTGGCTCTGGGAAGAGGGCGCGCCGGTCCAGTGCTCGATGGCCAGCGTGATGCCCCAGGCGGCGGCCAGCATGGCGATCACAAACAGCACGAGCAGGATCCGTCTGCGGCAGCGACGGCGGCGGCGCTGGCGCTCGCGCATACGGCGGCGGCGCAGCTGTTCGGGGGTGAGATGCCGCAGGTCGTTGGCGCGGCGGGCAGGCGCGGAAGTGCGCGGAGAACTCATGACGGGACAAATCTCCTTTCGGGGCGGCGCTGTGTATCCAACCGCCGTTCTCTGTATTATACCCCACAGAGGGTCTTTCTGTAAATGCATCGGCTGCCAAAGTTTTGCATTTTTCACCGCCGAAAAAAAACCGCCGCTCCATCCACAATCGGACAAAGCGGCGGCGAAAAGACGGCGAAGGGAAAACAATCAGCCCAGGAAGGCGTCGTGGATGGCGTTGACGGCGCGGTCGGCCTCGTCCTTGTTGATCAGCACGCTGATCTTGATCTCGCTGGTGGAGATCATGCGGATGTTGATGCCGCTGCTGTACAGCGCGCCGAACATGGTGGAGGCAACCCCGGGATGGCTCTGCATACCGGCGCCCACCACACTGACCTTGGCAACGCTGTCGTCCACCTCGATGGACTTGCCGCCGAAGCAGGCCAGGTTCTCCTGCAGCACGCGGTAGGCGGTGTCCTTGTCGTCCAGGGGGACGGTGAAGATCAGGTCCTTGTAGCCGGGACGGCCCGCGCTCTGGAGGATGATGTCCACGTTGATGTTGTGCTTGGACATCAGGGAGAAGATCTTGAAGCTCATGCCGGGCCGGCACCTCCAGAATTGAGATCACCGCAACATTCACGTCTTTGGCAACGCCTTTGATGAGCATGCCTTCCATATCCACTACCTCCTTGACGATTGTACCGGGCACGTTGTTGATCGACGAGCGCACCTCAAGATTCACACTGTATTTTTTTGCAAGTTCCACGCTGCGGTTGTTCAACACCTGCGCGCCCAGGCTGGCAAGCTCCAGCATCTCGTCGAAGGTGATGACGTCCAGCTTGCGGGCATGTTTGACGATGCGGGGATCGGCGGTGTAGACGCCCTCCACATCGGTATAGATCTGGCACAGGTCGGCCTTCAGCGCGGCGGCGATGGCCACAGCGCTGGTGTCGGAGCCGCCGCGGCCCAGCGTGGTGATGTCGTCCTGCCGGTTGATGCCCTGGAAGCCCGCCACCACGACAACGCGGTTTTTGGCCAGCTCGTTCTCGATGCGCTCGGCCTCCATGCGGCGGATGCGCGCCTTGGTGTGGGTGCGGTTGGTGTGGAAGCCCGCCTGCCAGCCGGTGAGGCTGACGGCCGGACAGCCCAGTTCTCCCAGTGCCATCGCCAGCAGCGCGATGCTGATCTGTTCGCCGGTGGCCAGCAGCATATCCATCTCGCGCTGGGACGGCGAATGGGTGATTTCGGCAGCCTTTGCGATCAGGTCGTCGGTGGTGTCGCCCTGCGCCGAAACCACCACCACAACGTCGTTTCCTTCGTTGTGGGTGTTCGCCACGATGCGCGCCACGTTGAACAGACGCTCCCGGTTGGCAACCGAAGAACCGCCAAACTTTTGTACGATCAACGCCATACTCTTTCCTCCTCTATCCACAGTCCGCAGAGTGCGGGCCGCTGCCATCGCGCCTTCGCCAAAAGGCGAAAATGCGGTGTTTTCCAAAAATAAGCAAAAATTCTGTCTGCTGCTTATTCTACCACAGCGCCGCCGTTGGCCGCAAGCAGATGTTTTACACAAAAAGCACCCAGCGGCTGGCCCTGAATTTTGGCAAGCTGCAGACGGCTCTCGGCACTGGCGAAGAAGGCTTCGTCGCTGCGGCGCACCACCGCCATAATGGTGGGGCCTGCACCCGAAATATATACGCCCAGCGCGCCCAGTTCGCGGGCAAGGCGGAAAACGTCCTCCCCGCCCGGCACCAGCGGCAGGCGGTAGCTCTGGTGCAGCGCGTCCTTGGTGGCCACGCCCAGCAGCTCGTAGTCGCCGTCACAGAAGGCCGCGGTGGCCAGCGCGGCGCGGGACAGGTTATACACCGCGTCCTTGAACGGCACGTTCTGCGGCAGCACGGCGCGCGCTTTGCGGGTGAGCAGCGGGAAATCCGGAATGAAGGCCGCGAAGGCCAGCTGCTCGCTGATGTCTTTTTTCACGCTGTACACCTGGCCTTCGTCCAACACGCTGGCCACAAAGCCGCCCAGCAGCGCCGGGGCCACGTTGTCGGGGTGGCCCTCGATGTTGGTGGCGAGGGTGAGCATCTGGCGGGGGGACAGCGGCCCTCCCATCAGCGCGTTGGCGCCCAGGATGCCCGCCACGATGCAGGCCGAGCTGGAACCCAGGCCGCGCGCCATCGGGATGGGGTTGGTCTGGGTGATGTGCATGCCCGGCACCGGACGCCCGCAGAAGGCAAAGGTGTCGGCAGCAGCGCGGTAGACCAGGTTGTCGGAGCCCTGGGGGATCTTGGTGCCGTCGGTGCTGGAGATGGAAAGGCTGTCGGCCAGTTCGAAGCGGACGGTGTTGTACAGGTCCACCGCCAGGCCCAGCGCGTCGAAACCGGCGCCCACGTTGGCGCTGGTGGCGGGTACTTTTACGGTTGTCATCTCGTCACATCCCCCTTATCAGTCGTTCAGCAGGCGCATCCAGATCGCCGGCGCACCGCCCGCAGCCTGCACCGCGGCGCACACATCGCGCAGCGCGGCGGCGTCCAGCGGAGCGGTGACGCACCAGGCGCCGCTCTGGGCCGGATGCGCTTCGGCGCCGGTCAGGCCGGACAGCACCTCGGGGGTCAGACCCTGCACACGCATATAGTATGCATGACGGGCGGCGTCGGTGAAGCGGGCGTCGGACTCGCTGGGCTGCCAGAACAGCGCGGTGTGCACCCGGCTGCCGTAGCGCAGCGCGTCCATCACATCGGCCACCACTGCGCTGGCGGTGGCCAGCTTGCCGGCCCCCTTGCCGTACAGCATCACGTCGCCCAGCAGATCGGCCTGCAGGAGCACCGCGTTGTAGACGTCGTTCACATGGGCCAGCTGGTTGCTGTGGGGCACGAGCATCGGCTGCACACCGGCGCAGACCCCGCCGGCGTCCTGCGCGGCCCAGGCGATCAGCTTGACTGCACAGCCCAGCTTCGCGGCCAGGCGGATGTCTTCCGCCGTCACGCGGCGGATGCCCTCGGTGGGGATCTGGCGGGGGTAGACGTGGCGGCCAAAGGCGATGCTGGCCAGGATCGCGATCTTGCGGGCGGCGTCGGGGCCGTCCACATCGTCGGAGGGGTCTTTTGTCTCGGCGTATCCCAGCTTCTGCGCCAGGGCCAGCGCCTCGAAGAACTCCATGCCCTCCTTCTCCATCTTGTCCAGCATGAAGTTGGTGGTGCCATTCACGATGCCCAGAATGCGCTGGACGTTGTTGGCCGCCACGCTCTGGTACAGCGGCGTGATCAGCGGCATGCCGCCGCCCACGCTGGCCTCGAACAGGAAAGCCACGCCGTTGGCCCTGGCCAGCGCCAGCAGCTCGTCGCCGTGGGTGGCGACCAATTCCTTATTGCTGGTGACCACGCTGCGGCCGCTTTCCAGGCACTGCCTGACATACGGATAGGCGAACTTGACGCCGCCGATGGTCTCCACCACCACCCGGACCTCCCCGTCGGCCAGGATGGGAGCCAGCTCGCGCACGAACAGCGCGGCGTCGGGATGCGCGGAGAAATCCCGCACATCCAGAATGTATTTGACCTCCACGGGTTCGCCCGCGTGGGCAGCCACCTGTGCGCCGTTGCGGCGCACCACCTCCAGCACGCCGCTGCCCACCGTGCCGAACCCCATGATCGCGATCTTTGCCATTTTCCTCTCTCCCCTTTTATAGCGTTTGCGCGCCGTGCGCCGTTCAGATCCCTCTGTGGATCTCCACCACGGTGCTCTGCCGGGCCAGCTGTGCCAGCATTTCGTCCACCGTCATCTGCATCGTGCCGGTCCGGATGGACACCGCAACCTGTGCCGCGCCGTTTTCCGGGGTGGACTGGTTGATGGTGACGATGCTTGCGCCCGCTGCCGAGATGCCCGCCAGCAGCGACTGCAGCGCGCCCGTCTGGTCCAGCAGGGTGGCCATCACCGTGAGTACCTCGCGGCTGTTCTCGGCGTCGAAAATGCAATCCTTGTACTTATAAAACGCGCTGCGCGACAGGTCCGCACGGCGCGCGGCAGCCGAGATATTCTTGGCCTCGCCGCTGGCCAGCAGCTCTTTGGCGCGCAGCACCTTCAAAAACACATCGGGCAGCACGCTGGCTTCCACCAGCAAAAAACGTTTTTCCATTGTTGTCCACCTTCTATGCACAAATGTTTTCGATAATGCACAATATAGCACCGCTCAGCAGAAGTTTCAACCTTTTTCGTGTTTTTAAACAAAATTTTGGTAAAACGCAAAAGATTGGCTGTGCGCGGCGGCCTTTTGTTACGCAAATCGCCCATAGAAAAACCCCTGTCCGCGATATGCGGACAGGGGTGTGCAATTGTTCTTGGGTGCGCGTCAGTTGTGCGCGCTGCACAGCGCAGGCACATTGTCTGCCAGGTAGTAGCCCACCTCTGTGCCGGGACAGTTGGGACCTGCCAGGTCGCCTGTCTCGGTGCAGAAGCGCTGGGAAACCACATCGCTGTCGTAGGGGAAATCCTTGTGCTCCTTGCCGGTGAGCACAGCGGTGGCGTAATTCTTGTAGGCGATCTGCGGCACCTTGCTGTTCTGCGCGTTCAGGTTGCCGCCCATCGAGTGGGGCTCGTCGTAGCCGTACCACACGGCGGTGACATAGTAGGGGCTGACGCCCATGAACATATAATCCTTCCAATCCTGGGTGGTACCGGTCTTACCGATGATCTCCATACCGCCAATGCTGCTGATTCCGCTGCCGGCAGCAGTGCCAAAACTGGTGGCAACCGGGTTGCGCAGCAGACGGTTCATGACGGTGGCCG
>DGYMJ06203__coassemble_1168_pt1 | contig 11656 bp, 6 predicted proteins | sample DGYMJ06203__metabat2_high_PE_020 | metagenome-assembled genome bin DGYMJ06203 | reverse complement strand
CACCCTCATCAACGAGTTCATCAAGGCGCAGCTGCTGACCCCCGCCGCCATCAATCCGCCGCCCGTCCCCAGCGCCGACGGCAAGATGCAGATCGACCCCAAGGCGCAGGTGACCTTCCAGATGCTGAAGCGCCCGGACGGCAAGGTGTTCTTCTCGGCCTTCACCAGCCGCGAGGAGCTGCTGAAGGGGAACAACGAGGGCAAAGCGCCCCAGGCCGTGCTGGCGCGGTTCCTGAACTATGCCGTGCTGCTGTCCCGCCCCGACACCAAGGTGGAGGGCGTGGTGATCGACCCGTTCAGCCCCCACTGCACCGTGCTGCCGCGCGACCTGATCCTGGAGGTGAAGCAGCGTCTGGACCAGCAGATCGCCATCATGCAGATGCCCAAGGACGCCGACATCAAGGACCCGGTCACCTGGCCGGACGAGATGGCGAACGCCCTGTCCGCCGCCGCCAAGCAGCGCGGCGACGTGAACGCGCTGTTCCTGCGCCTGTTGTCCCACAAGGACAAGAAGCACTTCCTGGTGGTGGTGGACCCGAAAGAGGGCGCCGACGCCAAGAAGATGGTGCAGGAGCTGATCCAGGTGGCCCAGCCGCTGGCCGGAACGCTGCCGGTGGCCGGCACCGAGATCACCACCGAGATCGGACGCCGCGCCGTGAAAGGGGCCAAGCCCTTCTACAAAAAGTCTATGTTCTATAAGGTCCCCAAACTGGACTGAAGATGAGATGCAAAGCGCCCCTCCGCAGAGCGATGCAAACTGCGGAGGGGCGCTTTTGTGTGGATTCGCGGGGGATGAGGGGACGGAATGCCTTTTGGCTGCCGGAATTCAGCGTCCGCGCACAAGGCGTACCAGCTGGAGCAGGACCGTCGGCGCGGCTGCCAGCAGCAGGATGGACAACAGATCCATGCCGGTGAGGGGGGCCACCATGAACAGCCCGCTCAGCCCCGGCACGAACAGCACCGCCGCCAGCAGCACCACGCCCGCCGCAAAGGCCAGCAGGGAATAGCGGTTGGTGCCGAAGCCCAGACGGAAGATCGACTCCTTGCCGCGACAGTTGAAGCCGTGGAACAGGCGCGCCAGCGTGAGGGTGGCGAAGGCCAGCGTGCTGGCCGTGGCAGCGCCGCGGGAAAGCCCCAGATAAAACGCGGCCATCGACACGATGGCGATCAGCAGTCCCTGCCCGAACACCGCCTTCAGCATCGGCTTATCCATCATCGAGGCGTTGGGGTCGCGCGGCTTCTGGTCCAAAAGGCCCTCCCGCGCCGGCTCCATGCCCAGCGCGATGGCCGGCATGCTGTCGGTGAGCAGGTTGATGAACAGCAGGTGCACCGGCTGGAACGGGACGCTGAGGCCCGCCACCGAAGCGTACACCACCGCCAGGATGGCCGCCATGTTGCCGGACAGCAGGAACTGGATGGCGCTGCGGATGTTGGAATAGACGCTGCGGCCGTTCATCACCGCCTTGACGATGGTGGCAAAGTTGTCGTCGGCCAGGATCATGGCGGCGGCGTCCTTGCTCACCTCGGTGCCGGTGATGCCCATTGCCACGCCCACATCCGCCTTTTTCAGCGCGGGCGCGTCGTTCACACCGTCGCCGGTCATGGCCGCGATGCAGCCGCGCCGCTGCCAGGCCGACACGATGCGGATCTTGTGCTCGGGCGAAACGCGGGCATACACCGAGATATGCGGCAGCTTCTCGTCCAGCTCGGCGTCGGTCATGCCTTCCAGCTCCACGCCGTCCACCGCGATGTCACCCTCGCGGAAAATGCCGATCTGCCGCGCGATGGCGGTGGCGGTCACCTTGTGGTCGCCGGTGATCATCACGGTGCGGATGCCTGCGCGGGCGGCGTCCGCCACCGCCTGCACGCTCTCGGGGCGGGGCGGGTCGATCATCGAGATCAGGCCCACAAAGGTGTAGTCCTGCTCGTCGTCCAGCGTCAGAGTGCGGGCAGAGTCCATCGGGCGCTGGGCAAAGGCCAGCACGCGCAGGCCGTTTTCCGACAGCTGCCGGTTCACCTGTTCGATCTGGCCGCGCAGCTCGGCCGTCATCTCCACCGGGCCGCCGGCCGTCAGCAGGCGGGTGGAGCGGCTCAGCAGCACGTCGATGGCGCCCTTGGTGAACAGCATCGGGGCTTCGTCCACGATGTGCAGAGTGCTCATCAGCTTGCGGTCGGAGTCGAAGGCCAGCTCGGCCAGGCGGGGGTTCTGGCGGCGGTATTCCGTCTCATCCACCCCGAAATGCGCCCCCAGCTGCACCAGCGCCACCTCGGTGGGATCGCCCACCGAACGGCCGGTGTCCTCATCCATCGTGGCGTCGCTGTCCAGCAGCGCGATCTTCAAAAGACGCCGCTGGGCGTCGTTTTCCAGCGCCAGCGAGGTGCCCTCGGTGAGCACGCCGTCGGCCCAGATGTGCTGCACGGTCATGCGGTTCTGGGTGAGGGTGCCGGTCTTATCCGAACAGATCACCTGCACCGAGCCCAGGCTCTCCACCGCCTTGAGCTCCTTGATAATGGCGTTCTGCCGCGCCATTTTCTGGGTGCCCATCGCCAGCACGATGGTGACAATCGAGCTGAGCGCCTCGGGGATCGCCGCCACCGCCAGCGCCACCGCGAACATCAGCGAATCCAGAATGCCCATGTGGCTGCGGAAAACCGAGAGCAGGAACACGCCTGCGCAGATCACCAGGATCACCGCCGCCAGCTTGCCGGAGAAGTCGTCCAGGTTTTTCTGCAGAGGGGTCTTGCGCTGCTGGGTCTGGTTCATCAGGCTGGCGATGCGGCCCAGCTGGGTGTCCATGCCGGTGCCGGTCACCACCATGCGGCCGCGGCCGTAGGTGACCAGCGAGCCGGAGAACACCATGTTCTTCTGGTCGCCCAGCGCGGCCTCGCCCTCGATGGCGTCGGTGATCTTCTCCACCGCCTCGCTCTCGCCGGTCAGCGAGCTCTCGTTCACCTTCAGCGCCCAGCTGTTCAGAAGGCGCCCGTCGGCCACGATCAGGTCGCCGGCCTCCAGCTCCACGATGTCGCCCGGCACCACCTCGGCGCCCGGCACCTCGATGCGCTGGCCGTTCCGCAGCACCTTGGCGCTGGGGGCGCTCATCGCCTTCAGGCTTTCCAGCGATTTTTCCGCCTTGCAGTACTGCACGGTGCCCAGCACCGCGTTCAGGATCAGCACCGCGAAGATCACCAGCGTGCTCTCCATGTTGCCCGACGCCATCGAGATGAGGGCGGCCACGATGAGGATCACCACCAGCAGGTCTTTGAACTGCTCGGCGAACACCCGCAGCACGCTCTTTTTCTTTCCTTCGGCCAGCCGGTTGGGGCCGTATTGCTCCAAACGCGCGCGCGCCTCGCCGGCCGAAAGGCCCGCCGCGCGGCTCTGCAGGCCGTCCAGCGTCTGCTGGGGAGTTTGGTTGTAGTGTTTGTCTGCCATATGCAAACCATCCTTTCCTGTGTGAGAACGATAAGAGAGCACAAAAAAAGACCTTTCGGCAATGCACAGAGCACTGCCGAAAAGTCTTGTTACCACCAAAAACGGGGGCGCGCCCAGCCAGACCCAAACGGCCGTGATGTTGACAAAGCGCCTTGCAACTACTCCCTTTTCAACAAGATGCAGTATACCACATTTTTCCCCCGATGGCAATAGGCTATACAGATTTTACAGTCCGTTCAAAAATCAGAACAGACCGGTGATGCGGCCGTTCTCGTCGATGTCGATGTTCTCGGCGGCCGGCTTTTTGGGCAGGCCGGGCATGGTCATGATCGCGCCCATGATGACCACCACGAAGCCCGCGCCCGCCGACAGGCGCACGTCGCGCACCGTCATGGAGAAGCTCTCGGGGGCGGCCAGCAGCTTTGCGTTGTCCGAGAAGGAATACTGGGTCTTGGCGATGCAGACAGGCAGGTCGCCGCAGCCCATCGCCTCGATCTCGGCAAGGGCCTTTTTCGCCGCCGGCGCATAGCTCACGCTGCCCGCGCGGTAGATCTTTTTGCACACAGCTTCGATCTTTTCGGTCAGCGGGGCGGTCATCTCATAGGTGTAGTGCACGTCGCGGTGCTCCATCACGCCCAGCACGGCCTCGGCCAGCTCCCGGCCGCCCGCGCTGCCCTTGGCGAACACCTCGCTCAGCGCGCAGGGCACGCCCAGCTCTGCGCACAGATCGCGCAGGAACTGGTGCTCCTCGGGGGTGTCGGTGGGGAAGGCGTTGATGGCCACGCACACCGGCAGGCCGAACCCGTCGCGCAGATTCTCGATGTGGCGCACCAGGTTGGCGCTGCCCTTTTCCAGATACTCCACGCTGGGCACGCCCAGCTCCTCCTTGGGGCAGCCGCCGTGGTGCTTCAGCGCGCGCACGGTGGCCACCAGCACCACCGCGTCGGGGGAGATGCCCGCCTTGCGGCACTTGATGTCGAGGAATTTCTCGGCGCCCAGGTCGGCGCCGAAGCCCGCCTCGGTGACCACGTAGTCGGCCAGAGACAGGCTCAGCCTGGTGGCCACGGCGCTGTTGCAGCCGTGGGCGATGTTGGCGAAGGGGCCGCCGTGGATGATGGCGGGGTTGCCCTCCAGCGTCTGCACGAGGTTGGGGTCGAAGGCGTCCTTCAGCAGCGCCGCCATCGCGCCCGCCGCGCCGATCTGGCCGGCGGTGACCGGCTGGCCGCCGTAGGTGTAGCCCACCACGATGCGGGACAGGCGCTCTTTCAGGTCGGACAGGCTGGTGGCCAGGCAGAAAATGGCCATCACCTCGCTGGCGACGGTGATGTCGAAGCCGTCCTCGCGGGGGGTGCCGTTCACCTTGCCGCCCAGACCGTCGGTGACAAAGCGCAGCTGGCGGTCGTTCATGTCCACGCAGCGCTTCCAGGTGATCCGGCGGGGGTCCAGGCCCAGCGCATTTCCCTGGAAAATATGGTTGTCCACCATCGCGGCCAGCAGGTTGTTGGCCGCGCCGATGGCGTGCAGATCGCCGGTGAAATGCAGGTTGATGTCCTCCATCGGCACCACCTGGGCGTAGCCGCCGCCGGCCGCGCCGCCCTTGATGCCGAACACCGGCCCCAGGCTCGGCTCGCGCAGGCACAGCATGGTGGACTTGCCCATCGCGCACAGCGCGTCGGCCAGGCCCACGCTCATGGTGGTCTTGCCTTCGCCGGCGGGAGTGGGGCTGATGGCGGTGACCAGGATCAGCTTGCCCTGCTTCTGGCCTTCGCGGTTTGCCAGGCGGTGGTTGATCTTGGCCTTGTATTTGCCGTAGAGGGAGATGTCGTCCTCGCCCAGGCCCAGCTTGGCCGCCACCTGCGCGATGGGCTGCATCACAGCCTCCTGCGCGATCTGGATATCCGATTTCATCACAAACACCCTTTCTTCGTATGCCTCAAAACGCCCTTTTGCAAAAGGGCACGCTCTTTTTTAGCATACCAGACCCCGCCGCAGATTACAAGCCCGCCTTCGGCCTGGACGCGGGCCACAGCCCCCACACGCCGCAGAGGGCCGCCAGCGGCAGGAAGCTGACGATGTACCGGCTGCGCGCCTCCCACACCAGCAAAAACAGCCCCAGCCCCAGCACGGCCATCTGCACAAAAGCCGGCCGGTAGTCCCTGCGCCGTATCCCGCGCACCGCGCCCCACACCGCAAAGCCCAGCAGCGCCAGCTGCAGGCCGGTGGAGACATACACCGTCCGCCCGGTGTGGGGCAGGCCCTGGATGCAGTAGCCCTGCAGAGGGGTGGCGCGCACCGGCGCGATGTCCAGCTTCATGGGGGCGTAGCAGGTGCCGTCCCCCCAGGTGTAGCTCAGCTTGGCGGCCAGATGCTGCGCCAGGCCCGCCGGCCCCATCTCCTCCACCCGGCGCAGGATCTCGCCGCGGGCAAAGGCGTCCCGGCCGGCCTTGTCGGGGGCGGAGGCGAGGGTGAGCTGGTAGTCGTCGTCGTTGTAGCCGCCGTCGCCCGAAAGGCCCATCATCACCCAGTGGCTGTGCGGGACGGCGGCGTCGGGGTCCCCCGCCAGCACACTGTTCGCGGCCAGCAGGCTCAGCGGCAGATACACCAGCGCAAAGGCGGCCGCCGCGCCCGCCGCCAGCAGCTTCTGCCGTCCCGGCAGGCCCAGCACCGCATCCAGCACCACCGCTGCCAGCAGGATGGCGGCGGTCATCTTCAGCCAGGCGCCGGCGGCGCACACAGCCCCGGCCAGCACCAGGCCCGCCAGCCGCCGCCGCGCGCCGCCCTCCCGCGCCCACGCCCACAGGCAGGCCGCGCCGCAGACAAAGGGCATCGAGAGGGTGTCGGTGTAGACGATCGGCCCGTACAGCACCAGCGGCGCAAGGCAGAGGCAGACGCCCAGCCCGCACAGCCCGGCGGCCTGCCCCGCCAGCCGCCGCAGCGTCCGCCAGGCAAACAGCACCGACAGGTTCACCGCCATCGTGTTCAGCACCAGCGCCGGCAGCATCCCGGTGCCAAACACCCGCATAAAGGCGGCCAGCACCAGACAGAGCGGGATGTTGTTGGGGAAGAGGGTGAAATAGTCGCCGGTCACCCGGCCCCCTTCGGCCAGCGTGCGCGCCGCGCTGAACACCACGCCGAAGTCCCAGGTCTCGGTGGGGCGCACCTCCAGGCACCAGGCCGCCGCCAGCTGCACGCACCACCACACGGCCAGCGCGCCGCCGCCGACCGCCCATTCCATCCGCGGCGAAAGCGCGGGCAGGCGCAGGAACAGCGTGCGCCCCAGCCACAGCACGCCCGTCGCCAGCACCGCGAACCCCGCCAGGACCGCCGGGTGCACGGCGTAGAAGGGGATGCGGCTGTACACGACAGACAGCAGCACGGCCAGCGAAAAAAAGGCGGCAAAACAGACCCCCGCCAGCGCATACAGCGCGCGGGCAGGGCGGGAAAGAACAGCGGGCATATCGGCAGCACAGCTCCTTTTTTGTCCCCGCAAAGCGGGGCGGGATCGGATGCTTTTATTATACTACGCCCTTCGCCTGTGTGCCAGCGCCGTCCCCAAAAAACAGGCAGCATCACATTTCCCGGTATACAAAACGCGATTTCCCGATACACAATATGTCTTTCTCTTTACTTTTGCCGCCGGGAGCGGTACAATAAAATCAAGAGGCAACAACGAATAAAGTGAGGACAATGCCATGAGTATCCAGATTATCATCGACAGCTGCTGTGACGTCACCCCCGCGCTGCGCCGCGCGATGCGTTTCGAGGTGGCGTCGCTCACCGTGCGGGTGGGCGAGCAGAGCTTCCGCGACGACGAAACCCTCTCGGTGCCCGCGCTGCTGCAGGCCATGAAGGCCTGCAAAGACTCCGCCACCAGCGCCTGTCCCTCGCCGGAGGAATACGCCTCCCTGATGCGCCGGGCCGACCAGAGCGTGGTAGTCACCCTGTCGTCCAAGCTGTCGGGCAGCTACAACGCCGCGATGGTGGCGCGCGATATGGTGCTGGAGGAATTCCCCGAAAAGCGCATCCATGTGTTCGACTCCGAGAGCGCCTCGGCCGGCGAGCTGCGGGTGGCGCTGCTGCTGCGGCAGTACATCGACGGCGGCATGGAGTTCGACGAGATCGTGGAAAAGACCACCCAGTTCATCGCCGGCATGAAGACCTTCTTTGTGCTGGAGGATTTGTCCAACCTCGTGAAGAACGGCCGCATCTCCAAGGTGGCCGGGCTGATGGGCACCATGCTCAGCATCCGCCCCATCATGGGTGAGAACGGGCACGGCGAGATCATCCAGCTGGACAAGGTGCGCGGCACCCAAACCGCCATGCGCCGCCTGGTGGAGATCGTGGCCGCCCACACCAGCCAGTTCCCCCAGAACACCCTCACGCTGGTGCTGAGCTACTGCAACTGCCCCCAGCGCGCGGCCGAGCTGAAGGAAAAGCTGCTGACCGCCTCGGCCGCCCTGCGGGAGGTCATCCTGGTGCCCACCTGCGGCATCTCCACCCTCTACGCCAACGACGGCGGCGTCGTGCTGGCGGTGTGAGCGGCGCCCTTCTGGTGGATGCACAAAAGTTTGAACACCACATCTTGTGGATTTGTAAAATCATCCAGTTGCACTGTGCGGTGCGGGATGATATAATAAAGCCACACACATACGGCCTCGCCTGCAACTGACGGAACAAGTGGGCAAACCACGGGGGAGCAGGCAATGGGGCTTTTTATGCCGACCGTCTGGGCAGTATCCCGCTGGGATGCTGCCCTTTTTTCGTCCCCGGCAGGATACGCGTTTTTTGCAAGAAAGGAACGGTGCAACAATGAACCATGCATGGAACGGCTTTGTGGCCGGCAACTGGCAAAGCGAGATCGACGTGCGCGATTTCATCCAGAAAAACTACACCCCCTACACCGGCGACGAGAGCTTCCTCGCCTCCTCCACCCCCCGCACGCTGGCGCTGCGCGCCAAGTTCGAGCAGCTGCTGGCCGCCGAGCGCAGGAACGGCGGCTGCCTTGCGGTGGACACCGACACCGTCATCGGCATCACCAGCTTCGCGCCCGGCTATCTGGACCGCGAAAAGGAGCTGATCGTCGGCCTGCAGACCGACCAGCCCCTCAAGCGCGCCTGCAACCCCTACGGCGGCATGCGCATGGTGCGCCAGGCCTGCAAGGCCTACGGCGCCCAGGTGTCCGAGAAGATCGAGGAAGAGTTCCGCCTGCACAAGACCCACAACGACGGCGTGTTCGACGCCTACCCCGCCGACGTGCGCGAGGCGCGCCACTGCGGCCTGATCACCGGCCTGCCCGACGCCTACGGCCGCGGCCGCATCATCGGCGACTACCGCCGGGTGGCGCTGTACGGCATCGACCGCCTGATCGAGGAGAAGAAAAAGGACAAGGCCGCGCTGGCGAACGGCGATTTCCTGCAGGACACCATCCGCGCCGCCGAGGAGCTGGCCGACCAGATCCGCGCGCTGGAGGACATGAAGAAGATGGCCGCCGCCTACGGCTGCGACATCTCTGCCCCCGCCGCCAACGCCCGCGAGGCGGTGCAGTGGCTGTACTTCGGCTATCTGGCCGCCATCAAGGAGCAGAACGGCGCGGCGATGAGCCTGGGCCGGGTGTCCACCTTCCTGGACATCTACTTCGAGCGCGACTTCGCCGCCGGCACCCTCACCGAGAGCGGCGCACAGGAGTTGATGGACGACTTTGTGCTGAAGCTGCGGATGGCGCGCCATCTGCGCACCCCCGATTACAACGAGCTGTTCGGCGGCGACCCCATGTGGATCACCGAGTCGCTGGGCGGTATGGGCGAGGACGGCCGCACGCTGGTCACCAAAAACTGCTTCCGCATGCTGCACACCCTGTATAACCTCGGTTCCTCCGCCGAGCCGAACCTGACCGTGCTGTGGAGCGAGCAGCTGCCCGAGGCCTGGAAGCGCTATATCGCCCGCGTGTCCTGTGAGACCGACGCCATCCAGTACGAGAACGACGACCTGATGCGCCCCCGCTTCGGCGACGACTACGCCATCGCCTGCTGCGTGTCGGCGATGAAGGTGGGCAAGCAGATGCAGTTTTTCGGCGCCCGCGCCAACCTCGCAAAGCTGGTGCTGCTGGCCATCAACGGCGGCCGCGACGAGCTGAAAAACGAGCAGGTGGGCCCCGCCATGCCGGTGTGGGAGGAGGAGTACCTCGACTACGACAAGCTCCTGGAGCGCCTCGACTTCTACCGCCCCTGGCTGGCCAAGACCTACGCCAGCGCGATGAACATCATCCACTATATGCACGACAAATACGCCTACGAGAAGGCCCAGATGGCGCTGCACGATTCCACCGTCCACCGCTTCATGAGCTTCGGCATCGCCGGCATGAGCTGCATGGCCGACTCGCTGTCGGCGGTGAAATACGCCCGCGTCCGGTGCATCCGCAGCCCCGAGACCGGCCTCGTCACCGACTTCGAGGTGGAGGGCGAGTACCCCGCCTTCGGCAACGACGACGACCGCGTGGACCTCATCGCAAAGGAGCAGGTGGAGAAGTTCTTCCGCGCGCTGCAGGCCTGCCCGCTCTACCGCGATGCCCAGCACACCCTGTCCATCCTCACCATCACCTCCAACGTGATGTACGGCAAAAAGACCGGCAACACCCCCGACGGCCGCAAGCAGGGCCAGCCACTGGCGCCCGGCGCCAACCCCATGTCCGGCCGCGATGTGTCGGGCGCGCTGGCCTCGCTGAACTCGGTGGCCAAGCTGGACTACGACGTCTGCATGGACGGCATCTCCAACACCTTCTCGATCGTGCCCGACGCGCTGGGCAAATCCGAGCCGGAGCGCATCGACAATCTGGTGAACATCCTCACCGGCTACTTTGCACAGGGCGCGCATCACCTGAACGTGAACGTGCTCAACCGCGAGACCCTCATCGCCGCCTACGAACACCCCGACCAGTACCCCAGCCTGACCATCCGCGTGTCCGGCTATGCGGTGAACTTCGCCAAGCTCAGCCGCGAGCAGCAGCGCGAGGTGATCAGCCGCACCTTCCACGTGGCGGTGTGAGCCGATGGAAGGGCGCATCCATTCGGTGCAGAGCCTGGGCGCGGTGGACGGGCCGGGCCTGCGGTATGTGATCTTCACACAGGGCTGCCCGCTGCGCTGCAAGTGCTGCCACAACCCCGACACCTGGGTCTTCGGGGAAGGGGAAGCGGTGTCGCCGCAGGAGCTGGCAAAGCGGGCGCTGCGCTTCCGGCCCTACTGGAAAAACGGCGGCGGCGTCACCGTCACCGGGGGCGAACCGCTGAGCCAGCCGGACTTTGTGGCCGCGCTGTTTTCGATCCTGCGCGCCGAAGGGGTGCACACCGCGCTGGACACCTCCGGCGCAGGGGATCTCGCCGCCGCCCGGCGGGTGCTGGAGCAGACCAGCCTCGTGCTGGCCGACCTGAAATCCCCCACCGAGGAAGGGTACCGGGAGTTCTGCGGCGGCAGCCTCGCCCACACGCTGGACTTCCTGCGCCTGACCGAGGAAATGGGCATCCCGCTGTGGGTCCGCCATGTGGTGATCTCCGGCGTCACCGACAGCGCCGAGAGCCTCGCCGCCATCCACCGGATGGCGCACGGGTTCTCCAATCTGGAAAAGATCGAGTGGCTTCCCTTCAAGACGCTCTGCCTGGAAAAATACGGGCGGATGGGGATCCCCTTCCCGCTGGAAGGCACCCCCGCGCTGGAGGCCGATGCATTGCAGAAAACGCTGCAAAAGCTGGGCCTATGGGACCGGTAATATAAATAGGTAACAGGTGCCTGCCGGAAAAGGCTTCCCCCTGGGGGGGGAAGCTGTCGCCGACAGGCGACGGATGAGGGGAAAGCTCCCGGCACGCACAAACCCCCGCAAGAACATAGTTTTAACAAGCAAAAAGGGCCAGTGCCCGACCGGTTTTGGTCGGGCACTGGCCCTTTTTGTACCGCGGATCATTCCCTGTCGAAGGTGATGGATGCGTCGGCCGGCAGCGCCAGACGGCACTCCGCCTCGGCGCATTTGGTGATGCCGCCGATCACCGGGCAGGCCGCGTGGCCCGGGAAGTGCTCGGAGGCATACTCGTACAGCGGGCCGCAGCCGGGCTTCGCCAGGCACAGCTCGTAGGCGTCGAAGGTGTCGCCCAGCTCGGCCATCATCTTGCGCACGGCCTCGCAGCCGCTGGCCACCTGCAGCTTTACCTCCATCTGGTCCTCGGATTCGGCAGTGAC
>DGYMJ06203__coassemble_1167_pt1 | contig 11657 bp, 3 predicted proteins | sample DGYMJ06203__metabat2_high_PE_020 | metagenome-assembled genome bin DGYMJ06203 | reverse complement strand
TGGTGCGCAACCAGGAGGGCCTGAAAAACCTCTACCGCATCATCAGCGCCTCGCATGTGCAGTATTTCTTCAAAAAGCCGCGCGTGCCGCGCAGCCTGCTGCTGAAATACCGCCGCGGCCTGCTGGTCGGCTCGGCCTGTGAGGCGGGCGAGCTCTACCGCGCGGTGGTGAGCGGCGCTCCCTGGGGCGAGCTGTGCCGCATCGCCTCCTTCTACGATTTCCTCGAGATCCAGCCGCTGGGCAACAACGAGTACATGCTGCGCGAGGGCCAGGTGGACAGCATCGAGAAGATCCAGGAGTTCAACAAGACCATCGTGCGCCTGGGCGAAGCGCTGCACAAACCGGTGGTGGCCACCGGCGACGTGCATTTCCTCGAACCGCACGACGCCGCCTACCGCGCCGTTCTGCAGGCGGGCAACGGCTTCAAGGACGCCGACAACCAGGCGCCGCTCTACTTCCGCACCACCGACGACATGCTGGCACAGTTCAGCTACCTGCCGCCGGAAAAAGCGCGTGAGATCGTCATTACCAACCCCAACCGCATCGCGGACATGATCGACGGCAAGGTGCGCGCCATCCCCAAGGGGACCTTCCCGCCCTCCATCGAGGGCGCCGACGAGCAGCTGCGCGAGGCCACCTGGAAAAGGGCGAAGGAGCAATACGGAGACCCGCTGCCCGAGCTGGTGGAAAAGCGGCTCCAGCGCGAGCTGGACTCCATCTGCGGCCACGGCTTCGCGGTGCTGTACGTCATCGCGGTCAAGCTGGTGGCCTACTCCAATCAGCACGGCTACCAGGTGGGCAGCCGCGGCTCGGTGGGCTCGTCGGCGGTGGCGCACTTCTCGGGCATCTCGGAGGTGAACAGCCTGCCGCCCCACTACCTCTGCCCCAAGTGCAAGTGGAGCGAGTTCTACACCGACGGTTCGGTGGGCGACGGCTTCGATTTGCCCGACCGCAACTGCCCGGTGTGCGGCGAAAAGCTGCTGGTGGACGGCCACGACATCCCCTTCGAGACCTTCCTGGGCTTCGACGGCGACAAGGAGCCGGATATCGACCTGAACTTCTCGGGCGAATACCAGAGCAGCGTCCACCGCTACACCGAGGAGCTGTTCGGCAAGGAGTTCGTGTTCAAGGCGGGCACCGTGTCGGGCCTGCAGGACAAGACCGCCTACGGCTATGTGAAAAAATACCTCGACGAGCGCGGCCGCATCACCAACCGCGCCGAGGAGAGCCGCCTGGTGATGGGCTGCACCGGCGTCAAGCGCACCACCGGCCAGCATCCCGGCGGCATGGTGGTGGTGCCGTCGGTGCACGAGATCTACGATTTCTGTCCCATCCAGCACCCGGCCGACGACAAGGACAAGGGCGTCTACACCACCCACTTCGAGTTCAAATACCTCCACGACACCCTGCTCAAGCTGGACGAGCTGGGCCACGATGTGCCCACCATGTACCGCTATCTGGAGGAGTTCACCGGCATTTCGATGGACAAGGTGCCGATGAACGACAAGAAGGTCATCAGTTTGCTGGTGTCCACCGAGGCGCTGGGGGTCAAGCCGGAGGACATCGACAGCCAGACCGGCACCTTCGGCATCCCGGAGCTGGGCACGCCGTTCGTGCGCCAGATGCTGATCGAGGCCCAGCCGCAGAGCTTCTCGGACCTCACCCAGATCTCGGGCCTGTCCCACGGCACCGACGTGTGGAACGGCAACGCGCAGGACCTGATCCTGAACGGCGTCTGCACCATTTCGGACGTGATCGGCTGCCGCGACAGCATCATGACCTACCTGCTGCACAAGGGCCTGGAGCCGAAGCTGGCCTTCAACATCATGGAGCTCACCCGCAAGGGCAAGGTGGCCAAGGCCGGCTTCCCGGAGGGCGCCGAGGAGAAGATGAAGGCGTGCGGCGTACCCGACTGGTATCTGGACAGCTGCCGCAAGATCAAGTATATGTTCCCCAAAGCCCACGCGGTGGCCTATCTGATCGCGGCCATCCGCCTGATGTGGTTCAAGGTCTACCACCCGCAGGCCTTCTACGCCACCTACTTCACGGTCCGCGGCGACGACATCGACTACGAGGCCGCGGTGGGCGGCCGCGCGGTGGCCATGCAGCACCTCAAGCAGGTGAACGAGCGGCTGAAGATCGAGAAAAAGGCCAAGGACGAGGACATCCAGGTCTCGCTGCAGCTGGTGAACGAGATGCTGGCGCGCGGCTATGAGTTTTTGCCCATTCAGCTGGGCAAGAGCATGGCCAAAAAATACCAGCTGGAGGACGGCAAAGTCCGCCTTCCCTTCACCGCGCTCAAGGGCGTGGGCGAGGCGGCGGCGGTCGCGCTGGAAAACGCCACCATCCACGGCCAGGAATACATCTCGATGGAAGAGCTGCAAAGCGCCACCGGCGTGTCCAGCGCGGTGATGGAGGCGCTGGCGGCGGCGGGCGCGCTGGGCGATATGCCGGCCACCAGCCAGGTCAGCTTTTTCTAAGGGGCACACGTCATAAAATCGTAAGAAAAACCACAGCAAAAGCGCAAGGAACTCTTTGCGCTTTTGTTGTATACTCAAAGCAGCAAAGGGGACCGCGGCCCTTTGCAAAAGGAGGAAAATCATGGCGCATATCTTACTGGTGGACGACGAGCAGGAGATCGCCCAGCTGGTGCGGCTGTATCTGGAAAACGAGGGCCACACCGTCACCACTCTCTACGACGGCGGCGAGGCGGCCAAAGCCATCGACCAGCAGGAATTCGACTTCGCCATCCTCGACGTGATGCTGCCCGGACAGGACGGCTTTTCGCTCTGCGCGCGCATCCGCCAGGCCCACAACTATCCCGTGATGATGCTCACCGCCCGCACCGAGGACACCGACAAGATCAACGGCCTGGCCATCGGCGCGGACGACTACCTCACCAAGCCCTTCAACCCGCTGGAACTGGTGGCGCGTGTGAAGGCCCAGCTGCGGCGGTATACCCGCTACAACCAGGGGCAGCCGCAGCCGTTGGAACAGCTGGATATCCGGGGCCTGCGCATCGACCACGAAAAGCACGAGTGCTTCCTCTACGACCAGCCGGTGCCGCTCACGCCGACGGAATTCGACATCCTGTGGCTGCTGGCCTCCAACCGGGGGCGGGTCTTTTCGGCCGAGGAGCTGTTCGGCAAGGTCTGGGGCGAGGAGTATCTGGAAAGCAACAACACGGTGATGGTGCACATCCGCCGCCTGCGCGCCAAGCTGGGCGAGAACACCCGCAAACCCAAATTCATCAAGACCGTATGGGGGGTAGGTTATAAAATTGAGTAACAGAAAAAAATCAAAGAGCACAGTTTCCGCCCTGCAATGGCAGTGTTTCGGCCGCATCGTGGGCGAAATGCTAGCCGGCTGGGCTCTGGCGCTGGCTTTCTGGATTGCGATCCAGACATATCCGCTCAACGATCTCTACTGGTTCATCTACAATAAGCTCCTGTACTATGTGGGCAGCTTTGCCACCGTCATTTTCTATGATTGGGGCACCCGGCTTCTCTTTGCTGCCTTCGTGATTTTGCTGCCGCTGTTCATCATCTGGCACAACATCGCCCGCCTCACAGACATGATCGATGGCCTGCTGGACGGCGTGCGGAAGCTGGCACAGGGGCAGTCTCCGGAGGAGATCACCTTGCCGGAGGGCCTGGGCGAAGCCGAATGGCAGCTGCGCCAGGCGCTGCAGAACCAGAAACAGGCAATGGAGGCCGCCCGCTCGGCCGAGCAGCGCAAAAACGACCTGATCGTCTATCTGGCGCACGATTTGAAAACGCCGCTCACCTCGGTGCAGGGATACCTGGAACTGCTGGACGACCAGCCGGATATTCCGGCGCCGCAGCGGCAGAAATTCATCCACATTGCCGCCGACAAGGCCCGGCGTCTGGAAGATCTCATCAACGAGTTTTTCGAGATCACCCGCTTCAACCTGTCCGAAGTGGCCTACCAGAAAACCAGCGTGAACCTCAGCCTGCTGCTGATCCAGCTGGAGGAGGAGTTCTATCCCATCCTGGAGGACAAGCAGCTGACGATCAGCGGCCACATCGACCAGGACCTCTGCGTCACCGGCGATGCAGACAAGCTGGCGCGTGTCTTTGACAACATCCTGCGCAACGCGGTCTACCACAGCTACGCCGGCACTGCCATCGGCCTGTGCGCCAGCCGTCTGGCGGACGGCACGGTGGAGGTGGTCTGCACCAACCGCGGCGACGAGATCCCGCGCGAAAAGCTGGACCTCATCTTTGAAAAATTCTACCGCCTGGATTCCGCCCGCCAGAGCCGGGGCGGGGGAGCGGGGCTGGGCCTTGCCATCGCGCGCGAGATCGTCCAGCGGCACGGCGGCGCCATCACGGCCGCCAGCACCCCGGAGGCCACCTGCTTCACCGTCCGCCTCCCGCAATAGCATCCCGATCCCCACACCTCCTGCGCCCCCGTGCGCGGGGGTGTTTTTTTGTGGGCAGGCCGCGGGGGACAGGAGGAAATCGGACGGCTGTGAACGGATACCCCGGGCGGTCCGGCACGGCCCGAACAGTGTGCACAATCCACAAATACAGCCGTTGTTTTTGGTGAACCTGCAAAAAGAAATCGCCCCCGCCCGCCCTCTCCGCCGCCGCGCCGCAAGGCCAAAACATGAAAAAGTAGCGATTTAACGTTGTTTTATTGACAGGGGCTGCGCTGCCGCTCCGCTGCGGAACAGGCACTGCCGCCGGCGGACGCACAAATACGCAACAGCTTGAAATAGTACAGCTTTTAGGTAAAAATTGCATTTTTTTGAAGAAAATTCTGTGGTAAAGTGATAACTGGAGGTTTGCTGCAGAGGGTGGCCGCTCTCTGTGGAAAACAAATTTTACAAGAGGAGGAACAGAAATTGCGTCAATCAACCAAGCGCATTGCATCCACTGTGCTGGCGTCGGCAATGGTCTTTACAACCGCCGTTCCGCTGGCCGTGTATGCACAGTCGCCGGTCACACTTGCCGCCGGCGGACACATCGCCACCTATGTGGGCCAGGTGCCTGCGGTGGACGGCGTGACCTGGGCGGAAGGCGTCACTGCCGACACCTTCGCGGATCCCTACAGCACCGTCACGGTGCAGGACACCCAGGGCAACGAGTATACCGTTGAGGTGGTGCCCGAAGATCTGGTGTACTTCATCGACAGCTATTCCAGCCAGGAAGACACCGCCGCCACCGAGCCCTACTCCGCTGTGAAGGCGCTGGTGGGCGACAGCCTCGTCAACCAGGCGGCCGACCAGAAAAAGACCGATTCCAACACCTGGGGCTACACCGACGCCCCCAACAATAAGGCGCTGGACAGCGTGGATGTGACCGACAAGGGCCAGACCTTCCTGTACGGCGACAACAAAGCGGGAGACACCCTGTCCTACCAGCTGTATCTGGAGCCGGGCGAATACACCATCGTGTCCGGCCACTGGGACCCCTGGTTTGCGTCCAACCCCAACAATACCCGCGGCATGGACTTCACCGTCACCCATGACGGCAAGACCGAACAGGCCGGTTCCATGCAGAACGTGGGCAGCACCGAGGTGGAGAACGAGTTCACCTTCACGGTGGAAACGGCCCAGACCGTCACCTACACCATGACTGCCCTGAACGGACAGGCCCCCATGGTCAGCTGGGTGGGCGTGAGCGGGGAAGAGAAGGCCGAAAAGCCCGACCCCACCGCGACCCCCGCGCCCACCGAGATCCCGGACTTTGACCTGCCCGGCAACGTGGTGGGCCCGCTGGAGGACAACGACGGCCTCACCTACGCCACCGGCACCATCCTGAACCAGGTCACCGGCTGCGGCAACATGATGGAAGTGAATGTGCAGTGGAACAACTCCAACAACTACCACGCCACCATCAACAACGCCCAGGACCTGTTCGGACGCAGCTCCTTCACCCTGCTGGCCGACATCAAGATGTACGAGCCCAGCGGTGACCCCAACCGTGTGGACCAGCGCGTCAGCTTCACGCTGGGCACCAGCGCCAACAGCCTGCACGCCACCACCTGGTCCGGCAAGTTCGGCTGGGGCGGCAACGAAGGCGGCGTCAGCACCAACCTGGTGGACCTGCAGGGTCTGGACAAGACCGGCTGGAACGCGCTGGCTCTGGTGTACAACGAGGCCGAAGGCGGCAACGGCAGCGTGACCGTGTATCTGAACGGCCAGAAGGCTGCCGAAGTGGCCGATGTGGGCTTCAAGATGAGCGAGCTGGAAGGCATCGTGGGCTATATCGCCCGCTCCTTCGACACCAACTACCTCCAGGAAGGCCTGTATGACAACATCGTTGTCACCGATGCGGCCATCGACGAGGCCACCGCCATCGCCGAGACCGCAGCCCGCAAGGCCGCCAAGGAGAGCCTGCCGGCCAACACCGCCGAGCTGGAGACCGCTTTGGCCCAGGCGAAGGCTCTGCTGGTCGCCGGCGTTCCCGACATCGACACCGCCGCCCTGGAGCAGGCTGTGGCCGAGGCCGAAGCGCTGCTGGCCGAGAACCCCGGCGTGGAGCGTCAGGACGAGATCGACGCGATGGCCCAGAAGCTGAACAGCGAGCTGAGCCGTGTGCAGCCGGTGGACGTGGCCATCAACGGCTCCGACGTGGACGCCGCTGCCGCGAACATCAACGGCCTCACCTACAAGGGCTGGGGCATGCTGAACGGCAACAGCACCAGCAACCTGCTGCTGGACTATAAGAGCGAGAACCCCGAGCAGTACTGGGAGATGATGGAGTACCTGTTCGGCGGCGAGTACCCGCTGTTCACCCATATCAAGATGGAGATGGGCAACGACGGCAACAACTCCACCGGCGCCGAGGCCTGCACCATGCGCAGCGAGGACGAAGAGGCCGACGCCTCCCGTTCTCCCGGCTTTGCGATGGCGGCCGACGCCAAGAAGATCAATCCCGACGTCAAGGTCAGCATCCTGCGCTGGGGCATGCCCAGCTGGGTGCAGGACAAGTGGAACAACAACGTCGACAACCAGGGCTATGAAGCCATGTACACCTGGTACCGCGAGACCATCTTCGACGCCTACGAGAAGTACGGCTATGTGGTGGATTTCGTGAACCCGGACACCAACGAGACCGGCAACCCCGACGAGGCGTTCATCAAATGGTTCGAGGACCGCGTGGCCGGTGAGACCGAGTTCCCCGACTACATGGACCAGGAAGCCCGCGACGCCTACAACAACATCCGCATCATCGCCTCCGATGAGAACAAGGGCCTGCAGATCGTGCCCTCCATGCGCGCCGACGAAGAGCTGTACGACGCCGTGGACATCATCGGCTTCCACTACCGCACCAACGCCACCGATGACTATGTGGCCATGGCCGACGTGGACGACAAGGAGGTGTGGTACAGCGAGGGCTGCGCCACCTTCGGCTACAGCGAGCTGCAGGAGAACAAGACCACCGAGTACGGCTACGAGAGCATCGGCGGCTACCAGAGCCCGCTGGCGCTGGTGGACGGTTACATCAACTCCTTCACCGCCTCCCGCCGCACCCACTACATCTTCCAGCCTGCCATCGGCAGCTTCTACGAGGGCATCCAGTACGGCCACAAGGAGCTCATCAGCGCCCGTGACCCCTGGAGCGGCTACATCCACTACGATCCCGCCCTCTACATGACCGCCCACTTCACCGCCTTCGCCAAGGCCGGCTGGGAGGACAACGATCCCACCCAGAACGAGATCTGGCGCGCCATCCCCGCCGCCAGCTACGGTTCCTTCGGCGGCAGCGACAACGAGCACATGACCGCCGGCATCAACGGCAATGCCAGCTACCTCACCCTGGCCGCCCCCGACAAGACCGATTTCTCGGTGGTGGTGGTCAACAACACCCAGAACGCCAAGACCTTCCGCATCACCGCCGACGGCCTGAACGTCGCCGATGACGCCCAGCTGCGCGTGTGGGCCACCGAGACCGACAGCTACATGCAGGACAAGGGCACCGTACAGGGCGCCGACGGCGTGTGGTATGTGTCCGTTCCGGCCTACAGCGTGGTCACCGCCACCACCCTGGTGGATGTGGAGCCCCAGCGCGTGCCTGAGGAAGGCATCCACAACGAGGACCGCGACGTGCTGGACACCGACGGCACCGGCCGTGAGAACGGCGTGACCGACGACGAGTACCTGTACGCCGACAATTTCGAGTACACCGAAGAGCCGGATGTGGACGTCTACAATGCCGTCACCGGCGAGAGCACCAAGACCGACTACCTCACCTCCCGCGGCAACGAGCCCCGCTATATGCTGGACAGCCACGGCGCGTGGGTGGTGGAGAACGGGCAGCTGTCCCAGATCCTCACCCGCGGCGTCAGCCAGTGGAACGGCGGCGACCCGATGACGATGGTGGGCGACTTCCGCTGGATGAACTACTCCGCCAGCGTGGACGTCACCAAGGTCACCGGCTATGCCACCCTCGTGATCCGCAGCCAGGGCGGTATGGGCACCAACGATGACGGCTACGCCCTCACCGTAATGCCCGACGGCACCTGGACCCTGAAGCGGTACAGCACCGTGGTGGCCCAGGGCAATGTCCCCGCCTCCGACAGCTACTCCCTGAAGATGGAAGGCCGCGGCGCCGCCATCCTGGCCTACATCGACGGCGAGCTGGTCGCCCAGTATGTGGACGAAGCTCCCATGCTCGCCGGCCGCGTCAAGCTGGCCAGCGGCTGGACCGAGACCTGCTTCGACAACCTCGAAGTCAAGACCCTGAACGGCTATATCCCCTACGCCACCTCCATGATCGACGGCCAGGACGACGGCGTGACCTACGAAGGCAGCTGGAGCATCGACAACCCCGGCTCCGGCAGCGCCGACAACTGGTACCGCACCATCTCCAAGAACACCGCCGCGGACGCCGCCTTCAGCTTCACCGTGCAGGGCACCGGCTTTGCGCTGGTTGGCCCGAACAGCGCCGGCGCCGAGCTGGAGGTGTATGTGGACGGCGAGCTGTATGAGACCGCCGCCACCGTGGCCACCGGCCGCCGCTACGAGACCTACACCGCCACCGGTCTGGCCAATACCACCCACGAGGTGAAAGTGGTGGTGAAGTCCGGCACGCTGCAGCTGGACGCCATCTACGCCTATGCCGACATCCTCGGCGGCACCACCGACAAGACCACCCTGCAGGAAGTGTACGACCAGTACAAAGACCTGGAACAGGGCAGCTACACCGAGGACAGCTGGAGCGCATTCGCCGCTGCCCGTGACGAGGCCGCCGCCGTGCTGGCCGACGAGACCGCCACCCAGGAGCAGATCGACCTGGCGCGCGTTGCGCTGGCTGCCGCTGCCGCCAACCTGATCGCTCCCAACGACGAGGAGCCCAGCGAAGAACCCATCTTCACCGCCAATGCCTCCACCGGCTACCAGGGCCTGACCCTGTACGGCAACGCCACCACCGAGAGCGGTGTGCTGGCTCTGGACGGCACCACCGGCACCTGGGCTTCCATCGACCGCGAAGCCGTGAACTTTGACGGCCGCGACACCTTCACCGTTTCCTTCGACGTGCTGGCCAAGCAGTCCAGCGGCAACTTCTTCACCTTTGCTGTGGGTAAGAACGACCAGCAGTATCTGTTCGAGCGCATCCGCGGCAACAGCGCCTATGTCGCCATGACCGACTCCGGCTGGAACGGCGAGGAAAAGATCAGCGTCACCTCCGACAACTACGTTGACCGCTGGGCCACCATGACCTTGGTGGTCACCCCCGACAGCATGTCCCTGTATGAGAACGGCGCCCTGATCGGCACCGTGGACAAGACCGTGCAGGTGCTGGATTTCGGCACCAATGTGCAGGCCTGGCTGGGCCGCTCCTTCTACAGCGCGGACACCTACTTCCAGGGCAGCTTCGACAACATCGAGATCTTCAACCGCGCGCTGGACGCCAACGAGGTTTCCGAGCGCTATGCTCCCGCCGATGACGACATCGCCGCCGTCGTGAGCGAGATCGAGCACACTGCCACCTGGCAGAACACCCTGCCTGTCCTGCCCGAGACCATCACCGTCCGCACCTATGGCGGTGAGGAGAAAGAAGTCTCCGTGACCTGGAGCATGGACAAGGCCGATTTCGCAACCGCCTATGACGTTGTCACCGTCAGCGGCGCCATCGACGGCACCCGCCTGACCGTGAAGACCAGCGTGGAAGTTGTGCCCGAGGGCCTGGAGTGGTTCATCGACAGCGGCGCCGCCTCCTCTCCCGTCTACGACGCGGTCGCCAAGCTGACCGGCCTGAAGAACACCGTGTCCGATCAGGCTCTGTCTGCCGGCGATTGGGGCTACAATGCCGATGACGTTGTGGTCAAGGGCGACACCGACCCGAACAACAAGCTGAGCACCGGCCTGTACGCCAAGGGCAGCGGCGCTTCCTCTCTGCCCGTCAGCTACACCCTGCCGCTGACCGCCGGTACCTATGACATCACCACCGGATACCACGAGTGGTGGAGCATGACCCGTATTATGAAGGTTGTTGCCACCTGGACCGACAGCGAAGGCCAGGCTCAGAGCGTCACCATCAACGAGCCGTTCACCATCAGCTCCGGCAATCTGGACAGCATCCAGACCGGCCGTCTGGTGCTGGACGAGGACGCCACCGTCACCATCAGCGCTATGCTGGGCGGCGGCGACCAGGCTCCGGTGATGAACCTGCTGGCCATTGCCCGCGTGAACGACGAGCCGGAACCCACCGCGACCCCGGAACCGACCGCCGAGCCCACCGCGACCCCGGAACCGACCGCCGAGCCCACCGCGACTCCGGAACCGACCGCTGAGCCCACCGCGACCCCGGTTCCGACCGCGGAGCCCACTGCGACCCCGGTTCCGACCGCCGAGCCCACCGCGACCCCGGTTCCGACCGCTGAACCCACCGAGGTGCCTGTGCCCAGCCCCGACACTTCGGCCACTCCCACTGCCGCGCCCACCCAGGCGCCCGGTGAGGATTCCGGCAGCACCAACCTGCCCGCCACCGGCGACACGGCGCTTCCCGCCGCACTCGCCGTTATGATGGCTGTCAGCTGTGCCGGTGCACTGCTGCTGAAAAAGCGCCGCCAGTAAACCGCAGCGGCGATAGGCAACAAGGAGGTCCGTCCTTCCCCCAAGGGGAGGGGCGGACCCCTTCTGTTTTTGCTGTTAAACATCCCGGAACAGAGCGCTGCCGCCGGCGCGATTCCGGGCAAGCGAAAACGCCCGTCCCTCTCCCAAGGGAGAAGAATGGGCGTTCAGCTTGTCGAAAAGGGGATGGCTTGTGCTGTCCAAAAGCATTCCCCTCATCCGTCGCCCGCGGCGACAGCTTCCCCCCAGGGGGAAGCCTTTGGCAAAACCCAGCGGTGCGGCCGTTCGATCCAAAGCCTTCCCCTGGCAGGGGAAGGTGCCCCGCCCGAGCGGGGCGGATGAGGTCGAAGCTGCCCCACCGCACAAAAGAATTGCCGGATGGACAGCCCGAAAAACGCCCGTCCCTCTCCCAAGGAGAAGAACGGACGTTCAGCTTGTCGAAAAAGGGATGGTTTGCGCTGCGCAAAAGCGTTCCCTTCATCCGTCGCCTGCGGCGACAGCTTTCCCCCAGGGGGAAGCCTTTGGCAAAACCCAGCGGTGCGGCCGTTCGATCCAAAGCCTTCCCCTGGCAGGGGAAGGTGCCCCGCCCGAGCGGGGCGGATGAGGTCGA
>DGYMJ06203__coassemble_1145_pt1 | contig 11905 bp, 10 predicted proteins | sample DGYMJ06203__metabat2_high_PE_020 | metagenome-assembled genome bin DGYMJ06203 | reverse complement strand
CTGGAAGACCTGGGCAAGGGCCTGCGCAGCATGACCGGCACCATCTTCTCCACCCGCGCCAAGGGCGTGCGCTATCTGGAGCTGACCGAGGGCTACATCCTGAAGGTTGCTCTGGACGAGAACAACGAGGCCATCGGCTATCAGTTCGTGCGTCTGGGCAAGATGCTGGAGGACATCCGTCACGGCAAAGATCCGAAGGAAGCCTTTGAGAAGAACATCGGCACCTACGGCCGCTTTGACGGCGCCGCCAAGTACATCGACCCGCGCGAAGAATAAGAGAGGAGGAGCATAACTATGGCTAAATTTGAAGGTCAGGAGCGCCGTATGCCGAAAATCGAGGCTTGCCTCGCGGCCAACGGCCTGGAATCTCTGGACGCCTGCCGCGATATGCTGCTGGAAAAGGGCATCGACGTGGAGGCCATTGTGAAGGGCGTGCAGCCCATCTGCTTTGAAAACGCCGTGTGGGCCTACACCCTGGGCACCGCCATCGCTGTGAAGCGCGGCCTGAAGAACGCCGCCGACTGCGCCGCCGCCATCGGCGAGGGCCTGGAGGCCTTCACCGTGCCCGGCTCCGTTGCCGAGCAGCGCGCCGTTGGCCTGGGCCACGGCAACCTGGGCGCCATGCTGCTGCGTGACGAGACCCAGTGCTTCGCCTTCCTGGCCGGCCACGAGAGCTTTGCCGCCGCCGAAGGCGCCATCGGCATCGCCCGCACCGCCAACAAGGCCCGCAAGACCCCGCTGCGCGTGATCCTGAACGGCCTGGGCAAGGACGCTGCCTACATCATCAGCCGCATCAACGGCTTCACCTATGTGGAGACCGACTACGACTTCGCCACCGGCGAGCTGAAGGTTGTGCGCGAGGTTCCCTTCTCCACCGGCGAGCGCGCCGCTGTGAAGTGCTACGGCGCCAACGACGTTCTGGAAGGCGTTGCCATCATGAAGAAGGAGGCTGTGGAGGTCTCCATCACCGGCAACTCCACCAACCCCACCCGCTTCCAGCATCTGGTTGCCGGCACCTACAAGAAATGGGCCATCGAGAACGGCAAGAAGTACTTCTCCGTTGCTTCCGGCGGCGGTACCGGCCGTACCCTGCATCCGGACAACGTGGCCGCCGGCCCTGCCAGCTACGGCCTGACCGACAGCATGGGCCGTATGCATGGCGACGCCCAGTTTGCCGGTTCCTCTTCCGTGCCCGCCCATGTTGAGATGATGGGCCTGATGGGCATGGGCAACAACCCCATGGTTGGCGCCACCGTTGCCTGCGCCGTTGCCGCTTCCAACGTATAATCTCAAAAAATTGCAAACCGGAACACTTGCAATCGCTCTGCCGTCCCGCCGCTTTGGCGGGGCGGTTTTTTTGCACACAAAAAGCCGCCCGTCTCCCAGGGAGACGGGCGGCACAGGCTGTCCATCAAGTGATTCCCCTTGTGCAGCGGGGCAGCTTCGACCTCATCCGCCGCCTGTCGGCGGCAGCTTCCCCTGCCAGGGGAAGGCATTCCGTCCGGCGCAGCCCTGCACTTTTCCGATCGACCCGCGGGCCGTGTATACGGCCCGCAAGAAAAGTTTTACTCGATTTTTTTCAAAAAATCGCGGATCGCAAAGGCAGAGCCTTTGCACAGCTCCGGCGCAGCACCGGCTTTTTCCCGGCTCACTGCACGCGGCGGCGCAGGATGCTTTTGGGCGGGATGTTCTTGCCGCAGGGGATGGTGAACTCCATCTTCGGGTGCGGCGTGCTCTGGATGGGACGGCCATCCGCGCCCAGGATGAACACCGGGTCCAGTTCAAAGGTCTGCCCCGACGGGGTGAGCGCCTCCAGACGGTCGCCCAGCTCGAATTTCCCGCGCTGGGTGCAGCGCAGCAGCTCGCCGTCGCAGCTCTCGCACACCGCGATCACTTCCCAGTCGCGGATATAGCCGCCCTTCTTGGTGTTCTGGATGGCGTGCTCCGGCCCGAAATAGAAGCCCGGCGAATACCGGCGGTGACTGGTGCGGGTGAGCTCCTCCAGCACATCGTCGGGGCACTGGTATCCCTCGCCCATCCGGATGGCGGCATCCAGCGCGCGGCGGTAGGCGCTGGTGACGCTGGCCACATAGTAGAAGGTCTTGCCGCGCCCCTCGATCTTCAGGCTGTCCACGCCCGCCGCCAGCACCAGGTCGAGGAAGGGCGCGGCGCACAGGTCGTCGGCGTTGAGGATGTAGCTGCCGGTCTCGTTTTCGCCGATCTCGAACAACTGCCCGGGACGGCTCTCCTCCACCAGATGATATTTCCAGCGGCAGGGCTGGGTGCACTCGCCGCGGTTGGCGCTGCGGCCGTTCAGCGCGTGGCTGAGCAGGCACCGGCCCGATACGCTCATGCACATCGCGCCGTGCACAAAGGCTTCCAGCTCCAGTTCGGCGGGGGTGTTGTCGCGGATGATGGCGATGTCCTGCAGGCTCAGCTCCCGCGCCAGCACCACCCGCTTTGCGCCCATCTCCCACGCCGCCTGCGCCGCCATGTAGTTGGTGATGCCCACCTGGGTGGACAGGTGCACGTCGGTGTCCGGCGCGTATTTTTTCACCATCGCCAGCACGCCCAGATCGGCCACGATGAAGGCGTCCACCCCGGCCTGCACCGCCAGGCGGATGGCGTCCGGCATTTTGGCGACGTCCTCGTTGGTGGGGGTGGTGTTGAGGGTGAGATACAATTTTTTGCCCATGCCGTGCGCCAGCGCGGCGCCCCGGGCAAGCTGATCGGGGGTGAAATTCGGAGCGGCGGCGCGCATCCCGAATTCGGGCATACCGGCATACACCGCGTCGGCGCCGTAGGCCAGCGCGTATTCCAGGCGTTCCAGGTCCCCGGCCGGGGAAAGCAGTTCAGGCATATTCGGTTCCTTTCTGTTCACAAAACAGCCGCCGCCCGGCAGCCGGACGGCGGCGCAAAATCAGCTGTTGTTCACCCGCTCCATCTCCACGATGTTCTGCTGGTGCTGCTCGTAGGTGTTGGCGTAGTAGTATTTGCCGTTCTTGTCGGTGAGGAAGAAGTAGTAGTCGGTGTCCGACGGATACAGCGCGGCGTGGATGGCGTCGCGGCCCGGGCTGGACAGCGGCCCGGCCGGCAGGCCCACGCGGGAATTGGGGTCGGAGTCGCCGGTGAAGTAGGCGTACTTGATCTCGGTGGGGGTCACGCTCTCGCCTTCCTCGTCCGACACGCCCGCCTGCTTGGCGTAGTAGGGGAACACGAAGTCCTCCAGGTAGTACCAGGTGACGTCGCTGCCCATGCGGGGATAGGGGGAATCCGGCTGCAGGCGGTTGTGGAATACGCTGGAGACGTCGGCCTGGTTGGCGGGGTCGCCGGCCTCCTCCTGGATCAGGCTGGCCAGCGTGATGACCTCGCGCAGGCTCATGCCCAGCTCGTCCATGCGGGCGTACATGTCGGCCGTGATCTCGTCGTTGAACTGCTCGTAGAGCTTGCGCACGATGTTTTCGGGCGTATCGTCCTTATAGAACTCGTAGGTCTCGGGGAACAGATACCCTTCGCCCAACATGAAGGTGTTGGGGTCGGCCTCGATGCGGCTCCAGAACGGGATGTCGGCATAGGCCTCCACGTTGTTGGCCGCCTCGATGAATTCGTCGGCGGTGCACAGGCCGGCCTCCTCCACCCGCCTTGCGAACTGGAAGATGGTGCTGCCCTCGGGGAAGGTCACCCGCACCGTGTTGCTCTGCGGCTGGGTGAGGACCTCGATCAGCTCATCGTAGCCCGCGCCCACGCGCAGCTGGAAGGTGCCGTACTGCAGGTCGCCGGCTTTGTCGGTGATGGCCAGATACCCCTTGAAGAAGAGCGCGTGCTCGATCACGCCCTGGTCCTGCAGAAGCTGGGCGATCTCGCTGGTGCGGGTGCCCTGGGGGATCTCCACCGTCACCTCCTGGCCGGTGAGGCTGCCGTCGCCGGCGATCTCGTCCATCGCGCTCATCAGCATGGCGGCGCCGCCCAGCAGCAGCGCGCCGAACAGCAGCGCGATGATCAGCCCGGCCCAGCTGCACCCGTGGCGGCGGGCGGGGGCGTCGTCCTCGTCCTCGTATTCAGATTCGTCCTCGCCGTATTCGGCGTCGCTGTCGGCGTCGAACTCCGCCTCGATGCGCGCGGCGGGCTCGGCAGCCTGGGCCTGTTCGGCGGATTCGGCCCGCTCGGCGGGTTCGGCAATTTCGGCGGCCTGGGTGTTCTCGGCTTCGGCGCCGGTTTCATCCAGCATGCGCTTTTCGTTGTTGTCCATCCGTTTGTCTCCTTATTCCAGCATCAGGTTCATATAACTCTGGTACAGCTCGGGCTTTTCGGCCCAGAAGCTGGCCATTCCATAGGGTCGGGCCTGTCCCTCCCCCAAAAACAGCTCGCTTGTACCCGCCAGCGTGATGGCCGCCCGCTCGCATCCGGTGCGGTCGCGGGCAGCTTCCAGCAGCAGCTGGGCGTCGGCGTCGCTGTCTGCAAACAATTCAACGAAGCGGAGGGTGTCTCCTTCTTCAAAATAGATGCCGTATCCGCGGCTGGTCTCCACCGTGGTGGCGCCTTTGGAATACAGCTGCAGGATCTGGCCGGTCATGGCGGCGTCGGGCAGCTGCACCGCATCCGGCGCGAACCGGCGGCGCACCTGCGAAAAGCGCACCCCGGTGATGGTGTCGAAATCGGCCACCGCCCACAGGTTCCGCCGGATCGTGCGGCGCACCGTGCGCAGGGAAAAGGCCGGTTCAAAGCCGCGGGCGGCATAGAAACCGCGCAGGCTTTCGCTGGCCGGCACCAGCACCGCAAAGCCCCGTCCCTTCTGCATCTGCGCATTGCGCGCGTGGGACAGCAGGGCGGTCATCCTCCCCTGTCCGCGCTTGTCGGGCGCGGTGGCGGCGGCGTAGAAATACGCGCCCGGCCGCCCCGAAAGCTGCACCAGGATGGCCGTCAGCATGGCCGAAACGCCGTCCTCGTCGTCGAGATATACATTGTCCAGCCCGGCGAACTCCCGCATCACGCGGGCGGAATACGCGGGCTCGTCGCCGAACACCTGCTGCCACAGGGCAGACAGGGCCGGCAGGTCCTGTTCGGTTGCCGTGCGAACCATCGCACATCTCCCCTTTTCTTTTACAGATTGCGGCGCACCGCGTCCCACACGTCGGCCGCGATGTCCTCCACCGCGCGCATCGCCTCCTGCTCGCAGCAGGCGATGGTGTCCCATCCGAGCGCACCGGCGCACCAGTGGGCGGCCTCCCGGCTGCGCGCCAGATAGGCGGCGTCCTTTTCGTGGATATCCTTTTTGGCCTCGTCGCCGTGGTACCGCCCGGCCAGCAGCTTCTGGCTGACCTTCGGGTCCACGTCCAGATAGATCACCTGGTCGGGGCGCGGGATGCCCACCTTTTCATACTCCAGGTCAAACAGCCAGTCGGTGAACTGCTTCCACTGCTCCGGCGGCAGCTTGGAGCACTGGTGCACCGCGTTGGAGGTGGTGTAGCGGTCGGCCACCAGGATGCCGCCTTCCCGGTAGAATGGCTTCCAGTCCTGCTGGAAGCTGGCGAAGCGGTCGATGGTGTAGAGCACGCTGGCGGCGTAGGCGTTCACGTCGTCCGGGTGGCTGCCCAGCGCACCGGCCAGATACTGCTCCACCGGCTGGCAGAAGGGGCTGCCGTAGTTGGGAAAGGTGATCTTGCGGCAGGAATATCCGGCGGCGCACAGGGCGTCGGACAGGCGCGCGGCCTGGGTGGCCTTGCCGCTGCCGTCGAGCCCTTCGATCACGATCAGCCTGCCCTTCATCCCTGCGCCTCCTCTTTCAGCGCGGCGTATTTTGCGCGCATCTCGGCGGCCCTGCCGCAGCTCATCTTCCCCTCGGGGCAGGCCCCCTTCACACAGGAAGGGCCTGCCTGCTCGAACAGCGCGGGCGCAACGCCGCACACCAGGCGCAGCATCTCGTCGGCCAGCGCGCGGATCTCCCACTGGGCCCGGCTGCAGCAGCGGTGGCGGAAAAAATTGTGCAGGCTGCGGGCGTTCATCGTCACGATCATCTTGGTGGTGCAGGCGTTGGGCAGCACAAAGCGCGCGTCCTCGATGGCCAGCTTTTCGGCGCGGCGGACGGCTTCCTTTTCGGGCACGCCCTCCTGCAGCAGGCGGCGGATGTGGCCGTCCTTCAGCACGGAGGCGATGCGGCGGTATTCCTCGCCCGCGGCGTCCATCGCCTCGGCAAAGGCGGCGGCGCCCGCCTCGTCGTTCTGCACCGCGTCGGGCGTGATATACTCAAAGTGATCCAGCCGCACATATCGCTGGCTCTGCACGCTGTAGCTGGCCAGGCGGTGGCGGGTGATCTGGGCCAGCAGCGCGCGGCTGACCCCCTCGATGCCGAAGGTGAAGCTGACGTGTTCGATCGGGCTTTCGTGGCCCATCGAAGCCAGCTTGCGCACGAACTCCCGGCTCTTTTCGGGGGTCATGCCCTCCAGCAGGGTGTCGATGCCGGTGTCGGAATAGCACAGGCGGGCGGCGGCGGCCACCACCTGCTCGGGATTGGGGGTATAGGCGATCAGACGTACTTTCATGGTTTTTCTCCGGGAATCTCACTCGATTTTTGTGATGGGGGTGTAGTTGGCCATCGTCTTGCGCAGACCGGCGGCGTCGAACTGGATCTCCAGCAGCATGTCGCCCGCCATCGGGGTGACCTTGCGGATGGTGCCCTTGCCCCACACCTTGTGCTCCACCCGGTCGCCGGGCGCATACACACAGCGGGCGGCGGGCTTCTGCGCGGCGGCCGCGCGCGGGGCGGCGGCGGGACGTCCGGCGGTGGCCGCTCCCCAGGCCGCCGGGCGGGCGGTGCGCCCGGGCGCGGGACGGGCGGGCGCGGCCCCCCACGAGGGTGCGCCGGCAGACGGCTGCGCGGTGCGCTGACCCCATCCGCCGCCCCAGGCCGGGGTGCGTCCCCCCTGCTCGTCCAGCAGGTTCGGGTCGATCTCCTCCAGGAAGCGGGAGGGGCGGTTGCGGCGGGTCTGGCCGAAGATCAGGCGGGAGCGGCTGGAGCACAGCCACAGCTCCTTTTTGGCGCGGGTGATGCCCACATAGCACAGGCGGCGCTCCTCCTCCAGATCCTCGTCGGAATACCGGCTCAGCTCGCTGGGGAAGATGCCCTCCTCCAGCCCCAAAATAAAGACATAGGGGAACTCCAGGCCCTTCGCGGCGTGCATGGTCATCAGCACCACGCGGTCGGCGTTTTCGTCGTAGTTGTCGATGTCCGAGATGAGGGCGACCTCCTCCAGGAACCCGGACAGGGTGGCCTCCTCGCCCTTCTGGTCGGCGTAGGTGCGCATGCTGGACACCAGCTGGCCCAGGTTCTCCAGACGGGCCTGGCCCTCCTCGCCCTGGCTTTCCAGCATGGCGCGGTAGCCGGTGACGTCCAGCGCCTGGGCGGCGAATCCGCCCAGGTCCCCGCTTTGCAGCAGGTCGCGCAGCTGCTGGATGATGCCGTAGAACTTCGCCAGCGGCTGGGCGGAACGGCCCAGCTCGGCAAAGGAGGCGGCCTGCCCGGCCACGTCCAGCATGCTCATCCCGCGGGCGGCGGCGATGGCGGCCACCTTATCGACGGTGGCCGCGCCGATCTTGCGCGCCGGCTCGTTGATGATGCGGCGCAGGCGCAGATCGTCCTGGCCGTTGGCGGTCAGCGCGAAGTAGGACAGCATGTCCTTGACCTCCTTGCGGTCGTAGAAGCGCTGGCCGCCGATGATCTTATACGGAATGCCCGAACGGGCAAAGTATGTCTCCAGCGGGCCGGACTGGGCGTTCATGCGGTAGAGCACCGCGTGGTCGCGCAGGGCGGCGCCCTCCCGCAGGTTTTTGCCGATGACGGCTGCCACATGCTGGGCCTCGTCCGCCTCGCTGTCGGCTTCGTAGTGGTGCACCTGCGCGCCCGCGCCGTTCTCGGTCCAGAGGGTCTTTCCCTTGCGGCCGCGGTTGTTGCGGATGACGCAGTTGGCGGCGTCGAGGATGTTGGAGGTGGAGCGGTAGTTCTGCTCCAGCCGGATCACCTGCGCGCCGGGGAAATGCTGCTCGAAGCTGAGGATGTTCTCGATGGTGGCGCCGCGGAACCGGTAGATGCTCTGGTCGTCGTCGCCCACCACGCACACATTGTTGTGCGCGCAGCCCAGCAGATACACCAGGCGGAACTGCGCCACGCTGGTGTCCTGGTATTCGTCCACGAGGATGTAGCGGAAGCGGTCGCGGTAGTACTGGCGGCACTCCTCCACCTCCTCCAGCAGGCGGACGGTGTTGTAGATGAGGTCGTCGAAATCCATCGCGCCGGCGCTTTTCAGCTTGTTCTGGTAGGCCTCGTAGGTCCGCGCCACCAGGTCGGCCCGGCTGTCGGCTCCGGCTTTCAGCGCGTCGGCCGGGCTGACCATCTGGTCCTTCAGGCGGCCGATGGACCCCAGGCAGTTTTTCAGCGGCAGGAATTTCTCGTCGATCTCCAGGTCCTTGTACACCTGCTTCATCGCCCGCTGCTGGTCGTCGGAATCGTAGATGGTGAAGCTGGACGGGTAGCCCAGGCGGTCGGCCTCCCGGCGCAGGATGCGCACGCAGGCCGAGTGGAAGGTGGAGGCGTTCACGTCCGCCCCCATCGTCTCGCCCAGCATCCGGGCCAGGCGCTCCTTCAGCTCGCCCGCCGCCTTGTTGGTGAAGGTGATGGCCAGCACGTTCCAGGGGCGGACGGCGCCGTCCCGCAGCATGGGTTCCAGGCCGGGCGCGAGGGGACCGCCCTGCAGCGCGGCCTGGAGGGCGGCGCAGTCGTCGGCGGTGGCCGGGCGGGGCAGCCAGGTGGAATGGTAGGCGCTGCCGAACCGGATGAGGTTGGCGATGCGGTTGACCAGCACGGTGGTCTTTCCGCTGCCCGCGCCGGCCAGGATGAGAAGCGGGCCGTTTGTGTGGAACACGGCCTGCTTCTGCATGGGATTCAGACGGCCGAACTGGGCCTCGATGTATCGTTTGCGAAGGGCAAGAAACTGCTGGTCGAAGGTCTGCATTCGTTTTCCTTTCCTGTATGGCAATGGCGGAGACGGGCCCGCTTTTGTCTGCGGTGGTCATAACTGGTTTTAGTATACCACAAACCGCCTGAAAACAAAATAACCCAGACGGAAAAAAAGCAGCTCCGGAAAACCGGAGCTGCTTTTGGAAGATACAGGATCTGCTGGCGCGGCGATCAGCTGAACAGGTTGATCAGGATACCGGCCGCAACGGCAGAACCGATCACGCCGGCCACGTTGGGACCCATGGCGTGCATCAGCAGGAAGTTCTGCGGGTTCTCTTTCTGGCCAACCTTCTGGGACACACGGGCAGCCATGGGAACGGCCGACACACCGGCGGAACCGATCAGCGGGTTCACCTGGCCGTGGGTCAGGAAGCACATCAGCTTGCCCAGCAGCACGCCGCCGGCGGTGCCGAAGCAGAAGGCGATCAGGCCCAGGAACACGATGAATACCGTCTGCTGGGTGAGGAAGGTGTTGGCGCTGGTGGTGCAGCCAACCGACAGGCCCAGGAAGATGGTGATGATGTTCATCAGCTCGTTGCCGGCGGTCTTGTTGATGCGGTCGACCACGCCGGACTCCTTCATCAGGTTGCCCAGCATCAGCATACCGATCAGGATGGCCGAATCGGGCAGGATCAGGCTGATGATGATGGTGCACATGATGGGGAAGATGATCTTCTCAGTCTTGGAGACGGTGCGCAGCTGCTTCATCACGACCTGGCGCTCTTTCTTGGTGGTGAGGACCTTCATGATGGGCGGCTGGATGACCGGCACCAGAGCCATGTAGCTGTAGGCCGCCACGGCGATGGAGCCCAGCAGATGGGGAGCCAGCTTACTGGTAACGAAGATGGCGGTGGGGCCGTCGGCGCCGCCGATGATGCCGATGGCGGAAGCCTCGGGGCCGGTGAAGCCCAGCCAGCGGGCGCCCAGGTAGGTGGTGAAGATGCCCAGCTGCGCGGCAGCGCCCAGCAGCAGGCTCTTGGGATTGGAGATCAGCGGACCGAAGTCGGTCATGGTGCCGATGCCCAGGAAGATCAGCGGCGGATAGATGCCCAGCTTGACGCCCAGATACAGCATGTCGGCCAGGCCGCCCTTGTGCAGGATCTCGCTGAACATCGGGTAGGCGGAGGGGTCGGCGCCGGCAGGCGCAAGGAAGTATTCCATGTGGATGATGCCGCTGCCGGGCAGGTTGGCCAGCAGCATGCCGAAAGCGATGGGCAGAAGCAGGAGCGGTTCAAACTCGCGCACGATGGCCAGGTACAGCAGCACGCAGGCCACCACGATCATCACCAGGTACAGCGGCTCGGCAGCGATCCTGGCAAAGCCGGACGACTCGATGATCTTTTGGATGGTTTCGAAAAATGCTTGCATTCCAGTGTCACTCTCCTATTCCTTAAAATGGTTCGGTCGTCGAGACGACACCGGCAAGGCTCCAGGCGCCGCGGCCCTCTTTTTTGCGGGTGAGCGAGCGCAGGGTGTAACGACCGCCGTCCATCGAAGCGATGGCAGCAGCAATGGCAGCCACAACCTCATCGGGGATACCATCCTCGATCACCGGTGCAGCCGCGGGAGCAGCGGCAGACGCTTTGGGCACAGCGGCGGCGGCGGCAGCCAGCGCGGCTTCCCGCTCGGCGGCGGCCTTGGCAGCCTTTCTCTTGTCCAGCGTAGTGAAGATTGCGCCCTGCAGGTTGATGATGAGCATCAGCAGCACCAGAATGGCGAACACGAGCACCAGACCGGTGACCACCACGACCGCATTGGACGGCCCTTGTGTGGCGGCATCAGCGGCAACGAGAAACAGGGATGTTCCCATAGAACAGCCTCCTTTTACAATATCTTTTTTTATTATAGTGGAAATCGCGCCGCGTTTCAACACCAAATTTGCAAATTGTTAATTTTTTCGCAATATTCTGCAAGGGCTATGCACGTCTGTGCAAGCGGGTTGGGAACATTCGGTTCAGACCGTGCGCCGCTCGCGGTCCACCCAGCGGTGCAGCACGCCCGAAATGCGCTTATACACCACGAAGGTGATCAGCGCAACCAGCGTCCCCTTGATGAGATTGAACGGCACAACGCCAAACAGGATGTATCCGGCCAGGCTGTCGATGGCGGGGTTGATGGCCTGGCAGGCCGAGAGGATGGCGTCGTAGGGCATATAGGCCGCGGCGTAGAAGGGCAGCAGGATGAACCAGTTGGCCAGCGCCCCCACCACCGTGATGACCGCGATGCTGAGGCCGCAGGCGGCCAGTGCGCCGCGCCGGGTGTGCCACACGCGGTAGACAAGGCCGGCGGTGAGCGCAAAGCTGCCGGTGATGAGGAAATCGGCCAGCTCGCCCACGCCGGCGGTCTGGGTGGACAGCAGATGCACCAGCGCCTTCAGCAGCGCCATTGCAACGCCCGACGCCGGGCCAAAGACGAAGCTGCCCAGCATGATGGGCACCGCCGAGATGTCCAGCTTGAGGAAGGGGGGCATCAGCGGCAGCGGCATCTCGATGTACATCAGCGCGGCCGATACGGCGGCCAGCATGCCGGTGGCGACCAGACGGCGGGTGGAGATTTGTTTTTTCATGACAAAACGACCTTTCTGTACGGGGCACTTCGCCCCTTTTTTGCAAAGCCCCTTTTCACGGTGCGGCCGGGCGTATGCAAAAGGCGCCCTTTTCCTCCCTGCCAAAGGGAAGAAAAAGGGCGCCGTACAGATGCGTTGCTCCTGCCGTTTCTTTCATCCGGACTATACCGTCGGCTTTGGAATCTCACCAAATCATGCCGCGGCAAGGCCGCAGGCTCGTGGGCTGTACCACCGGTGGGGAATCGCACCCCGCCCTGAAGAATCGCAATGGCCGGGCCGCAGGGGCGCCGTTTGTGGCATTATCATACTGCCCGGCCGGGCATTTGTCA
>DGYMJ06203__coassemble_1138_pt1 | contig 11980 bp, 9 predicted proteins | sample DGYMJ06203__metabat2_high_PE_020 | metagenome-assembled genome bin DGYMJ06203 | reverse complement strand
CGTATTTTGTATAATAAAAGAATACCGGGATCGTGTGTGAGGGGAGGACGGCAGATGGACGCTGAAAAATTCTGGCAGGCGGTCGTGCGGCAGGACGCCCGGCAGCTGAAGGAATACTTTGCCGCAGACGCGCAGATCCGCTGGCACAACACGAACGAGCTGTTCACGGCGGACGAATTCATCCGCGCCAACTGCGCCTATCCCGGCTCCTGGGGCGGGGAAGTGGAGCGCATCGAGCAGCGCGGCGATCTGACCATCACCGTGACCCGGGTGTATGCGCAGGATGGTTCGGCCAGCTTTCACGCCGTGTCCTTCCTTCGCATCAAAGACGAGAAAATCCATTCGATCGACGAATATTGGGGAGACGACGGCCCGGCGCCGGCCTGGAGAGCAGAGATGCAGCTGGGCCGCCCCCTCCGCTGATGGATCTCACACCGACTGCAGGAAAGGATGCGACAGGATGCAACATACAGTGACGGCAATTATTGTGGCGGCAGGCAGCTCCACACGAATGGGGTTCGACAAGCTGCTCTATCCATTGGACGGGCAGCCGGTGCTGGCCCGCACCATCCACGCGCTCGACACCCATCCCATGATCGACCAGGTGGTGGTGGTGGCCTCGGCGGGGAACATCGAAGAGGTCCGCGGATTTGCCGGCGCCTGCACCAAGCCGGCTGTGGTGGTGCAGGGCGGAACCACCCGCGCCGCTTCGGTGCGGGCAGGGCTGGAACGGGCGGCCGGGGAGTTCGTGGCCATTCACGACGGCGCCCGCCCGTTCGTGTCCGGGCAGCTCATCGAGCGCACGCTGCGCGCCGCCTTTGAAACGGGGGCCGCCGCTCCGGCCGTGCCGGTCAAGGACACCGTCAAACGGGCGCAGGGAGGCTATGTGGTGGAGACGCCGCCGCGCAGCAGCCTGTACGCCGTGCAGACGCCGCAGGTGTTTGAAACAGCGTCCTATCGCCGCATTCTGGAACAGACCGGCGACGATACCGTCACCGACGACTGCCAGCTGTTCGAGCGGGCCGGGCTGCCGGTCCGCCTGGTGGAGGGCGAATACGGGAATTACAAGATCACCACACCGGAGGATCTGAAGGAGGAACCTATGCGTATCGGACATGGATATGACGTGCACCGGCTGGTGGAAGGCCGCAAGCTGATTCTGGGCGGGGTGGAGATCCCGCACGAAACGGGCCTGCTGGGCCATTCCGACGCCGACGTGCTCACCCACGCCGTGATGGACGCGCTGCTGGGGGCGGCCGCGCTGGGCGACATCGGCCAGCACTTCCCCGACAGCGACCCCGCCTACAAGGGCGCCGACAGCCTGCAGCTGGCGCGCCATGTGGCGGCCCTGCTGCAAACACGCGGTCTGCGCATCGGCAACATCGACGCAACGATCCTCTGCCAGGCTCCCAAGCTGGCGCCGCACATCCCGGCCATGCGCCGCAACCTGGCCGCCGCGCTGGGCATTGCGGTGGAGAGCGTGTCGGTGAAGGCCACCACCGAGGAGAAGCTGGGCTTCACGGGCGAGAAGCTGGGCATCGCGGCGCACGCGGTGGCACTGCTTCGCTGAATCGAAAAAATGGTTTGTTTTCGGAGCGGTTTGTGGTATAATTTTCTGTGATACCAATGCCGCCATGCGCTGCGCAGCGGCCAACCGGACAAGCAAGGAGGCTGTACATTTGACAGAGTTTATACAGGGCATTCAGGACTACTGGCAGCAGTTGTTCCGAAATGTTTTTCAGCCCAGCACCATCATCACTGACCTGCTGGACATTCTCATCGTTGCCTTTGTGGTCTACGAGCTGATCCTGCTGGTCCGGCAGACCCGGGCGGCACAGCTGGCCAAGGGCATCATCATCCTGCTGCTGTTCAACTGGGTGGCGAACACGGTGGGCCTGCGCACAGTGGCCTACGCGCTGAACAACCTGATGCAGGCCAGCCTGATCCTGCTGATTGTGGTGTTCCAGCCGGAGCTTCGCCGTGCGCTGGAGCAGATGGGGCGCACCAATATTTTTGCCGTGCAGCTGTTCAAAAACCAGGCGGTTTCCTACGATCTGCGGGAGAAATGGCGCAATGCCGTGGTGGCCATCTGCGACGCGGCCGAGCGCCTCAGCGACAGCCGCACCGGCGCGCTGATCGTCATCGAACGGAAAACGAACCTGGGCGAGATCATCAAGACCGGCACCGCGATGAACGGCGACATCAACCCCGAGGTGCTGGGCACCATCTTCTATGAAGGCACCCCGCTGCACGACGGCGCGGTGGTGGTGCGCGACGGCAAGATCAAAGCGGCAGGCTGTTTTCTGCCCCTTTCCAACAACCTTGAGATCGGCAAGGATATGGGCACCCGCCACCGCGCGGCGCTCGGCATGAGCGAAAATTCCGACGCCGTGGTGGTGGTGGTCAGCGAGGAGACCGGCATCATCTCGGTGGCCAAAAACGGCGTGCTCATCCGCCGGCTGGACCGCCAGAACCTGTTCCGCCTGCTGGAAGGCGACGTGGTCCCGGCCGAGCCGGAGCAGGAAAAGAAGAAATCCCTGTTCAGGAGAAAGAAAGATGAAAACAAATCTGCAAAAACTGTTTGAGAGCCGTCTGTTCACCATGATCCTTTCGCTGGTGATCGCCGTGGTGGCCTGGCTGATCGTGGTCACCACCATCAGCACCGAGACAGACGGCGTCATCCGCGATGTGCCGGTGAATTACGACTACAACTCCTCCGCCTACACCACGCTGGGCCTCGACATCGTGTCGCAGCCGGGCGATACGGTGGACATCCGCGTCTATGGGCAGCGAAGGACGATCAATAATATGGAGAAGGAGGACATTCTCGTCTATCCCAACTACAGCCTGATCAACGGCCCCGGCGAATACGACCTGCCGCTGCTTGTGCGGCCGGTGGACGGCAGCTGGGACAGCCAGCAGGTGAGCATCCTGAACGAAAAGGATCTGCCCACCGTCCATGTGGTGTTCGACACGGTGGTCACCAAGACCTTCGCGGTCACGGCAGACACCTCCAATGTGCAGATCGCAGAGGGCTATATCTTCGACAGGGCGCTCTGCACGCCCACCGAAGTCACCCTGCGCGGCCCGGCCGGCGAGATCGACAAGGTCGATAAGGTGATGGCGCCGCTGTATCTGGAAGGCGAGTGGGACCGCTCGGTCAACCAGACCGCCACGCTGGTCGCGGTGGACGAAAACGGCGAGGAACTGGATCTGAAATACGTGACCTTCTCCTCCGAGGTGGCCGAAGTGACCCTCTCCGTCCTCCAGCGAAAGGAGCTGCCGCTGAAGGTGGAGTTCACGAATGTCCCGTCCGGCTATGACGTGAGCCAGCTGGAAGAACGCATGAGCCTGTCGGTGGATTCGATGTGGGTGGCGGGCGATTCCCGCCGCCTGGAGTCGCTCAGCGAGCTGACGGTGGGCTACTTCGACGTCACCACCTTCGCGCTGGGCAGGGACTACACCATTCCCATCCAGATGCCGGACGGCATCCGCGCACAGGAAAACGTCAACAGCATCACCCTCAGCTTTGACAATGCGGGCCTCAGTGAAAAAACCGTCACCGTGAGCGATATCCGCACCGCGAACGTGCCCGATAACTACACCATCCGGGTGAACACCCGGCGCATCAGCAACGTCACCCTGATCGGCCCCGAGGAGGATCTGGCGGGCCTGACGTCGGCCTCGGTCATCGCGCAGGTCAACGCGGAGGACTTCCAGGTGGCCAACGGCGAGGTGACGGTGCCGGTGCGCATTCAGGTGCCGGGTGCGCCCAACGTCCTGGCGGTGGGAAGCTACACCGCCGATTGCGAGATCAGTACCAAAAACTAAGAGGTGAACGGATGCTTTTTGTTCGCAATATCCGCATGCCGCTGTCCGCTTCCGCAGAGGAGGCGGCGCAGCGCGCCATCCGGATGGCAGGTGTGCCGGCCCGGCTTGTGGCCGGCACACAGACAGCCAAGATCTCGGTGGACGCCCGGCGCGGCACGCCCACGCTGGTGTACACCATAGCCATCAGATTGCTCGACGAGGGTGCCGAGCCTGCGTTTGCGGGCTCTGCGCCCTGCGTTTTCTTCCAAACGAATCCGCCGCTGGAGCTCACGCCCGGCACGCAGCCGCTGGAAACGAGGCCGGTGGTGGTGGGCCTGGGCCCGGCCGGACTGTTCTGCGGCCTTCTGTTGGCCAAACAGGGATTTCGGCCGCTGATTTTGGAGCGCGGCCCGCAGATGGAGCAGCGTATGCAGGCCATCCACGCCTTCAACGAGGGCGGCCCGCTCGACCCCAACGCCAACATCCAGTTCGGCGAGGGCGGCGCCGGCACCTTCTCGGACGGCAAACTCACCACCCGCATCGGCGACGCCCTGTGCGGCGAGGTGACCCGCCTTCTGCTGGAGCACGGCGCGCCGGAGGACATTGCCTGGCGGCAGAAGCCGCACATCGGCACCGACCGTCTGCAGGCGGTGATCCGTTCGCTGCGCGAGGAGATCGTGCGGCTGGGCGGAGAGGTGCTGTTCAACACCCGGCTCACCGGGTTGGAAACCAAAAACGGACGCCTCTCGGCCGTACAAACAACGGCAGGCGCCATCCCGGCGCAGGTCGCGGTGCTGGCGGTGGGCCATTCCGCCCGCGATACCTTCGAGATGCTGCGCGAACAGGGCCTGCCGCTGGAATGCAAGCCGTTCTCGGTGGGGTTCCGCGCCGAACACCTGCAATCCGACATCGAGCTCGGCCTGTATCATGGGGCGGCCGGCCATCCGGCGCTGCCGCGCGGGGAATACCAGCTCAGCCACCATGTGGGCGACCGGTGCGTGTATACCTTCTGTATGTGCCCCGGCGGGCAGGTGGTGGCGGCGGCAAGCGAAGAGGGAGGCGTTGTCACCAACGGCATGAGCTACCACGCGCGCGACGGCAAAAACGCCAACGCGGCGGTGGTGATCAGTGTGGACGGCCGCGATTTCGGCGGCGACCCCATGCGTGCGATCGCCTTCCAGCGCGAGCTGGAGCGCGCGGCGTTCCGCGCGGGCGGCGGCGATTATACCGCTCCGGCCGAAACGCTGGGCAGCTTTCTGCAGGGACAGGGAAAGCTGGAGCTGGGCCGGGTGCAGCCCACCTATTCCCGCGGCGTGGCCGCGGCCGATCTGGGCAGTCTGCTGCCGGACGAGCTGGCGAATGGCCTGCGCACCGGCCTTGCGGCCTTTGGGCGCAAGCTGCGCGGGTACGACGCGCCCGACACCCTGCTCACGGGTCTGGAAACCCGCACCTCCTCGCCGGTGCGCCTTGTGCGCGGCGAAGAGCTGGAGTGCCTGGCACTGCCCGGCCTCTATCCCTGCGGGGAGGGCGCGGGCTATGCCGGCGGCATCATGTCGGCGGCGGTGGACGGCCTGCGGGTGGCGCGTGCCATCGTCCAGCGCTTTGCCCCTGTAAACGAACTGTAAAGGAGAACACTTCATGCGCTATCGTTCCTGGAAGATCAAACGGCCGGAGGAGGCCAAAGCAAAACAGCTCTGCGCCGCGCTGGGCCTGCCGCTGCTTGCGTCGCGCGTGCTCACAGCCCGCGGCATCGACACGCCCGAGGCTGCCGGCGCCCTGCTGGACGGCACCGCTTTCAGCGACCCGTTTTTGCTGAAAGATATGGACAGGGCGGTGCAGCGCATCCATGCCGCCATCGACGGGGACGAAAAGATCGTGGTGTTCGGAGATTACGATGTGGACGGCGTCACCTCCACGGCGCTGCTGTTCAGCCACCTCAGCAGCATGGGCGCGAATGTCCGCTGCATGCTGCCCAGCCGGGATGGGGACGGCTACGGCCTGTCCCGCGGCGCGGTGGAAAAGCTGGCGCGCAACGGCTACAAGCTGGTGATCACGGTGGACAACGGCGTGTCGGCGTCGGAGGAGATCGCCTTCGCGGTGGAGCAGGGCATCGACGTCATCGTCACCGACCACCATCTGCCGCCGGAAACGCTGCCGCCTGCGCTGGCGGTGGTGGATCCGGCGCGTTCGGACGACGAGAGCCCCTTCAAATTCCTGTCCGGCGTGGGCGTGGCCTTCAAGCTGGCCTGTGCGCTGGAAAATTGCCCGCCCGAGGAAATGCTGGATTTCTACGCCGACCTTGTGGCGGTGGGGACCGTGGCCGACGTGGTGCCGCTGGTGGGGGAAAACCGCTCCGCGGTGCGGTACGGCCTGCAGCTGATGAACCAGCAGGCACGTCCCGGCCTGGACGCGCTGATCCGCGCCGCCGGGCTGGACAAAAAGCCGCTGGCGGCGGAGAACATCGCGTTTGGCATCGCCCCTCGCCTGAACGCCGCCGGGCGCATGGAGGACGCCACCCAGGCGCTGCGCCTGCTGCTGACCGAAGGGGAGGACCAGGCGGAACAGCTCGCCGCGCATCTGTGCGACGCCAACACCGCCCGGCAGCAGGCCGAGCAGACCATCATGGAGGAGGTGCGCACCCAGCTGGAGCGGGACCCCGCCCTGCTGGCCGACCGAGTGCTGGTGCTGTGGGGACAGGACTACCACCAGGGCGTGATCGGCATCGCCGCCAGCCGCCTGGTGGAAAAATACGGACGCCCCGCCATCCTGATCAGCGTTGCGGAGGGCGAGGGAAAAGGCTCCGGCCGCAGCGTGAAGGGGTTCGATCTGCACGAAGCGCTGGCTGCCTGTGCCGACTGCTTCGTCCGCTACGGCGGGCACGCGATGGCGGCCGGGCTGTCGATCCTGCCCGAGCGGATGGAGGAATTCCGCCGCCGCATCAACGAGTGGGCCGCCCAGCATCACCCGGTGATGCCGTGCCCCCCGCTGGAGGTGGACGCGCCGGTACGCCTGGACCAGCTTTCGGTGGAGGACGTGCAGGCGCTGGAACTGCTGGAACCGTTCGGCGCCGGCAATCCGTCGCCGCTCTTCCTGCTGGAACAGGCCACGGTGGACGGCGCATATCCTGTGGGCGACGGCCGGCATTGCCGTCTGCGCCTGCGGCAGGGGAACCGAGGCCTGTATGCGGTCTGGTTCGGCCAGAGCGTGCAGCAGCTTCCCTATCCGCCGGGAAGCCTGGTGGACGCGGTGGTGTCGCTGTCGGTGTACGAGGGCAAAAACGGGCCGCAGCTGTCCGGACGGATCAAGGAGATCCGCCCGGCCGGCCTGAGCGAAGCGCATGTGCAGCAGGCGGCGCTGTTTGAGGGATACCGCGCCGGCAAAACGCTCACCGTGCAGGAAAAGGCGCTGCTGTGCCCGGCCCGTTCCGACACCGTGGCGGTATATCAGCAGATCCGCGCCGGCGGTGTGAATGCGCAGGATCTGCGGGGATTGTTTGCCCGTCTGGGGCAGATCGAGCCGGGCCGGATCCTGGCCAGCCTGGCGGCTTTGGAGGAGCTTTCGCTGGTGGGCACAAGCGAGGCCGACGGCACGCTGCGCCCGCTGCCCAGCAAGGAGAAAAAAGACCTGCACTCGGCACGGGTGCTGGCGGCATTGGAGGGATGAGGGAATGGAATCAAGAGGGGATAGAAGCACGACGATCATGGAATATCAGGGCCTTGTGGACGCCATTGGACAGTCCGGCCGGCCGTACAATATGGAGATGATCCGCCACGCATACGATGTGGCGGCCGCCGCGCACGGAGACGCCCGCCGCCGCAGTGGGGAACCGTATATTACGCATCCGCTCAGTGTGGCGGCGCTGCTGGTGGATATGGGCATGGACAGCGAGAGCGTGGCAGCGGCGCTGCTGCACGACGTGGTGGAGGACACCAGCATCCCGCTGTCCCGTCTGAAAAACGAGTTCGGAGAGGATGTGGCACACCTGGTGGACGGCGTCACAAAGCTCACCCGCATCAGCTTTTCCAGCGTGGAGGAGCAGCAGGCCGAGAACCTGCGCAAGATGCTGCTGGCCATGAGCCAGGACGTGCGCGTGATGCTGGTGAAGCTGTGCGACCGGCTGCACAACATGCGCACGGCCGACGGCTGGCCCCCGCAGAAACGCCGCGATAAATCGCTGGAAACGATGGAGGTATACGCCCCCATCGCCCACCGTCTGGGCATGCAGAAGGTGAAGTGGGAGCTGGAGGACCTCAGCCTGCGGTATCTGGACCCGATCGGGTATGAGGAGATCAGCAGCATGCTCGACCGCAACGGCAGCGCCAAGCAGTTCATCACCAACATCGCAAACAAAATCCGCGAGCGTCTGGCCGAAAACGGCATGAAGGACTGCACCATCAAAAAGCGCATCAAAAGTGTGTACGGCATCTACCGCAAGATGTTTGTGCACAACCGCAGCTTCGAGGAGATCTACGACGTCTATGCCGTGCGCATCATCCTGGACACGGTGGGCGAGTGCTACAACGCGCTGGGCGTGATCCACGATATGTACCATCCGCTGCCCAACCGCTTCAAGGATTATATCTCCACCCCCAAGCCCAACATGTACCAGTCGCTGCACACCACCGTGATCGGGCACGAGGGCATCCCCTTCGAGGTGCAGATCCGCACCTGGGAGATGGACCACATGGCCGAATATGGCGTGGCAGCGCACTGGAAATACAAGGCGGGCGTGCAGGGCGGCAGCAAGACCGCGCGCCTGGAAGAGCGTCTTGCCTGGGTGCGCCAGCTGCTGGAAAGCCAGCGTGACAGCGACGACGCGGGCGATCTGCTGCGCGACATGAAGAGCGACCTGCTGCCCGAGGAAGTGTTCGCCTTCACCCCGAAGGGCGACGTCATCAACCTTCCCGCCGGCGCCACCGCCATCGACTTTGCCTATGCGATCCACTCGGCGGTGGGCAACCGGATGATCGGCGCGAAGGTGAACGGCCGCATGGTGCCCATCGACCACAAGGTGGTCACCGGCGAGATCATCGAGATCATCACCGGCCCGGCCGACAAGGGCCCCAGCCGCGACTGGCTGAACATCGTCACCACCGGCGAGGCCAAGAACAAGATCCGCAACTGGTTCAAAAAAGAACGCAAAGAAGAGAATATTGCCGAGGGCAAGGCGGCGCTGGAAAAGGAGATGCGCCGCAATCTCATCACCATCCCCGAAGAGGACTACGAGGCCTTCATGAACGAGATCGTCCGCCGCCAGCGGATGAACAGCGTGGAGGAGATGTATGCCGCCATCGGCTACGGCGGCATCCAGCTGTCCCGCCTGATGCTGCGCATCAAGGACGAGTACAACCGGATGATCAAGGAGAAGGACCCCACCGTCACCTTCCAGATCCCCGCCAAAAAGCAGAAGAACCCCGACGGTGTTATCGTGGAGGGCCTGGACAACTGCCTGGTCAAATTCGCAAAGTGCTGCAACCCGCTGCCCGGCGACCGCATCGTGGGCTTCATCACCCGCGGCTACGGCGTCTCCATCCATAAAAAGGACTGCATCAACGTCCGCGACGACGGCAGCGATCCCCGCTGGGTGCGCGCGCACTGGGACGAGAGCGTGAAAGAGGAGTTCCAGTCCACGCTGGAGATCACCGCGATGGACCGCGACGGCCTGTTCACCGATGTCTCGGCCACGCTGGGCGAGATGCGCATCCCCATCCACGCCATCAACGCCCGCAAAACCAGCGACGGCCGCGCCACCGTCATCGCCACCATCAGCATCGCCAACACCGAGCACCTCAATTCGGTGATCCAGAAGCTGCGCAAGGTGCGGGATGTCATCAATGTAGAGCGCACCTGATACGCGAAAGGAGAAACCAACCTATGAGAGCTGTGATTCAGCGTGTGGCCTCGGCCAGCGTTGTGGTGGACGGCGGCGCACCGCGCACCATCGGACGGGGGATCGTGATCCTGCTGGGCGTGCGGGACACCGACACCCTCGCCATCGTGCCCAAGCTGGTGGAAAAATGTGCGGGCCTTCGCATTTTTGAGGATGAAGAGGGCAAACTGAACCGCAGTGCCCGCGAGCTGGGGCTCCAGGCGCTGGTGGTCAGCAACTTCACCCTGTACGGCGACACCCGCAAGGGCAAGCGGCCCAGTTTTATCGCCGCCGCAAAGCCGCCGCTGTCGGTGGACTGCTACAACGCCTTTGTGGAGCAGATGCGGCAGGCGGGTCTGGCCGGTGTGCAGACCGGCGAGTTCGGGGCCGATATGCAGGTAAGCCTGGTGAACGACGGCCCGGTCACCATCGTCATCGACACCGACGAATGGATAAAGGAGAGCAAAGCATGAAAAAAGTGTACCACATCCACGGCCGCGCGCCGCTGTTTACCAATACCTTCCTGCTCGTCACCGAGGCGGGCCACGCGGTGGCCATCGACCCTGACGCCCCCGCCGAAAAATACCGGCAGCTGCTGGAAAAGGAGGGCGCAGCCCTCACCCACATCCTGCTCACTCACGGCCATCACGACCATGTGGGCAGCGTGAACGAACTGCGCGCCGACGGTGCAAAGCTGTATATGAACGCCGCCGACGCCGCCCATTTCGGCATCCAGCCGGACGAGGTGTACACCGACGGCGGGCAGATCCAGGTGGACGAGGACTGCTACACCACCATCTTCACGCCGGGCCATACGCCCGGTTCCACCTGCATCCGGTGCGATGCGCTGCTGTTCACCGGCGACACGCTGTTTGCCGGCACAGTGGGCCGCACCGACCTTCCCGGCGGCAACTACGACCAGCTGATGGACAGCCTGAAAAAGCTGTGCGACGCTGTCCACGACGATCCCCAGGTGCTGCCCGGGCACGAGGATTTTTCCACGATGGAGCAGGAAAAAGCAAGCAACCCCTACCTTGGTTTCGCAAGGTAAAAACAGGAGAGACAGGAGAAACAACATGCAGACGGTAGTGCGAGGCCTTGCCTCGGTTTATGACATCGAGCATCTGGTGCGGCTGTTTTATCCGGGTGCCGAGATTCGTCCCCGCCGCACCCGCGGGCAGGACGCGGTGATCGCGCACTTGGGCAGACGGCGGATGCTGGCGGGACTGTGCTGCGCAGGGCAGTGCAGCTGGGAGTACGCGCCGCTGCCCGGCCCGGACGACAATCAGACGCCCGAATACGCGCTGGCGGCTCTGGTGTACCGCCTGCTGTGCCGGCGCACCGGCAAGCGCCCGCCCTGGGGGATGCTGACGGGCGTGCGGCCCGTGCGCATCATCCACGACTCCCGTGCAAAGGGCATGAGCGAGAGCGAGATCCGCCGCCTGTTCTGCCACAAATACGATGTCACCGACGAAAAATTTGAGCTGGCGCTGGACATCGCAAACCGCCAGTCCCCCTGGATGCAGGCCGACGAGCGGGACTACAGCCTCTACATCGGCATCCCGTTCTGCCCGTCCCGGTGCAGCTATTGCAGCTTTGTCTCGCGCACCATCGAGAAGGAGAAGAAGCTGGTGCAGCCGTATGTGGACCTTCTCTGCCGCGAGCTGGAGGATATCCGCTCCCTGGCCGACCACAACCGCCTGCATCTGAAAACCATCTACATCGGCGGCGGCACCCCCACCAGCCTCTCGGCGGGCCAGCTGCGCCAGCTGATGGGCACGGTGCGCCGCCTGTACGACCTGGGAGACATCCAGGAATACACGGTGGAGGCCGGCCGCCCCGACTGCACCGACCTGGAAAAGCTGGAGGTGCTCAAGGAATACGGCGCCACCCGCATTTCGATCAACCCGCAGACCCTGTCGGACGAGGTGCTCGCGCGCATCGGCCGCCGCCACACCGCCGAGGACGTCATCCGCTGCTTTGAGCAGGCGCGCAGCGTGGGGCACACCAACATCAACATGGACCTGATCGCCGGCCTGCCCGGCGACACGCCCGACGGCTTTTCGGCCACACTGGACGGCGTCCTCACCCTGTCGCCGGAAAACATCACGGTGCACACCCTCACCCTCAAGCGCGCATCCAATTTGGTGATCGAGCAGCGGCAGGAGGAATACGGCGATGTAGCGCAGATGATTTCCCGCTGCAACGTGCTGGGAAAAGCCGGGTATGCCCCCTATTATCTCTACCGCCAGAAGGGGACGCTGCAAAACCTGGAAAACACCGGGTGGTGCAAGCCGGGGT
>DGYMJ06203__coassemble_1040_pt1 | contig 12773 bp, 16 predicted proteins | sample DGYMJ06203__metabat2_high_PE_020 | metagenome-assembled genome bin DGYMJ06203 | reverse complement strand
CCGAAGCGCCCCGCGTGCGCCGGGTGGGCACCTTCACGATGGGCGTCACGATGATCCTGGTGGGGCTGCTGATCGTCTGCTCGCTGTTCGGCTGGGGGATACCGCTGGAATGGGTGTTCCGCTTTTCCCCGCTGATCCTGGTGGCGCTGGGCGTGGAGGTGCTGGTGGGCGCCTTCTCCAAAGGCGCCAAGCTGAAATATGATTTTCTCAGCATCATCGTCTGCGGCCTTCTCACGCTGGCCGCGCTGGCCTTTTCGGCGGTACCGTTTGTTCTGCAGTATTTCGGCCCCTCCCACGAGCTGGCCGAGCGCCGTGTGGAGACCGAGATCTATGAAAAAGTGCTGAACAGCCTGCCGGGCGAGGGCCTGGAAATGCTGAATGTGTCGGCGGCGATACAGCGTCCGGTGCAGAATGCAGAAACAGCCTCGCTGCAGGCGGGAGATTACCTGACGGTGTCGGTGACGCTGTCTGCTTCCGACGAGGCGGATTTTCTGGCCAAGGCCACGAAGATCAACGCCGCGCTGGCCGACGTGAAAACCTCCAATATCAGCGTTTACTATACCTCCGCCGAAAAGGACGGCACCAAATGGGAACTGCAGGTCTACGACCGGCTCCAGCTGGACGATACCGCCGACCAGCTCAAGACCCGCCTGCGCACCTTGCACAACACCGAATACGGCTGGATGACCGACGAGGAAGCCGCGTTCCAGGAAGAGAACCACGAAAGCGCGCTGGAGCAGCAGGCCTCCAACTACGAGGCCCAGCTGGAGGAGCAGGCCGCGAACTACGAGACCCAGCTGGAAGACCAGGCGGCCAGCTACGAGAACGAGCTGGAGCAGCTGCGCGGGCAGTACGAACAGCAGATCGAAGCGCTGCAGCAGCAGCTGGACGAACAGAGCGCCGCCTGACGCTGGAAAAATGCGCGGGTTTGCGCTACAATAAAAGACAGCCGCCGTTTGGACGAGCGGCTGTTTTTTTACGGAAGGGGAAGGCGTTCGGCACCGTTGGCTTCCCCCTGGGGGGAAGCTGCCGCCGGATGGCGGCTGATGAGGGGGAAGTCCGGCGGAATGCACCCTCTCTCTCCAAGGCGCTGTGCAGACGGCACAGACCCGACCTCATCCGGCGCTTCGCGCCACCTTCCCCTGGCCAGGGGAAGGCTTGCCGTATCGTTGGTTTCCCCTGATATTCATAAAACAAAAAATGGAAAGGAAGTGCGGGGGCATGAATCTGATCTATCTGCCCGAGACCGACAGCACCAACACCTGGGCCAAACAGAACCTTGCGCGGTTCGGGAGCCTGGGCGCGGTCTACACCACCAACCAGACGGCCGGCCGGGGGCGTCTGGGCCGCCGGTGGGAAAACCTGCCCGGCTGCGGGCTGTACTACACGGCGGTGGCCTCGCTCCCGATGGTCCAGCCCTCCACCCTGCCGCTGTACGCGGGGCTGGCGCTGGCCGATGTGCTGCGGCGCCACACCGGCGCACAGCCGCTGCTCAAGTGGCCCAACGACCTGCTGCTGCACGGCAAAAAGCTGGCGGGGATTTTGTGCGAGGGGGCGCACGGCGCCTGGATGGCGGGCTGCGGCGTCAACCTGTGCCACCCGGCCGGCTATTTCGCTCGCAGCGGCCTTCCGCACGGCACCTCGCTGGCGCTGGAGGGGGTGGCGGTGGAGGACGGCCCCGCGCTGGCAAAGCGGCTGGCCGAGGACCTCAGCGAGAATGCCTTCGGCAAAGACTTCGCGCGGTTTGCCGCGCACGGCATCGCCCCCTTCCTGGACGAATACAGGGCGTCCTGTGTGAATCTGGGCCGCGCGGTGGAGTTCGACGGCGGCCGCGGCATCGCCCGCGACATCGACGCCGAGGGCCGCCTGGTGGTGGACACCGCCGACGGCGCCGAAGCGGTGTTCACCGGCGAGGTGAGCGTGCGGGGCATCTACGGCAAGGTGTGAGGCGGTCCGTTGACAAAGCGTGCGCCCATAGAGTATGATGGACACAAAGAAACCCGTTTTGCAGGAGAAAAAGGAGGAATCCGGATGAGATGCCCGCATTGTAACAGCGAAAACTGCACCATCGTCAACGAAGTGACCACCACCGGCAAGGATTACAGCGCGAGCAAGGGCTGCTGCGGCGCCATCCTGCTGGGGCCGCTGGGCCTGCTGTGCGGCGCCTGCGGAGAGGGCAGAAAGATCCACAATGTGAACTACTGGGTCTGCGGCGATTGCGGCTATAAGTTCCGGGTGTGATGGACCGCAGCATGCGCCGATGGCTGCGTCTGATGCGGGCGGGTGAGATCCTGGGATGCCACCAGATGCCGGAACGCAGCTTTTTCTATAAGGGATTTCAGTTCCCGGTGTGCGCGCGGTGCACGGGCGTGCTGCTGGGGTTCGCGGCGGCGGCGCCGCTGTTCTTTTTCTGCAAGCTGGACATACGCATCGCGCTGCTGCTGAGTTTTGTGATGTTCCTCGACTGGCTGCTCCAGTTTTTGAAGATACGCCCCTCCACAAACCTGCGCCGGCTCCTCACCGGGATGATCGGCGGGTTTGGGTGGACCTATATCCATCTGTATTTCTACCGGTTTGTCTGGCGGCTGCTTTGGCAGCTGTGGACCGCATAGAAAAAGGCCGGCAGCCTTTTCCCAAGCAGGAGAAGGCTGCCGGCCTTTGGATTTGCGCGCATATCAGTCTTTGCTGAAGGACTCCTTGCCCACGCCGCACAGGGGGCAGAGATAGTCGTCGGGCAGATCGGCCCACTTGGTGCCCGGCGCGATGCCGTTCTCCGGCTCGCCGTTGGCCTCGTCGTAGATATAGCCGCAGACATCGCAAACGTATTTTTCCATCGTACATTCTCCTTTGCTGTGTAGATTGCGGGATCGCTCCCTGTGTTACTGTTGCCCGAAGCCGGGCAAAAAAATCGGATCGAGCGCCCCTTTTTTCGCTGTGTGTGCTATAATGGCACAGAGCGGGGGATCTTTCCCGCACGCAAACAGGAAAAGGAGCGAACTGCCATGATGAATACACTGCGCCGCATCGACCGGAAAACCTCCGATGAAGATGCCTGGAACATCCTCGAAAACAGCGAATACGGCTTTCTGTGCACCATCAACCCCGACGGCACGCCGCACTGTGTGCCGATGTGCCATGTGGTGATGGACGGGTGCATCTATTTCCACTGCGCCCGCGCCGGCCAGAAGCTGGACAACCTGCGCCGCGATGCGCGCGCCAGCTTCAGCTGTGTGCTGTCCAGCGAGATCCTGCGCGCCGAGTACAGCGTGAAATATGCCAGCTGTATGGCGGAGGGGATGCTGGAGGAGGTGTCCGACGAGGGCGAACGCCAGAAAGCCATGCGCCGCCTGAACGAGAAATACTGCCCCGATCATCTGGACTGCCCGGCCTACGAGCGCACCATGCGCGGCATGCCGGCCGTGGTGATGCTGCGCCTGCGGGTGGATGCCCTGTGCGGCAAGGCCAACCGCGGCCGTCTGGACTGAGCTCTCTGTCGATGGCATCAGCATACCACATCCCGCTGGGAAAATCGGTGGTATATGCAACCAAATGAGAACTTGTATCAAAAACCCGTGCGCCGTATGTTCAAAAAAAGGCGCACGGGTTTTGTGCATTTTCCGCAAAGGGCGGATGAGGTCGAGCGGTTCCCCATTTCCACCGCTCCGCCGGCGGAATTTTCCGGGTTATCCCTGCGCGGCGGGGCTTTTCCAGCAGGCGATCCAGTGCCCCGGCGACACCTCGGTCTGGGGCGGGTACTCGGCGCGGCAGCGCGTGTCGGCATAGGGGCAGCGGCTGGCGAACCGGCAGCCCGGACCGGGATTCACCAGATTGTTCACGTCGCCGGAATCCACCACCCGCTTGCCCAGCCGTCCGCTGTCGGCGGCGGAGCGGCTGTGCTGGCGCAGGCGCTGGGTGTAGGGGTGGCAGGGACGCGCGGCGATGCGCGCCGCCGGCCCGAACTCCACCATCCGCCCGCGGCAGATCACGCCGATGCGGTCGCAGCTCTCCACCAGCAGGTCGGGATCGTCGTCGAACAGCAGGCAGGCCACGCCGGTCTGCTGCTGCACCCGTTCCAGCAGGCGCAGCAGCTGGGCGGTGGTCTCCATGCCGGTCACCGGCTCGTCGCACACCAGCAGCCGCGGGCGGCGGCACATCGCGTAGCCCACCGCCGCGCGCACCCGCTCGATCTCGCTCAGGCGGGCAGGCTGGCGGCGTGCGCACACCGGGTCCAGCTGCACCATCTGCAACAGGCGCCGCACCTGTGCGTCCAGCGCGCCGCCCTTGCACCCCTCCGTCTCCTCCAGCACCATCGCCATCGTCTCGGCCACCGGACGGGTGGAGAACAGGTCGATCTCACTCTCCCGCAGCAGCATCTGCACGCCGGGGGAGAAGCGGCGGCGGGCGGGGTCGGGCGCTTCTCCCAGCGGCTTGCCGCCCAGCAGGATGCGGCCCGCCGTGGGCGGCTGCACCCCGCTCACCAGCTTGCCCAGCGTCGATTTGCCGCATCCCGGCTCGCCCACAATGCCCAGCATCTCGCCCTCGTCCATCTCCAGCGAGATGTCCTCCACCGCCTTGAGCTGGATCTGTTTGCCCATCTCGAAGGTCTTGTACACGTTTTCCAGCTTCAGCAGCTGTGCCATTCTACATCCCTCCCGGCGGCCGGTCAAACGCCGCGTTCGTCTGTTAGAAAAATTATAATCCCGCCCCGCGGCGATTGCAAGGAACACCCGCTTTGCCGCCCGCGCGCCGGAGGGGGATTCTCTTTTTTGCACAAACCGGCGGCGCGCCTTTTGTGACGGTTTTCGGAGCGCGAAAAAAATTCTCGCATTTTGCAAAAAAATTGCTTGACATTGTGCCGACCGCGTGGTATTATAATAAGCGTTCCAAGCGCGCCGCCGTCTGCGCGGGGCAAAAAATCGAATATGCGCTGCTAGCTCAGTTGGATAGAGTGTTTGGCTACGAACCAAAAGGTCAGGGGTTCGAATCCCTTGCAGCGCACCAAAAGCACAGGATTCTGTCCTGTGCTTTTTTGTTTTGCAGGGGGGGAGGGCACCGGCGGGTTCCCCAAAGGCTCCCTCTGTGGGAAGCTGCCGCCGCAGGCGGCTGATGAGGGGAGATCTTCCGGCACGCACAAACCTCCGCAAAAACACGGATTCCGTAAAGCAGGCCCTGTGCAAGCGGGAAGGCCCTGGCCGCATCCGGCGCTTCTCAAACAGCCATATCCAAAAACCCGGTGCGTCCGTTCGGACACACCGGGTTTTTCTGTGCGGTCACAGTCGGCCCACCGCCGCCACGGCCTTCACCTGCGGGATGCGGCTGACCGGCTTGTAGATCAGCTGCGCCAGCGCGTAGTCCACCAGGTTGTGCACCACCGTGCCCAGGCCCACCAGCAGGATCACGCTGACCACAAAGCCCTTGTTGTAGTTGGCGGCCGACATGCTGCCCGCCATGTAGAAGGGGATCACCACCAGCACCTCGCACAGGCCGTGGACCACGCCGGTGACAAGGCCGAACAGCGCGTTCTGCACCGGGCGGCGCAGGGTGTCGGGATGGCGCCGGAGCCAGAGCGCGCCCAGCACCACAAAGACGATCTGGCTGGCCGCGCGCGCCACCACCACCGGCGGGAACCCGGCCAGCTGGAAGCCCAGCGTGGTGCCCAGCCAGACGGCGGCGGCGATCTTGGGCGACAGGAACATGGCGATGAACAGCGCCACATGGCTGGCCAGGGTGAAGCTGGCGGGCTCCAGGTCGATCTTGACGGGGCTGATGACCGGCACCAGGATGCCGATGGCACACAGCAGGCCGGCCATCACCAGCTTGAAGGTTCGTTGACTGCGCTGCATGGTGATCTCTCCTTTTCTGACGGATACACAGGTTTCAAACAAAATAAGACAGGTGTCTTGACACCTGTCTTATTATACCGTATTTTTCAGCGATGTCAACAACGAAAGCCGCTTTTCTTTGTGCAGCCTTATTCCTCGGCCCGGTAGAGCACCCCGGCGGCGTCCAGCGCGGCGCGGATGCGGCGGATGCTGTCGGGGCCGGCGCAGCGGATGGTGTGCAGATGCACCCCGCCGGTGAGGTTGCTCAGCAGGCTCTCGCCCGATTCCGCCGCCCGCGCCAGAAACTGCTCGGCGTCGCGGCGGGTGGCGATGTCCAGCCGGGCGGTGAGCTGGCCGTAGAGGGGGTTGTCCACCGCCACGTCCTCCAGCACGCCGCCGTTCTCCACCACCGCGTACAGCTCGGCGGCCAGCGCCTCCACCCCGGTGTGGCGGCAGGCCACCAGCGCGCAGAAGCCCGCCGGGCTTCTCTGCAGCCGGTAGCCGCGGGGGGTGGCGTCGATCTGCTCGCCCGCCGCCCGCAGCAGCGCCACGTCCCCCACGATGATCTGGCGGCTCACCCCCAGCTGGGCGGCCAGCGCCGACGCGCTCAGCGGGGCGTCGGTGTCCTGCAGCGCGCGCAGGATGTGGGCGCGGCGGTCGGATGCGTTCCTGCTCATTGGCTCTCCTCCTTCCATCCAGAGGGGTTCAGGTGTCGGCCGGTGTCCCGGTCCGGTGCACCCCGTGCGGGTAATAGCAAAGGCGGCGGGCGGTGCCGGTGTAGTCGCACAGCAGATACAGGATGCTCAGCCACATCTCGGTGCCCATCAGGGTGGGGTTGTCCTGCAGCAGCAGGTCGAACGAGAAGCCCTTGCCGTCGGTCCAGTTGTCCAGGATGCGGTCGATCCACACCACCGCCCACTCCATGCCCTCGCGCAGGCGGTGGGAGGTCTGGCGGCGGCACAGCCACAGCGGATGGATCACATCCAGCACGTCGCAGGCGGTGCCCGCCTTCCCCGCGAACAGCGCCGGGTCGGCCGCGTGGCGCAGCACGGTGTCGATCGCCTGTTCCGGATGGGGCAGCGGACGGCCGAACTGGGCGTAGGTGCCGCGGGTGAGGCGGTAGAAGCCGTTCACGCAGTCGTGCAGGTCGCCTTTGCCCCACAGCCCGGTGGCGGGGTCGCAGTGGGCGTCCAGCCAGCCAAAGAGGGTGTCGAGGTCGGGCTGCATCCCGAAAAACTTCCGGTCGTGGTAAAAGGCGGTACCCAGACAGTCCACCTTATGCCCGGCATGCCAGACGTCCCCCTCCCAGCGGAACTGCTCCAGCCAGTCGGTGAGCGCCCTGCCGGCCAGCGGCGCCTTCTGCATCGGATGGGCGGGGCGGACCCCCTGCACCTCCAGCGCGTAGCCCAGCGCCAGCGTGCCGTATTCCACCTCGTCCGGCTGCAGGGCGCGGAGGGCCTGGCGGAAGGCGTCCCCGTCCTCCGCCGCCGGGATGCCGAACATCGCCGCCAGCTCGGCCGCGTCGCACCAGGCGCGCACCGGCGGCTGGTTGACCGAGGTGTCGGTGTATCCGCCGCCGCTGCGGTGGGCGGCCAGGATACCGGGCAGCTGCTCCCGCACACGGGCGCAGAACTGCTCCAGCCGCGGCCCGAAGGCGGCGTCCACCCGGTTTTTCAGCACCCGCGCGGGGCTGCCGCCCACGATGGAATAGGGGGGCACGTCCTTTGTCACCACAGCGCCCGCCGCCGCGATGCTGTGCGCGCCGATGGTCACCCCGTCCACCACGCAGACGCCCGCGCCGATCCACACGTCGTCCTCCAGCGTGATGCCGCGGCGGCAGTTGCCCTGTGCGGTGATGGGGCGCAGCAGGTCGGAATGGACGTGGTTTTCCGCGATGATCGAGGCGCGCGGCGCGATGCGCACATCCCGGCCCAGCGTGATGTCGCCCTGCAGGTAGGCCATCGGGTTGATGGAGCAGTTGCTGCCGGCCGTGATGCGGGCGTGGCGGAGCAGCGCGTCGGAACAGATCACGCAGTCGTCGCCCAGAGAGAGCTGCACGTCGCACAGGTGCGCCTTGGGCGAGATGTAGCAGTTCTCCCCGATGCGGCAGCCGTCGGCCTCCAGCTAGGCGCGGACGGCGCGCTGCTCGTCGGTGCTGCGGTCGGGGATGGTCCAGGGGATGTACCCCTCGGCGTCCTCAAAAAATCGAGACATTTCCTTCACTTCCCTGTTCGGTTTGCGGGCGCGTCACAGCGCCCTATGCCCTACCATCATACCATAGCCGCGCAGCTTTGCAACCGTTTTTTGCGGGAAAGGGCTTGACAAAGCGGGACTGGAATGGTATAGTAGAGTCGAGTTAGCAAGAACTAACCACAGTGTGAAAGGAGGGCGGCAGGCATGAACCTTGCAAGCGCGATCGAGGGGAAGGAATACATCATCCGCGACATCCGCACCGACGACGAGGAGCTGGATGCGTTTTTGTTCTCGCTGGGCTGCTACAGCGGCGAGCCCATCACGGTGATCTCGCACCGGAACAGCGGATGTGTGGTGTCCATCAAGGATGGCCGCTACAACATCGACAACCAGCTGGCGTCGGCGATCCTGATCTGAGCCATTCGGCAGGGCGGGACCGCCTTCTTTCCGCATCTTGATTAGTTGCAACTAACCACGAAACAACAAGGAGGAATGCAGTATGCGCATTGCATTGGCAGGCAACCCCAACAGCGGCAAGACCACCATGTTCAACGCGCTCACCGGCCGCAGCGAGCGGGTGGGCAACTGGGCCGGTGTGACGGTAGAAAAGAAGGAGCATCCCATCAAACGGGCCTACTGCGCCGCCCGGGAGGAACTGGTCGCGGTGGATCTGCCGGGCGCCTATTCGATGTCGCCCTTCACCAGCGAGGAGAGCATCACCAGCGGCTATGTCCGCCACGAACACCCCGACGCCATCATCAACATCGTGGACGCCACCAACCTCAGCCGCAGCCTGTTTTTCACCACCCAGCTGCTGGAGCTTGGCATCCCGGTGGTGGTGGCGCTGAATAAGAGCGACTTGCTGGACAAAAAAGGCGCCCGCATCGACACCGCCCTGCTGGCGAAGGAGCTGGGCTGCCCGGTGGTGGAGACGGTGTCCACCGCGTCCGCCGACAACGGCCTGGCCGCTGTGGTGCAGGCCGCCGCGGGCCTGGCCGGGAAGGGGCAGACCGCCCCCTACCTCCAGGGCGACGTCGACCTGGCCGACAAGCAGCAGGTGGACGAGGCCGACCGCCGCCGCTTCGCCTTTGTGAACGAACTGGTGCGCAAGGTGGAGACCCGCAAGGTGCTCACCCGCGAGAAAAACAGCCAGGACGCTATCGACGCGGTGCTCACCAACAAGGTGGCGGGCATTCTGATCTTTGCGGCGGTGATGTTCCTGGTGTTCCAGATCTCGCAGGTGTGGGTGGGGCCGCTGATCGCGGACACCCTCACCGCCGGCATCGAGACCTTCCAGGAATGGGCCGGCGTGCAGCTGGAGGCGGCCAATCCCCTGCTGCGCGCGCTGCTGGTGGACGGCATCATCGGCGGCGTGGGCGCGGTGGTTGGTTTCCTGCCGCTGGTGATGGTGATGTATTTCCTCATCGCCCTGCTGGAGGACTGCGGGTATATGGCCCGCGTGTCGGTGGTGCTGGACCCCATCTTCAAGACGGTGGGGCTGTCGGGCAAATCGGTGATCCCGTTCGTCATCGGCACCGGCTGCGCGATCCCGGGCGTCATGGCCAGCCGCACCATCCGCAGCGAGCGGGAGCGCCGCGCCACCGCGATGCTCACCCCCTTCATGCCCTGCGGCGCGAAGATCCCGGTGATCGCGCTGTTTGCCGGCGCCTTCTTCAACGACGCGGGCTGGGTGAGCTTTCTGATGTATTTCACCGGCATCCTGCTGATCTTCCTGGGCGCGCTGCTGGTGAAGCGGATCACCGGCTGCCGGCACCGCAAGTCCTTCTTCATCATCGAGATGCCGGAGTATAAAGTGCCCTCGCTGTGGTTTGCCGTCAAGGCGATGTGCGCCCGCGGCTGGGCCTACATCGTGAAGGCCGCCACCATCATCCTGCTGTGCAACACGGCGGTGCAGATCATGCAGACCTTCACCTGGAACTTCCAGGTGGCCGAAAGCGCCGACAGCTCCATCCTGGCCTCCATCGCCGGCCCGTTCGCCTGGCTGCTGGTGCCGATCGTGGGGGTGGTGAGCTGGCAGCTGGCCGCTGCGGCCGTCACCGGCTTTATCGCGAAGGAAAATGTGGTGGGCACGCTGGCGGTCTGCTTTGTGGGCCTTGAGAACCTGATCGACACCGAGGAGCTGGCCATGATCGCCGGCAGCGGCGCCGAGATCGCGGGCATCATCGCCATCACCAAGGTGGCGGCGCTGGCCTACCTGATGTTCAACCTCTACACCCCGCCCTGCTTCGCGGCCATCGGCGCGATGAATGCCGAGATGAAGAGCGCCAAATGGCTGTGGGGCGGTATCGGCCTGCAGCTGGGAACCGGCTATACGGTGGGCTTCCTGGTCTACCAGGTGGGCACCCTGATCACCACCGGCGCGGTGGGCGCGGGCTTTGTGCCGGGCCTGATCGCGGTGGCGGTGTTCGCGGGAGTGCTGGTGTACCTGGTGCGCCGGGCGGACAAAAATCTGGCGGCCGAGTACGCGCTGCACGGCGCGGCGGCCTGATCCCCCGGAAAGGAGCGTTTTGCGATGACAGCAGTGGATCTGATCGTTCTGGCGGTGCTGGCCGCGCTGGTGCTGGGCGCGGCGGCCTATGTGGTGCGCGCCAAAAAGCGCGGCGTCCGATGCATCGGCTGCCCGTCGGGGTGCGCGTGTTCCCGGCACGGCGGGCAGGAGGGCTGCGGCTGCAAGGGCGGTTCGTCCTGCGGCTGCCCCAAATAAGAACAGGCCCGCTCTCCCCGGAAAGGGAGGGCGGGCCCTGTTGTTTTTTGGAAAGGCCGACGGCACGGCAAGCCTTCCCCTGGCCAGGGGGAAGCCTTTGGCGGCCTCCTATTTTTTGCCCGGCAGCAGCAGCCCGATGGCCACGCCCAGCGCCAGACCTATCCCCACATTGTCCAGCGCAGCGCCAAAGATCAGCCCCAGCGCGATGCCCAGCGCAAGGTTTTTGTTTTCTCCGCCGTCTTTCACTGCGTCCGCCCCCCTTTTTTCACACAGTATACCATACGATTCTGCAAAAAGAAAGACGCCCGTGTTGCGGACCACGGGCGCCATAAGGGGTATCGCTTTGGTGTGAGGAGGAATCATGTTACAGGAGGGGGGCTGCGGCTTCCCGCCCTTCTGTGATTCTTAGTATACCCTCCACTTGCGTAGACTTTATGAAACGACTGTGAATATTCTGTAAACTCTGGTTCGGCCAGAATTACTTTTTCTCGGCGGCGGCGCGCAGGGCCCTGGCCACCGCGTCGATGTCCACTTTTTTGTCGTCGGTGAAGTGATCTTTGCGCAGCATGGCGGAAAATTCCTTCATGCGCAGGATGGGGGTGGAGCGGGGGACCAGCAGCTCGGTGCCGCTGTTGGGGAACACGCACATGGTCTCCACCGGCACGCTGCGCAGCCTGTTGGCAAACAGCACCTCGCGCAGCATGCGCGCCTGGGCCGCCTGGACGGTGAGGGGGTTCTCAAAGGCCACACGGCCGCGGTTGGTGGTCTGGGTCCACAGCTTTTCCTTCTCGTTGCCGTACACCTTGCCGGGATAGCCCAGCGAGGTCACCGCCAGCACGCCGAAGCTGCCCACCACAATGGCGTCGAAATCGGTCACGCCGGCGCCCTGGCAGATGCGGCCGGGAACGATCACCTCATAGCCGTTGTCGCCGGCAAAGCCCTTCAGGCGGCGGATCACGCGGCCCTGCTCATGGGTGCGGCCCACCGGAGCGGCCAGCGCCTTGCGCTGCTCGGCGGGGATGGCTTCGTCCTTTTCTTTTTTGTCCTTCACAAACATCCACACGCCCACGGCGATCACCGCCAGCACCACCACAAGCAGCAAAATCCAATCCATAAAACACGATCCTCCTGTTTCAATTCAAAAAAGATAGTGGTATCATTATAGCAAGTTTTGATAAAAAACACAAACCCCGCCGCACCGGCCGGGAAGAGAAAGGAAGAAAACCAATGAAACAGGAAAAATCCTGCGGCGCCATCTGCTGGAAACGGGAGAACGGCCAGCGCGTCTATCTGCTGATCCTGCACCGCAACGGCGGGCACTGGGCCTTTGCCAAGGGCCACGTGGAGGGCGCGGAGACCGAGAGCGAGACCGCCCTGCGCGAGATCCGCGAGGAGACGGCGCTCCAGGCGGTGCTGGACACCGGGTTTCGCCGCACCACCAGCTATTCGCCCGCGCCGGGCGTGATGAAAGAGGTGGTGTATTTCACCGCCGAGGTGACGGGCGGCGGCGTCTGCCAGCCCGAGGAGGTGTGCGAGATGCGGTTCGAGCCGTATGAGACCGCCCTCAAAACCCTGACCTACCCCGCCGACCGCGCGCTGCTGGAAGAGGCCGAGCGCTATCTGGCCGCCAAGCAAAGCTGACACTTTTCCCCAAACGCAAAGCACCGCACAGCTGTCTGCTGTGCGGTGCTTTTGTTTATTCGGGTTTTTCCTCGATTTTTCCGTGTTCCTTCTCAAATTCCTGGATGCACCGGCGGATCAGGTACAAAATCTGCCCGTTCGCCGAGCGCCCCTCATACTTTGCAATATAGTGCAGCTTTCTGTGGAGTTCCGGGTCCACTTCTATGCCAAGATGTTTGTTGTTTTTATTCCGCATGTCATCACCACAAAATCTTGATTTAAGTATATTCTAAGATGATTTTGTGGTATAATGCTTAAAGTATACTTAAATTAAGTATACTATTTTAGGAGGCGATGATGGCATGACCTGCACTTTTTTGGGGCACAGGGATACTCCGTCCAGTGTCGAACCC
>DGYMJ06203__coassemble_972_pt1 | contig 13471 bp, 15 predicted proteins | sample DGYMJ06203__metabat2_high_PE_020 | metagenome-assembled genome bin DGYMJ06203 | reverse complement strand
CACCCCCCAAAACGGGGCAACCCGCCCCCAGAACCCCGAAAAAAACCGGAAAAAACCCGCATTCGGGGCTTGACGGAAGGGCGAGGAGTGTGGTATGATAACTTTACCTCTTGTGCAGGGGTATTTTTTTGTGTGCAGTTTTGCGCGCGTCCCTGTCTGCATGAGGGAGGCTAAACGAACCGTTAAATGGAGGTGCCGAAGAGAATGAGAGTGAAGATTACACTGGCCTGCACGGAGTGCAAACAGCGCAATTACAACACCATGAAGAACAAGAAGAACAGCCCCGACCGGCTGGAGATGAAAAAGTATTGCCGCTTCTGCAAAAAGCATACTGTTCATCGCGAGACCAAGTAAGAAAGGCGGAGCATTATGGCAGACAAAGCGACCAAGAATGAAAAGCCCGCCAAGAAGCCGAAGAAGGGCTTCATCGCCGGCATCAAGGGCTTTTTCTCCCGCATTGCAAAGTACTTCCGCGATGTGAGAAGCGAGATGAAAAAGGTCGTGTGGCCCAGCAAATCCCAGGTGATCAACAACAGCATCGTGGTGCTGGTTGTGATGCTGATCTCCTCTGTGGTGGTGCTGGGGCTGGATACCGCGTTCGGCTGGCTGGTCCGGCTGGCTGTGGGCGCGTAAGCCAAAAAGCACGCAACACACGCAAGCGGAGGTGTAAGGATGGCAGAACAAGCAATGTGGTATGTCGTGCATACCTATTCCGGCTATGAGAATAAGGTGGCAACCAATCTGGAAACCATCGTGGAAAACCGTCGTTTGCAGGACCTGATCCACGAAGTGCGCGTGCCCACCGAACAGGTGGCCGAGCTGAAGGACGGCAAAGAGCGCATGGTGGAGCGCAAGCTCTTCCCCGGCTATGTGCTGGTGAAGATGGTGATGACCGACGAAAGCTGGTACATCGTGCGCAACTGCCGCGGCGTGACGGGCTTTGTGGGCCCGTCGTCCAAGCCCGTCCCGCTGTCGCAAAGCGAGGTGGACGCGCTGGGCGTGGATACACACGAGCAGCTGACGGTGGACTATGAGGTGGGCGACAATGTCGAGATCACCGCCGGGCCGCTGGCCGGGTTTGTGGGCATCGTGAACGCGATCGACATCCCCAAAAACCAGGTCCGTGTGACCGTTTCGATGTTCGGACGGGAGACCCCCGCCGAGCTGGAACTGGCGCAGGTAAAACCCATCTGATTCCAAGACACACAAACAAAACACATGGTAAGAGCCGCCAGGTGCGGTTTTTATAGGGCGCACAGGGTGTGCGCCCGTGGGAGGGCACGGCCGGCAGGCCGCAGCCCGCTAACTTACCACAAATTCATGGAGGTGCAGTTAAAATGGCGCAAAAGGTAACTGGCTATATCAAGCTTCAGATCCCCGCCGGCAAAGCAACCCCGGCGCCGCCTGTTGGTCCTGCTCTGGGTCAGCATGGCGTGAACATCATGGCGTTCACCAAAGAATTCAATGAGCGCACCAAGAACGACATCGGCTATATCATCCCCGTGGTGATCACCGTGTATGCCGACCGTTCCTTCAGCTTCATCACCAAGACCCCTCCGGCGGCCGTTCTGATCAAGAAGGCCTGCGGCATCGAGAGTGGTTCCGGCGTGCCCAACAAGACCAAGGTCGCCACCATCACCCGTGCCCAGCTGCAGGAGATCGCCACCACCAAAATGCCCGACCTGAACGCGGCCAACATCGAGTCCGCCATCAGCATGATCGCCGGCACCTGCCGCAGCATGGGCATCACGGTTGTGGACTGACACACCCGCCATTCGTGGGAGGAACTGAATCCGATTTACCACAGGAGGAGAAGTAATGAAACACGGCAAACACTATGTTGATAGCAAGAAGCTCGTAGATCGTACCAAGCTGTACGAGAGCGAGGAGGCCCTGGCCATCTGCTGCCAGACCGCCAAGGCCAAGTTCGACGAGACCGTCGAGCTGCATGTCCGTCTGGGCGTTGACAGCCGCCACGCCGACCAGCAGGTCCGCGGCGCTGTGGTGCTGCCCAACGGCACCGGTAAGAACGTGCGCGTCATCGCCATCGCCAAGGGCGACGCCGCCAAGGCCGCCGAGGAAGCCGGCGCCATGATGGTGGGCGACGCCGATCTGGTGGCCAAGATCCAGAACGAAGGCTTCATCGACTTCGACGTGCTGGTGACCACCCCCGACATGATGGGCCAGGTTGGCCGTCTGGGTAAGATCCTGGGCCCGCGCGGCCTGATGCCCAACCCCAAGGCCGGCACCGTGACCCCCGACGTGGGCCGCGCTGTGCGCGAGGCCATGGCCGGTAAGATCGAGTACCGCCTGGACAAGCAGAACATCATCCATGTGCCCATCGGCAAGGCCAGCTTTGGCCCCGAGAAGCTGGGTGAGAACCTGAAGGTCGTTATGGACGCCATCGTGAAGGCGAAGCCCGCCGCTGCCAAGGGTCAGTACATCCGCAGCGCCACCGTGGCTTCCACCATGGGCCCCGGCATCCGCCTGAGCGCCAACAAGTACGGCGTATAATTTTTGAAAAAACCTGTTGACACACTGCGTGCCGGCATGGTATACTATGAATGCTGTTTTTAAGACAGCAGGCGCCGCAAGGTGTAAACGAGTTGATCCGCCTGCCGAGAAACGCGTGAATGTCATCGAAGATGGATTTTTCCGCCTCTTTTTCGGCTGTGCCTGGAAAAGAGGCGTTTTTGTTTGCGGCGCGTTAGCGAGTAGTTGAAACGAGGTGAAACGAATTGCCCAGTGAGAAGATTTTGAGCCAGAAGCAGGCCTACGTCGCTGAACTGCGCGAGAAGATCGCGGGTTCCGTGGCCGGCGTTGTGGTGGACTACAAGGGTATTTCCGTTGCCGACGATACCAAGCTTCGCAAGGAGCTGCGTGAGGCCGGCGTGGAGTACAGCGTTGTGAAGAACACCATGCTGCGTCTGGCGATCAAGGACACCGGCGTGGAGGGCATCAGCGAGGTGCTGGAAGGCTCCACCGCTCTGGCCATCTCGAAGGAAGACCCCATCGTGGCCGCCAAGATCCTGAACAAGTTTGCCGAGGATTCCAAAGGCGCTTTCAGCATCAAGGCCGGTTATATGGACGGCGCTGCCATGAGCAAGGCTGAAGTGGAAGAGCTGGCCAAGCTGCCCGGCCGCGAGGGCCTGCTGTCCATGCTGCTCAGTGCCCTTACCGGCAACCTGCGCGGTCTGGCCGTGGCCATCAATGCCATCGCCGAGAAGAACGCCGAGGGCGGCGAAGTGGCCTGAGAGCCGCATAACAGCCCTGCACAAGACTGAAAAATTCAAACATATTGGAGGTAACTACCATGGCTTCTGAGAAGATCACTGCTATTGTTGAAGAAGTAAAGGCCCTCACCGTTCTGGAGCTGAACGAGCTGGTCAAGGCCATCGAAGAGGAGTTCGGCGTGTCTGCTGCTGCTCCCGTTATGGTTGCCGGCGCTGCTGCCGCCGCTCCCGCTGCCGAGGAGAAGACCGAGTTCGACGTTGTTCTGGCTGAAGTTGGCGCCAACAAGATGGCTGTCATCAAGGCTGTTAAGGAGGCCACCGGCCTGGGCCTGAAGGAAGCGAAGGCTCTGGTTGACGAGGCTCCCAAGACCCTGAAGGAGGCCGTTCCCACCGCCGAGGCCGAAGAGCTGAAGAAGAAGCTGGAAGAGGCTGGCGCGAAGATCGAGCTGAAATAAGTTCTCACGAATTCGTTTCAACCGCCCGGCGCATCCCGTCTGTGGATGCGCTGGGCTTTTTTGCGCGAAAATGGGCGCTGTGCCGGGCAAAATGCCTTTCCCCGGCGGATGAGGGCGAGTCCGGCGAATTTGCCGCGCTCTGCCGCAAGCAGGTGTGACAGGGTAAGCCCTCCCCTCATCAGTCGCCGTCCGGCGACAGCTTCCCCCCTGGGGGGAAGCCGGCCGTACCGAACGCCTTCCCCCGGTGGGGGAAGGTGCCCCCGAAGGGGGCGGATGAGGGCGAGTCCGGCGGGTTTGCCGCGCTTTGCCGCAAGCGGGTGCAGCGGGGCAAGCCCTCCCCTCATCAGTCAGGCTGCGCCTGACAGCTTCCCCCCCAGGGGGGAAGCCAGCGGTACCGAACGCCTCTCCCCCTCCCGCCAAACACACACGGCGGCGGCTCCGTCCCACAAGAGGACAAAGCCGCCGCCGTGCGTTTGACAGTGTATATTTGTTAAGGGTGCGTATTCAATATAACACACTCGGAACACAAAGCATGTCGAACCAGCCCGACAGGCAGGGGGATTTGCCAATCGCAGCGCCAAAAAACAGCGGGGCTTTTTGTGCATTTCGGCAAAACCTCACGTTCACACCACCTGGAACAGGAAAAACTTGAGGTAATCGGTCTCCGGGACGTTCCACAGGATGGGGTGGTCGGGCGACTGCTGGCGCGCCTCGATCTGGCGCAGGCTGCGCCCGGCGTCGGCCGCCGCGCTGGCCAGCATCTTGCGGAACAGCTCCTCGGTGGCGAAGTGGCTGCAGCTGGCGGTGGCCAGATAGCCGCCCCGCGGCAGCATCTTCATCGCCCGGTAGTTGATCTCCTTGTAGCCCCGCAGCGCGTTCTGGGTGGTCTTGCGGGACTTGGTGAAGGCGGGCGGGTCCAGGATGATGAAATCGTAGGGACAGCCCTCTTTTTCCAGCCGGGGCAGCAGGTCGAACACATTTTCGCACAGAAAGTCCATCCGGTTGTCCAGGCCGTTGCGCACCGCGTTGGCGCGCGCCATCTCCACCGCCGTCTGGCTCACGTCCACCGCCGTCACGTGGGCCGCGCCGCCGCGCGCCGCATTCAGCGCAAAGCTGCCGGTGTGGGTGAAGCAGTCCAGCACCCGCTTGCCCCGCGCAAGGCGTGCCACCGCCTGGCGGTTGTATTTCTGGTCGAGGAAAAAGCCGGTCTTTTGGCCGTTCTCCACGTCCACCGCGTAATAGACGCCGTTCTCGCAGATCTTGGTGCAGGGGCTGCCGGGGTCGGTGCCCAGCGGATACCAGCCCTTGTACTGCGCAAGGCCCTCCCGCTCGCGCAGAGCCACGTCGTTGCGCTCGTAGATGCCGCGGATGACCTGGCCGTCGGCGCGCAGCAGTTCGGCCAGCGCGGGCAGCAGCGTGTCCTTGATCGCCTCCATGCCCACCGACAGGATCTGCACCGACAAAAGGTCGTGGAAGCGGTCCACCGTCAGGCCGGGCAGGCTGTCCGCCTCGCCGAACACGATGCGGCAGCAGTCCAGCTCCTCGGGCGCAAGCACCGCCTTGCGGTAGGCCCAGGCGTATTCCAGACGGCGCTTCCAGAAGCTCTCGTCCATCCGGTCGTTGGCATTGCGGGACACGATGCGCACCCGGATCTTGCTGGAGGGGCTGAAAAATCCCGCGCCCAGCCAGCTGCCCTTCGGCCCGAACACGTCCACGATCGCGCCGGGGGCGGGGAGGGTGTCGGGGGCGGCGGTGATCTCGGTGTCGTACACCCAGGGATGACCGCTGTGCAGGGCGGTCTCGGCCTTGCGGGTGACGGAAAAGGCGGGCCAGGGGCGGGTCTGTTTCATGGCGATGCTCCTCGTTTTCTTGTAAAGTATAGGTACAGTATACCATATTTTGCGCCCGGGGTGTATAATGAAAGCGCAAAACGAAAGGAGCAAGCCCTATGGAGATCGAACGCAAATGGCTCACCGACACCTGGCCCACCCTGCCCGAGACCGCCCGCATCGAGATGCGGCAGGGGTACCTCTCGCTGGGGCCCACCGTGCGCATCCGCAGCGAGCGGTGCGGCGAACACACCGACTATGTGCTGTGCATCAAGGGGGCGGGCACGCTGGCGCGCGAGGAGATCGAGCTGCCGCTGACGGCGGAACAGTTTGCCCGGCTGGAGAAGGTGGTGGGCCGCCCGCTGATCGAAAAGCAGCAGCGCCGCTATGCCCTGCCGGACGGCCTTGTGCTGGAAGTGAACCGGGTGGACGCCGGGCAGCCGGGCGAATTTTTCTACGCCGAGGTGGAGTTTTCCTCGGTGCAGCAGGCGCTTTTGTGGGAGCCGGGCGAGCTGGCCGGGTATCTGGCCAACGAGGTGACCAGCACCCCCGGCCAGAGCATGGGCGAGTACTGGCGGCGCACCCGGCTGTGAATCAGCCCAGCGCCATATCCAGCGCCATCATCAGCACGAACCCCGCCAAAAGGCCCAGCGTGCCCGCGCGGTCCTCGCCGGCGCTGGCGGTGGGGATCAGCTCCTCGGCGCTGACATACACCATCGCGCCCGCCGCAAAGGCCAGCATCCAGGGCAGCGCAGGGGCGGCCAGACCGGCCAGCGCGCCCGCCGCGAACCCGCCCGCCGGTTCCGGCAGGCCGGACAGCACCCCCGCCAGAAAGGCGCGGGGGCGGCTCTCCCCCTGCTGACACCGCGGCAGGCTGACCGCCGCGCCCTCGGGCAGGTTCTGGATGCCCACCCCCAGCGCCAGCGCCCCGGCGCCGGCCGCCAGGCCCACCCCGCTTTTCAGGGCCAGCGCGGCCGCCAGGCCCACCGCCATCCCTTCGGGCAGGTTGTGCAGCGTGATGGCAAACCCCGCCAGACGCCGCCGCCGGCCCCCTGTGCGGGCCAGCAGACGGTCCAGCGCCAGCAGGAAGGCCGCGCCCGCCGCGAAGCCGCCGCAGGCCGCCGCCCAGCCGGGGACCCCCAGCGCCTCGGCCTGCTGGGCTGCCGGCAGCAGCAGGCTGAACACGCTGGCCGCCAGCATCACCCCCGCCGCGAAGCCCAGCAGCGCGCGCATCCGCTTGGCGCCGCCGCCCGGCCGGGTGAGGAACACCGCCGCCGCGCCGGTGGAGGTGCACAGAAAAGGCAGCACGGTGGCGGCGAGGCCCGCCGCGCCGTATCGCATCCAATCAGTCACAAAACATCCCCTCCTTTTGCCCAGTATATGGGCCGGGAGGGGATGTGTGCGTTTTATACCGGCGCCAGCGTCTGCCCGATGGGGGTGCGGATGACGAGGTCGGCCAGGCGGTCGGCGGGGGTGGGGGTGCGGTTGATGACCACCAGCGGCCCGCCATCGTAGTAGCGCAGAAGGCCCGCCGCCGGGTAGACCGCCAGCGAGGTGCCGCCCACGATCAGCAGGTCGGCCGCGCGCAGCGCCGCGATGGAACCGGCCAGCACTTCGCTGTCCAGCCCCTCGCCGTAGAGCACGACGTTCGGCTTCACAAGCCCGCCGCAGGCCGGGCAGCGGGGGATGCCGGCGGTGTTTTCCAGCAGCTCCAGCCCATATGCCGCCCCGCAGGAAAGGCAGTGGTTGCGCCGCACGCTGCCGTGCAGCTCATACACCCGCCTGCTGCCCGCGTCGGTGTGCAGGCCGTCGATGTTCTGGGTGATGACGGCGGTGAGCTTGCCCTCCGCCTCCAGCGCCGCCAGGCGCAAATGCGCCGCGCCCGGCGCGGCCTTCACCAGCATCTTTTCGCGGTAGAACCGGAAAAATTCCGCGGTGTGGGAGAAGAAGAAGTCGTGGCTGAGGATCTCCTCCGGCGGCCAGGCCCACTGCTGGTTGTACAGGCCGTCCTGGCTGCGGAAGTCCGGGATGCCGCTCTCGGTGCTCACCCCCGCGCCGCCGAAAAAGACGATGCGGCGGCTTTGGGCGATCAGCGCTTCCAGACGCTGTTTTTCTTCGGTCATGGCGATACCTCCTTGGATGGGCAAAACCCTTTTCTTCATCATACCACATCCGCGCCGCGCGTGCTATAATGGAGGCAAAACGAAAAAAAGGAAGTGCTGTCTATGCTGCCCATCACCGCCTCGCTGGTCCTCTCCCTGCTGCCGCCCCGCCCGCCCGAAAGCCACAAGGGCACCTTCGGCACCCTGCTGTGCCTGTGCGGCAGTTTGCCCTATCGCGGCGCGGCGCTGCTGGCCGCCGAAGGCGCTTTGCGCGCGGGGGCGGGCATCGTGCAGCTGGCGTCGGTGGAGCCGGTGCTGGCCGCCTGCTGCGCGCGGCTGCCCGAGTGTGTGCTGCTGCCCTTGCAGGCGGGGGAGAGCGGAGGGCCTTCAGTGGAAAATCTGCCGCTGCTGCGCGAAAAGCTGAAGGGATGCCGCGCCCTGCTGGCCGGGCCCGGCCTGACGCCCGGCGCCGACACCGCCGCCCTGGTGCGGGATCTTGTGCCCCGCACAGCGGGGCCGGCCGTGCTGGACGCCGACGCCCTCAACGCGCTGGCGGGCAGCGCACTGCCCCACCCGCAGGGCGGCCTGATCCTCACGCCGCACCCCGGCGAGATGGCCCGCCTTGCGGGCTGCACGGTGGCCGATGTGGAGCGCGGCCGCCCCGCCGCCGCGCGGCGGTTTGCCCGGGAAAACGACTGCGTGCTGGTGCTGAAAGGCCACGAGACGCTGGTGGCCGCGCCGGACGGGCGGCTGTGGAAAAACACCACCGGCAGCGCCGGGATGGCCCGGGGCGGCAGCGGCGACGTGCTGGCGGGGATGATCGCGGCGCTGGCCTGCGCCGGCCTTGCCCCGGCCGACGCGGCGGTGTGCGGCGTGTTCCTGCACGGCCTGGCGGGGGACCTGTGCGCGCGGCGTCTGGGCCAGACCGGCATGCTGCCGCACGACATGCTGGCCGATCTGGGCGGGTGGCTGGCGGCAAACGGGCGGTAAAACCCGCCTATGCCGCGCGGTGAGAAAAAATCAATAGTAGATTTTCACAAACCTTCTCACAAAGTTTTTACGCCATTTTGCCCGCCGAATAGTTGAAATTTGGATATAGTGTGGTAAAATTTTTGTATAAGTTGCTACCGCGTCCCCAATATTTGCGGTAGAAAAGAGGGTATGAAAATGAACTATACAACGAACAACATCCGCAACGTCCTGATCGCCGGCCACGGCGGAGCAGGCAAGACCAGCCTGGCCGAAGCCCTGCTGTACACCACCGGCGGAACCGATCGTCTGGGGCGGGTAGAGGATGGCAACACCGTGTGCGATTTTGATCCCGAGGAAGCGCGCCGCCACGCATCGCTGGCCGCCGCGCTGGCCCCGGTGGAATATGACGGCGTGAAGATCAACCTGATCGACGCGCCGGGCCTGTTCGATTTCGAGACCGGCCTGTACGAGGGCATCCGCGCCGTGGAGAGCGTGCTGATCACCGTGTCTGCCCGCGACAGCCTGCAGGTGGGCGCCGAAAAGGCCTACCAGCTGGCCGAGAAATACGGCAAGAGCCGCATGATCTACGTTTCCAAGCTGAACGTCGAGAACGCCAACTTCTACAAGGTCTTTGAGGACCTGAAGGCCCGGTTCGGCCCCGCCATCTGCCCGGTGGTGGTGCCCGTGCGCGCCGACGACGGCAAGTTCATCTACATCAACCTGCTGACCATGAAGGCCTACCGCTACGACAATGGCAAGTCGAACGAGGTGATGATGCCCGACATCGGCCACCGCCTGGACGGCCTGGTCGAGGCCATGAGCGAGGCCGTCGCCGAGACCGACGAGGCCCTGATGGAGAAGTTCTTTGAGGGCGAGCCGTTCACGCCGGACGAGCTGACCGCGGGCGTGCGCACCGGCGTCAAGACCGGCGCGATCACCCCGGTGGTCTGCGGCAGCGCCACCCTGCTGGAGGGCATGGACCAGATCCTGTTCGCCATCAAGAAGCTGCTGCCCAGCGCCGCGCGCGGCGCCAGCGCAACCGGCACCGACGCCGCCGGCAACGAGGTGGAGCTGGAGTGCACCAGCGACGCCCCGGTGGCCGCCTATGTCTTTAAGACGGTGGCCGACCCGTTCGTGGGCAAGCTGAGCTATGTGAAGATGATCGCCGGCAAGCTGAAGGCCGACACCCCGCTGGTGAACGCCCGCACCGGCGAGCCCGAGCGGATGGGCAAGCTGCTGTGGGTGAAGGGCAAAAAGCAGACCGACGCCGACGAGTTCGACGCCGGCGACATCGGCGCCATCACCAAGCTGAGCGCCGCCCAGACCGGCGACACCCTGTGCGCCCCCGGCCGCGTGGTGGCTCTGCCCGCGCCCGCCTTCCCGGTGCCCACCTATTCGATGGCGCTGCGCCTGGTGAAGAAGGGAGACGAGGGCAAGATCAGCGGCGCGCTGGCCCGCCTGATGGAAGAGGATCCCACCCTGAAATACACGATGAACAGCGAGACGGTGCAGCAGGTCATCTCCGGCCTGGGCGAACAGCATCTGGACGTGGTGTGCGCCCGCCTGAAAGCCAAGTTCGGCGTGGAGGTGGAGCTGACGCCGCCGCGCGTGGCCTACCGCGAGTCGATCCGCAAGAAGTTCAAGGCGCAGGGCCGCCACAAGAAACAGACCGGCGGCCACGGCCAGTTCGGCGACGTGTGGATCGAGTTCGAACCGTGCGATTCCGACGAGATGGTGTTCGAGGAGAAGGTGTTCGGCGGCAGCGTGCCCAAGAACTACTTCCCGGCCGTGGAAAAGGGCCTGCGCCAGGCCACCGCGCACGGCGTGCTGGCCGGATACCCGGTGGTCGGCCTGAAGGCCACCCTGCTGGACGGCAGCTATCACCCGGTGGACTCCAGCGAGATGGCCTTCATCATGGCCGCCAAGCTGGCCTACAAAGCCGCGCTGCCCAACGCCGGTCCCATCCTGCTGGAGCCGGTCGGCCAGCTGAACGCCTATGTGCCGAACGACAACACCGGCGACATCATGGGTGAGGTGACCAAGCGCCGCGGCCGTGTGCTGGGCATGAGCCCGGACGAGGACGGCCTGCAGAAGGTGGAGGCCGAGGTGCCGATGAGCGAAATGCAGGACTTCACCACCTATATGCGTCAGCTGACCCAGGGACGCGGCTGGTTCACCTTCGATTTTGTGCGCTATGAGCCGCTGCCCGCCAACCTCGAGAGCAAGGTGATCGAGGAGGCCAAGAAGCTGGGCAACACCGCCGACGACGAATAACGATTCCTTATCCTTTTGAGCGGACACCGTTCTGCGCACCGCACAGGGACGTTTCCCGCACAGGACCCGCAGGTCCACACCGCGCGCAGCGCCGCCGAAAGGCCCGGATAGAGAAAGCCCCCGCCGCAGGAATGCGGCGGGGGCTTTTGGCTTTGCCGGGATATCCGCTTTTGCGGGGATTTGTGCGCGGGGGAAGATTTCCCCTCATCAGCCGCTGCGCGGCAGCTTCCCCCCAGGGGGGGAAGCCAACGGTACCGGAAGCCTTCCCCTGGCTGGGGAAGGTGCCCCCGGTAGGGGGCGGATGAGGTCGAGACTTTCCCGCCTGCACAAAGCCCGCCGGTTGGATGGGGATGGCTTTGCCGGGATATCCGCTTTTGCGGGGATTTGTGCGCGGCGGAAGATTTCCCCTCATCAGTCCCCCAGCGGGGGACAGCTTCCCCCCAGGGGGAAGCCAACGGTACCGGAAGCCTTCACCTGGCAGGGGAAGGTGCCCCCGGTAGTGGGCGGATGAGGTCGAGACTTTCCCGCCTGCACAAAGCCCGCCGGTGAGGGCGGCCGTCAACATTTCCTCCTTGACCCTGTCTGAAAAAAGAATGGCTGGTCAAATATTACAATACCATAGTATTTTTATACCGTCAAGCAAAGAGATACAATAGTATTGTAATATTTTGATTTTCTGGAGGGCGGTATGCTGAGTACAAGGATCAAGGAGCTGCGTGTCGCCCGGAATCTGAGTCAGGTGCAGATGGCCAAGCTGCTGGGCGTGACAAAGCAGAGCATCTCCAATTGGGAAAACAACAACATCCAGCCGTCGGTCGATATGCTGGTGTCGATTGCACGGCTGTTTTCGGTGTCCACCGATTATCTGCTGTGTCTGGACGACCGGCAGGTGCTGGATGTGAGCGGGCTTTCGCCCGAATATGTGGCACACATCCAGCAGGTGGTGGACGATATGCGCCGCTGATCTCCCTTTTGCGGCACACAAAAACACCGGCGCCGGTGCGGACAAGACAAGCCCCGCACAGGCGCCGGTGTTGTTTTTTGTACAGGTCGGGCGGCCTTAGATGAAGAGTAGCAGGCCCAGCGCGCCCAGCACGCCCAGCGCGATGGCCACCGCCCTGAACAGCGCGGCCTTCTGCAGCACGGGGCGCTCGTCGCAGACGTACACCTTGTTGGGATCGTTCAGGTCGAACTGGATCTCCACCGTCTCGCAGTCCTTGAAAAAGCCGGTGGGCATGCCGATGCCGTTGGCGGTCTGGACATGCACGCGAGGCTCGGGGTCAAAATTCAGGATCACAAACTCGTTGCCGGGGGCGGCCATGCCGGTCAGCTCGTTGATGCCGGCGGCCTTGGCGATCCCGCTGGGGACAGCCTGGCGCGGGCAGACCTTCTCCACCTTGGCGTGGGCGTGGCCGTCGTAGCGGCGTCCTTTTTTCACCACCTTGTTGATGCGCGCCATCATCCACACGCAATAGGCGGCGATGGCAAGCAGCACGATCGCAATGATGGTAAACGGGTTGATAAACTCCATGATATTCCGTCCTTTCTGTTTTGCACGGCAGAACGCCGCAGGCAAGTGGTATTCCTATTATAACATGTTGGCGCATCTTGTGCGCCGATTTTCGGCAAAAACACGGATTCATCCCAGTTCCGGGTGCCAGAACAGGCCGCCGGTGCCCCGGAAGGCGTCGTTCGGGTCGATGCTCTGGTTGCCGATCTTCAGGTCGTACTGCAAAAACGCGCTGGTGGCGCCCACCTGGTCGCCGGCCTTGACCTCCTGGCCCACCTGCACCTGCACGTCGCTGAGGCAGTAGAGGTAGCTTTTCAGCCCGGCGCCGTGCTCGATCACCACCGTGCCGCCCGCCATCTCCAGCCAGCCGGCATACACCACCTTGCCGTCGGCCGGCGCCACCGCCATGCCGCCCTCGCGGCAGGAATAGGTGATGCCCGGGTTGCGGGAGGTGCCGGTCATCTGCCCGATCGTCTCCACGCTGCCGTAGTCGCTGTAGATCTCGGCCCCCTCGGCGCTCATCACCGGGGTCTGGAAGATGCCGCCCCACCAGCTGGCGTCCTCCCAGGTGTTGTACAGCGGCCAGATCTCGGTTTGGAACTGCGCGGTGCCGGTGCCGGTGGTGTCGTTCAGCACCGCCGTGTCCAGCCATACCCGCGGGAACTGCACATACCGCACCTTCACCGGGAAGGTCTGGCTGCGGCTGCCGGCCGTCACCGTCACCTCATAGTCGCCGTCCTCGCGGTTGTAGGCCACCGGGATATAGGCGATCATCACGTCGTCCCGCCGCACGAAATGCGCGGTGCCCAGATTGCTCTCCACCGTGGGCGTCTCGCCGGCGGCAAGGCCTGCCACCGCCACCGCCACCACGTCGCCCTGGTCCACCTGCTGCGCGCTGATGGCAAACTGCCATTCCAGGTCCACATCAAAGCGGAACCGGTAGGTGTATTCGCCGTAGGGCTTGCCCGTTTCCGGCTCCACCTTCACCGACAGCGTGCCGGCGTAGCTGCCGTTGCGGGCCAGCTGCACCTGCTCGTAGCCGGTCTGGTCGCCCTCATACACCGTCTCGCCGTCCGGGCCGGTGAGGGTCAGCGAG
>DGYMJ06203__coassemble_956_pt1 | contig 13679 bp, 11 predicted proteins | sample DGYMJ06203__metabat2_high_PE_020 | metagenome-assembled genome bin DGYMJ06203 | reverse complement strand
GCCCACGAGCTGCTGGCGGAAAAAGACGCCTAATAAGAGGAAGGCAGCGCACAAATCCACCCCGCCCCAAAGCCTTCCCCTGGCGACAGGCGGCGGATGAGGTCGAGTCCGGCGGCGTTCCCGCAACCCCCAAACCCGGGCAGTCGCCCAAACGAAACAGACGTGTTTTGCAGAGCGTTGTGCCTGCCGAAAGCCTTCCCCTCATCAGTCGCCTGCGGCGACAGCTTCCCCCCAGGGGGAAGCCTTGAAAGAAACCCGCCGGTGCTGCCCTCGCCCGAACGCCTTCCCCTGGGGGAAGGTGCCCCGCAAAGCGGGGCGGATGAGGTCGAATCCGGCGGTACCCCCAATCCCCCAAACCGGGCAACAACCAGAACAAAAGGGAGGTCCTGCCAATAACGGCAGGGCCTCCCTTTCTGCTGCACTGCAAACCGGGCACCGGATGCACCTTTTGCGCATAGCATGGAGCGCCTCGGGTTATTCCAGCGGCTCCACCCCGTAGTAGGCACAGATGGCCTGGTAATAGCAGGCGGCCGCCCGCTGCGCGCCCTCCTCGCCGGCAAATTTGGACACGTCGCCGGCGTTGGTGATAAAGCACTGCTCGGCCAGCACAGCGGGACAGTCGGCAGATTCCAGAAACCCAAACGACTGCGAAGGATATTCGGTGGTGTCGCTCTCCTCGCGGATGACCTTTTCGTCCTCGTTCTCGCCCTCATAGTAGGCATACCGGACGCCGGCCACGCCGCGCAGACGGGCGCCGGCCGCTGCAAAGGCGTCCGCGATGTCGTGTGCCAGCTCCAGGCTTTGCTCGTGATATTTGCGCCCCGGGGGCGTGGGATAGCATTCAAAGCCATAGGCCTCGCCGCCGGTGTCGGCGTTGGCGTGGATGGACAGCAGCAGGTCGGCGCCCAGCCGGTTGCCCTCCTCGGCGCGCATACTGGGCCGCTCCACCGTCTCGCCCCATTCGTGGCACAGCACGACGGTGAAACGGTCGTCCGCTTCCAGCAGGTCGGCCAGCGCACGGGTGGTCTGTTCGGTGAGCTCCGCTTCCGACACCAGCCCCTGTGCGCCGGGGTCGCTGCCGCCGTGTCCGGCGTCCAGCCCGATGCACCAGGGCGGCGCCCCCTTTCCGTCGTCCTCCCTCAGAACGGCGAGCAGGAGCCCCGCCAGCAGGCACGCGGCCAGCACGCCTGCCAGAACGGCGGGCCACCGGCGGCGGCGACGTCTTGCGCGCACAACGGAAGGGTAGGAACGAACAGACATACAGAGGACCCCTTTGCAATAAAACTTATGTCGTATGCTATTGTAGCACACAAAGCTCAAAAATTCCTGTACGGGGTGTGAATTTTGTCAAAGTTTGGGCAAAATCGCCGGAATATGCGCTTTTTTGTTGCCGGAGGGGGAGCCGATGTGGTAAAATTAGTACATATTTTCGAACAAATAGGAAAGCGAGGGAAAGACGTTATGCAAGATATTCTCACGCAGATCGAAAAAACGCTGGGCTTTTCGCTGGGCAGCCTGTCGCTGGGCAAGGTGATGAACGCCCTGCTGGTGCTGCTGATCTGCCTGATCCTGGTGCGCATCCTGATGAAGATGCTGCGCCGTGTGATGGAGCGCGCCAAGGTGGAGCGCGCGCTGCTGAACTTCACGCTGTCGGTGTGCCATGTCCTGCTCTACATCCTCACCGGCCTGATCGTGGCCGACAGTCTGGGCATCCCCATCAGCTCGCTGATCGCCGTGTTCAGCGTGTTGGGCCTGGCTGTTTCGCTGGCGGTGCAGAATACGCTGTCCAACCTGGCCGGCGGCCTGATGATCCTGGTCAGCAAGCCCTTCGTGGCCGACCACTATGTGGAGGCCGGCGGGGTGGGCGGCACCGTGAAGGAGATCGGCCTGATCTACACCAAGGTGGCCACCCCCGACAACAAGATCATCTACATCCCCAACAGCGACATCTCCGCCGCCCGCATCATCAACTACTCGGCAGAGGAGGACCGCCGCATCGACGTGACCTACACAGCCTCCTACGACGCGCCGCTGGAGACCGTGAAGAAAGCGGTGCTCGAGGCGGTGTCTGCCATCCCCGAGATCATGCCCGATCCCGAACCGGCCGTTGTGGTGAGCAACTACGGCGACAGCTCCATCGAGTACACGGTGCGCGTGTGGGTGAAAAACGCCGACTACTGGCCGGTGAAATTCGCGCTGAACGAGGCGGTGAAGGCGGCCTTCGACAGGGAAGGCGTCGAAATGACCTATCCGCACCTGAATGTGCATCTGGTGGACGATGCTCCCGCCGCCAAAGAATAACGCAGCAAAGCCCGGCGCTTTCCCGCAGCAGAGCGGAGAGGCGCCGGGCCTTTTTCTGCCCGCAGGGACAGCCAAACAAAATTCCCCGCCTTCTCCCGGCAGGGGAAAGGCGGGGATGGCTGGTATGCAGTTGCTCAGGGCAGGATGCTGTCGATGAATCCGCCGCCCTCCACACAGCCGGCGCGGTAGAGCACCGCGCTCTGGCCGGGAGCCGGCGCGCGCACCGGGGTGGGAAAGACCAGCGCCACGCTGCCGTCCGGCTGGTTCTTGGCCAGACAGGGGGCGGGGGAGGCCGCGCTGCGGATCTTGGCGAGGTACTCGCCGTCCTCCAGCGGTTTGCCGGTGGGGGTGGCAACGTCGCGCAGGGTCACGGCGCGGTAGAACTCCTCGCCGGCCCAGCCCAGCAGGATGTTGCTGTCGGGCTGGATGGCCTTCACGAACACCGGCTGCCCCAGCGCGATGTTCAGCCCCTTGCGCTGGCCGATGGTGTAGTGGGCGATCCCCTTGTGGGGGCCAAGGTCCTGCCCGTCGGGACCGATGAAATGCCCGGCCGGGCTTTCCAGGCCGCGCGCGCGGATGAAGTCGGCATAGCCGCCCTCGGGGATAAAGCAGATCTCCTGGCTGTCGGGCGCGTCGGCGCTGGCGAGGCCCAGCTCCCGGGCGGTGTCGCGGATGTCCTGCTTTTCAAACTCGCCCAGCGGCAGCACCAGACGGGACAGAATGTCCTGGTCCAGCCGGTAGAGCATATAGCTCTGGTCGCGGGCGGCGCTCTCGGGGACCGCCACGCGGTAGCTGCCGTCGTCCTGTTCCTCCACGCGGGCATAGTGGCCGGTGGCGATCAGGCGGATGCCCAGCTCGTCGGCCTTTTCGGCCAGCAGCCGGAACTTCACCAGCGGGTTGCAGACCACGCAGGGGTTGGGGGTCTCGCCCTTGCAGTAGCTCTCGCAGAAGGGCTGCACCACCGCCTGCTCGAACGCCTCGGCGGCGTCGATCTCGTAACAGAATACGTTCAGCTGGGCGGCCACCTTGCGGGCAGCCTCCACCGCCGCGTCGTGGGCGGGGGAGAAGCGGATCACCGCGGCCGATACGTCGAAGCCCTGGTCCTTCAGGATCTGGATGCACACCGAGGAATCCACGCCGCCGCTCAGGCCCACCAGGATCTTCTCCAGCTTTTCAAAGGTGGAAAAACTGCTGCCGGTGCTGATGATGTCAGATGCCACAGCTGCCGCCCTCCTCACATGCATGGCAGTCTTCCACCAGTTTGCCCACGATGGGCTCGGGGTCGATGCCCTGGCGGGTGTAGTAGTCGGCCAGCGCCGCCTTCACCGCCTGCTCGGCCAGCACGGAGCAGTGCACCTTCACGGGGGGCAGGCCGTCCAGCGCTTCGATCACGGCCTTGTTGGTCAGCTGCAGGGCCTCGTCGATGGTCTTGCCCTTGATCAGCTCGGTGGCCATGCTGCTGGTCGCGATGGCCGCGCCGCAGCCGAAGGTCATGAACTTCACGTCCACGATGGTGTTGCCTTCGATCTTCAGATACATCCGCATGATGTCGCCGCACTTGGCGTTGCCCACTTCGCCCACGCCGTTCGCGTCGGGCAGCTCGCCCACATTGCGGGGGTTGGCAAAATGGTCCATCACTTTCGCACTGTACATTCCCATAGTTTTTGTTCTCCTTCTATCGTCCGAATGCCGGTTATTTCTTCAATGTGTTCCACACGGGGGACATGGCGCGGCGGCGGGGGATGACCTCCTCCAGCACGTCGCACAGCCGCTCGGCCTCCTCCATCGTGTTCTGCGGGCCAAAGCTGAACCGCATGGTGCCGTGGGCCTCCTCGTGCGCCAGACCGATGGACAGCAGCACGTGGCTGGGGTCCAGGCTGTCGCTGTTGCAGGCCGAGCCGGTGGAGGCGCAGATGCCGTGCATATCCAGGTCCAGCAGGATGGTCTCTCCCTCCAGGCCGGGGAAGCTGATGTTGGCGTTGCCGGGCAGGCGCTTTTCGGCGTCGCCGTTCAGGTGGGTGCCGGGGATGTTGCGCAGCACCCGCTCCACCACATAGTCGCGCAGCTGTTTTTCGTGGGCGGCGCGCTTGTCCATGTCGCGCACGGCGATCTCCAGCGCGCGGCCCAGCCCCACGATGCCGGCGATGTTCTCGGTGCCGGCGCGGCGGCGGTTCTCCTGTCCGCCGCCCTCCATGAAGTTCACCGGCAGCACGCCGCGGCGGATATACAGCGCGCCGCAGCCCTTGGGGCCGTTGAACTTGTGGGCGGACAGGCTCAGCATATCCACCTGCATCGCCTGCACGTCCAGCGGGATATTGCCCGCCGCCTGCACGGCGTCGGTGTGCAGCCACACGCCCTTTTTGCGGCAGATGGCGCCGATCTCGGCGATGGGCTGGATGGTGCCGATCTCGTTGTTGGCGGCCATGATCGACACCAGCGCGGTGTCGGGGCGGATGGCGGCCTCCACATCGGCCGGGTCCACCAGGCCCGCCCGGCTCACCGGCAGGTAGGTCACCTCAAAGCCCAGCTTTTCCAGCGCCTTCATGGTGTGCAGCACGGCGTGGTGCTCGAACGCGCTGGTGATCAGATGCTTTTTGCCCTTATCGGCCATCCGCAGGGCAGCGCCCTTGATGGCCCAGTTGTCGCTCTCGGTGCCGCAGCCGGTGAAATACACCTCGGCCGGCAGGCAGTGCAGCGCGGCGGCCACCTGTGCACGCGCGGTGTCGATGGCCTGTTTGCTGTCGTAGCCGATGCTGTAGTGGCTGCTGGGGTTGCCGTAGTGGTCCCGCAGCCAGGGCAGCATGGCATCAAACACTTCGTCGCTCACCGGGGTGGTGGCGGCGTTGTCCAGATAAATCAGTTCACTCAAAACATTCACCTTACCTTATCGTGCCGGTTGGTGAAAGGCCGTCCGGCAAATGATGGCGGGGAACCCCCGCTGCATTATAATATACTATTTTGGTGCAGTTTGCAAGTGTTCAAGCCTGTCTGCCGCCATATTTTTTGCTCTGCTCGGGGTGTCCGGCGTGCCCTTTGATCCAGTTGTAGTGCAGGGTGTGTTTTTCGCACAGCTCCAGCAGCCGGGCCCACAGTTCGGGGTTCAGGGCCGGTTTGCCGTCGGATTTTTTCCATCCGCGCGCGCGCCATCCCTTGGCCCATCCCTTGGACAGCCCGTCGATCACATATTTGGAATCGCTGGTCAGGTACACCTCGCAGGGCTCCTTCAGGGCCGAAAGCCCCGCGATCACCGCCATCAGCTCCATGCGGGTGGTGTTCGCCTCGCCGCCGCTCAGCTCTTTTTCCACATCCTTCCAGCGCAGCACGACGCCCCATCCGCCGGGGCCGGGGTTGCCGCTGCACGCGCCGTCGGTGAACAGCTGTATGGTTTTCATGATAAAACGCTCCTTTTCTGCGCGGCGCCGGCGTGCATCGCGCGGCTGTGCGCTCTTCGTATAAGTATAGCGGCAAAGCGGCCGGGCGGCAAGGGGTGTATGGGCCGCTATTGACAAAGCCATACTGCAAGAGGTAAAATTTATAATAAATATGTTGTGCGATTTGCCGATGCAGGTATCTCGCAGCGGGAACGCCGCCGCGCCGGCGTCCGGCTCCTCGGCGCGGGAGCCGCAAGGGCAGGCCGGGCCAAAACAGCGGCGGGGCAGTCACCAAACAGCAGGCGGCAGGCAAAGCCGCCCGGATCACAACGGAACAACGCGCGGCGGGAGTGCCGCGTCGTACAGGTTTGCTGTCCCTTTTTACATGTTTATCTTTACCAGTATCTGCGGAGAGACGGAAACGCGCGGCTTTCTGCGCGGCGTTGCCGCCGTGTTCTCCGCCCCAATGGAGGAATGAGTATGAGCGAAAACAACACCCATGCCGCCCCGGCGGCAGACGCCCCCCGAAAGCCCCGCGCCTCGCGCGCACGCCGTCCCCAGAACCGCCCGGCGGAAAAGAGCGCCGCCAATAAGACCGCCTCGGCCGCGCCCGAAGCGCCGGCCCGCCAGCCCCGCAAACCGCGGCCGCAGGGCCAGCAGAGGCCCCGCCGCGCCCCGCAGCGCCGCAAACCCGGCGCCGTGCCGGTCACCATCTACCCGCTGGGCGGCCTGGGCGAAGTGGGCAAGAACCTCACCGTCTACGAGTGCGGCGAGGATATGATCGTGGTGGACTGCGGCCTGGTTTTCCCGGACAGCGACATGTTCGGCGTGGACCTGGTCATCCCCGATTTCACCTTCCTGGTGCAGAACAAAGACCGCATCCGCGGCCTCATCATCACCCACGGCCACGAGGACCACATCGGCGCCATCCCGTACCTGCTGAAGCAGATCAACATCCCCATCTACGCCACCCGCCTGACCCTGGGCCTGCTGGGCAACAAGCTGGAGGAGCACGGCCTGCGCGGCAGCACCAGAATGATGGAGGTGCAGCCCCGCCAGAAGTTCAGCCTGGGCTGCTTTACCATCGAGCCGATCTCGGTGAACCACTCCATCCCCGACGCGGTGGGCTATGCCATCGAGTGCCCGGCCGGCGTCATCATCCAGACCGGCGACTTCAAGATCGACTACACCCCCATCTCGGGCGCCACCACCGACCTCGCCACCATCGCGGAATACGGCAAAAAGGGCGTTCTGGCGCTGCTCAGCGACTCCACCAACGCCGAGCGCCCCGGTTTCACCGCCAGCGAGCGCAAGGTGGGCCAGAGCTTCGAGAACCTGTTTGTCCGCGCGGGCAAAAAGCGCATCATCATTGCCACCTTTGCCTCCAACATCTACCGCATCCAGCAGATCATCGACATGGCCGTCGAGCACGGCCGCAAGGTGGCGGTGTCCGGCCGGAGCATGGTGAACAACACCGCGATGGCGCTGGAGCTGGGCTATCTGCACGCGCCGGAGGGTGTGCTGATCGACATCGAGCAGATCAACAAATTCCCGCCCGAGCAGATCGTCCTCATCACCACCGGCAGCCAGGGCGAGCCGCTGTCGGCGCTGTCCCGCATGAGCAGCGCCAGCCACCGCAACGTGCGGGTGGGCGACGGCGACTTCATCATCATCAGCGCCACCCCCATCCCCGGCAACGAGAAGATGGTCACCAAGGTGGTGAACGGCCTGCTCAAGCTGGGCGCCGAGGTGATCTACGAGTCGATGTACGACGTGCACGTGTCGGGCCACGCCTGCCAGGAGGAGCAGAAGCTGATCCTGAAGCTGGCCGATCCCAAATTCTTCCTGCCGGTCCACGGCGAGTACAAGCACCTGAAAAAGCACGCCATGACGGCAGCCAGCCTGGGCATCCCGTCCGACCGCATCCTCATCGCCGAGATCGGCGATTCCATCACCCTGTCGCAGGACGGCATCCGCGTGGGCGAGCCGGTCCCGGCGGGCAGCGTGATGGTGGACGGCCTGGGCGTGGGCGACGTGGGCAACGTGGTCCTGCGGGACCGCCGCCATCTGTCGCAGGACGGCCTGGTCATCATCGTGGCCACCGTCAACGCGCGCACCGGCGAGATCCTGGCCGGGCCGGACATCGTGTCCCGCGGCTTCGTGTATGTGCGGGAGTCGGAAAAGCTGATCGACGACGCCTGCGACCAGGTGCGCCAGGTGCTGGAGAAGTGCCGCGCCGAGCATGTGCGCGACTGGAACAGCGTCAAGACCCGCGTGCGGGAGGCCGCGTCGGCCTTCATGTACCGCCGCACCCGCCGCAGCCCCATGATCCTTCCCATCCTGATGGAAGTATGACCGGCATAACACCGCGAAAGGGGCGTGTGGCATGAAAAAAGCGATGCAGGGCGTGGACGTGCTGCTGGTGGTGCTTGCCACCGTGTGTTTGCTGCTGGGCGTGGCACTGGCAGCCGTCATGCCCATCCTTCTGGTGCCGGTGGCGCTGCTGCTGCTCCTGCTGGCGCTGGGGATCTGGTTCAATCTGCGCCAGGTCCGCCGGGTGATCGCCAGCGTGCTGCGCGGCGGCAACAACGAGCACACCGCGCAGTACAGCCTGATGAGCCTGCCGGTCCCGGTGATGATCCTGTCCGGCAAGAGCATGATCTGGTACAACGATACCTTCCGGCAGCAGGTGCTGCACGGGGAGGACCAGTGCCTGCTGTCGGTGGGGCGTCTGTTCCCGGGACTGGAGCTGCAGAAATGCGCCGGGCCCACCGGGCAGGACGTCGAGCGGGAAGGCGTGCGCTATACCGTCTACGGCAGTCCCGGAGAGGCCGACGGCAAGCTGTTCGTGGCCTACCTGATCGAGAACACCGAACTCAAGCGCCAGGCGGCGGAGTACACAGCCAGCCGCCCGGCCTACATGATCATCGAGCTGGACACCTACGACGAGATCCTGCGCGAGCTGCGGGAATCCGAGCGCGCGCGGATCGTGGGCGAGGTCAACCGCCTGCTGGAGAGCTACATCGGCCGCACCACCGGCTTCCTGGCCCGCGTATCCACCAGCCGCTATATCGCGGTGGTGGAGGAGCGGCACATCAAGGACATGGTGGCCGCGCGCTTCGATCTGCTGGATAAGGCGCGCCAGATCGGCGGGGAACACGCCGCCGTCACCCTCTCCATCGGCGTGGGGCGCGGCGGAAAAACATTGGTGGAATGCCAGAAAATGGCCGCGCAGGCGCTGGACATGGCGCTGGGCCGCGGCGGCGACCAGGCCGCTGTGCGCACGGCGGACGGCTTTGCCTTCTACGGCGGCGTGTCCCAGAGCGTGGAAAAGCGCAGCAAGGTGAAAAGCCGCATCGTGGCCGCCGCTCTCACCGACCTCATCCACCAGAGCGACAGCGTGCTCATCATGGGCCACCGCGCTTCGGATCTGGACGCGGTGGGCGCCGCCATCGGCGTGCTGCGCATCTGCCGCATCTGCAAAAAGCCGGCCGCCATCGTCATCAAGAAGAAGGAGAGCCTGGCCGAAAACCTGGTGGACGAGATGATCGACGCCGGCTACGGCGATGATTTCATGCTGCCGGAAGAGGTGCTGGACTCGATCACGCCAAAGACGCTGCTGGTGATCGTGGACACCCATCTGCCGTACCTGCTGGAGAGCCGGGAGGTCTACCAGGCCTGCAAAAACGTCGTCCTCATCGACCACCACCGCAAGTGCGTGGGGTACATTGAAAATGCGGTCATCAGCTACCACGAGCCCTACGCCAGCTCCACCTGTGAGCTGGTCAGCGAGCTGCTGCAGTATGTGGACGGCGACGACCGCGACCGTCTCACCCCTCTGGAAGCGCAGGCGCTGCTGGCCGGCATCACCCTGGATACCCGCACCTTTGCGCTGCACACCGGCGTGCGCACCTTTGAGGCCGCCGCCTATCTGCGGCGGATGGGCGCGCAGACCCAGAAGGTGAAAAAGCTGTTTTCCTCCAGCTTTGCCGCCTACGAATGGAAGAGCCGCCTGGTCACCGAGGCAAAGCTGTACCACGGCTGCGCGGTGGTCGTCACCAGCGGTCTGCCGTCCGAGATGGCGGTGGTGGTGCCGCAGGCGGCGAACGACCTGCTCACCATCGACGGGGTACAGGCCAGTGTGGTGGCGGTGGAGATGAACGGGCAGGTGAACATCTCCGCCCGCAGCCTGGGCGAGGTGAACGTGCAGGTGATTCTGGAGAAGCTGGGCGGCGGCGGCCACCTCACGATGGCCGGCGCCCAGCTGAAAAATACCACGGTCGCCCAGGCGCGCCAGATGATCCTGGCCGCCATCGAGGAATACCGCAAAAACGAAAACCGGGAGCGCAGCCGCAGCCAGCGGTGAGCAGACCCGAAAGGAGCAAGAAACGATGAAAGTGATTCTGAAGCAGGATGTCAAGAGCATCGGCAAAAAAGACGAGATCCACGAGGTGTCGGACGGCTACGCCCGCAACTACCTCTTCCCGCGCGGGCTGGCCGCCCCGGCCGACGCCTCCGCGGTGAACGAAGTGCGCACCAAGAACGAGGCGCGCGCCCATCATGCCGCCGAAGAGCTGGCCGCCGCCCAGGCGCTGGCCGCCAAAATCAAGGACCAGACGGTGGTCATCAAGGCGAAGGCCGGCAGCGGCGGACGCCTGTTCGGTTCGGTGACGGCGAAGGACATCGCCGCGGCGCTGTCCCAGAAGCTGGGCGCCACCATCGACAAGCGCAAGATCGTGCTGGACGTCAAGGAGATCAAGGCGTTCGGCAGCTATCAGGTACAGGTCAAGCTGCACCCCGGCGTGGTGGGCAGCTGCACGGCAAAAGTGGAGGAATGACCCACTGCGGCCACGACACCCTGCGCGGGTCCTCGTGGCCGTTTTGCGTCGGTTCCCCGCAGCAGAGGTGAACAGGAATGGATGATACAAAACGCCGCGATGCAGCGGACTTTCTCACAGAGGGCCTGTCCGGGCCGCTGCCGCACAACATGCAGGCGGAGCAGTCGGTGCTGGGGGCGATCCTGCTGGAACCGCCGGTGCTCAACCAGCTGGTGAACACACTGCGCAGCGAGATGTTCTATTCGGCCCAGAACGCCGGCATCTACGCCGAGATGACCCGCCTGTACACCGCCGGCATGCCCATCGACGTGGTGACGGTGCTGGACGCGGTGGAAAAGGCGGACATTTTCAGCGGCGCCGACGAGGCGAAAACCTATCTGGCCCAGCTGGCCGAAACGGTGCCCGCCATCTCGAATGCGGGGGAATACGCCCGCATCGTCCAGCAACAGTACCGCATGCGCCAGCTGATCCAGGTGGGCCAGTCGCTGGTGCGCCAGGCGTCCGAGAGCACCAGCCCCGACCTTGTGCTGGAGAGCGCCGAACAGAAGCTCTACCAGCTGCGCGGCGGGCAGGGCGCCAACGAGCTGAGCCATATCCGGGACTCCATCCTGGACATCTACACCAATCTGCAGAACCTGTCCGGCGAGGACCGCGACAAGTACCTGGGCATCCCCACCGGGTTTTCCTATCTGGATACGATGCTCACCGGCCTGGGCCGGTCGGACCTCATCATTCTGGCGGCCCGTCCCGGCATGGGAAAGACCAGCTTCGCACTAAACATCGCCACCAACGTGGCCAAAAAGCAGAAGGTGCCGGTGGCCATTTTTTCCCTGGAAATGACCAAAGACCAGCTCTCCGGCCGCATTCTGTCGGCCGAGGGCGGCATCAGCAGCCAGGCCTTCCGCACCGGCCAGCTCACCGGCCAGGAGTGGGACGATTTGGCCGCCGCCGCCAACATCATGTTTGAGACCCCCATCTATATGGACGATACATCGTCTATCACCATCCCGGAGATGAAGGCCAAGATCCTGCGCATCAACCAGGACCCGTCCCGCCCCAACGTGGGCGTGGTCATCATCGACTACCTGCAATTGATGAGCAGCGGCCGCCGCAGCGACAACCGCGTGCAGGAGATCAGCGAGATCACCCGAAACCTCAAGATCATGGCGAAAGAGCTGAACGTGCCGGTGATCGCGCTGTCCCAGCTCAGCCGTGCCGCCGAGAAATCCAGCGGCCGGTCGGACCACCGCCCGGTGCTGAGCGACCTGCGCGATTCCGGTTCCATCGAGCAGGACGCCGACGTGGTGCTCTTCCTCTACCGCCCGGGCTACTACAAATCCACCGGCGGCAACGCCGGGGAAAACGGGGGAGAAGAGGTGGACAGCCGCACCGCCGAGTGCATCGTGGCCAAAAACCGCCACGGCGAGGTGGGCAAGGTGGACCTTGCCTGGGACGGCGCGCACACCCGCTTCACCGATGTGGACTATGTGCATGAGTGAAAAAGAAGCGTTTGAACAGAAAGTTTTTGCCCAGATCGGCCGCTTTTCGATGCTGCGTCCCGGCGATACCGTGGCGGCGGCGGTGTCGGGCGGGGCGGATTCCGTCGCCCTGCTGGCCGCGCTGCTGGCGCTGTCTGAACGCCTGGATGTGAGGGTGACGGCGGTGCATGTGAACCACGGCCTGCGCGGCGAGGAGGCCGACCGGGACGAAGCCTTTGTCCGGGCGCTCTGCCGCCGCCGGGGCGTGCCCCTCACCGTCTGCCGCGCCGCCGACATGAACTGCACGCCGCCGTCTGCCGGGCAGGAGGAATGGGCGCGCCGGCTGCGGTATGGATGTTTCGAGCGCCTCGCCGCGTCGGGCTGCCGCATCGCCACCGCCCACACCGCCGACGACCAGGCCGAAACGCTGCTGTTCCGCCTGGCGCGCGGCGCCGGGCTGCACGGCTCCGCGGGGATTCCGCCGGTGCGCCTGCCCTTCATCCGCCCGCTGCTGACGGTATCCCGCGCCGAGGTCGAGGGCTACTGCGCGGCCTGCGGGCTGGATTTCGTGCAGGACAGCACCAACGAAAGCGCCCTCTATGCCCGCAACCGGCTGCGGCAGGCCGCCATCCCCGCGCTGCGCGGAGTGAACACGGCGGCGGTGGAGCACCTGGCCGCCTTCTGCGAAGAAATGCGCGCGCTGGATGCATACCTGGCCGATGCAGCGGCCAACCTGTTAGAAAACGCCCGTGCGGGGGAGGGCTGGCGCGCGTCGGTGCTGGCCGATGCGCCGGGGGTGGTCCGCCGCGCCGCGCTGGCGCAGCTGTGCGGGCAGCAGGCCGACCGCCTTTTGATCGACCGCCTGGAAGGGCTGGTGCTGGGCCGGACGGTGTGCTGCCAGCTGCCGGGCGGGCAGCAGATGCGGCGCACGGCGGGGGTCCTGCGGCGGGAAACACCCGCCCCGCTGCCGGCCGATCCGCCGCCAGGTTTCCCGCTCCGGGAGGGAGAATATCACTTTCCGGGCGGATTTTGTGTGAAAATCTGGTGTGAATCGGGGCAAAATGCAAACATTCGCCCGCAAGTTCATAAAAAAGTCTTAAACTCTTGCGCGGATTGTGATAAAATACCAGATGACACGGTCCTGCGCACCCCAAGGCCGGGCGATCGCTTTTGGCCGATCGGGCGCGGGCTCTCCAAACCGCTGCGCAGATTTCTGCAGGAGCAGGGAGTGCCTGCCGGTGTGCGGCCGCTGCTGCCGGTGCTGGCGAGCGGCAGCCGGGTGCTGTGGATCTATGGGCAGGGGTTCGGCTGCCTGCCGGGCCATACCGGCCGCACAGGCACGCTGTGCATCCGCGCCTTTTGCAGTGAAAATAAGGAGGAGACGAAATGAACGAATCGTATAGAATGAAGGACGATGTGCTGAAAGTTCTTCTGAGCGAGGAAGAGATCAAGAACAAGGTACAGGAGCTGGGCAGGGTCATCACCGAGGAATACCGCGGCAAGAACCTGCTGCTGGTCACCGTGCTGAAGGGCGCGGTCGTGTTCCTGGCCGACCTGATGCGCGCCATCGACACCCCCGCCGAGATCGACTTCATGGTGGTGTCGTCCTATGGTTCGGGCGTCAAGAGCAGCGGCGTGGTGAAGATCGTGAAGGATCTGGACGTGCCCCTGAAGGACCGCCATATCCTGAT
>DGYMJ06203__coassemble_897_pt1 | contig 14449 bp, 15 predicted proteins | sample DGYMJ06203__metabat2_high_PE_020 | metagenome-assembled genome bin DGYMJ06203 | reverse complement strand
GTTGACCCGGCTGTCCGTATGGCCTTGACCCATGAGGATGGGTGGTCGAAGAATATTTGCATGGAAATCTCTCGGGGTACTCAAGGTCCCATGTCTTATTTATGATAGCTTTTTTTGACGCGAAAGTCAATACAGTTTTCGCAGATACCGGCCCTTATTCGACGTTTTTCTCCCGCGCGATCCCCCAGCCGGCCCCGATCTGCCCGCCGGACAATACATATGCCTTCACGGCGCGGCGCAGACGGGTGTCCTCTGGCCACTGCTGCGGCGCGAGGGAGGGGTCGCAGAAGATCCACTGGACGAAATCGTCGTTGTCCGGATCGGCCGGGCCGGGCGTGAAAATGAGGCGCAGCGAACGGATGCCGCCCTCCGGCAGCAGGTCCTCCAGCGCCGGCGCCAGCAGCCAGCTGAAGCAGACGACCGGGCGCCCCGGCCACAGCGCACGCGCGCGGGAAAGGCTGGCCGCGATGCTCTCGTCCGACAGCTTTGCCCCGCCGGGGATGTGCAGCCCGATGACCGGCTGGTCCTTGTGCAGGCCGGCGAACTCCGGGCCGTCATAGCGGTCGATGCGCTCGAATTCCAGCGCGCCCAGCCGCACCACCAGCCCCGATGTCTGCCGCCAGGTCCACCACCAGCGGTCGAACCCATACCGCCCGAAGGAGGCCATGTGCTCGTCCACAAATCGGGTGAAAACCCGCGCGGTGGCGAGAAAAACGTCCATGCCCAGCCCCATCTTCTCCAGCCGGGCGGGCAGCAGCGACAGCGTCGCCAGCTGCACCGTCAGGATCTTGTAGCCGTCCGGGTCGGGGCAGAGCTTTATACGCAGCGCCGTGCAGGCTTCTTTGGCGGTGTCCGGCTCGGTGAGGCCGCCGGCCAGCGCAATGATGTCGGGGCGGTCCAGCCGCGGCAACAGGCCCAGCACCGCCTCGGTGACAGGCTCCGGCAGCTCGATGGCGGTGCAGATCCAGCTGATCCAATGGGGGGTAAACCCCTGTGTCAGGTGCACTTCGGTTCGCCTCCCTCTCAGCGCTCACACAGCCAGAAGGCCGCGCTGTACGGCGCAAGCGTGCTGCCGCCGCCGAAGTCGTGCGGCCGGCCGGTGATGAGGTCGGTGGCCATGCCGCACCCGGCGTCGAAGTGGGCGGTGTAGGGCGCTTCGTCCGCATTGATCGCCACCAGGACGCGCTGCCCGCCCCCCTGCCGCTGGAAGATGAACTGCTTGTTGGTCAGCAGCACCGTTTTGTAGTCGCCCTCGCACAGGGCCGGGCTTTGGGCGCGGGCCGCCGCCAGCGCGGCCAGCCAGTCGGTGAGCTCGTTCCACTCCGGTGTTTCCACCGCGGGGCGCAGCGCGTCGTCGCCGTCCTGCTTGCGGCCCTCCATCCCCCACTCGCTGCCGTAGTACAGGCACGGGGTGCCGGGCATGCCGAACAGCACGCCGTACAGCGGGCGGATGTGCTCTTTGTTCGCAAGGATGCTGGCCAGGCGGGTGACGTCGTGGTTGTCCGCGAAGGAGAGCAGCTGTTTGCCGCGGTAGAGCGTCCAGGTTTCCGGGCCGAACTGGCGGCCCAGGCTGTGGCCGATCTCGAACAGATTCATGCTGTTGAAGGCGGAATACAGGCCCTTGTAGCACTCGTAGTTGGTGCAGCTGTGCAGCATCTGGTCGTTCACCCAGCGGTTGTAGTCGCCGTGCAGCAGCTCGCCGACCAGCACGAAATCGGGCTTGAGACCGTCGCAGAAGCTGCGCAGGCGGCGCAGAAAATCGAAATCCAGGCAATAGGCCACGTCGAGGCGCAGGCCGTCGATGCCGAACTGGGACACCCAGCCGTGCACGCATTGCAGCAGGTAGTCCACCACGGCGGGATTGTGCAGGTTCAGCTTGACCAGCTCGAAGTGGCCCTCCCAGCCCTCGTACCACAGGCCGTCGTTGTAGTTTGAGTTGCCGCCGAAGTTGATGTGGAACCAGTCTTTATAGGGGCTGTTCTCGCGGTTCCGCAGCACGTCCTGGAAGGCCCAGAAGCCCCGGCCCACGTGGTTGAACACGCCGTCCAGAATGATGCGGATGCCCGCCGCATGCAGCGCGGTGCAGAGCGATGCGAAGTCGGCATTGGTGCCCAGGCGGCAGTCCAGCTTTGTATAATCACGGGTGTCGTAGCCGTGGCGGTCGCTTTCGAAGAGGGGGTTGAACAGCACCGCCGTCACGCCCAGCTTCTGCAGGTGAGGCACCCAGCTTTCCAGCTGCGAGATGCGGGAAACGGTGATGCCGTCGTTCTCGCGCGGAGCCCCACAGGCACCCAGGGGATAGATCTGATAGACAACTGCGTTTTGATACCACATAAAAAACACGTCTCCTCTTGCACCGCTTTTTGTGTATTATGCACGATGCATTAACAGTATATCACATTTTTTCAGACAATGCCACCAGTTTTTTGTCTGCGGGGTGTAAAGGAGAGGAAAAGCAGGGCCGCTCCCGGGGTGGGAGCGGCCCTGCGGCGGGGATGGTTTTTGTGTTTTTTGCGGGAACGTGTCCGGCGGGCGGGATGGCTTCGACCTCATCCGGCCCCTGTCGGGGCCACCTTCCCCAGCCAGGGGAAGGCTTTTTACTCGCTCTTGGACATGCCCGCTTCGGCCACCTGGATCATGATGGCGCACTCGATGCGCTTGCGGAACAGCTGGCAGCCGTAGTCGTAGACGCCGCGGATGCTGCCGGTGGCGTGGTAGGCGTTGGCCGCACAGCCGCCCGAACAGTACAGGCGCGCCCAGCAGTCCTTGCAGTCGGGGCGGGCGTAGGCGTTGCACATCTTGAACTCGTCGCGCAGGGCGGTGTTGGTCACGCCGCGCCACACGTCGCCCATGCTGTACTTCTCGTCGCCCACGAACTGGTGGCAGGGATACAGCTCGCCCCACGGGGTGACGGCGAGATACTCGGTGCCGCTGCCGCAGCCCGAAATGCGCTTGTAGATGCAGGGGCCGCTCTTGAGGTCCAGCATGTAGTGGTAGAAGGTGAAGCCGTGGCCCGCTTTCTTGCGGCGGATCATCTCGGTGGCCAGGATCTCGTACTGCTCGAACAGCTTGGGCAGGTCCTCCTCGGTGAGGGCATACGGCTCGTCGGGCGAACAGACCACCGGCTCCATCGACAGCTCGGTGAAGCCCAGGTCGGCCATGTGGAAGATGTCGTTGGTGAAATCGACGTTGGCGTGGGTGAAGGTGCCGCGCACATAGTAGCCCTGGCCGCCCCGGCTCTCCACCAGCTTCTGGAACTTGGGCACGATGATGTCGTAGCTGCCCTTGTCGTTCACGGTGCGGCGCAGGCGGTCGTGGATCTCCTTGCGGCCGTCCAGGCTCAGCACCACGTTGTGCATCTCCCGGTTGGCGAACTCGATCACCTCGTCGTCCAGCAGCACGCCGTTGGTGGTGAGGGTGAAGCGGAATTTCTTGTTGTGGATCTTCTCCTGCTCGCGGCCGTAGGCCACCAGCCGCTTCACCACGTCCCAGTTCATCAGCGGCTCGCCGCCGAAGAAGTCCACCTCCAGGTTGCGCCGGCTGCCGGAATGGGCGATGAGGAAGTCCAGCGCCTGCTTGCCCACCTCGAAGCTCATCAGCGCGCGCTCGCCCTGGTATTTGCCCTGGCTGGCGAAGCAGTAGCTGCAGGTGAGGTTGCAGGTGTGCGCCACATGCAGGCACAGCGCCTTGATGACGGTGCTGCGGTTTTTGAAGTCGAACGCCATGTTCTCGTACTGGTCGGGCGCGAACAGCTTGCCGGCGGCCTTCAGCTGCTCTACGCTGTCCAGCACCTCGCGCACCTCGGCCTCGTTCACGTCCGGCTGGCCGGCGTATTTTTCCAGCATCTGCCGCACGATCTCGTCGGCGGGGGTGGTCTCATACAGGGCGATCACGTCGTAGGCCAGCGGGTCCACCACATGGACCGAGCCGCTGTATACGTCCAGCACGATGTTGTAGCCGTTGAGTTTGTATTGATGGATCATAGATTTCCTCTTTCTGGTGATGAGAATGTTGAAAAAAGCGGCCGATACACAAGAAAAATCGCCGCCGGGCCGTGCGCGCAGGCACACGGCGGGGCAGCGACCCTTCCGATCAAATCAAATTACTTGCTCTCGCTGCACTTCTCACACTGCTGGTTGGCAACACCGCAGGAAGTTTTGCAGGCAGACTGGCAGGAAGTCTGGCACTCGCCGCAGCCGCCGTTCTGGGCGCTCTGGGCCAGGTCACGGGTATCCAGGGTCTGAATCCGATTCATGGTATAGGCCTCCTTTACAAAATGCATACGCGGCCCCGAACGGCCGCCGGCGACAATGCCGCGCCGCAATGGCACAGCTGTCTTTTATATATTCAACCACAAGTTGCGCGTTCTGTCAATTCCTGCGGCGGCCTTTTGTGAAATTTTCCGTCGGTCACCGCACGCGCACGGCATCCGGCAGCGACCCGCTGTCGCTGTACACCCGCACGCCCGCCTGTTCCAGCGCGCGCACCGCCTGCACCAGCGCCGCGGTGCACACCTCGCCCGGCACCGCCAGCGGCACCCCCGGCGGATAGGCCCACAGGCTTTCGGCCATCACGCGGCCGGACGCCTCGGCCAGCGACAGCGTCCGCCAGCCAACACTGCGCGCCTGGGCCGCCGGCATCACCTGCGGCGGCAGCTCCGGCAATGCGGGGAAGGCGGCGGGCGGGGCGGCGGTGCACTCCGCGTCGATGGCGAGCAGGGCGTCGCACAGACGGAGGATGGCTTCCTCCGAGTCCGCCGGGCTGGTCATCGCCAGCACATACTCCCCCATCGCCATCTCGCACTCGATGCCGTACCGGGTGCGCAGCATCTCCATCAGCTGCGGCCCGCGCAGACCGGCCGTCCGCCCGCTGACCACCACCTTGCCGGGGTCAAAGCCCCAGAAGCCGCGGTGGCTGCGCAGGCTGTCCGCCCCGTGGCAGAGCACCCGCAGATGCCGCAGCCCCTGCAGGCGCTCGTCCAGCAGCTGCAAACGGGCGGCCCAGGCGGAGAACAGCTCCTCTCCCCTCTCCTGCAGCAGGCACAGGCAGCGGTGGATGGAGCCCATCAGCAGATAGGACGGGCTGCTGGTTTCAAACATCGCCAGGCGCCTCGCCATCTCGTCCGGGTCCACCAGATCGCCCGACAGATGCGCCAGCGCGGTCTGTGTGAGGCTGGGCAGCGTCTTGTGCAGGCTCTGGATGACGATGTCCGCCCCCGCTTTCACCGCGCCGCCGTAAAAGGCGGGCGAAAAGCCCAGGTGCGCGCCGTGCGCTTCGTCCACCAGCAGCGGCACCCCGTAGGTGTGGCAGACCCGCGCGATGGAGGCGATGTCGCTGACGACCCCCTCGTAGGTGGGGCTGGTGAGGATCACCAGCCGGGCATCCCAGTGGACCTCCAGCGTCTGCTCCACCATCTGCGGCGTGACCGAACCGGCCACCCCGAACACCTCGTCGGCGGGGGGCAGCAGATAGGCGGCGCGGAGGCCCAGCAGTTCCACCGCGTTGTAGACCGACTTGTGGCACCCGCGCGCCATCAGCACCCGGCTGCCCGGCGGGGCCGCCGCCGCGATGCCCGCGAGGATGCCGCCGGTGGAGCCGTTGATGAGATAGAAGGCGCGTTCGGAGCCATAGAGTTCCGCCGCCAGCTGCATGCCGTCGGCCAGGATGCCCTCGGGGGCGTGGAGGTTGTCGAAGCCGTCGATCTCGGTGATGTCCAGCTGCCAGGGCAGCTTGCTGCCGCCCAGGGCGGTGCGCTTATGGCCCGGCATATGCATCGGGCAGACGTCCTTTTCTGCGTATTCTTTCAGCCGGCACAGCAGGTCCGGCGCTCTGTTATCGTTCATCAAACATCCCGTCCGATCTTGGATTGTGGATATACACGCTCAGCACAAGGCCGACGCACAGATACATCATCAGCGCCGACGAACCGCCCGACGAGAAGAAGGGCAGCGTCACGCCGATCACCGGCAGCAGGCGCAGGTTCATGCCCAGATTCACGATGATCTGGAAGATCATGCTGCCGAACACGCCCGCGCAGATATACGAGCCCAGCGGGTCCTTGCTGCGCATGGCGGTGCCCAGCGTTTTGAAGGCCACGCCGAACAGAATGCTCAGCATGATGACGCAGCCCACAAACCCGATACACTCCGCCATATAGCTGAAGATGAAGTCGTTGCGCGCCTCGGGCACATAGTTGTGGTCGGGCTGGAACAGCCCCCGGCCGAAGATCTGCCCCGAACCGATGCTCACGCGGCCGGCGTCCTGCTGGTACATGATCTCGTTGTAGAGGGCGGGGTCGCGCTCGGGCATGGTGGGGTCGAACAGCGCCAGCACGCGCTGGATCTGGTAGCCGCTGAGGCCCTTGCCGCTCACCAGCATCGCCGCCACGCCGCAGGCCGCCGCCGTCAGCGCCCCGAACACATATTTGAGGCTCAGTCCCGCCGAGAACAGCATGGTGGCGCCGATGGCCAGAAAGATCAGCACGGTGCCGTCGTCGCCCTGGATGTGGATGATGACCGCCGGGACCAGCAGATGCAGCAGCAGCTTGCACAGCTCGAGGGGGTGGTTGATCCTCTCGCGCACATTGTCGAGGTGCATCGCGAAGGTGAGGATAAAGCTCAGCTTGGCCAGCTCGGTGGGCTGGATGCTGAGGCCGCCCAGACGGATCCGGGAATAGTTTTCGGTGCCGTTGGGCGCCCAGCCGAAGGTGATGGGACCAATGGTCTTGTTTTTCAGCAGAGTGGACAGCACCAGGCCCCAGGTGAATATCACATGCAGCGGCCACACATTGGCCAGCATCCGGTAGTCCACGCGGGACAGGAGCAGCGCGCACACAAGGCCCAGCAGACTGGCTCCCCCCTGCACGTAGACGTCGCGCAGGTTGCCGCCGCGCTCGTAGATGCTGTAGGACAGGAGCACCGTCACCGACATCGCCGAGCAGGCTATGCACATGAACAGATAGATCCAGTCGGTTTGTTTCAGATAGCGCTGTAAGGGTTTGAGCATGGATTGCCTCCTATCGTTGTCCGCCCGCGCGCAGCCTGCCTTTCCCCGCCGCGGCGCATCGGGCCTGTTTGTATATTATACCGCACCCGCTTTTCCATTACAAGGCGGCGCGTGCGGCGGGGGGATTGCGTTTTTGTGAAAATTGTATTATAATGCCAATATCTGCAATTCTTTCGCCCCTTTTCACAGGGGCTTATTCTGTGTACGCAGCGGCGGGCCTTTTTCTTTCAAAAAGGGCCGCATTTTTTCCGAACGGAGGAAAGCACGATGGCCTGTTACACCACCCACAGCCGCGCCGAAACGGTGGAGCTGGGCAGCCGCCTGGCCGAAACGCTGGCGCCGGGCAGCCTTGTGCTGTTCACCGGCGGGCTGGGCGCCGGCAAGACCGCTTTCTGCGAGGGGATCGCAAAAGGCCTGGGCTGCACCGACCCCGCCAGCAGCCCCACCTTCTCGATCGTCAACTACTACCGCGGTCCGCGCCCCTTTGCCCACTTCGACCTCTACCGGCTGCAAAACGCCGAGGACCTGGAGGTGGCCGGATTCTACGACTATCTGGACGAGGGCGCTGTGGTGGCCGCAGAGTGGAGCGAGAATTTTGCCGGCCTGCTGGCCGGTGAGCCCGCCGTGCGGGTGGACATCCGGACCGTGGACGAAAACACCCGCACCATCACCATCGAAGGAGGAGCGCTGTGATCTGCATCGGCATCGAGGCCGCCGGCAAAACTGCCGGTGTGGCCATTTTCCGGGACGACACCCTGCTGTATGAATCCACCCTCAACGCCGGGCTGACCCACAGCGAGAGCCTTCTGCCGCTGCTGGACGCCGCCTGCAAGGCCGCCGGTATGGCGGTGGGCGACGCCGAGCTGCTGGCCGTCTGCGCCGGGCCGGGCAGCTTCACCGGTCTGCGCATCGGCATGGCGCTGGTGAAGGGGCTGGCGATGGCCACCGGGGCGCAGTGCGCGCCGGTGAGCACGCTGGAGGCGCTTGCCTGCATCGCGCCGGGAGCCGCCACCGTGGTCACCGCGCTGGACGCACGGCGCGGGCAGGTGTATGCCGCCGCCTTCGAGAACACGCCAAACGGCCCGGTGCGGCTGCTGCCGGACGACGCCTGCTCCCCCGCCGCGCTGGCCGATTTTGTGGCCGGGTGCAAAAAGCCGCTGGTTTTTGTTGGTGACGGCGCGGAAATATGCTATAATATCTTTGAAAATGTGGACGGGGTGCAGCGCTGGCCCGGCTTTTTGTCGGCCAGCCGCGCAGCGGGCGTGTGCCGGGCCGGGCTGCGGATGTACCGCGAGGGCCGGTGCGTGCCGGCCGAGCAGATGCGCCCCGACTATCACCGGCTGAGCCAGGCCGAGCGCGAGCGCGCCGCCCGTCTGGCCGCACAATGACTCTATACTTTGCAAAGGAGCCTATACATGATCCATCTGGAAAAACCCCTGGCCCTGGCCGCCGACCACGGCGGCTTTGAACTGAAAGAAGCCGTGAAAGCCCATCTGGACGAGCTGGGCCTGGCCTACCAGGATTTCGGCACGCTGGACGGCGCGTCCTGCGATTACCCCGACATGGCGCTGCCCGCCTGCAACGCGGTGGTGAACGGGCAGTGCCAGCTGGCGCTGCTGTTCTGCGGCACCGGCGTGGGCATCTCGATGGCGGCCAACAAGGTGCGCGGCATCCGCGCCTGCTGCTGTTCCGACGTGTTCAGCGCCGAATACACCCGCCGCCACAACGACGCCAACGCCCTGTGCATGGGCGGCCGCGTGGTGGGCGCCGGGCTGGCCTGCAGCCTGGTGGACGCCTTCCTGAACGCCGAGTTTGAGGGCGACCGCCACATCCGCCGTGTGGCCAAGCTGAAGGCCATCGAGGACGAGCAGGCCGCTCTGTGACATCATAAAATCAGGCGGACTGCACCGCCCAAGATACAAAGGAGTTTTTGTTATGAGCAAACAACCGATGATCCTGGATCACCCGCTGGTACAGCACAAGATCAGCTTGCTGCGCAGCAAGCGCACCGGCACCAAGGAGTTCCGCGATCTGGTGGGCGAGATCGCCACTCTGATGTGCTATGAGGCCACCCGCGACCTGCCCACCGAGGAAGTGGAGATCGAGACCCCCATCGCCATCGCCCGCACCCGTATGCTGAGCGGCCGCAAGCTGGCCTTTGTGCCCATCCTGCGCGCGGGTCTCGGCATGGTGGACGGCATGCTCACCCTGGTTCCCGCTGCGAAGGTGGGTCACATCGGCCTGTACCGCAACGAGAAGACCCTGGAGCCTGTGGAGTATTACTGCAAGCTGCCCGAGGACATCGGCGAGCGCGACGTGATCGTGCTGGACCCGATGCTGGCCACCGGCGGCTCCGCCTGCGACGCCATCACCCTGATCAAAAAGCGCGGCGCCCGCAGCATCAAGTTCCTGTGCCTGATCGCCGCTCCCGAGGGCGTGGCGCGCCTGCAGGAGACCCATCCCGACGTGGAGATCTACATCGCCGCGATGGATGAGAAGCTGAACGAGAACGGCTACATCGTGCCCGGTCTGGGCGATGCCGGCGACCGCATCTTCGGCACCAAATAATTTTTTCTTTTGCTTCCGGCGGGCTTCATCCCCGTGGATGAGGCCCGCTTTTTTGCGCGCTTTTTTGCGCGTTTTTTGTCGTTTTGCGCCGGCAGAACACTGCCGCATCAGAGAAAAGTGAGGGAGAAACAGTTCATGCAGACAATTCGCGAAGTGTATTCCAGCAAGGTGTATGAGAATTTTGTTGCGTGGTGCAGTGCCAAGGGCCTGCGCACGATGGCCGATCTTTCCACGGTGGATCTTTCCATTCCGGCGGCGCGCGGCGAGCTGCCCCCCGCCCTGCTGTCCCGCATCAAGATGATGTACACCGCCTATCGCCGCCAGCATCCCGAGGACTTTCTGTCCCGTCCGGCGCCCCGCCGCCAGCAGCGCACCGTGACCGCCGGCGCCCCCGAGGCCATCCAGGAATACTTCGTGAACCATGCCGACCAGCTGATCCGCCTGACCGATATGGTGAAGGCGCTGGGCATCAAGCGCAGCGAGATCCAGCGCGTGCTGGCCGACGCCCCCTGGGCACGCATGGTGGACACCACCACCTATTTCTTTGTGCCGCAGGCATGAACCGCTCATAAACCATCCGACGTTTCTGTTTTGCAAGAGCAGGAACGCCGGATGGTTTGTTTTTTGTGTAATCTCTCGCTTCGGCCTCATCCGCCCCTTCGGGGCGCCTTCCCCTGCTGGGAAGGCTTGCCGTACCGTTGGCTTCCCCTTGGGGGGAAGCTGTCCTCCGCAGGAGGACTGATGAGGGGGAAGCGAACGGTCTGCACAGACCTCTGCAAGAACGCCTTTTCGGCGGGTTTGTGCGGCGGGGCAGCTTCGACCTCATCCGCCCCTTCGGGGCACCTTCCCCTGCAGGGGAAAGCTTTTGCGGGGACAGCACCGGCGGTTTCCGCCAAAGGCTTCCCCCTTGCGGAAAAGCTGTGCCCAAGGAAAAAGCAGCCCCGACCTGTGCCGGACAGCACAGATCGAGGCTGCTTTTGATTTTGGATGGGACGGCTTGCGAACTCACACGCCGAACAGCTGCCGCCAGTACAGCGCGGCACAGACAGCGATCACCGTCACGATGCCCGCCCAAAGCAGCAGGTACCGCAGGTTCAGGTTCTCGCGCACGATGCGGCGGAGGGGGTGCGGGCGCTTCATCTCACAGCAGCGCCTGCACGGCGTCGGCGGCTTTGTCCAGATACTCGCCCTCGAACAGCTCGATCACGCCCTGGTCGGCGTTTTTGGCCAGCTGCGGGTCGATGGGCATCTTGGCCAGCACCGAAAGGCCGAACTTGGCGGCGATCTCGTCCACATGGCTCTCGCCGAACACGCTGATCTTCCGGCCGCAGTCGGGGCAGGTGATGTAGCTCATGTTCTCCACCACGCCCAGCACCGGGATGTTCATCATCTCGGCCATCTTCACGGCCTTGGCAACGATCATGCTCACCAGCTCCTGCGGGCTGGCCACCACCACGATGCCGTCCACCGGCAGCGACTGGAACACGGTCAGCGGCACGTCGCCGGTGCCCGGAGGCATATCGACGAACATGAAGTCCACGTCCTTCCAGATGACCTCCTGCCAGAACTGCTTCACGGCGCCGGCAATCACCGGACCGCGCCAGACAACGGGGTCTTCCTCGTTCTCCAGCAGCAGGTTCACGCTCATGATGTCGATGCCGGTCTTGGTGCGCACCGGCAGAATGCCGTTCTCGTCCCCGTAGGCGCGCTGGTGGATGCCGAACAGCTTGGGGATGGACGGGCCGGTCACGTCGGCGTCCAGCACGGCGGCATGGTAGCCGCGGCGGGCCATCAGCACCGCCAGCATGGCGCTGGTCATGCTCTTGCCGACGCCGCCCTTGCCGCTGACCACGCCGATCACCTTCTTGATGCTGCTCTGGGCGTGGGGTGCTTCGCGGAAATCGGCGGGAGACTTGCGCTCGGAGCAATTCTGCCCGCAGGTTTCGCAGTTATGCGTACATTCGCTCATGGATCCTGATTCTCCTTTAAGTGTCTGTGTATGGCCGCGCACAAAGCGGCGCTGTGCCCATTATACGCCTTTTCCGGCCGGGGTGCAAGGGGCGGTCAGGTGCTGTACAGCCACAGGGACACAAAGGGCGGGATCGCCAGCAGGAGAATGACCACCACGCCGATCACCCGCTGTTTGACAGACAGCTTTTTACATCGAAAGAAAAAATCATGAACAGGATCATCAGCACCGGGAGGATGCCCAGCCAGCCTTTGCCGCCCAGCGGTGTGTTCAGCAGATAGCGGCCCGGGAAAAAGACGGTGTTCAGATAGATCACAGCGATATAGATCCAGCCGGCTGTCCGCAGTGCGCGGATCAGTTTTGCTTTTCGGGAGTTTGCCTTTTCCACAGAGACATTCCCCTTTCCATGCCAGAATCAGAGCGGCACGGTTCTCTTATCAGATACGGGCCAGGATGCCCTCCACCAGCCCCTGCAGCACCTCGGCGCGGGCGGCTGCGGTGTCGATCACTTCCTGCTCGCTGAGTTTCACCTTCTGGATGCCGGCCGCCATGTTGGTGATCAGGCTGATGGCCAGCACATCCAGCCCGCAGTGGCTGGCCGCGATCACCTCGGGCACCGTGCTCATGCCCACCGTGTCGGCCCCCAGCGTGCGGAAGGCGCGGATCTCGGCCGGGGTCTCATAGCTGGGGCCCATATAGCCCAGGTACACGCCGCGGCGCAGCTGCACCCCCTGCTTTTCTGCCTCGTCCAGCGCCAGCTCCCGCAGGGCGGGCGTGTAGGCGAAGGTCATGTCGCAGAAGCGGGGGCCGAATTCGTCCAGGTTCGGGCCGGTGAGCGGATTTGCGCCCATCATGTTGATGTGATCCTCGATCAGCATCAGGTCGCCGATGGAGAAATCGGTGTTCACCGCGCCGCAGGCGTTGGTCACCACCAGCGTCTTTGCGCCCAGATATTTCATCAGGCGCACCGGGAATACGATGTCGGCCATGGCGTGGCCCTCATAGAAGTGCAGGCGGCCCTGCATGCAGATCACCGGCTTGCCGGCCAGCATGCCCACCACAAAGCGGCCCGCATGGCCCGGGGCGGTGGAGCATTTCATGCCCGGCACCTCGGCATAGGGGATGTACACCGGGTCCTGGATGCGGCCGGCCAGACCGCCCAGGCCGCTGCCCAGAATGATGCCCACTTCGGGCACGAGCGTGGTTTTTTCTCGGATGGCCGCCGCGGCGGCGCTGAATGTCTGGTTCATAGAACAACCGTCCTTTGCAAAAGAGTTGGCCGGATGCGGCCCTGTATGGATATTGTACCATACATCCCCCCGGCGCGTCTATTCCCGTCTGCCGCCGCATAGGCTGGACAGGAGGGAAAGGGGCGAGGGCATGAAGAAAAATGGGTATCTGTTCAATGCGGTCCTGCTGACGGCCACCAGCCTGATTCTGCGCGCGGCCGGGATGGTGTTCCGGGTGGTGGTGGCCGGACAGGTGGGCGCCGAAGGGATGGGCCTGCACCAGCTGATCTTCACCGTCTACCAGCTGTTTGTCACGCTGGCCACCGCCGGCGTGCCCATCGCGGCCACCCGTCTGGTGACCGAGGAACTGGCGGCAAACCGTCCCGGCGCGGCGGCGGGCGCACTGCGCCGCACCGTGCTGCTGGGGCTGTGCCTGGGACTGGCGGGCGCTCTGGTGCAGGCGGGATTCGCCGGTGTCATGAGCCGCTGGTGGCTGGGAGATCTGCGCGCCGCTCCCTCGCTGCGGATCCTGGCGCCCAGCCTGCCCTTTATGGCCATGGCGGCGGCACTGCGCGGCTATTTCCTTGCCCGGCGGCGCGCCGCGCCCAATGCGGTGAGCCAGCTGTTTGAGCAGGCGCTGCGCATCTGGGTGGTGCTGGAGCTGCTGAAGTACGCGCTGCCCCACGGCATCGGCTGGGCCTGTGCGGCGATGTGCGTGGGGAACACCGTCAGCGAGGCGGCCAGCTGTCTGCTGATGGCGCTGTGCACGGCCCGTGATCTGCGCCGCATGCGCGGAGGAGCCCCCACCGCCCGGCCGGATAACATCTCCCACCGGCTGTATGAGATCGTGTGGCCCATTTCGGCGGGACGGCTGCTGTCCAGCGCCCTGCGCACCGCCGAAAACGTGATGGTGCCCGCCTGCCTGACCATTGCCTGCGCCAGCCGCGCCGTGGCTCTGGAGCAGTACGGCGCGCTGAAGGGGATGGCGATGCCGGTGGTGTTTTTCCCCTTTTCCCTGCTGGGGACGCTGGCCACCCTGCTGACCCCCGAAATCACCGAGGCGCATCTCAAAGGACACGAGCGCACCCTGCGGCGGCTGGTGGGACGGGTGATCGTCATCACCAACCTCATCAGCATCCTGCTGGGCGGACTGTTCACCCTGCTGGCGCATCCGCTGGGGATAGCGCTGTACCAGAGCGAGGAGATCGGGCTGTATCTGGCGGTGCTGGGCCCGCTGATGCCGCTGATGTATCTGGAGAGCATGGTGGACGGCATCCTCAAGGGGCTGAACGAGCAGATGGCCTCCTTTAAATACAGCGTGTGGGATTCGGCGCTGCGCATCGGCCTGATCGCATTCCTGGTGCCGCAGACCGGCATGTGGGGATTCCTGGGCGTGATGGTGTTCTCCAACCTGCTCACCAGCCTGCTGAATTTCCGCCGGCTGCTGGTGGTCACCGAAATGAAGCTGCAGCTGTGGCGGTGGTTTGCGGGACCGGTACTGTGCGCGGTGGTGTGCTGCGCAGCGGCTCGGAAATGGGTGTGGCCGCTGGCCGAGCAGCAGCCGGCCTGGGTCCTGATCGGCGTGGTGGCCGCGGCGGTGACTGTGGGATACCTGCTGCTTGTCCTCGTGTGCGGCATCCTGCGCCCCGACGACCTTCGCAAGGTCAAAAACAGCGCA
>DGYMJ06203__coassemble_842_pt1 | contig 15331 bp, 16 predicted proteins | sample DGYMJ06203__metabat2_high_PE_020 | metagenome-assembled genome bin DGYMJ06203 | reverse complement strand
GGACGGTAACTTTGGTCATACAAAAGCCTTCTTTCGGTGTGTGATAGTGCTTACAGTGTAGGACATTTTCCGCGAAAACGCAAGGGAAAGCGCCCCAAACACGCCGCCGGCAGTCCGGATGGCAGAACGCCGTGTTCCGGCACAAAAAACGATCTGCGTTCCCCCGGTATTTTTTGCGGTTTTGCCATCCCGTCCTCGTTTTTTGCCCAAAAATCCACCCGCTTTTCAAACCTGTCCGCTGATCGCTCGGCTGTATGCGGGAAGGCGCGCCCGGAAAGCGGCGGAGCGGCGTTCTTTTGCGGGATGCACAGGGCGGCGGGGAGATATTTTTGGATAAAAAACACCAGGTTTTTTGCTTCTCTGCTTGCGGAAGAGGGGGGAAAAATGGTAAAATAACTACGACTATAAGATGCAGGATAGGAGATCGTAATGGAAACATTGGTAACGGCCGGCATCGTAGCGTACAACGGCGCGGCGGAAGTGGCGCAGGCCGCCCATTCGGTGGCCCGCCACACACACGGCGTGCGGCTGCGCATGATGGTGCTGGACAATGCCTCGCCCGACGGCGCCGGGAAAAAGCTGCAGAAGATGTCCATGCCGGAAAACGTGCAGGTGGTGTGCAGCGAAAAGAACATCGGCTTCGGGCAGGGGCACAACCGCATCTTTGCCGAGCTGAACCGGGACGGGCTGTCCCGCTATCATGTGGTGATCAACCCCGATATCACGCTGGACTGCGACGCCATCACCCGCATCTGCGCCTGGATGGACTCCCACCCGGACGTTGCGATGGTGACGCCGCGCCTGCTGTACCCGGACGGGCGCGAACAGCACACCCCCAAGCGCTGCCCCACCCTGCTGGCTTTGCTGGCGCGGCAGCTGGAGCTGCCCTTTCTGCGCAAGGCCGAGCGGCACTATCTGATGCTGGACGAGGATCTTTCCGGCCCCACCGACGTGCAGTTCTGCAGCGGATGCTTTTTTGTCATGCGCAGCGAGCTGTACCAGGCGATGGGCGGGTTTGACCCGCGCTATTTCGTGTATGTGGAGGATGCCGACATCACCCGCCAGGCCCTGCAGTACGGCCGGGCGATCTATCTGCCGCAGGTGACGGTCTACCACACATGGCACCGCGAGACGCGCAAAAAATTCAAAAACTTCTGTATGCAGATGAGTTCGATGTTCAAATACTGGAAAAAATGGGGCTTCCGCCTCTACTGAAAAACGCCGGATGCATTCCGGCAGGAAAAAGGAGATCGTACTATGAAAGGCATTATTCTGGCAGGCGGTGCGGGTACCCGGCTGTATCCGCTGACGATGGTCACCTCCAAGCAGCTGTTGCCGGTGTATGACAAGCCGATGATCTACTATCCTCTGTCCACCCTGATGCTGGCCGGCATCCAGGACATCCTGATTATCTCCACCCCCGAGGACACCCCCCGCTTCGAGCACCTGCTGGGAGACGGCAGCCAGTACGGCCTGCGCCTGTCGTATAAGGTGCAGCCCAGCCCCGACGGCCTGGCCCAGGCGTTCCTGCTGGGCGAGGAGTTCATCGGGGACGACTGCTGCGCCATGGTGCTGGGCGACAACATCTTCTACGGCAACGGCTTCTCCCGCATCCTGAAAGCCGCCGTGCACAACGCCGAGGAAAACGGCCGCGCCACCGTCTTTGGCTATTACGTCAACGACCCCGAGCGGTTCGGCATCGTGGAATTCGACGAAAGCGGCAAGGTCATCAGCGTGGAGGAAAAGCCCCAAAAGCCCAAATCCAACTACGCCATCACCGGCCTGTATTTCTACGACAAGCGGGTGGTGGAGCTGGCCAAGCAGGTGAAGCCCAGCGCGCGCGGCGAGCTGGAGATCACCACCCTGAACGAGCTGTATCTGAACGCGGGCGACCTGGACGTGCAGCTGCTGGGCCGCGGCTTTGCCTGGCTGGACACCGGCACGATGGACAGCCTGGTGGACGCCGCCGACTTTGTGCGGATGGTGGAAAAGCGCCAGGGCATCAAGATCAGCGCGCCCGAGGAGATCGCCTACAAAAACGGCTGGATCACCAGGGAGAAGCTGCTGGAGAGCGCCGCACGCTACGGCAAAAGCCCCTACGGTCAGCACCTGAAGAACGTGGCCGAGAACCGGCTGCGCTATTAAAAAGGAGAAGCACATGAAAATTCTGATCACCGGTGCGAACGGCCAGCTGGGCGCCGAGCTGCAGAAGCAGCTGGCCGCCGGCGAGAGCGAGCTGGGCCGCCTGCCCGACGCCGTGCAGAACGCCGCCGTGACGGCGGTGGATGTGGACGCGCTCGACATCACCGACCTCGCCGCCGTGCGCGCCTTCGTGCGCGCGGAAAAACCGGACGTCATCCTCAACAGCGCCGCCTTCACCAACGTGGACGGCTGCGAGACGAACCGCGACGCCGCCTTTGCGGTGAACGCCATCGGACCGCGCAATCTGGCGATGGCCGCCGAGGAGATCGGCGCAAAGCTGGTGCATGTGTCCACCGACTATGTGTTCAGCGGCGAAGAGAACGGCGGCATCCCGCTGGACGAGACCGCCCGCACCCACCCGGTGAGCGCCTACGGCGCCACCAAGCTGCTGGGCGAGGAGTATGTGCGCCAGTTCTGCCGCCGCAGCTTTGTGGTGCGCACCGCCTGGCTGTACAGCTACACCGGCAAAAACTTCGTTTTCACCATGATGAACGCCGGCAAAAAGTTCGGCGCGCTCACGGTGGTGGACGACCAGCGCGGTAACCCCACCAACGCCGTGGATCTGGCGCACCATCTGCTGAAGCTGGCGGCCAGCGAGGAATACGGCCTCTACCACTGCACCGGCGAGGGCGTGTGCAGCTGGTATGAATTCGCCTGCGAGATCATCCGCCTGTCCGGCACGCCGGCCACCGTCTCCCCCTGCACCAGCGCCGAGTATGCCGCCAAGAACCCCGCCGCGGCCAACCGCCCGGCCTGGAGCGCGCTGGAAAACCGCATGCTGGCCTGCACGGTGGGCAACGAGATGCGCGGCTGGAAGGACGCGCTGGCCTGCTTCATGAAGAACTATCTGGCAAAATAAACCGGGCAAACCCGCCCCTTTACAACAGGAGAACACAAAACCATGAAAAAGTATCTGATCACCGGCTGCGCCGGCTTCATCGGTTCCAACTTCGTCTACTATATGCTGAACAAGTACCAGGACATCCAGCTGGTGAACCTGGACAAGCTCACCTACGCCGGCAACCTGGAGAACCTGAAAGGCGTGGAGAACGACCCCCGCCACATCTTTGTGCAGGGCGACATCTGCGACCGGGAGCTGGTCACCCGCCTGTTCGAGCAGCACGATTTCGACTATGTGATCAACTTCGCCGCCGAGAGCCATGTGGACCGCAGCATCACCAACCCCGAGATCTTCGTGGAGACCAACGTGCTGGGCACCGTGAACCTGCTGCAGTGCGCCAAGAACGCCTGGTATAAGGACGGCAAATGGGCCGAAGGCAAGAAGTACCTGCAGGTGTCCACCGACGAGGTGTACGGCAGCCTGGGCGAGGACGGCTATTTCATGGAGACCACCCCGCTGTGCCCCCACAGCCCCTATTCCTCCAGCAAGGCCAGCGCCGACATGTTCGTGATGGCCTTCCACGACACCTACGGCATGCCGGTGAACATCACCCGCTGCTCCAACAACTACGGCCCCTACCAGTTCCCCGAAAAGCTGATCCCCCTGATGATCAACAACGTCAAGAACCACAAGCCGCTGCCGGTGTACGGCGACGGTATGAACGTGCGCGACTGGCTGTATGTGGAGGACCACTGCAAGGCCATCGACATGGTGGCCAATGGCGGCCGCGACGGCGAGGTGTATAACGTGGGCGGCCACAACGAGCGCCCGAACATCTTCATCGTCAAGACCATCATCGCCCAGCTGCACGACCGCCTGCAGGACGAGGGCATCGGCGAGAACCTGATCCAGTATGTGGCCGACCGCCTGGGCCACGACCGCCGCTACGGCATCGACCCCACCAAGATCAAGGAGGAACTGGGCTGGTATCCCGAGACCCCGTTTGAGGTGGGCATCGTAAAGACCATCGACTGGTATCTGGCCAACGAGGAGTGGATGAACCACGTCACCAGCGGCAACTACCAGAAATACTACGAAGAAATGTACAAAAACAAATAAGTGACCGAAACGCCTTTCCCCAAACCGGCCGCCTTGCGCAGGCCGGAGGGCCTCGACCTCATCCAGGGGAAGGCTTTCGGTACCGTTTTCCCCACGCACTAACACCGCCCGCACAGCAATGTGCGGGCATTTTTCGTCTTTCAGAGAAAAAGTTTTACTCGATTTTTTTCAAAAAATCGCGGATTGCAAAGGCAGAGCCTTTGCGAAAGCTGTGCCTTTTTCGCGCATGTATGAATAAAACGCCCCGCTGTGCCGCACACTAAAGCCAAACAGAACAGCCGGCGGCGGTGCCGCGCTGAGAAAAAGAGGGAGAAAGGCTATGAACAACAGATCCAATCCGCTGGTTTCGTTTCTGCGCGGCAAAGGCTTTTACCTGGTGCTGGCCGGGTGCATCCTGGCGGCCGCCGCCTGCAGCTTTGTGGCGATCCGAAACATGATGACCGAACTGAACGAGAACGCGGGCCAGACCCCGCAGGAAGGAGATGCAGAATGGGACCTGGACATCGATCTGCCGGATACTCCGGTGGAACAAAAAGCCGACAGCGTGCCAGTGCCTTCCACACCTGTGCCGTCGCCGGCAGCGTCCTCCAGTGGCTCGTCCTCGGCGCAATCGCAGCAGGCGCCGTCGTCCGGCTCGTCCGCGCCCGAAGAGCCTGCCGATGTGCCCGCGCAGTCCTATGTGCGGCCGGTGCCTGGGCAGACTTCGCTGGCCTACAGCGGCGATGAACTGATCTTCAATGAAACGCTGGGCGACTGGCGCACCCACAACGGCGCCGACCTGGCCGCCGCCGCGGGCGACGAGGTGAAGAGCGTGATGGCCGGCACCGTTGCCAAGGCCGAGGAGGACGGCAACTGGGGCGGCGTGGTCGAGGTGGACTGCGGCGGCATCGTGCTGCGCTACGCGGGCCTGCAGCTGCCGCTGCAGGTGGCCGCAGGGGATACCCTGGAAGCCGGCCAGACGCTGGGTCTGGTGGGCGAGGTGCCCTGCGAGAGCGTGGCCGACAGCCACCTCCACTTCGAGGCGCTGGCCGACGGCCAGTATGTGGACCCCGCTCCCTATCTTCCCTGACGGCGCCGCGCCGATCCATCATTTTTACCCCTCGCAGGACAGGCGGAATACCGCCTGTCTTTTTTGTTGTGCCGGTTCGTGCGGATGTGCTATACTGAAGAAAAGGACCGCACCGCAGAAAGGAGTCCTGCAAATGAAACGTCTCCGCCTTCTTATCCTCCCGCTGGCCGCGCTGGCGCTGGAGGCAATGCCCTTTAGTGCGGTGCTGCTCTTCGCCGAGCCGGGCGACGACGGCGCCATCGAATACATCCGCCGCACCACCTCCTATTTCAGCCTCACCCCCTTCGGATACGCCAACTTCGGGCCGCTGCTCACGGCGCTGCTCAGCTGCCTGCTGCTGGCGCTGACGGTGTGGCTGTGTGTGCGGCCGGGCACCGGGATCTATAAAGCCGTGCTGACGGTGAACACGCTGGCCGTCATCACCTCGCTGCTGCCGCTGTTTCTGGGCACAGCCTTCTATTCTCTTGCCGGCGCGGTCATCTCCGCCGCCCTCGCCGCCCAGCTGCTCTGGCTGCTGTACAACAAACGAAAGGGGACCCCATGAAACACAAACTGCTTGCCGGGCTGGACATTGCGGTGGAGAGCATCTGCTATGCGCTGCTGGCCTACCTGCTGCTTTCGGCCCTGTTCTCGATGAAACACAGTCTGCTGTATATCCCGCTGATGGCCCTGTACACCGTTATCACCGGCCAATACCTGCGGGGGCTGGAAAAACACATCCCGCGCGCCTGGCTGCGCTGGCTGCTGCTGGCGGTGTGCTTTGGGGCCGTGCTGGCAGTTGCCGCGACAGTGGGGTATCTGCGGATGGAATTCGTGCCTTTTGCGGCATAGGAAAGGATGGGAAAAATGGTGGAGCTGCTGATCGGCGGGGCGCTTCTGTTTGTGCTCGGCCTTGTGATGCTGATCTGTCCGAAGTGGGTGTGGAAGGCCGACCACCTGTTCACCGTGAAAGGCGGGGAGCCCACCGAGTTCTACCTCACAGCCACACGGGTAGGCGGATTTGCGCTGTCCTTCCTCGGGTTCTGGCTGCTGGTATTTTTTGTGCTCACGCTGCCGGCGTAATCGGGGAGGAATCTGTATGCATCCGAAAAAACACAGCGGCTTTGTGCGGTATCTCGCGTCGATGCTGTGCACGGTGGCGGTGCTGTTTGCTGTGTTTGTTTTATGGAAGGGAATGCCGGTATTCGGCGTGCCGGACGAAACGGAGATCGCGTCGGTCACCGTCACCCATTCCCGCTGCTGCCCCGCGGGAAAAACCTTCACCGACGCCGAAAAAATCCACCTTGCGCATAACCTCGCCAGCTTCCTGAACCGCGACCTCTTTGCCAAACCCAAAGCGGAGGAAACGCCGGTGGTATCCATCACCTACACCCTGCACGACGGCAGCACACGCACCGCCGCGGCCAGTTCGGCGACCGGTTGGTGGAACGGAAAATCCCGCGCGCTGAAGGACCCGGACATGTTTGTGAATCTGGCGGAAGGCATCTTCTTTCTGCCGGAGATCATGCAGGAGGAAAGCAATGCATCGCAGAGTGGATGACGAGATCGCATTGGTGGACTACTATCCCGCCTACGACACCGCGCTGGCCTGGTACCAGGACCCGCAGCTGTGCAGGCAGGTGGACAATCTCGACGGGGTATACTCTCTGGAAAAATTGAAGGCAATGTACACCTATCTGACCACGTACGGCGAATGTTATTACATAGAGTATAACGGCAAGCTGGTGGGAGACGCCGCGCTGGTGGGGGACACCGTCTGCCTCGTGGTCTGCCGGGAATACCAGAACCGCCATATCGGGCGCCGGTGTGTGCAGGCGCTGGCAGAACTGGCCGCCGAAAAGGGCCGCACCCGGCTGCGCGCGCGCATCTGCCCCTTCAACAAACAGAGCCAGGCGATGTTCCGCGCCGCCGGGTTCACCTGCGCCGGGGACGACTGGTATCTCCTGCCCCTCCCGGCAGCGGCGAAGGGGCAAAACAATTGAATCGGAGCGCAAAATATGCTATCATAGGATTGCGTATCAGCAGGAAAGGGCGAAGTGCGCCCTTTTTTCATAATTTTTTGCAACATCCCGTCCGTGCCCCTGCGGACGGCCGAAAGTGAGGATATCCAGCCATGGGAAAATTCAATTTTATCCAGACCGAACTGCCCGGCGTGGTCATCATCGAACCCACCGTATTCGGCGATGCGCGCGGCTACTTCATGGAGACTTTCCAGAAGGAAGAGTTCGCCGCCGCCGGCATCGACCATGAATTCGTACAGGACAACCAGAGCAAGAGCAGCCGCGGCGTGCTGCGCGGCCTGCATTTCCAGAAGGAGCACACCCAGGGCAAACTGGTGCGTGTGGTGAAGGGCGAGGTGTACGATGTGGCGGTGGACTGCCGCCCGCACAGCGCCACCTTCGGCAAATGGGTGGGCGTCACCCTGTCCGAGGAGAACAAGCGCCAGCTGTACATCCCCGAGGGCTTTGCCCACGGGTTCCTGGTGCTCAGCGACGAGGCCGAGTTCACCTACAAATGCACCGACGTCTACGACCCCACCGCCGAGGGCGGCATCCCCTACAACGACCCCACCGTGGGCGTGCAGTGGCCCGACTGCGGCTGCGAGCACAAGCTCAGCGAGAAGGACGGCCGCCACACTCCCTTCGCGCAGCAGGACTTCAAATTCTTTGAAAGGTGGTAAGGCGCAGTGCAACTGTTCAAGGCATATTGCAAGGATTTCTGGCGCTACCGGTTTTTGCTGTATAACCTGGTGGGCCGCGACTTCAAGCTGAAATACCGCCGCAGCGTGCTGGGCGTGGTGTGGAGCGTGCTGAACCCCCTGCTGATGAACATCGTCATGGTGGTGGTGTTCTCCACCATCATGGACACCCGCGGCACCGGCATCGAGAACTTCCCGGTCTACCTCATCATCGGCCAGCTGCTGTTCGGCTTCTTCAACGAGGCCACCAGCGCGGCGATGGGCAGCGTGCTGGGCGCTTCGCCCCTGCTGCGCAAGGTGTATATCCCCAAATATATCTTCCCGCTGGAAAAGGTGAGCTTTGCGCTGGTGAACTGCCTGTTCAGCTTCATTGCCCTCATCATCATGATGGTGGCCACCTCGGCGCCGGTGCACCTCACCATCCCGCTGGCCCTCTACCCGCTGCTCACCCTGTTCGTGTTCAGCCTGGGCATCGGCCTGATCCTGGCCACACTGGCGGTGTTCTTCCGCGACGTGATGCATCTGTGGGGCGTGTTCACCACCGCCCTGATGTACTTCTCCGCCATCTTCTACAACCCGATGGGCCTGCCCGCCAGCCCGGCCGTGGCGCTGCTGCAGAAATACATCGTGCTCAACCCGCTGTACTGGTACATCACCGCCTTCCGCGGCGCGGTGCTGGACGGCCGCATGCTGCACACCAGCGAGATTCTGGTCTGCGGCGTCTGCGCGCTGGTGGCGCTGGTGGTGGGCGTGGTGGTCTTCCGCCGCCAGCAGGACAAGTTCATCCTGCATATGTGAGGAGGGGTGCAACATGAATATGATCGAAGTAAACAACGTGTCCATGCGCTTTAACCTCGCAAGGGAAAAGAGCGAGAGCCTGAAGGAATACTTTTTGCAGATGGTGCAGGGCAAGCTGATGTTCGACGAGTTCTACGCCCTGCGCAACGTCAGCTTCAATGTGGAAAAGGGCGATTTCTTCGGCCTGATCGGCCTGAACGGCTCGGGCAAATCCACCCTGCTCAAGGTGATCTCCGGCGTGTACAAGCCCACCGAGGGCTGCACCCGTGTGCACGGCACCATCGCGCCGCTGATCGAGCTGGGCGCCGGCTTCGACATGGACCTCACCGCCCGCGAGAACATCTACCTCAACGGCACCGTGCTGGGCTTCACCCCGGCGTATATCCGCGAAAAGTTCGACGACATCGTGGAATTCAGCGAGCTGCGCGATTTCCTCGACGTGCCGCTGAAAAACTATTCCTCCGGCATGATCGCGCGCATCGGCTTCGCCATCGCCACCATCACCCAGCCCGACGTGCTGATCGCCGACGAGATTTTGTCGGTGGGCGACTTTCTGTTCCAGCAGAAGTGCGAGGCCCGCATGAACGAGCTGCTTGCCCGCGGCGCCACCGTGATCCTGGTGAGCCACTCGATCGAGCAGATCGAGCGCAACTGCAACAAGGTGGCCTGGCTGGAAAAGGGGCACCTGAAGATGGTGGGCGACACCGAGACGGTGTGCAGCGCCTACAAACAGATCCACAGGGAGTGAGCGCCATGCAGAAAAACGATCCCGCCCGCCGCGACAGCCTGGGCGGTATGGCGGCGCGTCTGGCAAGCCCTGCCCATCTGGCCGCGCTGGCAAAGCGGGGCGCCGCCAGCCTGCGCGAGAGCGGCTTCGAGGCCACCTGGCGGCAGGTGGCCTTCCGGCTGGACCTGGCGCTGCACCGCGAGGTGTGGCAGTACCGCGCCGACATCCCGCTGCGCCGCGAGCTGGCCGCACAGCGCGCCGCCGACACCGCCGGCATGCCGGTGATCTCGGTGGTGGTGCCGCTCTACAACACGCCGCTGCCCTATTTCCGGCAGCTGCTGGACAGCGTGCAGCGCCAGAGCTACGCTCGCTGGCAGCTGGTGCTGGCCGACGCCTCCGACGCCAAATTCGCCCCCGCCCTGCAGAAGGAAGCCGCCGCCCGCAAAGACGCCCGCATCCTGTATGTAAAACTGGACAAGAACGCCGGTATCGCCGGCAACACCAACGCGGCCTTCCCCCACGCCACCGGCGAGTATGTCACCCTGCTGGACCACGACGACGTGCTGCAGCCGAACGCCCTGTTTGAAGCGGCCGCCGCCGTGCGGGACACCGGGGCCGAGGTGGTGTATTCGGACGAGATCGTGCTGTCGGGCGACTTGAAGCAGCTGGGCGAGTACCATTTCAAGCCCGATTTCTCCCCCGACACGCTGCGCGGCTGCAACTATATCACGCACCTGTGCGTGTTTTCCCGCGCGCTGCTGGAAAAGGTGGGCTACGAGCGCCCGGAATACGACGGCGCGCAGGATTTCGACCTCATCCTCCGCCTCACCGAAGCGGCGAACCGGGTGCACCACATCCCGAAGGTGCTGTATTTCTGGCGCCGCCACGCGGGCAGCACCGCCGCCGGCATCGCCGCCGCCAAGCCCTATGCGCTGGAGGCGGGACGCCGCGCCGTGCAGGCACAGCTGGACCGTTTGGGGATGGAGGGCACGGTGGAGTGCATCCCGCAAAGCCCCGGCGCCTACCGGGTGCGGTATGCGGTGCAGGGCAGTCCGCTGGTGAGCGTGCTGATCCCCAATAAAGACCACACCGAGGACCTCGAGCGCTGCCTGTCCAGCCTGCAGAAAAAGGCCGGATGGGACAACCTCGAGGTGATCGTGATCGAGAACAACTCCGCCGACCCCGCAACCTTCGCCTATTACGAGGCGCTGCCCGGGCGGTATCCGAACTGCCGGGTGGTGACCTGGGACGGCCCGTTCAACTATGCGGCCATCAACAATTTCGGACGCAGATACGCCAAAGGCGAGCATCTGCTGCTGCTGAACAACGATCTGGAGCTGCTCAGCGACGGCTTTGTGGCCGAGCTGCTGGGCTACAGCCAGCGCCCGGACGTGGGCGCGGTGGGCGCAAAGCTCTATTACCCCGACGACACCATCCAGCACGCGGGCGTGTTCATCGGGCTGGGCGGCAGCGCCGGACACAGCCACAAGAGCCATCCCCGCACCAGCGGCGGCGACCTGTACCGCCTGGCCACCACCCAGAACATGAGCGCCGTCACCGGCGCCTGTCTGCTGGTGAAGGCGGAGCTGTACGACCGACTGGGCGGACTGGACGAGGAGAACTTCGCGGTGGCCTACAACGACGTGGACTTCTGTCTGCGCCTGCGCAAAGAGGGGCTGCTGAACGTCTTCACCCCCTTTGCCGAGGCCTACCACTACGAGAGCAAGAGCCGCGGCAGCGACGCCGTCGGCCCCAACGCCGTGCGCTACCAGGGAGAAAAACAGCGGTTTGTGGAAAAATACGCCGACATGATGAGGGAGGGCGGCGACCCCTACTACAACCCCCACTTCACCCTGCTATACGAAAACTATGGGTATAAATAAACGGATGGTATAACGAGAGGGCCGGCGGCCTTGCGCAAACAGGGCAGCTTCGACCTCATCCACCCTCTTCGAGGGCACCTTCCCCTGCCAGGGGAAGGCTTGCGGTGGGGCGCAGCACCGGCGGTTTCCTCCAAGGCTTCCCCCTGGGGGGAAGCTGTCGCCCGCAGGGCGTGACTGATGAGGGGAAAGCTCTCGGTCTGCACAAGCCCCCGTGAAAGCGTTTTCCCACAACCAGCCGCCTTGCACAAATGGACAGCTTCGACCTCATCTGCCCCGTTCCGGGGCACCTTCCCCTGCCAGGGGAAGGCTTGCGGTGGGGCGCAGCACCAGCGGTTTCCTCCAAGGCTTCCCCCTGGGGGGAAGCTGTCACGCAGAGCGTGACTGATGAGGGGAAAGCCCTCGGCCCGCACAAACCCCGGAAAGAACACCCGTTCGCCCTCCCATAAACCCACCCGCCACCCAGATACAGGTGAACACCATGAATCAAAACCTCAAACGCATCCGCGAGCTGGGCGGATACTTCGCCGACCAGATCAAAGAGCAGGGCCCTGCCTCCACGCTCAAGCGCACCGCCGGGTTCGTCAAGCGGCGTTTCTTCGGCAAAAAGGCGCGCTTCCTCCCCAAACCCGCCGTGCTGGACGCCCAGCGCGCGGTGGACAGCATGGGCTGGCCGGTCATCAGCATCTGCGTGCCGCTCTACAACACCCCCATGCCCTACCTGAAAGAGCTGCTGGACAGCGTGCGCACACAGACCTGTCCCTGCTGGCAGCTGTGCCTGGCCGACGCCTCCGACGACGCCCATGCCGAGGTGGGGCGCGTGTGTGCCGCCGCCGCTGCCACCGACCGCCGCATCCGGTATGTGAAGATCGAAAACCGGGGCATCTCGGCCAACACCAACGCCGCCGCCAAGCTGGCCGACGGCGAATACATGGCATTGGCCGACCACGACGACGTGCTGGCCCCCCATGCGGTCTACTGGATGTCCCACATCGCAAAGCAGACCGGCGCGGCCTTCCTGTACAGCGACGAAGCCCTGTTTGAGACCGACATCGAAAAGCCGCGCGCCGGGCACTTCAAGCCCGACTACGCGCCGGAATATCTCGAGTGCTGCAACTACATCTGCCATCTGGCCGTCTTTCGCACGGCGCTGTTCCGGCAGGTGGGAGAGCTGCGCCCCGCATGCGACGGCAGCCAGGACCACGACCTGTTCCTGCGCCTGATCGAGCAGAGCGGCCCGCCGGTGCATGTGCCCAAGGTGCTGTACTATTGGCGTGTGCATGCCGGGTCCACCAGCGGCGGCACCGCCGCCAAGCCCTATGTGGCCGCCGCCGCCAAGCGCGCGCTGGCCGACCATCTGCGCCGCACCGGACGTAAAGGAGAGGTGAAGGACGGCCTGTTCCCCTCCACCTACAAGGTGGAAGACCCGCTGCCCGAAAACGCCCTCGTCAGCATCCTGATCCCGAACAAGGACCACACCGACGATCTGGAAAAAGCCCTCTCCTCCATCTATGAAAAGACGGTGTACCGCAACTTCGAGGTCATCGTCATCGAGAACAACTCCACCGATCCCGCCACTTTCGCCTACTACGGCGCGCTGCCGGAGCGCTATCCCGGCTGCCGGGTGGTGAAGTGGGAAGGCGCTTTCAACTATTCCGCCATCAACAACTTCGGCCGCAGGGCGGCAAAGGGCAACTATCTGCTCCTGCTGAACAACGACGTGGAGGTCATCAACGGCGAGTGGCTGGGCGAGATGCTGTCGCTCTGCGCGCGCCCCGGCGTGGGCGCGGTGGGCGCGATGCTCTACTACCCCGACGACACCATCCAGCACGCGGGTGTGATCGTGGGCCTGGGCGGCTATGCCGGTCACAGCCACAAATACGCCCGCCGCGGCGGCAGCGGCTATATGTTCCGCGCCTCCACCGTGCAGGACCTGTCGGCGGTCACGGCCGCCTGCCTGCTGGTGAAGGCGGAGGTCTACGACCGGCTGGGCGGGCTGGACGAGGGGTTCCAGGTGGCCTTCAACGACGTCGATTTCTGCCTGCGTATCCGCAAACAAGGGCTGCGGGTGGTGTGGACCCCCTACGCCCAGCTCTACCACTACGAGAGCAAGAGCCGCGGTCTGGACGAGCAGGACCCGGCCAAAAAGGCGCGCTTTGCCGCTGAGCAGCAGCGTCTGCGCGCGCGGCACGGCGACGTGCTGGCACGCGACCCCTACTACAGCCCCGGCCTCACGCTGGACCGCGAGGATTTCTCGGAAAACCCCGACCACCGCTTCTTCACCGAGGACCGCGACTGGCAGCCGGAGGAATGACCGGCCGGAAAATCCCGCAGACAAAAACAGACGCCCTTGAAAAAAGAGCGTCTGTTTTCTGTATACGGATGTGTGTAGAGAGCAAAATCGAAGGCTCAGCGCTCCTCCATCGGCAGATAGTCGCGGTGAGGGCATACATTGCGGTAGGCGGGACGGATGATTTTGCCCATGTTGATCAGCTCTTCGATGCGGTGCGCGCTCCAGCCGGCCACCCGCGCGATGGCAAAGATGGGGGTGAACAGCTCCATCGGCAGACCCAGCATGCGATATACGAAGCCGCTGTAGAAGTCCACGTTGGCCGAAACGCCCTTGTAGATCTTGCGCTTGTGGCTGATGAGGTCGGCGGCCAGGCGCTCGACGCGGTCGTAGAGCAAAAACTCCTTTTCCATTCCCTTTTCGGCCGACAGATCGCGCACAAAGCCTTTCAGCACACGGGCGCGGGGGTCGCTGAGGGAATAGACGGCGTGGCCCATGCCGTAGATCAGGCCGCTCTTGTCGAAGCCTTCCTTGTTCAGCAGGCGATCCAGATAGGCGGTGAGGGCCTGCTCGTCCTCCCAGTCGGACACGTTGGCCTTCAGGTCGTCGAACATGCGCACCACCTTCAGGTTCGCGCCGCCGTGCTTGGGGCCTTTCAGGCTGGCCAGCGCGGCCGCCATGCAGGAATAGGTATCGGTGCCGGAGCTGGTGACCACATGGGTGGTGAAGGTGGAGTTGTTGCCGCCGCCGTGCTCGGCGTGCAGCACCAGACACAGGTCCAGCAGCAGCGCCTCCAGCGGGGTGTAGGCCGAGTCGGCGCGCAGCAGATGCAGGATGTTCTCGGCGGTGGAGAAGTTGGGGTCGGGCGCGTGGATGAACAGGCTCTTGCCCTCGACCGAATAGCTGTATGCCTGGTAGCTGTACACCGCCAGCATCGGGAACACCGCGATCAGCTGGATGCACTGGCGCACCACATTGGGCAGCGAGATGTCGTCGGGGTTGTCGTCGTAGCTGGCCAGCGTGAGGATGCTGCGCGCCAGCGCGTTCATGATGTCCTTGTTGGGCGCTTTCAGGATCACGTCCCGCACAAAGTTGGAAGGCAGGCTGCGGTACAGGCACAGCTGGGCATCAAAGTCGTGCAGCTGCTGCGCGTTCGGCAGCTGGCCGAACATGAGAAGATATGCGGTCTCCTCAAATCCCAGACGATGATCGTCCACAAATCCTTTGACAAGGTCGCGCACATTATAGCCGCGGTAGTACAGCTCGCCGTCGCAGGGGACAGTGGTGCCGTCCGGCAGGGTCTCGGATGCATGGACGTCGGCGATCTCGGTGAGACCCGCCAGAACGCCTTTGCCATTCAGATCCCGCAGCCCGCGTTTGACGTTGTAGCGGGTGTAGTCTTCGGGATCGATGGTGCTGTTGGACAGGGCAAGCTTTGCCAGCATCTCTACTTCGGGCGTGATATCCGAATAAGTGGGATTGGATGCCATACTGTCAGCCTCCTTTTCTGTAAAAAAATGTTAACATACTTATTATATCACATTTTGTACGCGAATTTATGAAAAAAATACAAATTTTATCCACGTTTTCGGTAAATCTAAAAAAAGAAAATAAATTTGAAAAAAGGGCTTGATTTTTTCGCCCCTCGCTGGTATAATAAATAAGCACTCGAGAGAGCGCACAACTGAATAGGGGAGATTTCCCGAG
>DGYMJ06203__coassemble_805_pt1 | contig 15973 bp, 9 predicted proteins | sample DGYMJ06203__metabat2_high_PE_020 | metagenome-assembled genome bin DGYMJ06203 | reverse complement strand
GTTTTCCATTTTGTACGGCGCACAGCGGCGGGAACATCTGCGCCGGTGCGTGTTCGTGGCCTTTGTGCTCATCGGGGCGGCGGCGGTGGTGCTGAACGCGCTGGTGCTCGCCTTTCTCGACCCGATCCTGTGGCTGATGCGCGTGCCGCAGGAGACGCTGCCCCTGATGCGGGAATACCTGTGGGCGGTGTTCTGGGGCATCTGCGCCACCTTTATCTACAACTTCTTCGCCTGTCTGCTGCGCGCGGTGGGAAATTCGGGGGCGCCGCTGGTGTTTCTGGCGGTGTCTGCGGTGGTGAACATCGTGCTGGACCTGTGGTTCGTGGTGGGGCTGCAAGGCGGCGTGGCGGGCGCTGCCTGGGCCACTGTCATCGCGCAGGCGCTCAGCGGAGCGGGCCTGGCGGTGTATACGGCGGTGCGTGCGCGGGACCTTCTGCCTTCCCGCGCAGACTGCCGGTGGGACTGGAAGGCGGTGCGCGAGCTGGGGCAGTATTCCGCCCTCACCTGCCTGCAGCAGTCGGTGATGAATTTCGGCATCCTGCTGGTGCAGGGGCTGGTGAACAGCTTTGGGCCTGCCGTGATGGCAGCCTTTGCCGCCGCGGTGAAGATCGACTCGTTCGCCTATATGCCGGTGCAGGATTTCGGCAACGCCTTTTCCACCTTCGTGGCCCAGAACCACGGCGCCGGCCGCGCCGACCGCATCCGCCGCGGCATCCGCAGCGCGGTGGCCTGTGCGGTGGTGTTCTGCGCTGCGGTGTCGGCGGTGGTGTGGGTGTTTGCACGGCCGCTGCTGTGCATCTTCATCCAGCCGCACGAGACCGAGATCCTGGAAATCGGCATCCAGTATCTGCACATCGAGGGCGCGTTCTACTGGGGCATCGGCTGCCTGTTCCTGCTCTACGGCCTGTTCCGCGCGGTGGAGAAGCCGGGCATGTCGGTGGTGCTCACCGTCATCTCGCTGGGCAGTCGGGTGGCGCTGGCCTACCTGCTGTCGGCCATTCCCGCAATCGGGGTGGCGGGGATCTGGTGGTCGGTGCCGATCGGCTGGATGCTGGCCGACATCACCGGCCTGGCGGCCTACCGCCGGTTCCAGAAAAAAGCGGCAAAACCCGCCTGATCCGGTTCTGAATCCCGGGCCTGTCCGCATAGGCTTGTGGCAAATGCGTGCAGTCAGCGCCCGGAAGGAGAATGGGATATGTGGGAAAATGAAACCGAACAGCAGGCCATGCAGCCGCAGTCGTATCTGTATCCGCCAAAGCCGGCGGCGGTGTCCTCGCCGCCCCGGTCTGCGCCGGAGGAGCGCTCCGCCGCACATCGCGCCTCGCCCCCGCGCGGGCGTTCGGGCGGGACGAACTACATCCTCATCGCACAGATGGCGGTGTGCCTGGCGATGCTGGCCTTTGTTCTGCTGGTGCGCCAGACAGACCCCGAGCTGTACCGCCAGATGGGGCAGCAGTACCAGGCGGCGCTGGAGCAGGGGGTGGACCTGTCCGGACAGCAGGAGCTGGTGAAATTCACCGAGGACGCGGTGGCGAAGATTCGGGATGCCGCCCAGCAGGCGGTGGAGGAGGCCGCGCCGGCGGGCGGCGGGGTGAACCACAGCAGCGCCGCCGGTGCGCCGGCGGGATATTCGCTGGGGGCCTATACGCTGTCGCAGGCGCCCGCGCTGCCGCTGGAACAGTTCTGGGTGTCGTCCGCCTACGGGCACCGCACCCATCCCATCACCGGCGAGGAGGATTTCCACGGCGGGCTGGATCTGGCCGCCGCCGAGGGCACCCCGGTTGCCTGCGTGCTGGACGGCGTGGTGCTGCAGACCGGCACCAGCGATTCCTACGGCAACTATGTGCGGGTGCTGCACAGCGGCGATTTCGTGTCCACCTACAACCACCTCTCGGCCTATGAGGTGAAGCCCGACCAGAGGCTGCAAAAGGGGCAGAAACTGGGCGAGGTGGGCAGCACCGGCATGTCCACCGGGCCGCACCTGCATCTGGAGTTCCTGCTGCACGGCATCCGGGTGGACCCGGCCGTGGCGCTGGGGGTGGAAACGCCGTGAGGCGGGCCGCCGCGCTACTGGATTCGCCGGTGCTGGCGGTGGGAGGACTGGCGCTGGTCCTTCTGGCCGACGGCACCGGCCTTGTGCGTCTGGGGCTGTGCGCGTCGCTGGTGCACGAGTGCGGGCATCTGCTGGTCTACTGGCTGCTGCTGCACCGGCTGCCGCCGCTGCGCCTCACGATGGCGGGCATCGGGCTGCAGGCGGACGGGCTGTGGCTGGGCCGCTGGCGGGAAACGCTGCTGCTGGCGGCGGGGCCGCTGGCCAATTTGGCGGCGGCCGCCGTGTGCGCGGTGCTTATCAGCCGCCGCGCCACCTATGGCCGCTATTTCTTTTTGGCCGCCAACCTCTGTGTGGGGCTGTACAATCTGCTGCCGGTGGGCACGCTGGACGGCGGGCGCCTGGCGCGTCTGTGGTGCCCGGCGGGCGGGCAGCGGCTGCTGGGGCTGGTGCAGTGCGGCGTGGTGGCGGCGCTGGGCGTGTGGCTGCTGCGCAATGTATGGCAGGGCAGCGCGCCGCTGTGGCTGGCGCTGGCCGGTGCGGCCGCGCTCGCCGCGCTGCTGCGGGAGGGCTTTGCCGCCGAATGAAAAACAACACAGCGCAAAACGCAAAAACAGCCGCCCCGGCGCACAAGGCCCGGAGCGGCTGTTTTGGTGCAGCGCAGGGGAGGCGGGATCAGGAAAAAATAAACCCCATCAGCGAACCGGTGGCCTCCTCGGCCAGCTCCACCAGCACGGTCATCGCCAGCATCGCGGCAAAACAGACGACTTCCAGCACGAACAGGACCCCCACCATCGGCCAGTTCCCCTGAAACGCGGTGATCACGCCGCAGATAAACAGGAAAAACATCCCCAGCCCGATCACAAACGCGGCGATGCCATGGGTGAATTTGCCCAGGACCGTGATCGTCCCCATCACCAGCATCAGCGGCAGGGCCAGGATTTTGAACGGCAGTTTGATCAGCCACATACAGAGCACCTCGTTTCGTTTTGATCTGCTTGTATTATACAGGATCCCCGCCGGTGCGCACAAGACGGGTCCTGCAAATCAACCGGTTTCTGTGTTCGGTTTATGGGACTTGCAGACGCAAAAAGGCCCCGCCCGGCGGGCAGGGGCGGCTTTTGGTCTCAGGGCGCGTCCTCCTCGTCGGGCAGGCCGGTCAGGTCGAAGGGCGGGGTGTATTCCTCCTTCGCGCTGCTCTTTTCCTGCATGTATCCTTCGGTCAGCCCCAGATCCACCGCGTGGTCGATCAGCTGGCGGTATTCCCAGGTGGAGATCCGCCGCCCCAGCGGCGGGTGCTCGGCCGCCTTGTGGAAGGGGGTGTACTGGCTCATCAGGCTGGGCACAAAGCTCCCCGCCGGCAGACCGGCCATCCAGTCCAGCACGGCGCGGCTGTCGGCGCGTCCGCCCGGCAGGGCCAGATGCCGCAGGATCACACCCCGCTGCATCAGCCCGTTTTCGTCGTATTGCGGCGGCCCGGCCAGCTCCAGCATCCGGCCGATGGCTTTCCGGGCCACCTCGAAATAGTCGGGTGCGCCCGAGTATTCGCCCGCCATCGCCGGCGATACATATTTCATATCGGCCAGCCAGACGGTCACATGCCGGGCCAGCAGCTCCACCGTCTCCACCGTCTCATAGCTGGAGGTGTTGCAGACGATGGGCAGACGCAGGCCGTCCCCGCGCGCAAGGTCCAGCGCCTCGCACACCCAGGGCGCCCAGTGGCCGGGGGTGACCAGATTGATGTTGTGCGCGCCCTGCTGCTGCAAATGGAGGAACAGCTGCGCCAGCTGCCGCACCGAGAGCTCCCGCCCCACCTGGCCGGTGCTGATGGGCCAGTTCTGGCAGTAGCAGCAGTGCAGGCTGCACCCGGAAAAAAACACGGTGCCGCTGCCGCGCGAACCGCTGATGCAGGGCTCCTCCCAGTGGTGCAGCGCGGCGCGTGCCACCGTCACGCGGCCGCCTGCCCGGCATGCGCCGCGGGTGCGGGTGCGGTCTGCCCCGCAGCGGCGGGGACACAGTGTGCAGTGGGTTGGGATCTGCATAGTGAACGGTCCTTTCTGACAGATATGTCCGGTTTGTAAAAATACAGTGCTTATTATATCATATTTTCGTGGAATGTGGTATAATGACCACAGAGCAGTCGTTGTTCCACGATCTTTTTCCCGCCCTTCTGCAGAGGCCGCCGAAAAAGAGGATGGATACTCCCATTCCGCGGCCGCTTTGTGGTATAATCACAGTATAGCATCCCGCGTCTGCCCGAAAGGAGGCTTTTTGCTTGGAGCAACCGGCCGAACTGTCGGCGGGGCAGCTGAAATATCTGCGCCTGCTGTCCCGCGACTACCCCACCATCGAGGCCGCCTCGGCCGAGATCATCAACCTGCTCGCCGTCCAGAAGCTGCCCAAGGGCACCGAGCACTTCATGAGTGACCTGCACGGCGAATACGAGGCCTTCACCCATATCCTCAACAGCGCGTCGGGCGTCATCCGCGAGAAGGTGGACAAGGTGCTGGGCAGCTCCGTCCCACCGGACGAGCGCGCCGCCTTCGCCACTCTCATCTACTATCCGTCCCGCAAGCTGCCGGCGCTGCTGGCCGGCGTGCCCGACCGCGATGCGTTCTACAAAACCACCCTCACCCGTCTGCTGGACGTCTGCCGGCTGGTCTCCTCCAAACACACCCGCAGCTTCGTGCGGCAGGCGCTGCCCGAAAACTTCGCCTACATCCTGGACGAGCTGCTCCACGCCCATTTTGAGGACCACAACAAGGAAGCCTACTACGGCTGCATCCTGGACAGTGTGATCGGCACCGGCCAGGCCGCCGCCTTCATCGAGGCGATGTGCGCGCTCATCAAAACGCTGGCCGTCTACCGGCTGCACATCGTGGGCGATATCTTCGACCGCGGGCCTCGCCCGGACGTCATCCTCGACGAGCTGATGGCCCACCACTCGGTGGACATCCAGTGGGGCAACCACGATGTGGTGTGGATGGGCGCGGCGTCGGGCAGCCCCATCTGCGTGGCCACCGTGCTGCACACCAGCCTTGCCTACTACAACACCGAATTTCTGGAAGACGGCTACGGCATCAGTCTGCGTCCGCTGGCCACCTTTGCTGACCGCGTGTATGCCGGGCACGACGTGTCCCGGTTCCGTCCCAAAGCGGACGAGAGCCGCGGCCCGTATCCCGAGGAGATGCTGGCGCAGGCGGCGCGGATGCGCAAGGCGATCGCGGTCATCATGTTCAAGCTGGAGTGCGAGGTGATCGACCGCAACCCCGATTTCGAGATGCAGGACCGGGATTTCCTGCGCCGCATCGACTATTCCGCCGGCACCGTGTGTGTGGACGGCAAACGCTGGCCGCTGCTGGACACAGACCTGCCCACCGTCGACCCCGCCTGCCCGGCCCGCCTGACGCAGGAGGAGGAGCAGGTGCTGTCCACCCTGTGCCACAGCTTCCGGCAGAGCGAAAAGCTGAACCGCCATGCGCGCTTCCTCTACGACAAGGGCGGCGTCTACCGGGTGGAGAACGGGAACCTGCTGTTCCACGGCGCGGTCCCGCTCACCGAGAGCGGCAGCTTTGCGGTGGAGACCTTTGAAAAGCACGGCTATGCCGGGCGCGCCCTGATGGACTACTGCGACTCCCGCGCCCGGCGCGGCTATTTCGCCCCCGATGGCACCCCCGAACGCCAAAGCGGGCAGGACTTTTTGTGGTACCTGTGGTGCGGCAAGCTGTCGCCGCTGTTCGGCCGCCACCGGATGGCCACCTTCGAGAACCTGTTCATCGGCCGCCCCGAGTGTTCCACCGAGATCAAAAACCCCTACTACCGCCACATCAACGACAGCCGGATGGGGCGCATGGTGCTGGGCGAGTTCGGCCTTCCCGCCGGCAGCCACATCATCAACGGGCATGTGCCGGTGCGCGCCTCGCACGGGGAAACGCCGGTGAAGGCGGGCGGGCGGCTGATCGTCATCGACGGCGGCTTCTGCCGCGCCTATCACGAAAAGACGGGCATCGCCGGCTACACCCTCGTCTACAACAGCCGGGGGATGAGCCTGCGGGTGCACCAGCCGTTCGAGAGCATCCAGAAGGCCATCGACGAAAATATCGACATCCTCTCCACCGTGGATGTCTTTGAGACCACCGACCGCCGGATGCTGATCCAGGACACCGACCAGGGCGCCGCCCTGCGCGACCAGATCGACGGCCTCCAGCAGTTGGTGCGCGCCTACCGCACCGGCCTGATCCGCCAGACCGGCAAGAAAGGATGAACCTGTATGCCTCAGATCTTTGCAGTGCCCGCCGAGCGGGTGCTGTCCTTTGAAAAAGCCGAAAACTTCCGCCAGCTGGGCGGCTATCCCGCCGCGGACGGCCGCCGGGTGCGCTGCGGCCTGCTCTACCGCAGCGGCGCGCTGGCCGACGCGGCGTGCACGCCGCACGACCGCGCCCTGCTGGAAAGCCTTGGCCTGCGGGTGGTGTGCGATTTCCGCTCGGCGTTCGAGCGCGGCTATAAGCCGGACCCGGAGCTGCCCGGTGTGGTCCGCCAGGACATCGCCGCCATCCGCGACAGCGGCGGCGGGGATGTGAACTTCGATATCGCGTCCTTTTTCACGATGACGGCCGACCAGCTGGCCGAGGTGCTGCACCAGGTGCAGAGCAGCTATGCCGCCCTTCCGTTCAACAATCCCGCCTATCGGGGGATGTTCGCGCACCTGCTGAACGGCGACGCGCCGCTCCTGTTCCACTGCACGGCCGGCAAGGACCGCACCGGCGTGGCCGCCGCGCTGATTTTGCTGGCGCTGGGGGTGTCCCGCGAGGACGTGATGGAGGATTACCTCCTCACCAACCCCTGCCGCGCCGTCACCCGCGCCGCGCTGCGGGAAAAGTTTGCCGCCCGTTTCGGCAGTTCCGATCCCCGCCGCGACCAGATCGTGGAGGTGTTCACCGGCGTGACCGCCGAGAGCCTGCAGCTGGCGCTGGACGCCGTCGACCGGGCCTATCCCACCTTCGAGGCCTACCTGGAGGACCAGTACGGCATCGACGCCGCGGCGCTTGGCCGTCTGCGGCAGATGTATCTGGAATGACGCCCGCGCTTTTGCAGGCTGTGTCATATTACATAATAAAGTAAAGGAGATGGAACCAATGCCCACCCCACACAACAGGGCCGAAAACGGCCAGATTGCAAAAACCGTCCTTATGCCCGGCGACCCGCTGCGCGCGAAATTCATCGCCGAGACCTTTCTCGATTCGCCCGTCTGCTTCAACGACGTGCGGGGAATGCTTGGCTTCACCGGGACTTATAACGGCCGCCCCATCAGCGTGATGGGCAGCGGCATGGGCATGCCCAGCATCGGCATCTATTCCTACGAGCTGTTCACCCAGTACGGCGTGGAGAACATCGTGCGCATCGGTTCGGCCGGCAGCTATTCCCCCGAAGCAAAGGTGTACGACGTGGTGCTGGCCACCGGCGCCTATTCCGAGTCCAGCTATGCGCGCACCCAGAATGGCTGCCCCGACGACATCATCGCCCCCAGCGCCGAGCTGAACCGCCTGCTGGAGGAGAGCGCCGCCCGTCTGTCCATCCCGGTGCACAAGGGCGTCATCCACTCGTCCGACGTTTTCTACCGCCAGCCCTCCAACCAGCCCGGCCCTGCCTACTGGGAAAAGCTGCGGGACGAAAAGGGCTGCCTTGCGGTGGAGATGGAGAGCTTTGCGCTGTTCCACAATGCCCGTGTCACCGGCAAGCGCGCCGCCTGCCTGCTGACCATCTCGGACAGCTTCGTCAGCAGCGAGATCACCACGGCGGAGGAACGCCAGACCAGCTTTACCAATATGATGAAGATCGCGCTGGGCGCGGACTATTGAGCCGCGCCGCGCACACGGAGGTGACCCTGTATGCAGATCGACCGCGCCGCGCTCATCCGCGCCGCCTTTGAGGCACGCCGCTTTGCCTACACGCCCTACTCCCACTTTCAGGTGGGAGCCGCGCTGCTGGCCGAGGACGGGCGTGTGTTCACCGGCTGCAACATCGAAAACGCATCCTTCTCGCCCACCATCTGCGCCGAGCGCGCCGCGCTGGCAAAGGCGGTCAGCGAGGGAGTGCGCCGCTTTGCGGCCATCGCCGTGGTGGGCAGCCGGGAAGGGGAGACCAACACCCTTGTCACTTCCCCCTGCGGCGTCTGCCGCCAGGCACTGTATGAATTCGGCGGCGACAACCTGCTGGTCATCATGGCCAAAAGCGAAACAGACTACGAAGAGCTGCCGCTGGGCCGGCTGCTGCCGCTCGGGTTTGGCCCCAAAAACCTGGAATGAGGCGGGAACTCTGGTCAAACCACACAAAAGTTTGTGGAAAAATTTTTCGTAAATCATTTGTAATCGTCCAATTTTGTGACAGATAGTTGAAAATCGACCCGCGTATGGTATAATTAAAATCCGTAAGCCAGCCGGCAACCGGCCGGCCGGCGCAAAAACAAGTGAAAAGGAGAATGCAAGATGAAAAAAGCACTTTCGCTGGCAGTTGCCTTCGTAATGGCTCTTTCTCTGGCTGCCTGCGGCGGCCCCTCCAGTACCACCACCCAGTCCGGCTCCCAGCCTGCTTCCGAGCCCGCCTCCCAGGCTGCTTCCGGCGCCGAGATCGCGATGATCACCGATAAGGGCGACATCGACGACAAGTCCTTCAACCAGGGCACCTGGGAAGGCATCCAGGCCTACTGCGACGAGAACGGCAAGACCTGCCAGTACTATAAGCCGGTTGAGGCCACTTCCGACGCATACATCGCTTCCATCGAGCAGGCCGTCAAGGACGGCGCCAAGGTGATCGTCACCCCCGGCTTCCTGTTCGAGGTTCCCATCTACACCGTGCAGGATGAGTATCCCGACGTGAACTTCATCCTCATCGACGGCTATCCCAACGACGGCCAGGGCAACTACAAAACGGGCGACAACGCCGTGGGCATCAAGTTCTCCGAGCAGGAAGTTGGCTACCTGGCCGGCTACGCTGCCGTGATGGACGGCCACACCAAGCTGGGCTTCCTGGGCGGCCAGGCCGTTCCCGCCGTTGTGAACTACGGCTACGGCTATGTGCAGGGCGCCAACGACGCTGCCAAAGAGCTGGGCGTGAACGTTGAGATGATGTACACCCACACCGACGGCTTTGCTGCCACTCCCGAGGCCCAGGCTATGGCGGCCGGCTGGTACCAGCAGGGCACCGAGATCATCTTCGGCTGCGGCGGCAGCGTGGGCAACAGCGTGTTCAAGGCTGCTGAAGGCGCGAACGGCCTGTCCATCGGCGTGGACATCGACCAGAGCGGCGAGAGCGAGACCGTTGTCACCAGCGCCATGAAGGGCCTGGCCAGCGCGGTTGCCAAGGTTCTGGACGACTACTATGCCGGCAACTTCCCCGGCGGTCAGGATCTGATCCTGGGCGCTGCCGACGATGCGGTTTCCCTGGCGATGGACACTGCCCGCTTCGAGAAGTTCGACCAGGCCGCGTATGACGCTCTGTACACCAAGCTGGCCAGCGGCGAGATCGAAGTGAAGGACAGCACCGCTGCCGAGTCCGCCGATCAGCTGGGCACCGAGAACTGCAAAGTCACCGTTGTGACCATGTAATTTTCCGTCCCGCGCGTTTTTTCTCAATAGCTTTCCGGCACAGCCTTCGGGCTGTGCCGGTTTTCTTTTTTGCACATTTTGTCTAAAATTGCGGCCGGCGCTGCTCCTTGAATTGGTAACAAATTTGTAATAACTGTTTTTGTATCGAGAACAAGTCGTATATATGTTTCAAGAAAAGACGATATTTCGCTTAAAAAAGAAAATACTGTTTGCCAATGGCACACTACTTGTCTGAAATTTACTATAAGAAAACCGAAACTGCAAAATATTTGTATAAATTGCACAGGCCTTGTGTTGACAATGTGAAAAGGGTGAAATATACTTGAAGATGAAAGCGGTTCCGCGTTGGCGGCAAAGGTGTGGAAAGGAGGAAAACCTGTGCTGCTGAGGCGGACCCATGTGTTTTTGTAAGGAAGTTTGCAAAGGAAAGGAAAGAAGCTATGAGAAGCAAAGGCAAAAAGTTGCTGGCGGGCTTTCTGGCCGTGGCAATGTCCCTCAGCGTTTCTCTGTCGGCCCTGCCGGCGCTGGCGCTGGGCGCCGGCGAAGGCGAACCGCCGCTGCACCTGCAGGACGGCTGGGTAGTCAAAAAGGGCGATGCCGACAGCACCGGTGCGGCGCAGGGTTCCACCCAGCTCATCACCGTGGGCGGCACCGAGATGTCCCATCTGAAGGCCGGCCCCGGCAACGGCAACAGCCCGCATTTCAATTCCACCAACCCGGCGGCATTTGTGCTGACCGAGAGCGATTACACAAATGAATCGTTCAGTGTGGATGTTCTGATGAACAGCGAGATGGCAGCCACCCGTTTCCGTCTCGTCACCAAATACGTGGACGAAAACAACTGGAGTTTTGTATTCTTTGACGGCGCCACCGGCTGGGCTTATCAATACAAGACCCCCAGCACCGAGGCATGGCCCGGCATCGAAGGCCTTCCCGCCTGGGAAAAAGGCCAGACCGTCCGCATGGCCGGCGAGTGGCAGGATGACGGCCTGCACCTCACGGTGACCAACCTCGACACCCAGGCCAGCGGCAGCGCCGTGCTGAACGCGGCCGAGTTTGTATCCCAAAAGGATATGCCCGGTAAAATCGGCCTGGGCGCCGCGCGTTACATGGAGGAGTACACCGACATCTACTTCTCCAACCTGACCGTTGGCGGCGCTGCCTACGAAGGCGCTCTGCCCTTCTTCAAGGATGGCCTGGAGGGCCAGACCTACGAAGAGAGCGTGCTGGTGGGCAGCGAGACGATGCGCCAGGTGGCGGCCGGCTCCGAGAACGGCAACACCAAGGGCGACAAGGCTTACGTGAGCAAGCCCGGCGTGGAAGGCACTCTGTCCGGCACGATGGAGACCACCTTCACCAATGCAACCCCCGAAGGCACCACCCCCAAATATGCCGCCATCTTCCGCTACACCGACAGCAGCCACTGGGCAGCTGTGGGCCATGACGGCAGCCGCTGGTATTACCAGGTGGTGGGCGACGAAGGCAACAACTCCGTCACCCTGGGCGGCGTGGACGCCGATCCCAACGGCACCGTGACCGTGAAGGTGGAGTATACCGCCGACGAGGTCTCTGCCATCACCATCAACGGCCAGCCCGCCAGCTTTACCGGCGCGCCCGCCGGTTTTGGTACGCTGCCCGCAGGCACCATCGGCTATCTGCTCAGCCAGAATACGGTTTTGAACGTCAGCGCGCTGACGTTTGAATCCACTGAGGCTCCCGAACCCACCCCCGAACCCACTCAGTCCCCCAACCCGGGCGGCAAAAAGTGGATCACGGTGCTGGGCGGCGGCGGCGGCCACAACTACGCCAATCCTTCCGGCAGCGGCCCGGCCGCCCTGCTGGACCAGGATGCCACCATGTCTCCGTCCGGCGAGCTCAGCCTGGAGTTCCGCCCGGTCAGCGAGAACATGAACTACGGCATTTTCTACTATTTCAAAGACAACAGCAACTGGCTGTATATCGGCTATGACCCCTCCAGCAAATGGTACTACCAGTACAGCCTGAACGGCAGCGGCAGCTATCCCGGCCTGGGCGGCCTGCCTGCTCCGGTTCCCGGCGAGTCGATGGAGGTCAGCATCTCGCTGTCCCGCGAGACTCTGTCGGTCACCGTCAACGGCACCACGGTGCGCTCCACCAACCAGCAGCTGATCGACCTGGCCGACGCTATGGGCAGCGACGCCCGCTACGGCGTGATGACCAAGGGCTGCGAAGTGGAATTCGCCAACATGAAGCTGAACGGCGAAGACTGCATGGAACACAACTGGCAGTTTGCCTGCGAGCGCGGCGGCCAGTACACTTCCGAGCGCTATAGCGCGCTGGTGGAAGTGAGCGGCACCGTGAAGGACAGCGAAACGGGCGAGCCCATCGAGGGCGCAGTGGTCCGCGCGGGCCTGGGCAAAACCGAGACCGAGGCCGACGGCAGCTTTGCGCTGCAGAATGTGGAGACCGGCGAGTACAGCCTGGCTGTCACCAAACCCGGTTACCAGGCCTACACCGAGGAGATCACCGTGGTGGACGAGGACATCACCGGCCTGGAAATCGACCTGGCCAAGAAGGCCCCCATCAACCTCGATGACTACGACTATATCGAGTCCGATACCATGCGCGTCTACATCGGCAAGAATTTCCCCGTTGTGGCGCAGTATCAGCTCAAGCAGGGCGACGGCCCCGACAGCTGGCCCATTTTCCGCGGCCAGGAACAGCAGATCGACGTTGTGACCATCAACGGCGTGGATATTGTTCCCGAGGTCAGCGTGGAAGAGAGCTTTGAAAACGGCGCAGCCTACAAAAACTATGTGATGGCTCTCAAGAACGAGCCCGCCGCCGAAAGCGATCCCGTCATCGACCTGACCATGACCGTGAAGGTCAGCGTCAGCGGCGAGGACTTGACCTGGGAAGTGACCGACCTGGTCAAGAACGAAGGCTGCGATGACATTGCCACCATCGACGTGCCCAACCTGAACCTGATCACGGTGGACGCTGTGGAAGAGGGCGCCAACTTTGCGGGCGCGAAGGCTTCCACCACCACCACCTCCATCGCCGACGCATACATCAACTTCGACGAGGGCTTCATCCCCTCCGAGACCGACAGCTATCTGTACGGCATTCTGGTGAACGACAAGCTCAGCGCCGGCATCTTCAGCAACTCCGAGATCGAAGGCGACCTGCGCATCGTGCGCAACAACGGCGCCGACACCATGAGCCTCACCAGCGCCCTGTGGTACTACGAGCGCGGCGATAAGGGCGGCCAGCAGCGCACCGAGCTCACCTACCGCGTCAGCGAGCTGCCCTGGGTGAAGGTTGCCATCGGCGGCGACCTCAACGAGGACGGCCAGATCGACTGGAACGACGGCGCGCTGGCTTCCCGCCGCGTGGTCTATGTTCCCGAGGGCAGCGAGGTCATCAAGGATACGGTCAACTACCGCATCGTGATGAACTTCGCCAGCATGGCGCCCAACCCCTATCTGGAAACTGCCGACAACATCAAGAAGGTCTATCTGGCCACCGACGGCCTGCCCCAGGCGGTTATGCTGAAGGGCTACGGCAACGAAGGCCACGACTCCGCCAACTCCGAATACGCCGACATCGCCGTGCGCGAGGGCGGTGTGGAAGATTTCCAGGATCTGATCAAGATCGCGCACGACTACAACACCGAGATCGGTATCCACATCAATGCCCAGGAGGCCTATCCCGAATCCAAATCCTTCTGTGAGGAAATGATCGGCTGGCCCAGCGTGGGCAACGGCTGGGGCTGGCTGGACCAGTCGCACACCATCGACAAACTGTGGGATCTGGGCACCCAGGCCCGCTGGATGCGTATGGTGCAGCTGTACGACCGCATCAACAACACCAACTTCCTCAGCCAGCGCGTATGGCCCGAGGCCGTTGGCAACACCGAAGGCATCACCGATATCCCCACCCTGGAAGAGCTGCGCGCCGACGCCGCCACCCGCGAGGACAACATGGACTTCATCTACCTCGACGTGTGGTATCAGAACTCCTGGGAGACCCGCCGCGTTGCCGAAGAGATCAATTCTCTGGGCTGGCGCTTCACCACCGAGTTCAGCGCCCAGGGTGAATACAACTCCACCTGGCAGCACTGGTCGACCGACGCCACCTACGGCGGCGCGTCCTCCAAGGGCCTGAACAGCGATATCATCCGCTTCATCCGCAACGACCAGCGCGACTCGCAGGTCCTGAACTGGCCCAGCTTCGGCGGCACCTCCGACAACCCCCTGCTGGGCGGCTTCTGGCTGGCCGGCTTTGAAGGATGGGAGACTGGCCTGGACTACAACCAGTACATCTACCGCACCTTCAACACCAACCTGCCCACCCGTTTCCTGCAGCACTACTATGTGACCAAGTGGGAAAACTACGCCGAGGGCGAGTCCCCCGTGGGCAACCATGAAAAGCAGATCACCCTGAAGAACGACGACGGCGATGTGGTCGTTGTCACCCGCAACGAGGCCCAGCGCAGCGACGACGAGATCGAGCGCGTGATCACCCTGAACGGCAAGACCGTTCTGAACACCGACACCGAGATGTCCGCCTACCTGCTGCCCTGGACCGACAACCAGACCGGTGACGAGAAACTGTATCACTGGAACATGGACGGCGGCACCACCACCTGGGAACTGCAGGACGAGTGGGCCGGTCTGAGCAGCGTCACCATGTATGAGCTGTCCGACCAGGGTCGTATCAATCCGCAGACCGTGAACGTGGCGAACGGCGTTGTGACGCTGGAAGCCAAAGCCGCCACCGCCTATGTGCTGGTGAGCGAGGCCGGTCTGAAAGAGCTGAAGAACGATTTCGGCGAGGCGAATTATGTGGTTGATCCCGGCTTCAACGGCTATGCTTCCGGCGAGCAGCTGGACAAGGCCGACTGGAGCGGCGACATCGACAACGCGGCCATCAGCGTACAGAAGCCGGTCACCGGCGACCAGCGCCTGGTGTTCGATTCTCCTGCCGAGGACGTTGGCATCACCACCAAGATCAGCGGCCTGGAAGCCGGCGAGCGCTATGTTGCCCAGATCTATGTGGACAACCTCAGCGACTACAAGGCCTCCATTTCCGTGAACACCGGCAAAGAGACGGTGTCCAGCTACACCTACCGCTCCATCGCCGGCAACTACGTCAAGTGCGACGAGGAGCACACCCGCAACAGCCTGCCCAGCAACATGCAGATCATGCTGGTTCCCTTCACCGCCGAGAAGAGCACCGCGCTGCTCACGCTCAGCCGCGAAGCCGGCAGCGGCCTCACCTATATGGATGACATCCGCGTGGTGAAGATCGACCTGAACAACTACCAGGAAGACGGCACCTTCGTGCAGGACTTCGAGACGGTTGTGCAGGGCCTGTATCCCTTCGTTCTGGGCCCGGCCCAGGGCGTGACCGACCCCGTCACCCACCTGTCCCAGCTGCATGCTCCCTACACCCAGGCCGGCTGGAACGGCCGTGTGCTGGACGACGTGATCGAAGGCGAGTGGTCGCTGAAGCATCACGGGCGGAACGGCGGCATCATCTACCAGACCATCCCCCAGAACTTCCGCTTCGAGCCGGGCAAGGCCTACAACGTCACCTTCGATTACCAGGCCGGCCCCAATAAGGCCTATGCAATGGTGATCGGCGACGGCGGCGAATACTATGTCCCCACCGAGGAGCAGTATCTGCCCACCACCCGCACCGGCAGCGAAAACGAAGGCACCCAGACCGTCACCATGCAGGTGGTCGGCAGCCTGAGCGGCCAGACCTGGATCGGCCTGTACTCCAACAGCGGCCGGTTCGACGTGAGCGGTGCGATGGGCCAGAGCGACTTTATCCTGGACAATCTCGTGATCGAAGAGGATAAGGAAGCCTTCATCCTGAAAGCCGACAACACCGAGCTGTACAAGGGCGAAACCGCCCAGCTGTACGGCGCAAACCTGGACGGCGCCACCTTCACCAGCAGCGACGATACCATCGCCACGGTGGACCCCGAGACCCTGGTTGTCAGCGCTGTGGGCGGCGGCGAAGTGACCATCACCGCCACCAAGGGCAACAAGACCGCCGAAGTGGTTCTCGTCATCGCCGATGAGATGCAGGAGAGCATATCCCTGTCCAAAGACGCCACTGCCACCGCCAACACCCAGCAAGATGGCAGCGGCAACGCGGAGAACGCCGTGGACGGCGATTCCGAAACCGTGTGGCACAGTGCCTGGAGCGGCTTCAACGTGAGCGCGGACAATCCCGCCATCCTCACGGTGGACCTGAGCGAGGAAATGGCCCTCACCGGCTTCCAGTATCAGAACCGTCCTTCCGGCACCAACGGTATCATCCAGAA
>DGYMJ06203__coassemble_764_pt1 | contig 16571 bp, 18 predicted proteins | sample DGYMJ06203__metabat2_high_PE_020 | metagenome-assembled genome bin DGYMJ06203 | reverse complement strand
TTTGCAGCTCGTCCCCCTCCACATACCACACCACGGTTTTTCCGGCGCCGAACATGGGTTCGGATGGCATGCTCGCTGCGTACGGGACAGAGTCGCTGTCGCTCTGCGGCGAAGAACCCGCCATTTCGAGCGGTTCAGCACCCTGCAAAAACGGAACATAGGCCGCGGCCAGCGCCAGCAGCAGGCAGGCTGCCGCGACGGCGGGGAGCATCCGCCAAACAGGTGCTCTGCGTCTGGGAGGCCGGTCGGCCTCCTCGATCAGGTCTGCATCGATCTGGCCCACGGCGTCCAGAAGATCGTCGCCTCTCATAGCGCGTATCCCTCCTGTTCCAGAAAAATCCGCAGTGCGTTGCGGGTGCGGAAAAGCATCGTTTTCACCTTGCTCTCGCTCAGCCGATACCGCTGCGCGATGCGGGAAATATCGTCCAGATACCAGTATCTGCGCACAAAAATGGTGCGCTTTTCAGCCGGGAGCGTCCGCAGAAAGCGGCTGATCGCCTGCCCCAGCAGGATGCCGTCCACCTGGCAGGGGGTGTCGCCGGGCGCAGGGATGCACTGCTCCATCTCCTCCGACAGCTCCACCACCAGAGCCTTTCGCTTCAGCCGCGCATTGCGGCGGCATACGTCCAGTGAGAGGTGGCGGCAGATCCGCGCCAGAAAGGCGAACAGATATCCGGCGGGATCGTGGGGCGGGATGGAGTTCCACGCCTGCAGATAGGTATCGCTCTCGCACTCCTCGGCGCTGCCGAAATCGCCCGTGATCCCCAGCGACAGCGCGCGCAGTCTGTCGCCGTAGGTTTCGCGGGTGCGCGCGATGGCAGCTTCGTCCCGCGCAAAATACAGCTCCACGATCTTGCCGTCCTCCAAACGTCCACACCTCTTTTCGCTGCAAAGAGCCTTCACCCCATACAGCGCTTTTTTACACGCTCTGGTTACACAAAAAAGAAAAAAGCCTTCCCTTTTTGCAGGAAGGCTCAGCCTGTCGAAAACGGGACGGTCTGCGCGGCCCAAAATCTTTCCCGCATCCGCCGCACAAGGGAATCGCCGGACGGACAGCCAGACACGGCCCGCAAGGAAAGTTTTACTCGATTTTTTTCAAAAAATCGCGGATTCCAAAGGCAGCGCCTTTGGGCCTGCCGCAGGCACAGTCAGCCCTGTTTATACACCCGGGTGTACACGAGGCGGCGGAACTCCTCGAACTCCTCCGGCCCGATGGCGCGGGGAGCGCTCATGATGGCCAGCGGCAGCGGGTTGCGCCCGGCCGAGATGGGCGGCTGCACATACGGATACGGGTTCAGTACAAAGCCGCTGCGCTGGTAAAACCCGATGCGGCGGCGCGCCATCTCGGTCTCGGGCAGCTCCACCTCCAGGTATACCGGCTTGCCGGCCGTTTCCAGCAGCTCGGCCAGCATCCGGCTGCCCACTCCGCCGTTGCGGAAGGCCGGATTCACCGCGAAATGCTCCACATACAAACATGCGTCAAACTCCCAAACGGCGAAAAATCCCTGCACCTCACCGTCCGGCGCGGGCAGCACCAGAATCCGGTAGGCCTCGTCGTCCAGCAGGGCTTCCTGCTCGCTGCTGGGACGGTGTTCGTCGGGCGGGAAACTCTCGTCCATCAGAGCATACACCTTTTCAAAATCGGCACGGTTCAGTTCCTGTAGCATGATAGCCTCCTTTTTTGATGTCAGCATACCATATTTGCCCCCGCCTGGCAAGCCCGGACACAAAAGGCCCGGCCGCTTTGAAACGGCCGGGCGGGGGAGAAACCCGCAAAATGCGGGATATGAAAGCGTCAATACAGCTTCTCGCGCTTCACATAGCTGGTGTGCAGGATGTGGTGCGCCTTCTCACTGCCCGGTTCGCCCAGGTAGCTGGCGTACACCTCTTTCACCAGCGGGTTTGCATGGCTCTTGCGCAGGGCCATGCCGGCGTCCTCGTCGTACAGCGCCTTGGCGCGGGCGGAACGCAGATCCACCGCGTTGCGCACGCGGGCCGGCTGGATGGGCTGGCCGCCGCCGTTCACGCAGCCGCCGGGGCAGGCCATGATCTCGATGAAGTCATAGTGCGCTTCGCCGTTGTTGATGGCGGTGAGCACCTTGTCGGCGTTGGCGAGGCCGCTGGCCACGCAGACGCGCACCGGCAGATCGCCCACCTGATAGGTGGCCTCCTTGATGCCCTCCACGCCGCGCACCTCGACGAAGTCCAGCGGGGTGGCCTCCTTGCCGGTCACCACCTCCACGGCGGTGCGCAGGGCGGCCTCCATCACGCCGCCGGTGGCGCCGAAGATGTGTCCGGCGCCGGAAGCAATGCCCATCGCATCGTCGAATTTCTCGTCCGGCAGATCCTCAAACCGCAGGCCCGCGCGGTCGATCATGCGGCCCAGCTCGCGGGTGGTGATGGCGATGTCCACGTCGGGGATGCCGTTTCCGGCAGCGCTCTGGTCGGCGCGGCCCACTTCGAATTTCTTGGCGGTGCAGGGCATCACGCTCACCACCACGATGTCGGCGGGGTTCAGGCCCATCTTCTCGGCATAGTAGGTCTTGGTCAGCGCGCCGAACATCTGCTGCGGCGATTTGCAGCTGGAGAGGTTCGGGATGAATTCGGGGTGGAAGGTCTCGCAGTATTTCACCCAGCCGGGGCTGCAGCTGGTGATCAGGGGCAGCTGGCCCCCCTCCTTCACGCGGTGCAGGAACTCGGTGGCCTCCTCCATGATGGTCATGTCGGCGGCAAAGTCGGTGTCGTATACGGCAGCGAAGCCCAGACGCCGCAGGGCCGCCACCATCTTTCCCTCCACATTGGTGCCGATGGGCATGCCGAAGCACTCGCCCAGCGCGGCGCGCACACTGGGCGCGGTCTGCACCACAACGTGCTTGCGGGTGTCGGCCAGCGCGTCCCACACCTTGTCGGTGTCGTCCTTCTCGGTCAGCGCGCCGGTGGGGCACACTGCGATGCACTGGCCGCAGCTGATGCAGCTGGAATCGCCCAGCGGGTTCTCGAAGGCGCAGCCGATGTGGGTGTTGAAGCCGCGCTCCACTGCGCCGATCACGCCCACGCCCTGCCACTTGGAACACACCGCCACACAGCGGCGGCACAGGATGCACTTGGAGTTGTCGCGGATCATATGCACGGCGGAATCGTCGGCAAAGTAGTCGATCTTTTCGCCCTCAAAGGCGTTGGTCTTATCCACGCCGTAGTCGCGGCAGAGCTTCTGCAGCTCGCAGTTGCCGCTGCGCACACAGCCCAGGCAGTCCTGGTTGTGGGTGGAGAGCAGCAGCTCCAGGTTGGTCTTGCGGCAGGCGCGCACCTTGGCGGTGTTGGTGAACACCTCCATGCCCTCGTTCACGGGGTACACGCAGGCAGTCACCAGACTGCGCGCGCCCTTCACCTCCACCACGCAGATGCGGCAGGCGCCGATCTCGTTGATTTCTTTCATATAGCACAGCGTGGGGATCTCGATGCCGGCGCAGCGCGCCGCCTCCAGAATGGTGGAGCCGGCGGGCACCGAGCAGGCCACGTTGTTGATCTTCAGATTGACCATATCCATCTTGCGTCACTTCCTTTCCCGTTAGCCCTTGCTGATCGCGCCGAACTTGCACTTTTCCATGCAGGCGCCGCACTTGACGCACTTGGCGGTGTCGATCACATGGGGAGTTTTCACGCTGCCGCTGATCGCGCCGGCCGGGCACACCCGGCTGCACAGGGTACAGCCGCGGCACTTCTGCGGGTCGATGCGGTATTGCAGCAGCGATTTGCACACCCCGGCGGGGCAGCGCTTATTCTGGATGTGCTCCAGATACTCGTCGCGGAAATAGCGCAGGGTGGACAGGACGGGGTTGGGCGCGGTCTGGCCCAGGCCGCACAGGCTGTTGGACTTGATGAAGTCGGCCAGCTCCTCGATGCGGGCCAGGTCCTCCATCGTGCCCTTGCCCTCGGTGATCTTGTTCAGCAGCTCCAGCAGGCGCTTGGTGCCCACACGGCAGGGGGTGCACTTGCCGCAGCTCTCGTCCACCGTGAATTCCAGGAAGAACTTGGCGATGTCCACCATGCAGGTGTCCTCGTCCATCACGATCAGGCCGCCCGACCCCATCATGCTGCCGATGGCGATGAGGTTGTCGTAGTCGATGGGGGTGTCGATCAGGGAAGCGGGGATACAGCCGCCGGAGGGGCCGCCGGTCTGGGCGGCCTTGAACTTCTTGCCGTTCGGGATGCCGCCGCCGATCTCCTCCACGATCTCGCGCAGGGTGGTGCCCATCGGGATCTCCACAAGGCCGGTGTTCTTGATCTTGCCGCCCAGCGCGAACACCTTGGTGCCCTTGCTCTTCTCGGTGCCCATCGAGGCGAACCACTCGGCGCCGTTCAGGATGATCTGGGGCACGTTGGCGTAGGTCTCCACGTTGTTCAGGATGGTGGGCTTGCCGAACAGGCCCTTCACGGCGGGGAAGGGAGGACGGGGGCGCGGCTCGCCGCGCTTGCCCTCGATGGAGGTCATCAGAGCGGTCTCCTCGCCGCACACGAAGGCGCCGGCGCCCAGCTTGATGTCCAAGTCGAAGTCGAAGCCGGTGCCGAAGATGTCTTTGCCCAGCAGGCCGTAGGCGCGGGCCTGGTCGATGGCGGTCTGCAGCCGGTGCACCGCGATGGGATACTCGGCGCGCACATACACATAGCCCTGGTTTGCGCCGATGGCATAGGCCGCGATGGCCATCGCCTCGATCACCACATGGGGGTCGCCCTCCAGGATGGAGCGGTCCATGAAGGCGCCGGGGTCGCCCTCGTCGGCGTTGCAGCAGACGTATTTCTGGTCGGCCTTGTTGCCGGCGGCGAATTTCCATTTCAGGCCGGTGGGGAAGCCGGCGCCGCCGCGCCCGCGCAGGCCGGAATCCAGCATGGTCTGGATCACCTGCTCGGGGGTCATCTCGGTCAGCACCTTGCCCAGGGCGGCGTAGCCGTCGAAGGCGATGTACTCGTCGATGTTCTCGGGGTTGATCACGCCGCAGTTGCGCAGCGCGATGCGCTTCTGTTTTTTATAGAAAGCGGTCTCGTCGAGGCTCTTCACGGTGTTGTCGGCGGCCACCGTCTCGTCGTACAGAAGGCGGGTGACGGGGCGGCCTTTCAGCAGGTGCTCGGAGACGATCTCGGGCACGTCCTCGGCCTTGACCATGCTGTAAAAGCTGGCTTCGGGGTAGATCACCACGATGGGGCCCAGCGCGCACAGACCAAAGCAGCCGGTGCGCACCACCTTTACTTCGTTTTCCAGCCCGCAGGCAGCGATTTCTTTTTCAAAGGCCTCGGCGATGCGGTCGCTGCCCGAAGAGGTACAGCCGGTGCCGCCGCAGACCATGACATGGCTTCTAAACATAGGCGTCTGATTCCTTTCTCGTGTGTGCTGCCGTTCAGCGGGCGGCGCCGATGGTGTATTCGGTCACGGGGGTGCCTCCCACCAGATGCTCGCCCACCACGCGCACGGCCTTTTCGGGGGTCATCTTGACGTAGGTCACCTTCTCCTTGCCGGGCATATAGACCTCCACCACCGGCTCATACTGGCAGATGCCGATGCAGCCGGTCTGGGTCACCAGCACGTCGTGCAGCTCGCGGCGTGCCACCTCTTCGGTGAAGGCGTTCAGCACCGGGCGGGCGCCGGCGGCGATGCCGCAGGTGGCCATGCCCACCACCACGCGCACGCTGTCGTGGGCGGCTTCGCGGGTGCTGACGGTCTGTTTCATGCGGTCGCGGATGGCGGCCAGCTCCTGTAAGCTCTTCATAGACTCTTCTCCTTTTTCAGTAATGGGGCGCTGTGTTCGTCGATGTATTCCCGGATGAACAGGGCCACCTCGGGGCTGGACAGCGGCACGCCGTCCAGGATCGCCCGGAACTCGCGGCTGTCGGCGCAGAAGCTCTCGCCGTCCACCGCCAGCGTGTAGACAAAATCCACACCCGGGTTGCACTGCATCAGGGTGGTGACGGTGGAGGCCATGTCGCCCAGCGGCGCCAGGTCGATGTGCCCCAGCACAAACCACGCGGTCACCGTGGTACCCCTGCCGGGGGTGCTTTCCAGCTTCATGCCGCCGCCGGTCAGCTCGGCCGCCATCTTCAAAAACGGCAGCCCCAGCCCCACCTTGCGGGTGGTGCGGCTGGTGCAGAACGGGTCGGTCACCCGGGCAGCCAGCTCGGCGCTCATGCCGCAGCCGTTGTCCGCCACCACAAGTTCCAGCCGTTTTTGGGCGGTGTTGATGGAAATGCCGATGCGGGTCAGCTGCGCGCCGGCCTTGACGGAATTTTCCGCGATGTCCAGCACATGCATCGAAAGCTCCTGCATCCGCGCCCCCTCCTTCTACATGGTCACGCTCAATATTTGGCCAGGATCTCGTCCAGCTCGTCGCCGGTGAGGCGGCCGTACACGTCGTCGTTGATGGTCATGACAGGGGCCAGACCGCAGGCGCCGATGCAGCGGCAGGCGTCCAGGCTGAACTTGCCGTCGGGGGTGCATTCGCCGCCGCCGATGTTGAGCTTTTCCTGCAGCAGCTCGTAGATCTTGCCGCTGCCCTTGACATAGCAGGCGGTGCCCAGGCAGACGCTGATCTTATACTGCCCCTTGGGGCACAGGCTGAACTGGGAGTAGAAGGTGGAGATGCCGTAGATCTCGGCCAGCGGCTTGCCCAGCGCATCGGCCACCATTTTCTGTACTTCAATGGGAAGATAGCCGTAGATCTCCTGCGCCTTCTGCAGGGCGGGCATGGCGGCGCCGGGCATATCCCGGTGTTCGTCCAGCCAGGCTTTCAGCTGATCCTCCTGGGCTTTTGTGCCGTTGAAAGGCACGCTTGAGAAACGCCTCATAGTTTTCCTCCTGAGTGTGAATTGCGGCGCACCCTCTGCGCCGGGGATAGCGCCTGCTCCTGGCGCTGCACATACCGATTATAGCATAAAAGGTATGAAATTTCTATATATTGCGCAGAAAGTTTCCTGTTTGTTATACAAAATATAAAAAGTTTTTTGTAAAAAATGCACATACGTGATTCCGCCGCGGCCGGTTGTCAGAGCGGCGCGGATGTTTTATACTGAATACAAAGAGCGTACCGGAGCGGCCGGACGCAGACAGAAAAGGAGAGTGAACACAGCAATGACCATCCAGCAGATGCAAGAGATCCTCGGCGCACGGCTGCTCACCCCTGCGGCCGATCTTTCCCAGGAGGTGCACACCGCCTGCGGCAGCGATATGATGAGCGACGTGCTGGCCTATGTGAAGGACCAGGCGGTGCTGCTCACCGGCCTGAACAACCCCCAGGTGGTGCGCACCGCCGACATGATGGACATGGTGTGCATCGTGTTCGTGCGGGGCAAGATGCCGGGAGACGAGGTGCTGGGGCTGGCCGAGAGCCGGGATATCGCGGTGCTCTCCACCGACCTGCCCATGTTTGCGGCCTGCGGCCTTCTGTACCAGCACGGCCTGCGGGGAGGTGAATGGCATGGATAACGCCATCTGCATGGAATATGTGGTGCCGGGCGACGACTTCACCCGCGCGGGCGAGGCCAGCGCCAACATGAAGCAGAGCCTCAAGCGGCTGGGGGTCCCGGCGGCGGCGGTGCGCCGGGCGGCCATCGCGCTGTACGAGGGGGAGATCAACCTGGCCATCCACGCGGGCGGCGGGCGCATCCGGGTGGAGGTCACGCCGGATACCATCGCGATGCACCTGGAGGACGACGGCCCCGGCATCGCCGACATCCCGCTGGCCATGAGCGAGGGCTACACCACCGCCCCGGCCGAGGTGCGCAGCCTGGGCTTTGGGGCCGGGATGGGGCTGCCCAATATGAAAAAGTACACCGATACCTTCGAGATCCAATCCACCGTGGGGGTGGGCACCACCATCGACATGAGCGTGTCCATCGCGTGAGCGCCCCGCCCCCGCCCTGCACGAGGCAACACACATGGAAACTTTTCTGCATTCCGTAACGCTGGACAGAGACCTCTGCCGCGGCTGCATCAACTGCATCAAGCGCTGCCCCACCGAGGCCATCCGGGTGCGGGACGGCAAGGCCAGCATCATCGCCGAGCGATGCATCGACTGCGCCGAGTGCATCCGCATCTGCCCGCACCACGCCAAAAAGGCCCAGTACGACACGCTGGACGTGCTGAAGAAGTTTGCATACACCATCGCGCTGCCCGCGCCGAGCCTGTACGGGCAGTTCAACAACCTGGAGGAGCCGGACATCCTGCTGGCGGCGCTCACCGACCTGGGCTTCGACGCCGTGTATGAGGTGGCCCGGGCCGCCGAGCTGGTCAGCGAGGCCACCCGCCGCCTGATGCAGACCGGCAGCCTCCCCCGCCCGGTGATCTCGTCGGCCTGCCCGGCGGTCACCCGGCTGATCCGGGTGCGCTATCCCGACCTGATCGACCACGTGCTGCCGCTGGTGGCGCCGGTGGAGCTGGCCGCCCGCCTGGCCAAGGACGAGGCCCAGCGCAAGACCGGCCTTGCCCGGGAGGAGATCGGGTGCATCTTCCTGTCGCCCTGCCCGGCGAAGGTGACGGCTATCCACTCGCCGGTGGGCACCAAAAAGAGCGAGGTGGACGCGGCGGTGGCCGTGAAAGAGATCTACCCGCAGCTGCTCGGCCCCATGAAAAAACGCCAGACCGCGGATTCCCCGGCCACCGCGGGGCGCATCGGCATCGGCTGGGCCGAGAGCGGGGGCGAGAGCGCCGGCCTGGTCATCACCGACAGCTACCTCGCCGCCGACGGCATCGAGAACGTGATCCGGGTGCTGGAGGACCTGGAGGACGAGAAATACCCCGGCCTTGATTTTGTCGAGCTGGACGCCTGTGCGGGCGGCTGCGTGGGGGGCGTCCTGCAGGTGGAGAACCCCTACATCGCCAAGGCCAAGCTGAAAAAGATGTGCCGGTATATGCCGGTGAGCAAGAACCATCTGGACAGGAGCATCCCGCCGGCCATGCTGTGGGACGCCGATCTGGAATACGCGCCGGTGCTGGAACTGGGCGGCACCCGGGCCGAGAGCTTCGCCCGCTACGGCCAGCTGCAGAAGATCGTGGAGCAGCTGCCGGGGCTGGACTGCGGGAGCTGCGGCGCCCCCACCTGCCGGGCGCTGGCCGAGGACGTGGTGCGCGGCCACGCCGCCGTGGACGACTGCGTGGTGCTGCTGCGCCGCCGGATGGAGGCGGTGCTGCAGGCGGTGATGGGCCAGCCAGGAAAGGAGGACGAACCATGACCACAAGCAAACTGCACGAGCTGGGCTTCTGCCCGGTGTGCGAGGGAGAAGAAAAGGAGATCACCGGCGGATTCTGCGGCGACCTGCTCAGCTGGGCGATGGGCAGCGCCCAGGAGGGGCAGGTGTGGTTCACCGTGATGGGCAACATCAACACCATCGCGGTGGCCTGCCTGGCAGACGTGGCGGCGGTGGTGCTGTGCCACGGCGCCGCGCTGGCCGACGACGCCCGCGCCCGCGCCGCGGCCGAGGGCGTGAACCTCTACACCACTTCTCTGCCGGAATTCGAGGCGGCGGCCGCCTTTGCGCGGGCCTTCGCGCCATGAAGTACGACCTGCATATCCACACCTGTCTGTCCCCCTGTGCCGACCGCGCCATGACCCCCGCCACGGTGGCGGGGATGGCAAAGCTGTCCGGCGCGGAGCTGATCGCGGTGGCCGACCACAACAGCGCGGCCAATCTGCCCGCCGCGCAGGCGGCCTGCACGGCCTACGGCCTGCGGCTGCTGCCCGCCATCGAGGCCTGCACCGCCGAGGAGATCCACCTGCTGTGCTATCTGCCCAGCGTGGAGGCGGCGCTGGAGCTGGGCGAGGTGTTCCGCCGGCATCTCCCGCCCTACCCCTACGACCCTGCCGTCTGGGGCGAACAGTGGGTGATGGACGAGGACGACAACATCCTGCGCCGGGAGGAGCGGCTGCTCACCGGGGCGCTGGAGCTGGACATTTATCAGACCGCCGCCCTCTGCCGCAGCCACGGCGGCATCCCGGTGCCGGCGCATGTGGACAAGGACAGCTATTCGCTGCTCAGCGTGTTCGGCCTGTGGGACGACAGCCTGGGCTTCGAGCTGGCCGAACTGGCCGACCTCTCCCGCGCGCCCGTCCTGCTCCAAAGCGGGCGGCTGCCGGGCGGCCTGCCCCTCATCAGCTCCTCCGACGCCCACGTGCTGGAGACGATGCGGGAGGAATACCCCCCGCTGCCCGCCTGCGCGCTGGAGCGCCTGCTGTGAAAACGCCGGTTCGGCCAAACCGGCAAATGACTACGCTTGCACCATCAACACCCCGCCCCTGCCGGCGGGAAGAAGGAGGCTCGATTGCATGAGCACACGGTATCTTCTGGCGCTGGACCAGGGCACGACCAGCAGCCGGGCGATTCTGTTCGACGACCAGCAGAATATCCTCGAGGTAGCCCAGCAGGAGTTCGCCCAGCACTATCCCCGCGAGGGATGGGTGGAGCACGACCCGCTGGAGATCTATTCCACCCAGTATGCGGTGATGATGGAGGTGCTGATCAAGAGCGGCATCCCGCTCGGCCGGCTGGCCGGCATCGGCATCACCAACCAGCGCGAGACGACCATTCTGTGGGACAGGGCCACCGGCCGCCCGGTGTACAACGCCATCGTCTGGCAGTGCCGCCGCACTGCTCCCATCGTGGAGCAGCTGAAGGCGCGCGGCCTGGGCGAGACCATCCGCAGGGCCACCGGCCTTGTGCCGGACGCCTATTTTTCCGCCACCAAGATCCGCTGGATCCTCGACCATGTGGAGGGCCTGCAGCAGCGGGCCGAGCGGGGCGAGATCCTGTTCGGCACGGTGGACAGCTGGCTGGTCTGGCAGCTGACGGGCGGCAAGGCGCACGTCACCGACGTCACCAACGCCAGCCGCACGATGCTGTACAACATCCGCACGCTCGACTGGGACGACGAGCTGCTGGCGGCGCTGAACATCCCGCGCTGCATGATGCCCACCGTGATGGACTCCAGCTGCATCTACGGCACCACCAGCATCCAGGGCGTGGAGGTGCCCATCGCGGGCATCGCCGGCGACCAGCAGGCGGCGCTGTTCGGCCAGACCTGCTTTGCCAGGGGAGAGGCGAAGAACACATACGGCACCGGCTGCTTTCTGCTGATGAACACCGGCCGCGAGCTGTGCGAGAGCCGCAACGGCCTGCTGTCCACCATCGCGGTGGGCCTGAACGGGAAGGTGGAGTACGCGCTGGAGGGCAGCGTCTTTGTGGGCGGCGCGGTGATCCAGTGGCTGCGCGACGAGATGCGGTTTTTCAGCGAGAGCAAGGACGCCGAGTACTACGCCCAAAAGGTGCCGGACACCGGCGGGGTGTATCTGGTGCCCGCCTTCACCGGCCTGGGCGCGCCGCACTGGGACATGTACGCCCGCGGCGCCATCGTGGGCATCACCCGCGGCACAAAGCGCGAGCATATCATCCGCGCGGCGCAGGAGTCGATCGCCTACCAGAGCATGGAGCTGGTGCAGGCGATGGAGAGGGACACCGGTATCCCCCTGGCCGAGCTGCGGGTGGACGGCGGCGCCAGCCGGGATGGATTTTTGATGCAGTTCCAGGCGGATATGCTGGGGCGCCCCCTGCGCCGCCCGGTCATCCGGGAGACCACCGCGCTGGGCGCGGCCTACCTGGCCGGCCTTGCCACCGGCGTGTGGGACAGCCGCGAGCAGATCCGCAGCGGCTGGCGGTGCGACCAGGTGTTCCAGCCAAAGATGGACCCCGCCGTCCGCGCGCGGCTGGCCGAGGGATGGTCCCGCGCGGTGGAGCGCAGCCTGGGCTGGGCAAGGTGACGCCGGCCAAAAAGGTTCGCATCCGAACATCTTGCGTGCGATGGAATTTCCCTTTATAATAGATAAAAGGCCCGCCGTTGCCGCAGGCCGGAAAGGAGAGGAAATCATGCTGCCATGCATCATCACCATCAGCCGTGAGTTCTGCACCGGCGGCCACCGCATCGCCAGACAGCTGGCCGATACGCTGGGGCTGCCGTATTACGACAAAGAGCTGATCACATTGGCCGCCAAGGAGAGCGGCCTGTCCGAAGAGGCGGTGCGCCAGAGCGAGAACAAGCGCACCGGCAGCCTTTTGTACAGCCTGTACTCGATGAGCCAGGAGCTGCCGCTGACCGACCAGGTGTACCTGGCCCAGTCGAAGGTCATCCGCGACCTGGCCGACCAGGGCCCCTGTGTGATCGTGGGCCGCTGCGCCGACTATGTGCTGCGCGAGCGCACCGACTGTTTGCAGGTGTTCATCCATGCGGGGATGGACTACCGCCGCGCCCGCCTGCACAGCCAGTATCCCGAGCTGCGCGAGCAGGAGCTGGACGCCCGGATTGCCAAAGAGGACAAAAAGCGCGCCTCCTACTACAACTACTACACCCAGCGCCGCTGGGGTTCGGCGGGGCACTATCACATCACGCTGGACGCCGCGCTGGGGCAGGATGTCTGTGTGCAGATCCTGACACAGGCCGCCCGCGCTTTTGCCCAGAATCAGAAGGTGGGTGGCTGATGACACAGGAAAACAAAATGGGCGTGATGCCGGTGGGCCGCCTGCTCATCAGCATGTCGGTGCCGATGATGATCTCGATGCTGGTGCAGGCGCTGTACAACGTGGTGGACAGCGTGTTCGTCTCCCGCATCAACGAAAACGCCCTCACGGCGGTGAGCCTGGCGTTCCCGATCCAGAACCTGATGATCGCCATTGCGGTGGGCACCGGCGTGGGCGTGAACGCGCTGCTCAGCAAGAGCCTGGGCGAAAAGAACCAAAAGGCCGCCAACGACGCGGCCGAGAACGGCCTGTTCCTGGCGCTGCTCAGCGCGGCGGTGTTCCTGGTGTTCGGCCTCGCCTGCTCCCACGTGTTCTTCGCCAGCCAGACCTCCGACGCCCAGATCGTGCAGTACGGCCGGGATTACATGTGGGTGATCTGTGTGTGCGGCTTCGGCATGTTCTTCCAGGTGATGCTGGACCGGCTGCTGATCTCCACCGGCAAGACCCTGTACACCATGTTCACCCAGGGCGTGGGCGCGATCATCAACATCGTCCTCGACCCGCTATTTATCTTCGGCATCGGGCCGTTCCCCCGTCTGGAGGTGATGGGCGCGGCGGTGGCCACCGTCATCGGCCAGATCGCTGCGATGTTCCTGTCGCTCTATTTCAATCTGGCCAAAAACCACGAGATCCGCCTGCGCCTGCGCGAGTTCCGCCCGCATGCGGCCACCATCGGGCGCATCTACGCGGTGGGCGTGCCCAGCATCCTGATGTCCAGCATCGGCAGCGTGATGACCCTCGCCATGAACAACATCCTGATGGTGTTCAGCTCCACCGCCACCGCGGTGTTCGGCGTCTACTTCAAGCTGCAGAGCTTCGTGTTCATGCCGGTCTTTGGCCTGAACAACGGCATGGTCCCCATCATCAGCTACAACTACGGCGCACAACGCCGCAGCCGCGTCACCCAGACCATCAAGTACGCCACCATCTACGCGGTGGCCATCATGCTGGTGGGCCTGGCGATCTTCCAGCTGGCGCCGGATCTGCTGCTGGGCTTTTTCAATCCCTCGGAGGATATGCTGCGCATCGGCCGGGTGGCGCTGCGCATCATCAGCCTCAGCTTTCTGCTGGCGGGCTTCTCCATCGTGTGCAGCTCGGTGTTCCAGGCGCTGGGCCACGGTGTGCTCAGCCTGCTGGTGTCGGTGGGCCGTCAGCTGGTGGTGCTGGTGCCGGTCGCCTGGCTGCTGTCCCTCACCGGACGGCTGGAACTGGTGTGGTGGTCCTTCCCGATCGCAGAGGTCATGTCCGCCGCGCTGTGCGTGGTGTTCCTGCGCCGGGTGAACCGCGAGGTCCTGGCCAAACTGGAAGAACCCGCCTCCGCCGAAGCCTGACCCCTTCCTCCCGCCGCGGCTCTGTGCGGCGGGTTTTTTGTGGTTTGTTGCAAAAACAACCGACTATCCCGCCCCGGATGGGGTACAATACAGCCATCGGAACAACATCCCGCCGCACAAAGCGGCCGAACAACGATAGAAAAAGGAGAGAGTGAACATGTCTGTTATCACCATTACCGCCGCCAACTTCGAGCAGGAAGTGCTGCACAGCGACGTCCCCGTGCTGGTGGATTTCTGGGCCAGCTGGTGCGGCCCCTGCAAGATGCTCAGCCCCATCGTGGACCAGATCGCCGGCGAGGCCAACGGCTTCAAGGTGGGCAAGATCAACGTGGACGACGAGCCCCAGCTGGCCGCCCGCTTCAACGTGATGAGCATCCCCACCCTGATGGTATTCAAGAACGGCCAGGTCGCCAACACCTCCGTGGGCGTGAAGCCGAAGGCCGCCATCCTGGCCATGCTGTAAATCCGAAAGGAGAGGCTTTCCCATGCTGGATCTGATCATCGTGGGCGCCGGCACAGCCGGTCTGTCCGCCGCCATCTACGCCACCCGCGCGGGCCTTTCCACGCTGGTGATCGAGCGCGCCATGTACGGCGGCCAGATCACCGTCTCCCCCGAGGTGGACAACTACCCCGGCATCCCCCACACCTCCGGCGCCGAGCTGGCACAGGGCATGTACCAGCAGGCCGAGGATCTGGGCGCGCAGTTCGCCTTTGAGACGGTGGAGAGCGTGGAGGAGGAAGGCGGCCTCTACACCGTGCGCACCGACGCCGGCACCCACACCGCGCCCGCCCTGATCCTGGCCACCGGCGCGCAGAACCGCCCGCTGGGCCTGGCCGAGGAGCAGCGCTTCACCGGCCGCGGCGTCTCCTACTGCGCCACCTGCGACGGCATGTTCTTCAAGGGCCGCCCGGTGGCGGTGGTGGGCGGCGGCAACACCGCGCTGGAGGACGCCGAGGTGCTGGCCGGCATCTGCAGCACCGTCTATCTGGTGCACCGCCGGGACCAGTTCCGCGGCGAGCACGCCCAGGTGGAGCGCCTGCGCACCCATGCCAACGTCGAGTTCGTGCTGGACAGCGTGGTCACCGCGCTGGAAGGCGAGGACAAGCTGCAAGCCGCCGTGGTGGAAAACCGCAAGACCGGCGAGGTGCGCCGGCTGGAGGTGGACGGCCTGTTTGTGGCGGTGGGGCAGATCCCGCAGAACCAGCCGTTCGCCCATCTGGCCGAGACCGACGCACAGGGTTATCTCAAGGCAGGCGAGGACTGCCGCACCTCCCGCCCCGGCCTGTTTGCGGCGGGCGACGGACGCACCAAGACGGTGCGCCAGCTGGTGACGGCTGCTGCCGACGGCGCCGTGGCGGCGCTGGGCGCTGCCGAGTACCTGCGCAGCCGGTGACGGCACATCCCGTACAGCAAAAAGCGCCCCCGTATCCGGTGCGGATACGGGGGCGCTTCGGCTTGTCGAAAACGGGATGGTTTGCGCAGCAGCCCAAAGCCTTCCCCTGGCAGGGGAAGGTGCCCCCGATAGGGGGCGGATGAGGTCGAATCTCTCCCGCCGCACAAAGCCTGGCAGCAGGGGCAAAAGCGGAAACGGCGCTTTCCCATCGTGCGCCGGATGCCGCAAGACTTCCCCTCATCAGCCGCTGCGCGGCAGCTTCCCCCCAGGGGGAAGCCAACGGTACGGGGCGGATGAGGTCGAAGCTGCCCCGCCGCACAAAGGGAATCGCTTGCTGGACAGTCTGAAGCGCCCCCGTATCCGGTGCGGATACGGGGGCGCTTTGCGCGGCAGGGCATCACAGCACATAGCCGATGACTGCCGCCACATGGCAGGCGGAACCGGCCAGGATGAACAGGTGGAACAATTCGTGGAACCCGAAATCGGGCGAGAAGTTCGGCTTTTTCAGGATATACAGCACCGCTCCCACGCTGTACAGCACGCCGCCCGCCGCGATCAGCGCCAGGCAGCCGCCGGGGATGCCGGCCAGCGCGTCCAGGTCAAAGACGATCGCCCATCCCATCGCCAGATACAGCCCGGTGTACAGCGCGCGCGGCGCCTTCATCCACAGCAGCTTGATGAGGATGCCGGCCAGCGCCAGACCCCAGATCACCGCCAGGAATTTCAGCGCGTGCCCCTGCTCCATGAAGGCCAGGCACACCGGCGTGTAGCTGCCGGCGATCAGCACGTAGATCATCGAGTGGTCCAGCTTGCGCAGGCGCAGCAGGATGGACGGAGCCGCCACCACAAAGTGGTACAGGCTGGAGGCCGAATACAGCGCCGTCAGCGACAGCCCGAATACCACCGCGCCCGCCACCAGCACGGCGGGGGTATCCTTGGCGATGCCGATTGTCAGCATCAGCACGGTGGCCAGCACGCTGGCCAGCGCCCCCCAGAAATGGGTCCAGCTGGACATCGGGTCCCGCGCACGGCTTGCAAAAAAGCGACTCATACAACATCCCTCCAAAAACTATATTCTTTGTCATTATGTGACATAGTTGTGAAAACCAGATTACAATATCATACTATACACAAAAAGCGGTTTTGTCAAGCAAATGGCGGGATGCTTCACAAAAGTGTTACAAATCTGCGCCTTTTCCCCGGAAGGTCGGCCCGGTTCCTTGACAGGCTGCTTTTCAAAGTAGTATTATTATAACCAAGTGCCCTGCTTTTGCCGGCGTGGGTGCGCGAAAAGAAA
>DGYMJ06203__coassemble_731_pt1 | contig 17203 bp, 13 predicted proteins | sample DGYMJ06203__metabat2_high_PE_020 | metagenome-assembled genome bin DGYMJ06203 | reverse complement strand
GCCCACGCCCGGCTCACCGATCAGCACGGGGTTGTTTTTGGTCTTGCGGCTCAGGATGCGGATGACGTTTCGGATCTCGACGTCGCGGCCGATCACCGGGTCCATCTTCTGCTCCCGGGCCTTCTGCACCAGCTCGGTGCCGTATTTGTTCAGCACGTCGTAGGTGGCCTCGGGGTTGTCGCTGGTCACCTGCTGGTTGCCGCGCACGCTGGACAGGGCCTTCAGAAAATCGCCCTTGTTCAGCCCAAAGCTGCGGAAGATCTCGGCACAGGCGCTGTTCCCCTTTTCCAGCAGGCCCAAAAACAGATGCTCCACCGACACATATTCGTCCTTCATGGCGGCGGCTTCCTGCTCGGCCTGGGTCAGCGCCGCGTCCAGCGCGCCGGTGATATACACTTTATCGGGGTCTCGCCCGCTGCCGCTGACGCGGGGCAGCTGGCCCACCTTGGTGCGGGCGGCGTCGGCCATCGCGGCGGCGTCCACCCCCATTTTCTTCAGCAGCTGCCCGATCAGGCCGTCCTCCTGGCCTGCCAGCGCGGCCAGCAGGTGCTCGCAGTCCAGCTGCTGGTTCTGGTATTCGATGGCAAGGCTCTGCGCACTTTGCAGCGCCTCGCGGGATTTTTGCGTGAGTTTTTGCATGTTCATATGCGCGCTCTCCTCTCCTTGTTATCCATTTCGTATTATTTCGTGATGATTCTACAGTTTCGCGATATCGGTCGTGAGCCCTTCGCGGTAGGTGTGCTCCACGATGCCCAGCGCCGCGCCGGTGTCCTCCCAGAACTGGAAGAACAGGTTCAGGCAGCGGTCGAACAGCTCCACATACCCGGCCAGCAGCCGGCCCAGGCGGTCGGCGTCGCAGCCGGGCGGCGCGCTCCGCAGCACCCGGGCAAACCGCCCGTCCTGCAGCTGGTAGCGCAGGGTCTCCGGATGGGGAAGATCCCGCTGCTCCAGCGCGCCCCACAGCCGGTAGAAGCTGTCCAGCCCGTCCAGCAGCGCGGCGTTCCGGGTGCGCAGGCTCACCCGCAGCACGCCCAGGCATCCCGCCACCGTGCCCAGCTCGATCTGGTAGCGGACGGTGGGGTTATATTTATAGCGCAGCGCACTGCGCAGCTGCATCTGTGCATCCGATGCGGAGAGCAGCTGCAGGGCGGTCTGCTGCTGAATGGCCGCCAGGATCTGCCGCATCTGCTGCTGCGGCGTGTCCAGGCCCAGCTGGTGCGCCAGCAGGCGGTTGATCGCCGCCGACCGGCTGCATCCCTGCCGCCCGGCCCACTGGTCCAGTGCGGCGGCCACCGCGTCGTCCAGCACGATGCTGTATACGCTCTTTGCCATCTGCATCCCTCCGTTTCTGCAAACATTGTAACTCTGGTTATATAATTTGTCAAGCGAGTTATATAATAAAATTTGCAAAGTTTTTGTGAACAGCTCCGCTGTTTCCCCTTGTACCGCCGCTTTTCCGATGTTATAATAATACCAATATAGTATACAAAGGAGGCCGCCGTCCATGAGCCCCATGTACGACTGCATCGAGGAGCTGTGCCGCCGGCAGGGCACCAACATCACCGCCATGTGCCGGGCGCTGGGCATCCCGCGCAGCATCCTGTCCGAACTGCGCGCCGGACGCACCCGCACCCTTTCGCTGAAAAACGCCGAGAAGATCGCCGCGTTTTTCGACGTGCCGGTGGAGACGCTGCTGGGCGAAGCGCGCGGGGCGGCTGACGACTTTTTCTCCACTCTTTCTGCGCAGGCGCGGGGATTGAACGAGGACAACCGCCGCCGTCTGCTGGACTATATCCACATCCTGCTGCTGGCGCAGCAGAGCTTGCCAAAAGGAGAGGATATTCCATGAAACGTGCGTGTTGTGTTCTGTGTGCCGCGGTGTGCGCCGTGCTGGCCGGATGCGGGCCGGCTTCCCCGCAGACTTCGCCGCCGCCCGCGGCCCCGTCCGCGGTTTCCCGTGCGCCGGTCCCCACCCCGTCGCCCACGCCTTCGCCCACCCCCGCGCCGGAGCGCTGGGGGATCGTGCTGAAGAGCGAGCTGGCCGGGCTGGAGATGCAGGTGCCCGCCGAGTGGGAGGTGGCCGGACGGGAGGAGCTGCTGTCGATGGCCGGGCTGGACGCCTCGGCCGGCGAGGAGGAGCTGGCCGGGGTGCCGATGCGGTATGAGATCCTGGCGCACGATACCCGGGCGGGGGGCGAGGTGATGGTGGCGATCATAAACCTGGAGGTGACCGGCAGCACGGCCGCCACCCCGCAGCAGGCGGCCGAGAGCTGGCAGAGCTGGCTGGAAGCGGAATCGCCCGACTACACCTTCTCCCCCATCGTGGAGGTGACGCTGGCCGGGCACGACGCCGCCCTGCTGCCCACCCGGGTGGGACAGGCCATCCAGATGGACAACTACCTGTGGCTGCAAGACGGCGCGGCGGTCTGCGTGACGATGAGCTACCCCGACGCGCAGGCCTCGGTGGTGGCGCGGGTGCTGAACAGCATCCGGGAACTGGAATGAGGTGATGTTCGTGCGCTGCGGCGCTTCCTTTACCTATTATGTGCAGAATGGCGGCGCGATCCTGCTGCGCTGCCGCGGCGAGGACCCCTGTGCCCGTCTGCCCGGCCGGCTGGGCGGTGTGCCGCTGGTGGGGATCGCCGGGTATGCCTTTTCGGAAAAGCCGCCGGTCCCCCCGGCCGGCGTGCAGCTGCTGCAGGAGGGAGACGCCGGCGGCGCCCCCGAACTGGCGGGCAACTTCGTGCAGCGGCTCTCGCTGCCGGACGGCGTGCGGTGTATCGGGCCGTCCGCCTTTTACAACTGCCGCCATCTGGAGGCGCTGGAGCTGCCGGGCAGCCTTGCGCGGATCGACGGCGACGCCTTCATGAACTGCCGCGCGCTGGACACGCTGGTCCTCCGGGCAGACCCGGCCGGGCCCGGCCCGCTGCGGCAGGCGGGGATGCTGCTCTCCCGCACCTTCCGCGCCGATTTCGTGCAGGGCGGGCGGGTGACGGCGCGGCTGCTCTTTCCGGAATACTACGAGGAGCTGGAGGAAAACGCGCCGGCCCACCTGTTCAGCCGCGAGGTGGTGGGGGTGGGATACCGGCTGCGCCAGTGCTTTGCGGGGGAGACGCTGCGCTTTGCCGAATACGACCGCATCGCCTGCGCCGCCGCCGACGAACCGCCCGCCCGGATGGCGCAGCTTGCGCTGGAACGGCTGCGCTTCCCGTATGAACTGAGCGAAACCGCTGCCCAAAACTACCGCGCCTGGCTGGCGGCGCACGCCGCCGACGCGCTGTGCTATGCGGCGGGGCTGGACAGCGAGGAGCTGCTGGCCTTTGCGCTGGAGCTGGGGTTCGCCGACCGCGCGGCCATCTCCGAGGCCGCCGCCCTGGCGCGCACCCTGCAAAAGCCCCGCGCGGCCGCTCTGCTGCTGCAGGCGTCCCGCCCGGCGGCCGCTTCGCCCTGCTACGATTTCTGACCAAAGGAGCCGCCCATGAAAGACCCCCAAGCCGAATGGGAAAACAACCTCAGCCGCGAGATCTGGCAGGAGATCCGCACCCGGCTGTATCTGTCGGCGCGGTATCTCGACGCCGCGCTGGCCGCCCTGCCGCCCGTCCCCGACCGGCGCTTCACCGGCGTGGCCACCGACGGCGCGCGCCTCGTCTATCCCCCCGAACACGCCCTGCGCCTGTTCGAGCAGAACCCGAACCTCCTGTGCCGGGAATACCTGCATCTGGCGCTGCACTGCATTTTCCGGCACCTGTTCCAGACCGAAGGGCAGGACCCCCGCCTGTGGGGGCTGTGCTGCGACATCGCGGTGGAGGCGGTGATCGACAGCCTTCCCTGCCCGCACACCCGCCGCGCGCTCACCTACACCCGCGCCGAGACCTACCGCCGCCTGCGGGAGAAGTGCGGCACGCTGGCCGCCGGACCCATCTGCCGATACTACGCCCAAGACGGACTTTCCGAACAGGAATACGCCCGGCTGGAAGCCGAGTTCCGCACAGACGACCACAGCCTGTGGCCGTGGGACGCGCCGCACAGCGCCGCCGTGCAGCAGCTGGCCCAGCAGTGGAAAAAGCGGGCGGGCAGTATGCAGGCGGACCTGTCCAGCTTTTCGCGCGGGCAGGCGGGCGAAGGGGATGAGCTTTCGGCCCAGCTGGCCGACGCCGCGATGCCCCGCCGCAGCTACCGGGAATTCCTGCGCCGGTTCTGCATCCTGCGCGAGGAGCTGCACCCCGACCCCGACAGCTTCGACCCCGGCTACTACGCCTACGGCCTGTCGCTGTACGGCAACCTGCCGCTGATCGAGCCGCAGGAGAGCCGGGAGGCCTTCAAGGTGCAGGAGCTGGCCATCGTGATCGACACCTCGATGTCCTGCTCGGGCGAGCTGGTGCGCCGCTTTCTGCAGGAGACCTTCTCCATCCTCCGGGAGACCGAGAGCTTTTTCCACAAGGTGCATCTGCGCATCCTGCAGTGCGACAACGAGATCCGGGCCGACGCCGCCGTCACCTGCGAGGAGGAGATGGAGAGCTATCTGGACAACCTGCAACTGAAGGGCGGCGGAGGTACCGACTTCCGCCCCGCCTTCACCTACCTCGACTACCTCTGCCGCCGCCACGCCTTCCACAAGCTGGCGGGCGTGCTGTATTTCACCGACGGCATGGGGCGCTATCCCAAACAGCGCCCGCCCTGGCCCACCGCCTTTCTGTTCCTGGAAGGCCAATACGACGACTCCGCCCTGCCCGCCTGGGCGATGAAACAGGTGCTGTACCCCGACCAGTGGCGGGCAGCCCCCCTGCAAGAAAGGAAATTTGACCAAGTATGAACATCCAACGTGCCAAACAGGAGATCGCCCGCACCCTGCGGGCCTATCTGGAAAAGGACGAGCTGGGACGCTACCGCATCCCGCCGCTGCGCCAGCGCCCGCTGCTGCTGATGGGGCCTCCGGGCGTGGGCAAGACCCAGATCATGGAGCAGGTGGCGCGGGAGTGCGGCGTGGGGCTGGTGGCCTACACCATCACCCACCACACCCGTCAGAGCGCGGTGGGCCTGCCGATGATCGCCGCCCGGACGTGGGACGGCGTCGAGCGCACCGTCACCGAGTACACGATGAGCGAGATCATCGCCTCGGTCTACCAGTGCATGGAGGACACCGGGCTGCGGGAGGGCATCCTGTTCATCGACGAGATCAACTGTGTGTCGGAGACGCTGGCGCCCACCATGCTGCAGTTTTTGCAGGGAAAGACCTTCGGCAACCAGCCGGTGCCGGAGGGGTGGGTGATCGCCGCCGCCGGCAACCCGCCCGAATACAACAAGTCGGTGCGGGAATTCGACGTCGTCACGCTGGACCGCGTGCGCCGGCTGGACATCCAGCCCGACCTCGCGGTGTGGAAGGCCTACGCGCGGGAAAACGGGGTGCACAGCGCCATTTTGTCCTATCTGGAGCTGCGGCCGGAGCATTTCTACAAGGTGACCCAGGACGTGGACGGGCTGCAGTTCGTCACCGCCCGCGGCTGGGAGGACCTGTCGCAGATGCTGCTGGCCTGTGAGCGGCTGGGCGAAGCGGCCGACGAGGAGCTGGTGGCGCAGTATCTCCAGCACCCGCAGATCGCCGCCGACTTCGCCGCCTACCTCGACCTCTACCGCAAATACGGCGACGACTACGGCGTGGAGGAGATCCTGGCCGGGCGCCCCTCTCCCGAAGCGTGGCAGCGGGCGCAGGCCGCCGGTTTTGACGAGCGGCTGAGCCTGGTGGGGCTGCTGCTGTCGGGGCTGTCGGTGCGGTTTGCCGCCGCGATGCGCGCCGACGAGACCGCCGCCGACTGCTTTGCCGTCGTGACCGACTGGCGGCAGGGGGAGGGCGATCCCATCGCCCGCTTTGTGTCGCTGGTGCAGGCGCGCGCCGACGAGCTGGCCGCCCGGCGCAAGGCGCGCCTTTTGTCCCGCGCCGACGAAGCCCGCGCCGCCCGCACCGGCAAGGCGCTGGCCGAACTGGAAGCGGCCGCGCAGTCTGCGCCGGACACCGAGGCGGACGTGCTGGCCGCGCTGCGCGCCGCTTTCGCCCCGGTGCGCGAGACCCGGCAGCAGGCCGCCGACGCCGCGCTGCAGTCGCTGGAAGCCGCCTTCGACTTTCTGGAACAGGCGTTCGGCAGCGGGCAGGAGATGCTGGTGTTCGTCACCGAACTGGGCCTTGCCGGGGACAGCGCCGCCTTTTTGCAGCAGAACGACTGCGCGCGGTACTACAGGTATTCCGAGGAGCTGCTGCTGAGCGGCCGCACCGCCCGCATCCTGCGCGAGATCGCCGCCGACCGCCAGCGCAGCTGAAAAACCAAAATCTTCTTGACAAGCCCCCCGTTTCCCTATAGTATTAAATATGGAAAAAAGGGAGTAGCTCACGCTGTGCGTGAAGTGACGCCGTCATCCCGGCCGCTGTGCGGCCCGGCGCATTTCGGAAGAAGCAAGACTTTTGCCGCTGGCTTTGCCGTGCGGCAAAAGTCTTTTTTCATACGGCAGGGCATATCCTTTGGAAAGAGAGGAAGTTGTATATGCAGATCTTATGGAACGCATTTCTCACCCTGCTGGGCTTTTTGCTGCTGGTGAAGGGCGCCGACGTCTTTGTGGACTCCGCCTCCGGCGTGGCAAAGAAGCTGGGCGTGTCGCCGCTGGTGATCGGCCTGACCATCGTGGCCTTCGGCACCTCCCTGCCCGAGCTGGCCGTCAGCGTCACCGCCGCCCTCAGCGGCTCGAACGAGATCGCGGTGGGCAACGTCACCGGCTCGAACATCTTCAACCTGCTGGTGGTGGCGGGCGTCAGCGCCATCATCGCCCCGCTGACCATCGACCGCTTCCTCATCAAGCGCGACTGGCCCGCCTCCATCCTGGCCGCCGCGCTGCTGGGCGTGTTCCTGCTGTTCGGCAACGACATTTCCCGCCTGGAAGCCGTTATCCTGCTGGTGATCTTCGCCATCATGCTGTTTTTGCAGCTTCGCAATGCCAAGAGCGCCGAGGAGGCCCGCCAGACCGACGACCGCAAGCCCATCCTGCTGGCCGTCCTGCTGGTGCTGGGCATCGCCGGCATCATCCTGGGCGGTGAGTTCGCGGTGGAGGGCGCTTCCGGCCTGGCCCGCGCCATCGGCTGGAGCGAGAGCCTGATCGGTCTCACCATCGTGGCGATCGGCACCTCCCTGCCCGAGCTGGTCACCTCCATCGTGGCCGCCCGCCGCGGCGAGAACGAGATCGCCATGGGCAACGTCATCGGCTCCAACCTGTTCAACATCCTGTGCATCCTGGGCATTTCCGCCTTCCTGTCCCCCATCACGGTGGCTCCCACCGCCGTTATCGACGCGGCTTTCCTGGTGGTGGTGTCGGTGGTGTTCTGGCTGGTGGCGCGCTTTGCCAAGATCGGCAAGGCGGCCGGCACCGCCATGGTGCTCACCTATGTGGGCTACATGGTGTACATCATCAACCGCTGATCTCTGTTTTGGTCCCACCCAGCCGGCGCCCTGTGCGCCGGTTTTTTCTTTGCTCTGCGCCTTGCACATCCGGGGCTTTTTCCTGTATACTAATAAAATATGGCTTTATTTGCCCCACAGAGGAGGGAGAGAGGATGGAACATCTCACACATATTTTCCTGCACGCGATCGAGGACACGCTGCCCATGATCCCGTTTCTGTTTGCCGCCTATCTGCTGATCGAGTGGATCGAGCACAGCCACGGCGAACGCATCGAGGCCGCTTTGCAGGGCGGCGGACGCTGGGGATTCGTGCCGGGCGCGGTGCTGGGCTGCCTGCCCCAGTGCGGGTTCTCCGCGATGGCTGCCAACCTGTATTCCAGCAAGGTCATCACGCTGGGCACCCTGATCGCCGTGTTCCTGGTGACCAGCGACGAGGCGGTCCCGCTGATGCTGGCCGAACCGGACAGCTGGCCCCAGCTGGCGGCGCTGCTGGGCGCCAAGATCGTGATCGGCCTGCTGGCCGGCTTCTTTCTCGACGTGGTGTGCAAACCGATGCTGCCCAAAAGCGTGGTGGGCGGCTACACCGGCAGCGCCCGCGACTGCGACTGCCACGAGCACGACGAGGCCGACAGCATCCTGGTGGCCGCCCTCAAGCACACGCTGCACATCGTGCTGTTCGTGTTCGTGTTCAACCTGGCGATGGGCGCGCTGGTGGAGTGGATCGGCGAGGAAACGCTGGCCGCTTTCCTCACCGGCGTGGGCTGGCTGCAGCCGTTTGCCGCCGGCCTGATCGGCCTTGTGCCCAACTGCGCCGCCAGCGTGCTGCTCACCCAGCTGTATCTGGCGGGCAGCATCCGCTTTTCGGCGGTGCTGGCCGGCCTGTGCACCGGCGCGGGCGTGGGGCTGGCCGTGCTGCTGCGCTCCAACAAGAGCTGGAAACAGAACCTGTTCATCATCGGCCTGCTGTACGCCATCGGCGTGGGGTGCGGACTGGTGCTGGGGCTGTTCGGGATCTGACCCGCAAACCGGCGGGAAAGCGTTCACGCGCTTTCCCGGCCGGTTTTTTTCGCGCTCCATCCCCCGCCGAAACGGCGGCCCCGTTGCAGGGAAAACCGTTTTTCATCCGCTGCGCGGCCGCACGCCCTGCACCGCCGGAAGGATGTTGGGATTTTACCAAAAACTATAAAAATCCACCATTGCGCACAGCGGGCGGCAGTGCTATGATAGAGGCACAAACGGTCGATGCCGATGCGGGGCCGAATCTTTTCAAGCCATAAGGAGACACACAGCATGCAGCCCACCCTCTCTTTTTCCACGCTGGAGATCCAGCTGGGCGATTTTGGCCGCAAAAGCCCCCTGCCCGACCTGCTGGGATACTTCAACCTGCAAAACCGCACCAGCTTCCGTCTGGGCGAAACCGAGGAGGTCTACGAAGGCTTCGGCCAGACCCCTCTCTCCTTCCCCTACCGCCAGCGCACCGGCTACACCCGCGCCCTCACGTCCGGCTCCGTGCGCTGCGCCGTGCTGGAGAACGACCATCTGCGCGCGGTGTTCCTGCCCGACTTCGGCGGACGTCTGTGGCGTCTCACCGACAAGGACGCCGGGCGCGAGCTGCTCTACACCAACGACGTGCTGCGCCCGTCCAACCTGGCCATCTGCAACGCCTGGTTTTCGGGCGGCGTGGAGTGGAACATCAGCATGATCGGCCACAGCCCCTTCACCACCGAGCCGCTCTTTGTGGCCCGCACCCGCACCGACACCGGCGCCCCGGTGCTGCGCATGTATGAATACGAGCGCAAGCGCGGCGTGTGCTGGCAGATGGACTTCTGGCTGGAGGAGGAGAGCCGCTTCCTGTGCTGCCGGATGCGGATCGAGAACAGCACCCCCCGCACCCTCCCCATGTACTGGTGGAGCAACATCGCGGTGCCCGAATACGAGGGCGGGCGGCTGGCGGTGCCCGCCGATTCCGCCTACACCTACATGGAAACCGCCGTGGTGAAAACGCCTGTCCCGCTGGAAAACGGCCGGGACATCTCCCGCTACAACTGCATCCCCTATCCGGTGGACTACTTCTTCGACCTGAAAGACCAGCCCAGCTATGTGGCCAACCTGGACGCCGGCGGATACGGCCTGCTGCAGTTTTCCTCCCGGCGGCTGCAGGGCCGCAAGCTGTTTTCCTGGGGACATTCCACCGGTTCCGACCGCTGGCAGGAATTCCTCACCGAAACCGCCGGCCCCTACATCGAGATCCAGGCCGGTCTGGGAAAGACCCAGTTCGGCTGCATCCCGATGGCGCCCCACACCGCGTGGGAATGGATCGAGTACTACGGCCCGGTCCAGGCCGACCCGGCGATCCTGAAGCTGGACTACGAGCCGTTCCGCGTGCTGTTCGGGCAGCTGGTCCGCCCGCTGATCCACGGGGCCGATCCCGAAGCACAGCTGGCCGACACCCACGCGATGGCCACCGCTCCCGCCGAGCTGGTATCCACAGCCAGCGGGCAGGGTGCGCTGCAGCGGGTGCTGCGGGCGAGCGAAGAGGGCCGCCCGCTGGCGGAGCAGCTGGATTTCGGCAGCTGCGGCGAGATGCAGCGCTGGGCCGACTTCGTGCACACCGGCCATCTGGAAGCGCCCGCCCCCGACGCCCAGCCCGGGCCTTTCGTCTGCGCGGCCGACTTCCACGCCCGCCTGCTGGCAGCCAGCCGCCGCGAGCAGGACGCCAACTGGTATGTGTGGTATCACCTGGGCCTTTCCTGGGCGGAAAAAGAGGACTGGGAACGCGCCGAGACCGCGCTGGAGCGCTCGATGGAGCTGCAGCCCACCGCCTGGGCGCTGCACGCGCTGGCCTGCGTGCGCCTGCGGGACGGCCGCCCGGCGGAATGCGCGGCCACCATCCGCCGGGGGATGGCGATGCGCCCGGACGACCGCCTGTACGCCACCGAAGGTTTGCGCACGCTGGTGCTGTGCGAAAACTGGGAGGGCGTCTGCGCCGAATACGAGGCGCTGGACGAGACCGGACGCGCCGACGCCCGCAACACGCTGCACTATATCAACGCGCTCACCCAGCTTGGCAGGTATGAACCCGCCTTCGCCCTGCTGATGCAGCAAGGCGGCCTTGTCCCCGCCGACATCCGCGAGGGAGAGCGCTCGGTGGTGGACCTGTACGAACAGCTTGCGGCGGCGCTGGGCATATCCGACCCCATCCCGCACACGCTGGATTTCCGCATGCAGAACCTCCCGGAGGAAGCCTGACAAGAAAAGCGCCTGCTCGAATGAACAGGCGCTTTGGTTTGTAGAAAAAGCGTTCTTACGGAAGTTTGTGCATGGCGCAAAGACTTCCCCTCATCCGTCCCCTGCGGGGACAGCTTCCCCCCAGGGGGAAGCCAACGGTACGGCAAGTCTTCCCCTGGCGTCGGATGAGGTCGAGGCTTTCCCGGCAATCCAACGCGGTGTATCAAAAGATACACCGCGTTTTTTTCACACTTTTGTCCTGCGCCGGAACAGCGCGGCCACCGCAGCTGCCACGGCGGCCAGAGCCACCGGGACCACCCATCCCAGCTGCTGGGGATACAGCGGGAGATGCTCCACCAGCGGCACCGGCACCCCCAAGCGCCGCAGCTCACACAGAACAGAAAAGACGGCGGCCACCGTGATGCACACCGGATAGATCGCGAGGACCCTCCGGACCAGCGCGTGGGCCAGGCCCAGCGCAATGAGAACGATCGCCACCGGATAGATGATGTTCAGCACCGGGGTGGAGAACGTGAGGATCATATCCAGCCCGGCCACCGAAATGCACAGCCCGGCCGCCGAAAATACCAGGATCCATCCGCGCACGCCCAGGCGCGGGCAGATGCTGTGGAAATATTCTCCGCAGCAGCTCAGCAGGCCGATGCAGGTGTTCAGGCAGGCGATCACGAAAATCACGCCCACCAGCACGGTGCCCCATTTGCCGAACAGACGGCCGGCCATCCCGCTGAGCAGCACCGCGCCGTTTGCCGGTTCCTCGGCCCCCGCTCCGGCCAGACCGCCTGCACAGGCAAGACCGCTGTACACCAGGAGCAGAACGGCGCCGGTGATCCATCCGGCGCGCACCGTGGCCTTCACCACGCCGGAGTCCTCCTGCACGCCGCGGTGGCGGATATTCAGCGCGATGACGATCCCGAAGTTCAGCGCCGCGATGGTGTCCATCGTCTGGTATCCGTACAAAAAGCCCTCTACGGCGGTGTTGTTCTGGTAGACGCCGCGGGCCGGGTCCAGCGCGAAGGGGAACTGCACCAGGCATCCCGCCACCAGGATCAGGATCAGGCCCAGCAGCAGCGGACCGGTGATGCGGCCCAGGAAGCCGCTGATGCGGTCGGGGCGCAGCGCCACCGCCATCGCCACCGCAAAGAACATCATGGCGTAGCCCACCCGCATCGCGGGGGACGGCTCGCCCAGAAACGGCACCACCGCCATCTCGAACGAGGTGGAGGCGGTGCGCGGAATGGCCACGCACGGCCCGATGGACAGATAGATCAGCAGGGTAAAGACGGCGGCGAACCGCGGCCCCACACGTCCGGCCAGCGCAGGCAGGCCCCCCGCACGCGCGGCGACGGCCACCCCCAGCACCGGCAGGCCAATGGCACTGACGGCAAAGCCGATCAGCGCCGGCAGCAGCTTCTGCCCGGCCATCGCACCCAGATACGGCGGAAAAATCAGATTTCCCGCGCCAAAAAACATGGAAAATAAGGTCAGTCCCACCAGCACTGTATTCCGCGCCGACAATCGCTGCATTCTTCCTTGCTCTCCTTTGCCAAAAGATAGAAGATAGTATACCATGCGCGTCCCACCGCTGTCTACAAATTCCGCTGTATTTCGACGCTTCCCACAAAAAAATACATCCGTTCATTCCGGCCGCTGTACCGGGCGCGCATGCAAAAAATGGCCCGGACCCACAAAGGGTCCGGGCCGGAAAGTTTCCCTGTCAGACAGGCTGCGCTGCTGGTATCAGCCGGCAGTCTTCTCGGCGTACATGAAGTACTTCATGTTGGTCGGAGTGGTGTACACGCCGGTCACGTTGTCCTTCAGCATGTAGGGATCGTTGTAGTAGTAGATGGGGATGATCGCCCAGGTGCTCATCAAGATATCCTCGGCCTGATGCATCATCTCGGCGCGCTTGGCCATATCGGTCTCGGCGTAGATGTCGTAGATCAGGTTGGTGTACTCGGTCCAATCGGGAGCGTAGGAAGGCACAGTGCCAGCTTCCTGCGCACCGGAACCGTCACGGCCGAACTGGATGTCGTTGTTGCCGGACTCGGGCAGCCACATCTCCAGCATGTTGATGGGGTCGCTGTAGTCGGCGATCCAGGCGTTGCGGGCGATGTCGTAGTTACCAACCTTGCGCTCGTTCAGGAACACGTTCCACTCGGAAGACTCGATCTTCATATCGATGCCGATGGCATCCAGGTCCTGCTGGATGCACTCGGCGGTCTTGATCAGGCCGTCGGAGTTGTTGGTGGCGTAGTTCAGGGTCAGCGGGGTCTCGGCGCTCAGCATGCCGTTCTCGTCGAACTTGTAACCGGCGCTCTCCAGCAGGCTGCGGGCCTCGTCCAGAGTGGCCTCGTAGTCGGTGCTGATGCCGTCGGCGTCAAAGTAACGGTCCTCTTCCCAGAACTCCTCGCCGTTGCCGTCCAGCATGCCCTTCGGGATGAAGGAGGTAGCCAGAACCTGGTCGGCCTGGCCAACAGTGTCAACGATGTACTGACGGTCGATCAGGATGTTGATCGCCTTGCGCATGTTGGCAGCCTGCTCGGGGGTCTTGCCGGCAAACAGGTCGCTGGTCACGTCGAAGCAGCTGTACACGGTGCCGATGCTGTCGGCCACATAGTAGTCGCTGTTGTTCTTCACGTTGGGGGTCTCGTCAACAGGCACACTGTCGATGAAGTCCAGGTTGCCGGCGTTGTAGGCGGCGAAGGTGGCGGTATCGTCGCTGCTCAGCATAATCTGCAGCTTCTCGATCTTCACCTCGTCAGCGCGGTAGAAGTTCGGGTTCTTGGTGTAGGTCATGCTCTCGTTGTGCTTCCATTCGGTGCAGGTGTAGGCGCCGTTGGAAACGAAGCCGGCCTCGGAAACCCAGGCCTTGGGGTTGGTGCCGTCGGGATCGGCGGCCTCAACGGAAGCCTGCGGAACAGGCATGAAGGTGGGGAACGCCATCAGCTCCAGGAAGTAGGGGCAGGGAGTAGCCAGCTTACAGATCAGCTTGTCGCCCTCGGCGGTGACGTTGATCTCGCCTTCGCCGCCGTCGTAGCCCTCGAACATGGCGAACAGGTAGCCGTAGGAGGCGCCGGTCTCAGCCTTGGCAGCGCGCTTCCAGCTGTACTCGAAGTCGGCGGCGGTGAGGGGGGTGCCGTCGGACCACTTGGTCTCGGGAACGGTGAAGGTGTAGGTCAGGCCGTCCTCGGAAATCTCGGTCTCGGTGGCCAGGGCGGGAACGATATCGGCGTTCTCGTCGTAGGTGTACAGGCCCACGAAGCTGTTGTTGGCCAGACAGCCGCCGTCCGCGGTGCTGTTCAGCGCGGGATCCAGCGAATCCGGCTCGGAAGCCATGTAGATGTACAGAGTGGTGGTGTCGGTGTTCAGCGCACCGGTACCGGTGGCAGTGGTGCTGCCGGCGCTGCTGGTGCTGCCGCTGGCAGGAGTGCTGCTGCTGCCGGAGCCGCCGCAGGCCGCCAGGCCGGCCACCATCACAGCAGCCATGCCGAGTGCAAGAGCTCTTTTCATGTTTATCCTCCGTTCTCTGCCCGCCAAAGCGAGCTTGGTTAAAATTTCGCCGCACCCAAAAGTGCCCCTCTATGAAACACACCTCTGCGCACTGTGAAATTTCACATCCCTGCGTTTGTCAGGGTATGTGTAACATTATAAGCCCCGACGCCCTCTCTGTCAATGAAAAAAAAGCTACAAATTGTTTGCAAACCGTCCAAAAAATTCACAATTACAACACACAATTTTATGCAAAGCGTTGCCGGTGACAAACACTTTGTTGATTTACTGTGCAAAAGTGTGTCAATTCCGCCCTCTTTCGCCCAATCTGTTCCCCCGCCAAGGACAGTGTCCCCGGGCGCTCCTGCGGGACAAAAAAAGCGCCCGCGCCTTTTTTGCAAAGGGCGCGGGCGCTCTGGAAACACTCAGCGGTTCCAGCAGGCAACGAAATGGCCGTTGCCGCGGTCGGTCAGGGTGGGGCACTCGGCGGTGCACTGCTCGGTGGCGTAGCGGCAGCGGGTGCGGAAGGGGCAGCCCTGCGGCATGTTCATGGGGCTGGGCACATCGCCCTCCAGCACGATGCGCTGGCGGGTGCGGGCGATCTTGGGATCGGGGATGGGCACCGCGCTCAGCAGGCTCTCGGTGTAGGGGTGGATGGGGTGGTTGATGACGCTGTCGGAGTCGGCCACCTCCATGATCTTGCCCAGGTACATCACGGCGATGCGGTCGGACATATGATGCACGACCAGCAGGTCGTGGGCGATGAACAGGTAGGCCATGCCCAGCTGCTGCTGCAGGTCCTCGAACATGTTCACCACCTGCGCCTGGATCGACACGTCCAGCGCGGACACCGGCTCGTCACAGACGATGAAGCGGGGGTTCACGGCCAGGGCGCGGGCAATGCCGATGCGCTGGCGCTGGCCGCCCGAGAACTCGTGCGGATAGCGGGTGGCCTGCTCGGCGTTCAGACCCACGGTCTTCATCAGCTCCAGCACGCGCTCGCGGCGCTCGGCCTTGGTTTTGCACAGCTTGTGGATGTCCAGAGGCTCGCCGATGATGTCCTCAACGGTCATGCGGGGGTCCAGGGAGGAATACGGATCCTGGAACACCATCTGCATCTCCTTGCGGTGCTCGTGCATGTTCTTGTCGGTGACCAGCTGGCCGTCGAACCAGATCTCACCGGCGGTGGGCTTGTACAGGCGCAGCAGGCTGCGGCCGACGGTGGTCTTGCCGCATCCGCTCTCGCCCACCAGGCCCAGCGTCTCGCCCGGCTTGATGGCGAAGGACACGTCGTCCACCGCCTTCAGGGGCACCAGCTTGCCCTTGCTGTTGCGCACGGGGAAGTACTGTTTCAGGTTTTTGACTTCTACCAGATACTCGTTGCTCATTTTGCAGCCTCCTCCATCGCCTGTTTCACGTTCATCCAGCAGGAAGCGCGGTGGTGCTCGCCCACCTGCAGCTCCTCGGGCACCTGCGTCAGGCAGATCTTCATGGCGTTGTCACACCGGGTGCAGAAGGCGCAGCCTTCGGGCATGTTCAGCAGGTTGATGGGGGTACCGCCGATCGGCTGCAGGCGCTCGTGGGTGTTGCCGGCGGTGGGGATGCTGCGCAGCAGGCCCTTGGTGTACTCGTGGGCCGGCTCGTAGAAGATGTCTTCGGCGGTGCCGCGCTCGCAGACACGGCCGCCGTACATCACGATGATCTCGTCGCACATGTCGGCGATGACGCCCAGGTCGTGGGTGACGATGATGATGGCCATGCCCAGCTTGTGCTGCAGCTCCTGCATCAGCTCCAGGATCTGCGCCTGGATGGTCACGTCCAGCGCGGTGGTGGGCTCGTCGGCGATCAGGATGTCCGGCTCGCAGGCCAGCGCCATCGCGATCATCACGCGCTGGCGCATGCCGCCCGACAGCTCGAACGGATACTGCTTCACGCGCTTGGCCGGCTCGTTCACGCCCACCAGCTTCAGCATCTCAACGGCGCGCTCCTTGGCTTCCTTCTTGCTCTTGCCGGTGTGCAGGCGGATGGCCTCCTCCAGCTGGTTGCCGATGGTGAACACCGGGTTCAGGCTGGTCATGGGGTCCTGGAAGATGATCGAGCAGCATTTGCCGCGGAAACCGGTCATCTGCTTTTTGCTCCACTTGGTGATGTCCTCGCCGTTGTACAGCACTTCGCCGCTGGTGACGCGGCCGTTCTCGGCCAGGATCTGCATGATGGAGTAGGCGGTGACCGATTTGCCGGAGCCGCTCTCGCCCACGATGCCCAGGATCTTGCCCGGTTCCAGGTTGAAGGACACGCCGTTGACGGCCTGCACCTCGCCGGAATCGGTGACAAAGGTGGTGTGCAGGTCTTTCACCTGCAAAACATATTTTTTCTCTTCGCTCATCTCAACTCACCTCTTCAGCTTGGGGTCGAAGGCATCGCGCAGGCCGTCGCCCAGCAGGTTCAGCGCAAGCACGATCAGGCAGATGGCCAGCGCGGGGAACATCAGCTTATACGGATAGCTCTGCAGGCCCTGGCGCGCCTCGTTGGCCAGGCTGCCCAGCGAGGGCATGGGGGCGGAAACGCCCAGGCCCAGGAAGGACAGATAGCTCTCGGTGAAGATGGCCGAGGGGATCTGCAAAGCGGTGGTGATGATGATGACCGACAGGCAGTTGGGCAGGACGTGCTGGCGGATGATGCGGCTGCTGGGAGCGCCCAGGCACTTGGCGGCCAGCACATACTCGTTCTCCTTGATGGTGAGGATCTGGCCGCGGATCAGGCGCGCCATGCCGACCCAGTACAGCAGGCCGAACACCACGAACATCGCCACCATGTTGCTGCCCAGCTTATCCAGCACGGTGCCCTGCAGCGCCGTGCCGAGCACTTCCTTGAGCACCACGCTGAGCAGGATCACCATCAGCATGTCCGGCAGCGAATAGATGATATCGACGATGCGCATCATCACAAGGTCCACCTTGCCGCCGAAGTAGCCGGCGATGGAGCCGTACAGCATGCCGATGATCAGCACCAGGATGCTGGCGA
>DGYMJ06203__coassemble_692_pt1 | contig 17980 bp, 16 predicted proteins | sample DGYMJ06203__metabat2_high_PE_020 | metagenome-assembled genome bin DGYMJ06203 | reverse complement strand
CAAGATCGTCTCCAACGCTCTGGAGAGCGCCCAGAAGAAGCTGGAGGCCCGCAACTTCCAGACCCGTAAGAGCGTGCTGTCCTTCGACGACGTGATGAACACCCAGCGCCAGACCATCTACGGCCAGCGCCAGGAGATCCTGGACGGCAAGGACCTGTCCGAGAGCCTGCAGACCATGCTGGAGGAGACCGTCCGCAGCAACGTGACCCACTTCCTCACCGGCGACAGCGCCGACGACTGGAACTTCGAGGGCCTGCGCAAGCACTATATGGGCTGGCTCACCACCCCGGCCGACTTCCAGTACACCGCCGACCAGCTCAGCCAGCTGGAGACCGAGGACGTGGTGAAGATCCTCACCGACCGCGGCAAGGCCATCCTGAAAAACAAAGAGCAGCGCTACACCGCGCCGGTGATGCGCGAATTCGAGCGCATCTGCCTGCTGCGCAACATCGACACCAAGTGGATGGACCACATCGACAACATGGACCAGCTGCGCAAGGGCATCTATCTGCGCAGCTACGGCCAGAAGGACCCCGTGGTGGAGTACCGCCTGGAGGGCTTCGAGATGTTCGACGAGATGGTGGACAGCATCCGCGAGGACACCATCCACCTGCTGCTGGCCGCCGAGCTGCGCACCCGCCGCGAGGAAGTGATGAAGCCCACCGCCACCTCGGGCGGCGGCGATGACACCGAGGTCAAAAAGCCGGTGCAGGCCGCCAAGAAGCCGGGGCGCAACGATCCCTGCCCCTGCGGCAGCGGCCTGAAATGGAAAAAGTGCACCTGCGCCAAGTACCATCCCGACCTGGCCAAACAGCAGTGATGCTGCCATACCACGCATGAGCAAGGCGCTCTCTGCCCGCCGGGGCGGAGGGCACTTTCTACATCCGCCCCGCCGCCGTTTGTGCGGGGCATCATCCCGCCCGCCCGGGCGGACGACCAAAAGGAGGAACCCATGCACCCATCTCCCGTTTCCGCCCGCGCCGCCCGCTGGAAACAGCTGTGGCAGATCGCGCGGGGCTGCCGGCACAGCGTCCTGCTGGCGCTGGTGTTCACGGCTCTGTCGGCCGCAATGGCCTATTTCACGCCGCTGGTGGTCAGTTTCACGGTGGACAGCGTGCTGGGCAGCCAGCCCATGCAGCTGCCCGCCCCGCTGCTGTGCCTGGTGGAGGACGCCGGCGGCCGCACCTGGCTGCTGCACAACCTGTGGATCTGCGCCATCGCCATCTTTTTGTGCAGCGCGGTGAACGGCCTGTTCACCTGGCAGCGCGGCGTGTTTGCCGCCAGGATGGGCGAGGGCGTCTCCCGCCGCCTGCGCAACGCCCTCTACCGCAGCCTCACCGCCGCGCCCTATGCGTGGCACAAGGCCAGCCAGACCGGCGACCTGGTGCAGCGGTGCACCTCGGACGTCGAAACGCTGCGCCGCTTTATCCAGATGCAGCTGGTGCAGATCGTGCGCACGGTGGTGATGGCGGTCACCGCCATCTCCATCATGCTGCCGCGCAGCGCGCTGCTCACCGGGGTGGCCGTCTGCCTTTTGCCGTTTTTGATCGTGTTTTCGTTCTTTTATTCCCGCGGCGTCCAAAGCCGGTTCACCTTGGCCGACGAGGCGGAAGGCCGCCTCACCACCGCGCTGCAGGAGAACCTCACCGGCATGCGGGTGGTGCGCGCCTTTGCGCGCCAGAAGCAGCAGCTGGACAACTACACCCGCCTCAACCGGGAATACCGCGCCATCGCCCTGCGCCTGAACGACCTGATGGCCGCCTATTGGGGCGTGTCGGACACCATCGGCTATCTGCAGATCGCGCTGGTGCTGCTGGCGGGCGTGCTGCTGGCGGCGCAGGGGACGGTCACGGTGGGCACCGTGCTGCTGTTCACCAGCTATGCCGGCATGCTCACCTTCCCGATGCGCCAGCTGGGGCGCGTGCTGGCCGACCTGGTGAAGGCCGACGTATCGCTGGGTCGCCTGTGCGAGATCCTGAACGCCCCCGCCGAGACCGAGCCGGGGCGCGCGCTCACGCCGCCGGTGGAGGGGAAGGTGGAGTTCCGCCACGTGGACTTCTGCTACGACGACGGCCGCCCCGCCACAGTGGAGCGTGCGGAGGGCCGCATCGCCTTTGAGCATGTCAGCTTCGGCTACGAGCCGGGCCGCCTCCTCATGCGGGACATCAGCTTCACCGCGCAGCCGGGGCAGACGGTGGGCATTCTGGGCAGCACCGGCGCGGGCAAATCCACGCTGGTGCAGCTGCTGCAGCGGCTCTACCTTCCCACCGGCGGGCAGATTTTGCTGGACGGCACCGACATCCGCGACATCCGCGCCGACCATCTGCGCCGCAGCGTGGGCATCGTGCTGCAGGAGCCGTTTTTGTTCAGCCGCACGATCGGGGAAAATATCTCGCTGGCACGCCCGGACGTGGCCGAGGATGAGCGCTTCTCCGCCGCCCGCACTGCCTGCATCCACGACGTGATCTGCGGCTTTGAACACGGCTACGACACGGTGGTGGGCGAGCGGGGCGTGACCCTCTCCGGCGGGCAGAAGCAGCGGGTGGCCATCGCCCGGATGCTGGTGCAGAACACGCCGGTGTGCATCTTCGACGACTCGCTCAGCGCGGTGGACGCCGAGACCGACGCCTCCATCCGCGCGGCGCTGGCCCGGCGGAACACCGGGACCACCTTCCTCATCAGCCACCGCGTGTCCACCCTCCGCGCCGCCGACCTCATTCTGGTGCTGGAGGACGGCCGCATCGTCCAGCGCGGCACCCATGCCCAGCTGGCCGCCGAGCCGGGGCTCTACCGGCGCATCTGCGCGATCCAGAACGAATTGGAGGAGGCGCCCGTATGATCCAGGAAAAAGACTACAATGTGCAAAAGATCAACCTGCGCGTCTGGCGGCGCCTGGCGGCCTACGCGCTGCGCACGCCGGGGCGGGTGGCCTTTGTGGCCGGCGTGCTGCTGGTGGTGGCGGCGGTGGACCTGGCCTATCCCCAGATGACCCGCTATGCCATCGACACCTTCATCACCGGCCGCACCACGGCCGGGCTTGGCGCCTTTGCGGCGCTGTATGTGGGCATGGTGGTGCTGCAGGGGTTCGGGGTGTTCCTGTTTGTGAAAAACGCCGGGCGGCTGGAGATGGACATCAGCTATGCCATCCGTCAGGACGCCTTCACCCGGCTGCAGCAGCTGTCCTTCAGCTTCTACGACACCACCAGCGTGGGCTGGCTGATGGCCCGGATGGGCAGCGACGTGGCGCGCCTTTCGGAGATGATCGCCTGGAGCGTGGTGGACCTGATGTGGGCGGCCGGCTTCGTGGTGGGCGTGGTGGGCGTGCTGCTGGCCATGAACTGGAAGCTGGGCCTGCTGGTGCTGGCCGTCACGCCGGTGCTGGCGGTGGCCTGCGTGTATTTCCAGCGCCGCATCCTGGTGCAGCAGCGGGCGGTGCGCCGCGCCAACAGCCGCATCACCGGCGCCTTCAACGAGGGCGTGATGGGGGCGGTCACCACCAAGACGCTGGTGCGCGAGCAGGCCGCCCAGCAGGAATTTGAGGAGCTCACCGGCCACATGTACGCCTCCAGCGTGCGCGCGGCCTCGCTCAGCGCGCTGTTCATGCCGCTGGTGGTGAGCCTGGGCGCCATCTCCACCGCGCTGGCGCTGTGTGTGGGCGGCAACCTCGTCTTTGCCGGCAGCATGGGGCTGGGCACGCTGGCCGCCTTCATCACCTACACCACCCAGCTGTACGACCCCATCCAGCAGCTGGCCAACATTTTGGCCGAGATGCAGTCGGCCCAGGCCAGCGCCGAGCGCGTGCTGGACCTTTTGGACACCGAGCCCGACGTGAAAGACTCCCCCGCCGTGGAGGAGAAATACGGCGACCTGTTCACCCCGAAGCCGGAAAACTGGCCTGCCATCGAGGGAAAGGTGGAGTTCGACCACGTGTCTTTCCGGTATAAGACCGGCCAGGAGGTGCTGCACGATTTCTGCCTGACGGTGCAGCCGGGCCAGACCATCGCGCTGGTGGGCGAGACCGGCGCGGGCAAATCCACCATCGTCAACCTGGTCTGCCGCTTTTACGAGCCCACCAGCGGCAGCGTGAAGATCGACGGGGTGGACTACCGCACCCGCAGCCAGCTGTGGCTGCAATCGCGGCTGGGCTATGTGCTGCAAACGCCGCATCTGTTCAGCGGGACGGTGGCCGACAACCTGCGCTTTGCCCGCCCCGACGCCACCGATGAGGAGATCCGCCGCGCCGCCCGGATGGTGAAGGCGGAGGAGTTCATCCTCACGCTGCCGGGCGGGTACGACGCCCAGGTGGGCGAGGGGGGCGGCCGGCTCTCCACCGGCCAGAAGCAGCTGCTGAGCCTTGCCCGCGTTCTGCTGGCCGACCCGCGCATCTTCGTGCTGGACGAGGCCACCAGCAGCATCGACACCGAGACCGAGGCGACCATCCAGGAGGCCATCCAGACGGTGCTGGCCGGGCGCACCAGCTTTATCGTGGCGCACCGGCTGTCCACCATCCGGGCGGCGGACTGCATTCTGGTCATCCGGGACGGCCGCATCGCCGAGAGCGGCACCCACGACCAGCTGATGCAGCAGCGCGGCCTCTACCACAGCCTCTACACCCACCAGTACCGCGCCGAGGCCACCCGTGCGGCGCTGGCGCACGGAGAGGGCACGGAAAAGATTGGACGCTGAAACTTTCTTCCTTCTTTGCTCGTTTTATGATATGATGAAAGATAGGGGGCAGGATAGCACTGTACCCCGTCAAAACGCATCGACAAAGGAGGAGATCCCCATGTGGAGCCGCAGAAATCTGGCAGATTTTCGCCGCTGTGTGGCCGATCTTTTGCAGGACGCCGACGTGCAGCGGATGCACGCCATCCCCCAGCATGCGAAAGGGATCGACTGCTTCGACCACAGCCTGTTCGTAGCCTATCTGTCCTTTTCGCTCTGCCGCCGTCTGGGCCTCGACGAGCGCGCCGCCGCGCGCGCGGGCCTTCTGCACGATCTGTATCTGTGCGACTGGAACCAGACCACCGTGGGCCTGTTCGAGCGGCTGGTGATCCATCCGGGCATGGCGCTGCGCAACGCGCGCCGGTTCGGCCTGTCGGGCCTGGAGGAGGACATCATCCGCACCCATATGTGGCCGGTCACTCTGCGGGATATGCCGCGCCACCGCGAGTCGTGGGTCGTCAGCCTGGCCGACAAGCTGTGCACCGTCGGCGAGGTGTGCGCCTTCTACCGTCTGGCACGGGTGCGCGCCCGCCTGCAGCCCGAACGAGCCTGAATCCTTCCGCCCGCCTGCCGCACGGTGCAGGCGGGCGCTTTTACATCTTCGGCGTACAAAACAACAAAAAATGTGTACAAAAGAGTTTGCACATAAAAAGCTATCGCGCAAACGCTGCGGATGCGCTATAATAGCCGCAGGACAGCTGTTATACCATACTTTTTATGCGCTTTTTCCCGCCCCTTGCGGGCCGGCCGAAAAAGATAGCGAAAGGATACCATTTCGCCTGCGCTTCGTGGTATAATAAAGGCAAAACAGGCGGGGCTGTACGCCCGCCGCAGAAAGCACAAAATAGAAGGAGTGTTGCATCATGATTATCCGCAACGGCAAGATCTTCACCGAGAACGCCGAGTTCGTGGCGGCCGATATCCAGATCGAAGACGGCAAGATCGTCAAGGTGGCTCCCGCCGGCACCCTCGAGGGCGACGGCATCGACGCCGCCGGCAAATACGTCACCCCCGGCTTTGTGGATATCCACATCCACGGCGCCGCCGGCAGCGACTTCTGCGACTGCGTGGACGGCAGCGACAAGTATATCCTGGACATGAGCAAATACCTGGGCAGCCAGGGCGTGACCACCTTCATGGGCACCACCATGGCGTTCAGCGAGGAGATCCTCACCAACATCTTCAAGACCGCCCGTCCCCTGTTCGGCAAAGAGGGCAACGGCGCCGTGCTGCGCGGCGTGAACATGGAAGGCCCCTTCTTCAACAAGGCCAAAAAGGGCGCCCAGGCCGAGGAATACATCATCGACCCCGACAAGGACATGTTCGACCGCCTGTTTGAGGTCAGCGGCGGCAACATCCGCCTGGTGGACGTGGCCCCCGAGCTGAACGGCGCCGAGGACTTCATCGCCCATGCCAGCAAGAAGTGCGTGGTCAGCCTGGCCCACACCTGCGCCACCTACGAGGAGGCCAAGAAGGGCTATGCCGCCGGCGCCACCCACACCACCCACCTGTTCAACGCCATGCCCGCCTTCACCCACCGCGCTCCCGGCGTTGTGGGCGCCGCCAGCGATGACGCGGCCCATGTGGAGATGATCAGCGACGGCATCCACCTGCATCCGGCGGTGGTTCGCAGCGTATTCAACTGGTTCGGCAAGGACCGCGTCTGCCTCATCAGCGACAGCATGCGCGCCTGCGGCATGCCCAACGGCGAGTACAGCCTGGGCGGCCAGAAAGTGTTCATGAAGGACGGCCTGGCCACTCTGGAAGACGGCACCATCGCCGGCAGCGCCACCTGCCTGGCCGAGTGCTTCCGCCGCGCCGTGAGCTTCGGCGTGCCGGTGGAGAAGGCTCTGAAGGCCGCCACCATCAACCCCGCGCAGGCTGTGGGCCTGTTCGACGAGCTGGGCAGCATCACCGAGGGCAAGCGCGCCGACGTGCTGGTGCTGGACGAGACCCTGCATCCCGAGCACATCTTCATCGGCGGCACCGAGCTGTGAGCAGCAGCGCCGCCGAATCACCAAAAAAGCAAAAGGGCTTCCCGCCGCGTGCGGGAAGCCCCTTTTATTCGCCGAAAAAGCGGTGATTCGCGCACCCCGCCAAACGCCTTCCCCTGGCAGGGGAAGGTGCCGCCGACAGGCGGCGGATGAGGTCGAGACCGCAAAAAACGATCCGTGCTCTCCCCCGGCGCGGCGGGATGGCAAAGCCTCCCCCTCATCAGTCCCCTGCGGGGACAGCTTCCCCCCAGGGGGAAGCCTTGGGAAAGAACCGGCAGTGCTGCCCCCAGTAAAGCGGAGCGGATGAGGTCGAAGCCTTCCCGCCGCACAGAGCCTTCTGGCTGCATCAACAGACACAGGGCTCCCCGCACTCGGCGGGAAGCCCTTTTTGTTCGCTGTGCTCAGCGCACCTGGTGCGGCATGGTGGCGCGGCATTGGCGCACGATGGTGGTGCACAGCTGTGTGTAGTAGTCCATATAGGCCTTGCGCCGGCGGCGGTCCAGCTCGTTCTGGGCCTGGATGGTCTTCCAGCGGGCGCAGGTTTTGTGGCATCCTTCACAGTAGTGCGGGCATCCGTTTTTGCAGGGGATCATGGCAAACGCTCCTTTCCATCGTGTGCCCCAAAGCAAAAGCGCCCTGCACACCGGCAGCGCAAACGCGCAGTCCGGCGCACAGGGCGCACAAGGGCGGGGCAGGGCAGAGGGGCCCCGCGTCGGCAGTCGCTGGCAAAGCGGTGCGCAACATACGGCAGCCCTCCCTTTGGGTATCGTTCTGGGTACAGTATATTCCTTTCCCGCCCAAATTACCAGCATAATTTTGTGAAAAAAGAGATAAATTTTCCTCTTTTTTTGCAAAAATGGTGGAAAACTCCGCTCAGTCCAGCCGTTTTTGCAGCACCAGGCGCTGCACGCCGCCGTATTTTTCCTTTTGGCACACCACCTGCCAGCCGCATTGTTCAAAATTGCGGCGGCTGTGGAGGTTGTCGGGGCTCACCGTCGCGCCCAGTGCGCGGATGCCGGGCGCGAGGAACCGCTCCGCCGCTGTCAGCAGCGCCTGCTGCAGGCCGTTCCCGCGCAGGTCCGGCCGCACCAGGACGGTGTCCAGATTGGCCCAGGCGTCCAGCTCGCTGTCCGGTGCGCCGGCGTCCCGCCCGTAGCTGCGGGGGGAAGAGCGGCAGTATTCCATCGAGACATAGGCCGCCGCCTCCTCGCCGTCCCACACCGCCAGGATGAACCCCGCCTTTAGCTGGGCGGCCAGTTCTTCGGGCAGAGTGGGCATGAAGAGGGCGGGGTCGGGCAGTGCAGCCAGCACCTGCTGTTCCAGCGCCCAGAGCGCCGGGATGTCCTCCGGTGTGCACAGACGGGCGGGCAGCGTTTCGCGGCAGGGGATGCCGCCGCGGCGGGTGATGATGAATTCCATCGTCCAATCGCTCCTTTTACACGAGATACGGCTCATAAATATACAGGTCGGACGCCTTCACGATGCCCTCCAGATACACGCCGTCCTCGCGGTACTCCTCCACGTTCACGCTGCCGCGCTGGCGCATCGGCCCGGCCAGGCCCAGCTGGTCGTAGGGCAGCAGCACCTTCACCGGGCGCATCCGGTCGGACAGCATGCCGTCCAGCTTCTGCAGCAGCTGCTCGATGCCGCGCCCGGTCTTGGCGCTGGTGAGCAGGATGTCCGGGTCGAAGGAGAGCGCGCCCTCCAGGTCGCACTTGTTGTATACGGTCAGCTGGGGGATGCCGTCGCAGCCCAGGCTGTGCAGCACCTCGTCGGTCACCGCCAGCTGGCTGTCCCGCTCGGGGTCGGCCGCGTCGGCCACCTTGACGATGATGTCGGAATAGGCGGTCTCCTCCAGCGTGCTCTGGAACGCCTGCACCAGATGGTGCGGCAGACGGCTCACGAAGCCGACCGTGTCCACCATCACCACGTTCAGGCCGCTGGGCAGGGTCAGCTTGCGGGCGGTGGGGTCCAGCGTGGCGAAGAGCATGTCCGCCTCCAGCACCTCGGCGCCGCACAGGCGGTTGAGCAGGCTGGACTTGCCCACGTTGGTGTATCCCACCAGCGAGATCACCGGCACGCCGCTCTTCTGGCGCGCGCGGCGGTTTTCGCCCCGCCGCGCCTCCAGCTCCTTCAGGCGCTGGGACAGCGCGTCGATCCGGCGGCGCAGATGCCGGCGGTCGTATTCCAGTTTGCTCTCACCGGCGCCGCGGCGTGCGCCGGCTCCGCCGCCCCCGCCGCCGCCCTGCCGGGACAGGCTCTGTCCCAGGCCGGTGAGCCGGGGCAGACGGTAGCGCAGGGTGGCCAGCTCGGTCTGCAATTTGCCTTCGTTGGTGACGGCGCGGCTGGAGAAGATCTCCAGGATCAGCATGGTGCGGTCCAGCACCTCCACCTCCAGCGCCTGCTCCAGGTTGCGGATCTGGCTGCCGGACAGCTCGCCGTCGAAGATCGCCGCCTCGGCCTGCAAATTCTGGCACAGCAGCCGCGCCTCCTCCACGCGCCCTTCGCCCAGCACGGTGGCCACGTCGATGGCGTCCCGCTTCTGCAGCACCTGCGCCACCGCCTGCATGTGGTTGGCCTCGGCCAGCGCTTCCAGCTCGGCCATGCTGCGGTCGGCGTCGTACTGCCCCAGATCCACCCCCAGCAAGACCACCTTCACCGGCGGCCGCTGGGTCATATCCTTCTGTTCGGTCATAGTGTCAAGTCCTCCCTGTTCAATCTGTAAAAGCGGCAGTCCACCGGAGTGCCGTCGAATTTGCGGTGCACGCCGGTGCGCAGGAAGCGGAATCCCGCCTTCTCCAGCACCCGGCCGCTGGCGGGGTTCTCCACCGCATGGCAGGCGCACAGGCTGTCCCCCTGCACCTCCTCGAACCAGAACCGGCACACTTCGCGCAGCGCCTCGCAGGCGTATCCCTGCCCCCAGAACGCCCGGCCCAGACAGTAGCCCGGCATCCACATCCCGTCCTCCCCGGGCGGGGCGAGGCTGATGCTGCCCAGCAGCGCGCCGTCCTGTCTGCGGCAGATGCCCCAATTGTAAAAAGCGGGCTCGCCGGCCTGCTGCTGCCACAGATATAAGATCTCGGCGGTCACGGTCCAGTCGCGGTGCGCCTGCCAGCGAAGCCAGCGGGTCACCTGCGGGTCGCCCGCCCAGGTTTCAAACATCGCATGGCAGTCGTCGAGGCCCAGCGGCCGCAGGAAAAGCCGCGGCGTTTCCAGCCGCACGGTCCCCCGATGGCGCAAAGCAGCGCGCCCCCCTTCCTTTGAGAATACTTCCCTACGATTATACGCACTGGGGCGCACCTTCGTCAAGACACGCCAAAAACGGCCGGATAAAACGCGATATATCGCGCTGTATTTCGAGGGATTCCGCCCGTTTTCGCCCCAAAGCGGGCCTTGCGACTTTACAAATGGTTTACATAAACCATACAAACCTGTGGTGTCTGGCGGGGGTTTCATGGTGTAAAGTATAAGCGTACCCGAAATCAAACAAACACGCCGGATGACCGGCAGAATTTGGGAGGAGAAAAAGTATGAAACTCGTTAAAAATATCCTTGGTATCACCGCCGCCGCCGCTGTGTTCGCCGGCGCCCTGGCCGGCTGCTCGTCCGAGAGCAGCGCCCCCGCCGGCACCAGCAGCACCGGCAACGACGGCTCTTCCGCTGCGGCCCAGCTGAGCGGCAGCGTGACCACCGGCGGTTCCACCTCTGTGGAGCACGTCATCAACGCCTTCATCGAGGCCTTCATGCAGGAGAACCCCGACGTGGACGTCACCTACGATCCCACCGGTTCCGGCGCGGGCATCACCGGCGCTTCCGAGGGCACCCTGGACATCGGCCTGTCCAGCCGCGCGCTGAAGGACGATGAGACCGGCCTGGACTCCACCACCTTCGCGCTGGACGGCATCGCCATCATCGTGAACAACGAGAACACCGTCGAGGACCTGAGCCTGGAGCAGATCAAGGGCCTGGCCACCGGTGAGATCACCAACTGGAGCGAGGTCGGCGGCCCGGACGCCCCCGTGGTCCTGATCGGCCGTGAGGCCGGTTCCGGCACCCGCGACGGTTTCGAGAGCATCGTGGGCGTCGAGGACGTCTGCAAGTACGAGCAGGAGATCCCCTCCACCGGCGGCGTGATCGCGGCTGTGGCTTCCAACCCCAACGCCTTCGGCTACGCGTCTCTGTCCGCTGTGGATGACAGCGTGAAGGCTGTCACCGTGGGCGGTGTGGCCGCCACCGAGGAGACCGTGCAGGACGGCAGCTACCAGATCCAGCGTCCCTTCGTGTTCGTCACCAAGCAGGGCGCCGAGCTGAGCGACGCTGCCAAAGCCTTCATGGAGTTCGCTGCCAGCGATGCCGCCGCCGAGCTGATCAAGAACGCCGGCGCCGTGCCTCTGGCCTGATGCACTCCCTGCAGAAGATGAATCGCGGGCCGGCCGACAGTGCCGGCCCTTTTTCGGGGGCGTGCAGCGCAACATCCTGAAAGGGGAAAAGGATCGAAGGATATGGAACAGAAACAACCCGCAGGCAAACGCCTGCATACGATCGTGCGCGATGGCATTGAGCGCGTGATGAACACCGTCTTTTTCGTCTGCGGTATGGTGGCGATCCTGGCGGTGGTATTGATCAGCGGATATATGATCGTGGCCGGCCTGCCGGCCATCAAGGAGATCGGCCTGACCGAATTTTTGTTCGGCACCGAGTGGGCCTCCACCGCAAAGGACCCCAAATACGGCATCCTGCCCTTTATCCTCACCAGTGTGTGGGGCACGCTGGGCGCCATCGTGATCGGCGTGCCCATCGGGCTGCTGACGGCGGTGTTCCTGTCGAAGGTGGCCAACCCCCGCGTGGCGGCGGCGGTGCGCCCGGCGGTGGAGCTGCTGGCCGGCATCCCCAGCGTGGTCTACGGCCTGATCGGCATGATGGTGCTGGTGCCCGCCATGATGGACATTTTCAACCTGAACAACGGCACCTGTCTGCTGGCCGCCATCCTGGTGCTGGCCATCATGATCCTGCCCTCCATCATCTCGGTGAGCGAGACGGCCCTGAACGCCGTGCCCAAGGAGTATGAGGAGGCCAGCCTGGCGCTGGGCGCCACCGAGATCGAGACCATCTTCAAGGTGAGCGTCCCCGCCGCCAAGAGCGGCATCGTGGCCGGCGTCGTGCTGGGCGTGGGCCGCGCCATCGGCGAGGCGATGGCCGTGATGATGGTGGCGGGCAACGTGGCCAACATGCCCGGCCTGTTCAAGAGCGTCACCTTCCTCACCACCGCCGTGGCCAAGGAGATGAGCTACGCCAGCGGCCTGCAGCGGCAGGCGCTGTTCAGCATCGCGCTGGTGCTGTTCTGCTTCATCATGATTATCAACGCACTGCTGAACTTTGTCCTCAAGAAGGGGGATCGCCATGAATGAGATCGAAAAGCGCAGCGCAAAACGCCGTGCATATGATGTATTTTTCCGCACGATCGTCTATCTCAGCGCCGCCGTCACGGTGGGCCTGCTGGTGGTGCTGATCGGCTATGTGATGGTGCGCGGCCTGCCGCATGTCACCTGGCAGCTGCTCTCCACCGCGCCCAGCGCCATCAAGGGCACCATCGGCATCCTGCCCAACATCCTGAACACCCTGTACATCATCCTGTTCACCCTGCTGATCGCCCTGCCTCTGGGCGTGGGCGCGGCCGTCTACCTCACCGAGTACGCCACCAACAAGCGGCTGATCGCCGTGGTGGAGTTCGCCACCGAGACGCTGGCCGGCATCCCCTCCATCATTTACGGCCTGGTGGGCATGCTGTTCTTCGCCCAGATGCTGGGATTCAAGACCAGCCTGCTGTCGGGCGGCTGCACGCTGGTGGTGATGATCCTGCCCACCATCATCCGCACCACCCAGGAATCGCTCAAAACGGTGCCCCAGAGCTACCGTGAGGGCGCGCTGGGCCTGGGCGCCACCAAGTGGCATATGATCCGCACCATCGTGCTGCCCTCCTCGCTGAACGGCATCATCACCGGCTGCATCCTGTCCATCGGCCGCATCGTGGGCGAAAGCGCCGCGCTGCTGTTCACCGCCGGCGTGGGCACCGTAGTGGCCGACAACATCATCAAGGCGTTCAGCCGCAGCGGCGGCACCCTCAGCGTGGCGCTGTACATGTACGTCAGCGAGCGCGGTGAGTTCGACATCGGCTTTGCCATCGCCGCCATCCTGATGCTGCTGGTGCTGCTCATCAACGCGGCCGCCAAGTTGGCCGGCAAACAGCTGAAAAACAAGGCCTGAACAGGCGTGCAGAGAGAAATAAGGAGATACGATATGGAAAGTTCTGTGATCCTCGAGACCAAACAGCTCAAGCTGTTCTACAGCGACTTTGAAGCCCTGAAGGGCATCGACATGGCCATCCCCGAAAAGCAGATCACCGCCTTCATCGGGCCGTCCGGCTGCGGCAAGTCCACCTTCCTCAAGACCCTCAACCGTATGAACGACCTGGTGCCGGGCGTGCGCATCGAGGGCCAGGCCCTGTACAAAGGGCAGGACATCTTCGACAAGAGCGTGGACGTCACCTGGCTGCGCAAGAAGATCGGCATGGTGTTCCAGAAGCCCAATCCCTTCCCCATGAGTATCTACGACAACATCGCCTACGGCCCCCGTCTGCACGGCACCCATTCCAGGGCCGAGCTGGACGAGCTGGTGGAGCAGTCGCTGCGCGGTGCGGCGCTGTGGGACGAGGTGAAGGACCGCCTGAAAAAGAGCGCGCTGGGCCTCTCCGGCGGCCAGCAGCAGCGCATGTGCATCGCGCGCGCGCTGGCAGTCCAGCCGGACGTGCTGCTGATGGACGAACCCACCAGCGCCCTGGACCCCGCCTCCACCATGCGCATCGAGGACCTGATGAACAATCTGAAAGAGCAGTATACGGTGGTCATCGTGACGCATAACATGCAGCAGGCCGCCCGTATCAGCGACAAGTGCGCCTTCTTCCTGGTGGGCGAGCTGGTGGAGTTCGGCGACACCACCCAGGTGTTCTCGATGCCCGCCGACAAGCGCACCGAGGACTACATCAGCGGCCGGTTCGGCTGATACCTTTTGCGGCAACCGATTGTATTCTGTGCAAATTCATCTTATAATGAAAGGAACCAAGCCCATGAGCATCCGTGAAACCTACGACCTCCAGCTGGAGAAATTGTCCGAAGAGCTCATCCGCATGGGGGCTGCGGCCCGCCAGGCGGTGCAGCAGGCGGTGGACGCGCTGAAAAACAGCGACGTGGAGCTGGCGCGCGCCGTGATGAAGGGCGACGAAGCCATCGACCGCATGGAGCGCGACATCGAGCACCAGTGCCTGACGCTGCTGCTGCGCCAGCAGCCGGTGGCCGGCGATCTGCGCAAGGTGGGCACCGCCATCAAGATGATCACCGACGTGGAGCGCATCGGCGACGCCGCCAGCGACATCGCCGAGCTGAGCACCCACATCCGCTCCGACCAGTTCCCCACGCTGCTGCCCCACATCCTGCAGCTGGCCGGCACCGTGTCGCAGATGACCGACGACGCCATCCGCGCCTATGTGCAGGAGGATTTGAAACTGGCCGGCGAGGTGATCGACCGGGACGACATCGCCGACGAGGCGTTCTGCGCCATCAAGCGGGAGATCGCCCAGAACATGGCAGGCAACCCCGCCGGAGTGGACGCCGCGCTGGACTGCCTGATGGTGGCCAAATATCTCGAGCGTGTGGGCGACCACGCCGTGAACATCTGCGAATGGGTACAGTTTTACAAAACCGGCATCCATAAGCACGAGCGCATCGTGTGAGGAGAGCGGGAACAAGGAAAGGAACATCCCATATCATGGCCGAAAAAAGACCCCTGATCTATATTGTGGAGGACGACGAGAGCATCCGTGTGCTGCTGGCGGCAGCGCTGCGCGCGGCCGGGTTTGAGCCGCGGGAGTTCCCCGGCGCGGCCGAGGCGCTGGACGCGCTGGCCGAAACGATGCCGGCGGCGGTGCTGATGGACATCATGATGCAGGGCATCGACGGCATCACCGCCCTGAAGCTGATCCGCCAGAACCCCGAGACCGCGGCGCTGCCGGTGATGATGCTCACAGCCAAGGACACCGAGGGCGACAAGGTGCTGGGCCTGGATTCCGGCGCCGACGACTACATGACAAAGCCCTTCGGGGTGCTGGAGCTGTGCGCCCGCGTGCGCGCGCTGGTGCGCCGCACCACCTCCCGCCCCCGGCCGGAGGTGACCTCCGAGCGCCTGTGCGCGGGCGAGCTGGAGATGAACCTGGCGGTGCGCGAGGTGCTGCTGAACGGCCGCCCGGTGGAGCTGACCCTGAAGGAGTTCGAGCTGCTGCGGATGCTGATGCAGAACAGCGGCCGCGTGGTCAGCCGGGACGAGCTGCTGCAGCAGGTGTGGGGATACGAGTTTGTGGGCGAGACCCGCACGCTGGACATGCACATCGGCACACTGCGCCACAAGCTGGGGGACGACGGCCCCGAGCGGCGGTTCATCAAGACGGTGCGCGGGGTGGGCTACCGCTTCCTACAGGACGTCACCCACGCCGCCTGCTGAGGGGGAAAAGGGGAAACGCATGAAAAAGGCCATTCTGAAAGGAAATGCCGCGGCGCTGGTCGCGGCACTTTGCTGTGCCGTGGTGCTGTGCACGCTGCTGTTCGACGCCCGGCTCACCGCCCATTCGCGCGATTCGCTCACCGGCATGGTGCGCCTGGCGGTGCTGGGACTGGACGAAAGCGGCGACCTTGGCGCCCAGGCCGACACCATCGCCACCGACACCGGCCTGCGGGTGACCATCATCGACGCGGACGGCGTGGTGCTGGCCGACTCCCAGGCCGAACCGGCCGCCCTGCCCAACCACGGCCAGCGCGAGGAGATCCAGCTGGCGGCGCAGGGCGAGGTGGGCATCTCGGTGCGCAACAGCGATTCGGTGGGCAAGCGCATGATGTACGCGGCCACGCGCACGCCGGGCGGGCTGTATCTGCGCCTTGCGGCCACCTACAACGGCTTCTGGCTGGATCTTGCCATGTTCTGGCCGGCGCTGGTGCTGGCGCTGGTGGTGGGGGTGGCGGTGGCCGTCCCGGTGGCAAGCCGGCAGGCCGCCACCATCACACGCCCCATCGCCCAGCTCAGCCGCCAGCTGTCGCAGGTCAAGCAGGGCAGCACCGTGCCGGACATCGACCGCTATCCCTATCCCGAGCTGCGCCAGATGGCGGGCGACATCAACCGCCTGTCGGCCGAGGTGTCCTCCAGCCTGCACCGCCTGCAGGAGGAGAAGGCCAAGATCGACTACATCCTCGACAACATGAGCGAGGGTTTCCTGCTGCTGGATGAATATCAGCGGGTACTCACCATCAACAAGGCGGCCTGCCGCTTCTTCAACTGCCGCCGGTCGGATACCCAGGGCAAGAGCCTCCTGTTTGCCACCCGCTGCACCGCCGTGCTGGACGCGCTGGATACCGTGATGAGCGGCCGGGAGGAGGCGGCGGCAGCCGAACTGCCCCCCGACGGCGGGCGCAGCGTGCAGGCGATCATCAGCCGGGTGACCGAGGGACAGACCGGCCTGGCCGGCGGCGCCATCATCATCCTCAGCGACGTCACCGACCAGAAAAACGCCGTCAAGATGCGCCAGGAGTTCTTCCAGTCGGCCAGCCACGAGCTGAAAACCCCCATCACCTCCATCCGCGGCTTTGCGGAGCTGCTCTGCGGGGACCTGCCGCTGGACGACGCCAGCCGGCGCGAGTTCTCCCAGCGCATCCTGAAGGAGGCGGGGCGGATGTCCAGCCTGATCGGGGACATCATCATGATCAGCCGGCTGGAGAGCGGCGACATCACCTTCGAGCGCGAGCCGATAGACCTGGCCGACGCGGTGAAGGAGAGCGCCGAGAGCGCCCGCAACCTGGCCACCCAGTCGGAGGTGGACTTCGTGCTGGAGACCCAGCCCTGCCCGATGACCGCCAGCCGCCGCGAGATGAGCGAGCTGTTCGGCAATCTGATGGTGAACGCGGTGCGCTACAACCGCCCGGGCGGACGGGTGGAGGCAAAGCTCACCTGCACAAACGGCAGGGCAGTGTTCTCGGTGTTCAACACCGGCGAACCGATCCCGGTGGAATACCGTCAGCGCATCTTCGAGCGGTTTTTCCGCATCGACAAGGGCCGCAGCAAAGCCAGCGGCGGCACCGGTCTGGGCCTGGCGATCGTCAAGCACATCGCGGCCGGATACGGCGCCGAGATCCGTCTGGACGTCACCGACGAGGGCAACCGCTTCACGGTGGAGTTTCCCTGAAAAAGCAAAAACGCGCCGCCCCTCTCCCGCCTGGGAGCAGGGACGGCGCGTTTGCATTTGGGGGAAGCCAGCGGAACGGTAAGCCTTCCCCAGGCAGGGGAAGGTGCCCCGCGGAGCGGGGCGGATGAGGTCGAATCCACTCCCCAGCACCGCGCCCCACCCGGAAAGCAGGCGCATGCAGCCAAAGCCGAACCCTTCCAAATCTCCCGTATACCCCCCGGATCGGCACGGTAATTTTTCCCGCGCGCTTTTCTTTGACAAACCGGTGCGGATATGATATAAATGAAATATAGCATTTTGGTATAGTTAAAGGAGCGCCCGCCATGCATATTACACAGGAATCGGATTACGCCGTGCGCATCGTCTATTGCCTGGCCTGTGCCGGCAGCCGGATGGACGCCCGCGGCATCAGTGCCCAGGTGCACGTCACGCTGCGCTTCACCCTCAAGATCTTGGGCAAGCTGGCGGGGGCGGGCATCGTGAACAGCTTCAAGGGCAACCGCGGCGGCTACGAGCTGGCCCGCCCGGCCGACCGGATCACCCTGCTGGACGTCATCGTGGCGGTGGAAGGCCCCTACCGGCTCAGCCGGTGCATCGGGCAGGACGCCGCCGAATGCAGCGGGGGAATGTCGGGCTGCTGCGTGTTCCAGCAGGTGTTCGGGCGCATCTCCGACTCCATCAACCAGCAGCTGGCCCAGGTGGACTTCGCCTCGCTGGTGCGGCAGGGGCACCCCGGCAAACTGCAAGAATAAACACACGGTGCCGGGCGTCCGCACACTTTACAAACTTTATAAAAAAATGCCGGGGAGGCCTTGACGGGCCTCCTTTTTTGGTTTATAATGCTTTAATGTATCATAATGGCTTGGAGCGTCCATAAGGAAGTTATTTGTGCTGATCTTTGGTGAATATGGAAAAAATGTTTGGCGGGAATGCACAAAAAAATCTTTCTTTCCGGGCTGTTGTTTGCTGTCTTTGCAAGGAT
>DGYMJ06203__coassemble_676_pt1 | contig 18234 bp, 15 predicted proteins | sample DGYMJ06203__metabat2_high_PE_020 | metagenome-assembled genome bin DGYMJ06203 | reverse complement strand
GTCAACTGTGTTTTGCAAAGGGGCAGATATAAAACAAAAGAGCCTGCTTGGCGGCAGGCTCTTTTGCATAGAGGGGTGGGAAAGTATAGATAAATGAATGAGGATAGCGTGTTGTGTTTTGCAAAGGCATGTATCTCCTTCGCATACATAAGTATACTCATTTCCGTTTTAAAGTCAAATGAAAAGACGGCAAAATTCTTTTCTTTTTTTCTTTACTTTTGCACAATTGATTTATATAATAAAACAGAGATCCGAATCTGCTTTTGCTTTTTATGCAGAAGCATTTGGGACGGCGTTCCGGCTTAAAAATATTAAAATTTACCAAATGTGCCGGTTCGCACAGGGGGGCTTTATGGACACAATCGACAAACAGATCCTTTCGCTTTTGGCCGAGAATGCGCGCATGCCGGTGAAGGAGATCGCCGACCGGGTGGCGCTCACCAGCCCGGCGGTCTCGGGGCGCATCCGGAAGATGGAGCAGGACGGCATCATCGACGGCTACACGGTGGTGCTGCGCCCGCAGAGCAGCAAAACACAGGTGAACGCGCTGGTGAGCCTGTCGCTGCATCCCAGCGACCGGCCGCTGTTTCTGGACATGATCGGCCAGATGCCGCAGGTGCGCCAGTGCTACCACGTCACCGGCAGCCACAGCTTTATCGTGAAGGTGTGCTGCCAGGACATGGATCAGCTGGAGCACCTCATCAACCGGTTCCAGAAGCTTGGCCAGACCAGCACCCAGATCATCCTGTCCACCCTGCTGGACCGGCGCGCGCCGCAGTGGGAGCTGTGAGGCCGCCCGGGCGATTCTGTCATATTCCTGTCATTGCTTTTTGGCTCGGCAATCGGTATACTTATATATGTAAGAATACATTTTATCGTTGTTTTTTGACGCTGGTGGAGATTTCTTCACGGGCGCCTTTTGATAGAGGAGAGCCAATGAAGCTGTTTGTTCTGATCTGCGCCTGTCTGCTGCTGGCGGGGTGCGGAGATAGCGGCGCGCCGGAAACCAGCGTGCCTGCGCAGAAGAATTACGAATCCATCATCCGGGAAACCCGCGACCCCGAAGACACGGTGCAGATCATCACAAGCCCCAAGCAGGATATGTACGGCCTGCTGGAGCTGTACGAGCTGGACGAAGACATGATGCAGCAGTATGCCATCAGCATCTCGGCCAAGAATACGCAGTCGTATGCCATCGCCATCATCCGTCCCACGCCGGACAGCCAGGAGGAGGTCTACGACAAGCTGGCCGCGCTGGTGGATCTGCAAAAGACGGCCCAGCGCGATTATCTGCCCGAACAGTACGAGATCGCCTGCGACGCAAAGCTGGAGATCCAGCCGGGCGGCGAGGTGGTGCTGGTGATGTGCGAGGACAGCGAGGAGGTATACAGCGCCATCTGTGAGGAGCTGGAGGAATAAAAAGGAGAGCACCCCCGCGGGGGTGCTCTTTGCTTTGCTGAGACCGTGTTTTTGCGGAAGGTTTGCGGATGCCGAACGCCTTCCTCTGGCCAGGGGAAGGTGCCCCGCTTGCGGGGCGGATGAGGTCGAATCTGTCCCTCAGCACAAATCTGCCCGGGAAAAAAGTGCTTTTGAAAAGCCTCGTGTTCGCCGCAGAAAAGGTCACTCCTGCAGGGGTTTTTCCGCCTGCTGCTCGCGCCGGCGCAGGATGCGCGGCATGGCGACCAGCCACACGAGGAAGGTCACCACCGGGCCCAGGACGTCCGAGATGGGCTCGGCATAGAAGATCGCCTCGGCGCCAAACAGTGCCGGCAGCAGGAACAGCGAAACAAAATACACGCCCTTGCGCCAGAAAGACAGCGGCAGCGACAGCTTCACCTGCCCCAGCGCGGTGAAGCCGTCCACCAGCTCGTACTGCACGCCCAGCGGGATGATGGCCAGCGTGCACACCCGGATGGCCCACAGCGCCTGCTGGGCCACCGCGGGGTCCTGGGTGAACAGCCGCACGAACAGCCCGCCGCACACCCGCGCCGCCGCGAACAGCAGAACGGTGTAGCCCACACACAGGCCGGTGATGTATTTCTGGGCGGCGCGCACACGGCCGGTCTGGCGCGCGCCGTAGTTGTAGCTCAGGATGGTCTGGGTGCCGCCGCTGATGCCGCCCAGCGGCATGGTCACCACCAGCATGAAGCTCTGGGCGATGGTGGCGCAGGTCACCAGCATATCGCCGCGCTCCGGCCCGCCGTACCGCTGCAGCAGCGCGTTCATCGCAATGATCATCAGGTTGTCCATCGCGATGATGAGGAAGGGGGTCAGGCCCATCGCCGCCACCCGCCCGATGATCTTCAGGCTGTATCCGCCGAAGGAGATGCGCACCGGCACCAGGCTGCTGAACAGGAACCGCAGCACATACAGCGCGCTGGCGGCCTGCGAGATCACGGTGGCCACCGCGCCGCCGGTCACGCCCATGTCGAACAGGAAGATGAACACCGGGTCGAGGACGATGTTCAGCGCCGCGCCCAGCATCACCGATTTCATGCCCACCTTGGCATAGCCCTGGCAGATGATGAACTGGTTCATGCCGTTGGCGATCAGGGCGAACAGGGTGCCGCACATGTAGGCGGTGAAGTAGGCGTCGGCGTAGGGGTAGGTGGCCTCGCTGGCGCCGAACAGCATCAGCATCGGGCGCCGCAGCGGCACCACCACCGCGAACAGCACCGCCGCCAGCGCACAGATCATCAAAAAGCAGTTGGCCAGGATGCGTTTGGCCTCGTCCATCCGCCCTTCGCCCATGCGGATGCTCATCAGCGGGGAACCGCCGATGCCCACCAGGAACGCCGCCGAACCCACCATCGTCACCACCGGTCCGCACACGCCCACGCCGGCCAGCGCGAGGTCGCCCACCTCGGGGATGTTGCCGATGTACATGCGGTCGACGATGCTGTACAGGACGCTCACAAACTGCGCAAGCATGCTGGGGATGGCGATGCGCCACACCAGCTGCCGCACGTTGTCCTTGCCCAGATTGTTTTCGATTACCATTTTTTCCACCTTCCTTGCGCAACTTGTTGAAAGATCAGAACAGCACCGCCAGCAGCACGGTGAACAGCCCGCACACACCGATGGCGATGCCGCTCATCGCGCCCTGCACCTCGCCCAGCTGCAAGGCGCGGGTGGTGCCCAGCGCATGGCTGCACGCGCCGATCGACACCCCCGCCGCCACCGGATGCGCCTTCGGCGCCAGCCGCAGCAGCACGGGGCACAGCACGGCGCCCAGGATGCCGGTGAGCATCACCGCCGCCACCGTCACCGGGATGTGTCCGCCCAGCTGGCCGGAGATGCCCAGCGCGATGGGTGTGGTGACCGATTTGGGCAAAAGCGAAGCGGTCATCGCCTCGTCCAGCCCGAACAGGCGGCACAGCCCGAACACGCTGCCCACCGACACCGCGCTGCCCACCGCGCACCCCACCGCCACCGGCAGCAGGTGTTTGCGCAGTGTGCGGAACTGGCGGTACACCGACAGCCCCAGCACGCAGGTGGCGGGAGCCAGGAATGCGGAGATCATGTCGCCGCCCTGGCTGTACATTTCCAGCGGGATGCCGAAGGCGGCCAGCACCGCGATCACAAAGGCGATGGCCAGCAAAAGCGGGTTCAGCACCGCCAGGCGGGTTTTCTGCTGGATCTTGTGGCCCAGCCGGTAGGCGCCCACGCTCAGCACGATGCCGAACAGCGGGCTTTGCAGCACGGCGTCGATCATTTTCCCGCCCTCCTCTGCATCAGCTTCATGGTCAGGCTCACCGCGGCGAAGGCGGCGAAAAAGGTGGCCAGCGTGCTCAGCACGCACACCGCAAGGAACTGCCACAGCTTTCCCGCCAGCAGCTGGTACTGCTCCAGCAGCGCCACGCTGGGAGGCAGGAAAAAGAACGCCATGTTGTCCAAAAGCCAGCCGCCCGCGTCGTTCACCTGCCGCTCCTTCAGCGCGCCGCACAGCAATAGACCCAACAGCAGCAGCATCGCCAGCACGCTGCCGGGGAAGGGGATGGGCAGCACCGCCGCGATCGCCTCGCCGGCCAGGCACAGCCCAAAGATCAGCGCAAGCTGTGTGAGGATTTTCATGAAACCGCCTTCTTTCCGCAAAACACCCCGGGTTGCGGGGGATAAAAAACCGTATCCCATTGTATAGCTTTGGCCGGGACCAATGCAAGGCCCCGGCCAAAGTTTGCGGAAAATCGTGAATCAGGCGGCTTTTTTGAACAGGAAAGCAGGGATTTCGTGCGATTTTACAGGGTGGCGTTGAAGGAGCGCACCAGGAAAGCCCAGGTGGCGGAACCGATGAGGCCGTCCGGATCCAATCCCACCGACTCCTGGTACCCGATCACGGCCTGCTGGGTGATGTTGCCGAACTGGCCGTCCACCGCGGGGGCGGGCCAGGCGTATCCGCCGGCTTTTTTCACCTCGGCCAGGTAGCTCTGCGCGCAGCGCACCGGGTCGCCGCTGGAGCCCTTCTGCAGCAGGCCGGGATTGGCCGGGCGCACCGGGAGCGGCTGCCCGTCTGCCTGCGCCAGACGGGCGCGCACCAGCTGTTCCCAGGTGTTGCGCCCCACCTGGCCGTCTATCGACAGCCCGAACTGCCGCTGGAACAGCCTCATCGCGCCGGCGCTGCCGCTGCCGTAGTTGCCGTCCACCGAGAGCTGGGTCTGCGCGGTGTACACCGCGCGCAGCAGGTTGTTCTCGCTCTGTACGTACTGCACGCATCCGCCGCGCGCGCCCTGCCGGATCACCAGGCCCGGATAGGCCACCGGCAGCGCCGGGAAGCGCGCCGCATACCCCTGCATCAGCGAATCCCAGGTGACTTTGCCCACCGACCCGTCCACCGTCAGGCCGCGGTTGGTCTGGAAGGCGCGCACCGCGCGGGTGGTGCCGCTGCCGTAGTTGCCGTCCACCGTGGCCGGGTAGCCCAGCGCGGTCAGGGTGGTCTGCACCATGCCCACGTCCACGCCGGACGAGCCGTTCATCAAGACAACGCCTCCGTAGGGAGGCAATGTGATCTGTGCCATTTGTCCATCTCCTTTTGCATTGTTCGGCATTCCCGGCAAACACCGGGGCTGCCATGCCAGTATATGCAACGGCTGCGCGGATGGTTCCGTTTTTTTGAAAAATGTGGTATACTAAACCATGATTATCTGCCGCCGGGCAGAAAACAGGAGGAAACCAGCATGAATGTATTGTGCGTGGGCGATGTGGTGGGCTTGAGCGGCCTGGACGAGGTGTGCAGCCGCCTGCCGGCGCTGCGCCGGGAATATAAGGCGGACGTCTGCATCGTCAACGGCGAAAATTCCGACGTCTGCGGCCGGGGCGTCACCCGCAGCGGGGCCGCCGCCCTGTTCGACGCCGGCGCCGATGTGGTCACCACCGGCAACCACTGCTTTTTCCGCACCAGGCCCGATACCTTTGAGGAGACCGAGATGCTTCTGTGCCCGGCCAACTTCCCCTACACCAGCGCCCGCATGGGCAGCTGCGTGGTGGACCTGGGCCGCGCGCGGATGCAGGTGATCAACCTGTCGGGCGTGGCCTTCATGGAGCCGCTGGACAACCCCTTTGTCCGGTTCGACGAGCTGTACGACAGCAGCTGCCGGTTCTGCGTGGTGGACCTGCACGCCGAATCCACCGCCGAAAAGCGCGCCTTCGCCTGCTATGTGGACGGCCGGGCCTCGGCGGTCTTCGGCACCCACACCCACGTCCCCACCGCCGACGGGCAGGTGCTGCCGGGCGGCACCGGCTACATCACCGACGTGGGCATGTGCGGCCCGCTCCAGAGCGTGATCGGCGTGGTGCCCGCGCAGGCCATCGAGAAACAGCGCTGCCACACGCCGGTGCGCTTTTCGGTGGCGGAGGGAGCCTGCGGCCTCAACGCCGTGCTCTTCACCCTGAACGACGCCGACGGCCGCTGCACCGCCGTGCGCCAGATCCTGCTCCCGTAAGGAGGGAACGCCCTTGAAAAAAACGATCCTGTGCGCGGTGCTGTGCGCCGCGCTGCTGGCCGGCTGTGCCGCGCCGTCCTCCGCGCCGTCCCAGAGCGCCGCGCCCACGCCCCCGCCGTCCCCCGCCCCCACCAGCGCCGCCGCCGCGGTGGACACCCTGTCGGTGGGGCACAACAAGGCGCTGGGGTTCAACCCCTACATCGCCAACGACAACCAGGTGCTGCAGAACAGCGGCCTTGTCTTTGAAAAGCTGGTGGAGATCACCCCGCTGATGCAGCTGGAGATGCGCCTGGCCAGCGAGATCACGGTGGAGGGCGCCACCGCCGTCATCCATCTGCGGCAGGACGCCGTCTTTGCCGACGGCACCCCCCTCACCGCGGCCGACGTGGCGGCCAGCATCAACGCCGCCCGCGCCAGCGAGATGTACGGCGGCGGCCTTGCCCATGTCACCGACGTGCAGGCCGGCGACGGAACGGTCACCGTCACCCTCTCCCGCCCCGACAGCCTGTTCAGCTGGATGTGCACCCTGCCCATCATGAAGGCCGCCGAGACCGGCGCGGCCCAGCCCACCGCCTCGGGGCGCTATACATACGGCGGCGCCGACACGCTGGTGAAGAACGCCTCCTCGCTGTTCTGGGAGCAGGGCGCTCCCACCACCATCCGGCTGGTGGACGTCGGCGGGCACGACGATCTGGTCAGCAGCCTGTCGGTGGGCAGCATCGACCTCTACTCCTACACCCGGGAGGAAACGGTGGGAGGTTCGGCCGTCACCAGCCGTTCGACCACATTCCCCATGAACCATCTGGTATTTTTAGGGGTGAACTCCCAGCGCACCGGCGCGCTGCAGATGCCGGCGGTGCGCCAGGCCATCAGCGCCGCCATCGACCGTCAGACCCTCTGCCAGCGCGCTTTCGTGGGCGGGGCCACCCCGGCGCGCGGCGCGCTGAACCCGCTGTACCCCTGCGCGGTGGAGAACCAGACCCTGTCGATCGAAGGGGACCTGGCCGGCGCAAGGGCGCTGATGGAGCAGGCGGGATACACCCTCAGCGCCTCCGACGGCATCTGGCGGGACGCAAACGGCGCGCGGCTGTCGCTGCGGCTGCTGGTGTATGCGGGCAGCCCGCTCAAGCGCAGCGCCGCCACCCAGCTGGCCGACCAGCTGGCCGAGGCCGGGTTTGCCGTGACGGTGGAGGAAACCGCCGATTTTGCGGGCGAATATGTCCAAAAAGTAAACAGCGGTGATTTCGACCTGTACATCGGCGAGGTAAAGTTGTATAATAATATGGATCTGAGCCCCTTTTTGGAGGGCGGGCAGGTCAGCGGAGGCATCGCGCAGGACGAATCCCTCGCCGCCGCCTACGCTGCGCTGTGCCAGAGCACAGACAATGCGGGCGCCTTCGAGGAAACCTTTGCGGGTTTGCTGCCCTGGATCCCCCTGTGCTGGCGAAACGGCACGCTGGTCACCTCCAAACAGATCACCTGTGTCACTCCCAGCATCAGCAACGTCTTTTATTCACTGCGGCCGCCCGTCACCGGCGAGGCCGCAGCGTCCAGCGCCCCGCCGGCCTGACCGGCCGCGGTATCAAACTGTAAGGAGAGGATCGATTTGATTAAGTTTCACAATCCCTACGGAACCGTCAGCATGACCAACGATTACTTTGCCTGCCTTGTGAATGCCGCAGCCCAGAGCTGCTATGGTGTGGCCGCCATGGCCCCCAGCAGCGCCGCCGAGAGCATCCGGAGCAAGGTGCTGGGCGCCTGCCCCGAAAAGGGCGTGCGCGTCACCACCCAGGACGGCCGGCTGGTGATCTCGCTGCACATCAAGGTGGCCTATGGCCTGAACATTGCGGCTATCGTCAAGAGCATCACCCACAAGGTCAAGTATGTGGTGGAAAACGCCACCGGCCTGTCGGTGGCCCGGATCGATGTGGCCGTGGACGACATCCTGACCGAATAACACGCCGGTATCCGTCCGGCCGCATTTCCATGACTATAATCTTGAGGTGAACGACTGATGATCAATGGTAAAACTCTGCGCGACGCAATCATTTCCGGCGCCAACAACATCGCAAACCAGCGTGCCCGTGTGGACGAGCTGAACGTGTTCCCGGTCCCCGACGGCGACACCGGCACCAACATGAGCATGACCATCGGCGCGGCGGTGGCCGAGCTGAACGCCCTGCCCGACGACGTGTCGGTGGGGGATGCCGCCCACTGTGCCGCCTCCGCCATGCTGCGCGGCGCGCGCGGGAATTCGGGCGTCATCACGAGCCTTCTGTTCCGCGGCTTCTCCAAGGCGCTGGCCGGCAAAAAAGAGGCCGACGCCGCCGACCTCGTGGCCGCGCTGGAAAAGGGCGTGCAGGCTGCCTACAAGGCCGTCATGAAGCCCACCGAGGGCACCATGCTGACGGTGGCCCGCGTGGCCAGCGAGGACGCCGCCCGCAGCGGCATCGCCGACGTGGTGGAGCTGTGGGACCTGGTGCTGGCCAGCTCCCAGCGCGCGCTGGACAACACCCCCAACCAGCTGCCGGTGCTGAAAAAGGCCGGCGTGGTGGACGCCGGCGGCCAGGGCCTGCTGGTGATCTTCGAGGGCATGGGCAAGGTGTTCAAAGAGGGCGTGATGGTGCACAGCGAGGAGGCCGCCGCCTCCCGGACCAAGCTGTCCAGCGAAGCCGCCGGCAAGGGCGTCTACAGCGACGACCTGATGAAGGTGGAGGACATCAAGAACGGCTACTGCACTCAGTTCCTCGTGAATAAAAACGAGAACGCCAGCACCGAGAAGCTGCGCGCCTTCCTGGAATCCAACGGCGACAGCGTGGTGGTGATCGAGGACGACGAGGTCATCAACTGCCACGTCCACACCGCCGACCCCGGCCAGATCATCAGCCATGCGCTGCAGTACGGCTATCTCACCAGCTTCAAGATCGAGAACATGCACGAGCAGTTCCTGGCCCGCCAGAAGCAGGGCAAGGGCCTGAAAAAGCAGGCTGAGGCCGAGAGCGCCCCCGCGGGCGAGTTCCCCTATGCCGCCGTCGATCCCGAGCGCGCCTTCGGCTTTGTGGCCGTGGCCGCCGGCGAGGGCCTGAAGGACATCTTCCGCGACCTGGGCGCCGACGCGGTGGTCAGCGGCGGGCAGACCATGAACCCCGCCACCGAGGACATCGTCAGCGCGGTGCAGAGCGTGCCGGCCCAGACGGTGTTCGTGCTGCCCAACAACAAGAACATCATCATGGCCGCCGAGATGGCCCAGAAGATCGCCGACCGCCGCATCGTCGTGCTGCCCACCCGCACCATCCCGCAGGGCATCACCGCCATGCTGAACTTCGATCCCGACGCCACCGTCGACACCAACACCATCAACATGATGCAGGCCGCCGAGCGCGTGAGCACCGGCCTGATCACCTTTGCCGCCCGCAACAGCGACTTCGACGGCCGCAAGATCAAGCAGGGCGAGATCCTGGCGCTGGAGAACGGCAAGCTGGTGGCCACCGGCACCGACATCACCAAGACCACCTACCGCCTGGCCCGCAGCATGTGCAAGAAGGACACCAGCTTCGTCACCATCATCTCGGGCTGCGATGTGAACGAGGAGGACGCCCAGTGCACCGCCGAGATGGTGCAGGCCAAGATCCCCTCGGGCATCGAGGTGAGCTGCCTGAACGGCGGCCAGCCGGTCTACTATTATATCATCAGCGTGGAATAAGTTCCGCCGCAGCAGAAAAAAGAGCGGGGCCGCCCGCGGCCGATGGCCGTGGGCGGCCTTTTCATCCGTCGAAAAGGGGGCCAGGCAATGCAGTGGGACGATTCGATCCGCTATCTGAAGGGCGTGGGGGAGAAGCGCGCCGAAAAATTTGAAAAGCTGGGCGTGTCCACCGTCGGGCAGCTGCTGCAGCTCTACCCGCGCGACTATGTGGACTATTCGCGCCCCTGGCCGGTGGCGTCGGCGCCGTGGGAGGGCAGCTGTGTGGTGCGGGCGGAGGTCTATTCCAAACAGCCGGAGCGAAGGGTCAGCGGCGGCCGTAAGCTGACCAAAGTGCTGGCCGGCGACGAGACCGCCATGCTGGAACTCACCTGGTTCAACAACCCCTACACCGCCGAAAAGCTGGAGATCGGCAAAGAGTATCTGTTCTACGGCCGGGTGGGCGGCGGCATGGGCAAGCGGCAGATGATCGCCCCGGCGGTGCAGCCGGCGGTGGGCGGCGCGCCGATGACCCCCGTCTACCCCCAGACCGAGGGCATCCAGACCCCCTATATCGCCCGCTGTGTGGCGGCGGCGCTGGAGGGGCTGGACGCCATCCCCGACCCGCTGCCCGAAGAGATGCGCCGGAAATACCGCCTGCCCGACAAGGCGTCCGCCCTGCGGATGGTGCACCGTCCGCAGGATATGCGCGAGGTGCAGGCCGGACGGCGGCGGCTGATCTTCGAGGAGCTGCTCACCCTGCAGCTGGGCCTGTCGCTGCTGCGCAGCCGCGGGCGGCGGCAGGACGCCCCCTGCATCCCGCCGGTCGATCTCGGGCCGTTTTTTGCCTCGCTCCCGTTTTCCCCCACCGGGGCGCAGAGGCGCGCGTCGGCCGAGATCCTGCAGGACCTCGCAGGCCCCGCCCCCATGAACCGCCTTTTGCAGGGCGACGTGGGCAGCGGCAAAACGCTGGTGGCGGCGGCGGCGATCTACGCGGCCGGCCGCGCCGGATGGCAGAGCGCCCTGATGGCCCCCACCGAGATCCTGGCGCGCCAGCACGCCGAGACGATGCAGCGCCTGCTGGCCCCGTTCGGGGTGCGGGTGGCGCTGCTCACCGGCGGCATGCGGGCGGCGGCAAAGCGGGAGACGCTGGCCGCCATTGCCGCGGGGGAAGCCGGGCTGGTGGTGGGCACCCACGCAGTGCTGTCGGCGGGGGTGGAGTTCGCGGCGCTGGGCCTTGCCGTCACCGACGAGCAGCACCGGTTCGGCGTGCGCCAGCGCCAGCTGCTGGCCGCCAAGGCAAAAGCCCCCCACCTGCTGGTGATGAGCGCCACCCCCATCCCCCGCACGCTGGCGCTGCTGGTGTACGGCGAGCTGGACATCTCGGTGCTGGACGAGCTTCCCCCGGGGCGCACTCCCGTCAAGACCTTCGCCATCACCGGCAAAAAGCGGGCGGACATGTTCGGCTTTCTGGACGGCCAGATCGCAAAGGGACGGCAGGTCTACTTCGTCTGCCCGCTGATCGAGGAGGGCCAGGGCGCCGCCGCCCAGATGCAGGCCGCGGCCGACTATCTGGAGCACACGGTGCGCCCGCTGCTGCCCACCCGCCGGGTGGGACTGATGCACGGGCGGCTCAAACCCAAAGAAAAGGCCGCTGTGATGGAGGAATTTGCCGCCGGAAAGCTGGACGCCCTCGTGTCCACCACCGTGATCGAGGTGGGGGTGGACGTGCCCAACGCCAGTGTGATGGTGATCGAGAACGCCGAGCGGTACGGCCTGTCCGCCCTGCACCAGCTGCGCGGCCGCGTGGGGCGGGGCGGGGGAGAGAGCTGGTGTTTCCTTGTCAGCGACCATCCGGGCGAGGCGGTGCGGGAGCGGCTGCACTTCCTGTGCGGCACCACCGACGGCTTCGCCATCGCGCGCTACGATCTCGACCACCGCGGCCCCGGAGACTTCTTCGGCCGCCGGCAGCACGGCCTGCCCGCGCTCAAGATCGCCGACCTGATGACCGACACCCGCGCCCTGCACGCGGCCCAGCAGGAAGCCGCCGCCCTGCTGGCCGCCGACCCCCGCCTGGACGGCGTGCCGCTGCTGGCCGCCCAGGTGCAGCGCCTGTTTGAGGACGGCGCCGCCATGAACTGAAAACAGCACATCCCCGCCCGTCTGCTCGGAGAGGATGTGCTGTTTTTGGTCTGCCGCCGCGGTTATTTCCGCAGTCCGGGATCGGTCCAGAAGGTGCCGGCCGGGCTGCCGTCCAGCTTGCGACGCTGTCCCTTGCCGCTGACCGGATACAGTAAACCGTCTTTGCACCCCACCGTTGCCGCCGCAAAGCCTTCGTACAGCTGCCGCTGCATCTTGGTCACAATGTCGGCACAGGAAGGGTCGTCGATGAGGTTGTGCTGCTCGTCCGGGTCGCTGGGCAGATGGTACAGCTCACACGGCCCGAACGGATACCGGTGCACATATTTGTATTCCTTTGCGCGCACCATCCGCACCGCGCCGTATTCCTCAAAGATCAGCACATGGTCGCGGGTTTCGTCCTCGCCTTCGCCCTGCAAAAGCGCGGCAAAGCTGCGCCCCGCCATGCCGGGATTCTGCGGTGCATCGCAGATTCCGGCGTATTCCAGCAGGGTGGGGTAGAGGTCGCAGTGGCTGTACAGTCCCTCTGCCGTCACTCCCGCGGGCACGCCCGGTCCGCGCAGGATGCAGGGGATCTTCACGCTCTGCTCGTACATGTTCTGCGGGAAGGTGGCGTTGCCCTTTCCCCACACGCCGTGGTGTCCCATGCAGACGCCGTTGTCGGCGGTGAATACCACCAGCGTGTTGTCCGCCTCGCCCGCCTCTTCCAGCGCATGCAGGATGCGCCCGATGCCCGCGTCCATCGCGGTGATGGCGGCGTAGTATCCCGTCAGGTATTCGCGGCGTTTTTCCGGCGTGTCCCCCACCGGCGAGCTGGTGGTCTGGTTGGGATGCACCGGCAGGTCGGGGGTGCTTTCAAAGGCGCAGTCCCGGTAGAGCTCGCGCACCTCCTGCGGGTGGCTGGCCGCATCCCACGGACTGTGCGGCGCGGTGTAGTGCACGCTCAGGTAAAACGGCTGCTCTCCCGCCGCCAGCTGCTCCAGCTGCTGCACCGCCTGTTCGGTGATGAGATCGGTGATGTACCGGTGTTCCAGATGCACCGCTCCGTTCTCCACAATGTCGGGCGAATAGTAGGGGCATCCGCCCAGACCGATGGTGTACCAGTGGGAAAAGCCGGGCGCGGGGTGCAGGCTGTCGCCTAAGTGCCATTTGCCGCACAGCGCGCAGGTGTAGCCGTTCGCGGCCAGCACCTCGGGCCAGGTGTGCAGCCCGTCCAGATAGCGGATGGGCTTGTCCTCGTCGATATACCGCTCGGCCAGTTCGCCCTGCGCAAGAGAGGAGTCCACACTGCCGCTGCGGATCCAGTCCAGCACGCCGTGGCCGCTGGGCATCATGCCGGTGAGGATGGACGCCCGCGCCGGTGAACAAACCGGCGAGGCACAGAAGCAGTTTTCCAGCCGCATACCGCCGGCGGCCAGCGCGTCGAGGTTGGGAGTGAGGATCTCGCAGTTTCCAGCGCAGCCAAGCGACCAGGCACCCTGATCGTCGGCCAGAATGAACAGGATATTGGGTCTTTTTGCCATACAAAAGCCTCCTTGCTGGGTATGCCCCTATCATAGCACCGGCGGCGCGGGTGTACAACGCTTTATTTTTCTCTCGACCTCTTGTTTGTGGAAACGGATGTGCTATAATAAACAAAGACTATTGCAAGGAGGAACTCCCTTATGGAAACGATGGGCAATCTGCGCCGCACCCGCTACTGCGGGGAAGTGCGCGCTGCCGACGCCGGCGCCGAGATGACAGTGGCCGGTTCGGTTGCCAAATGCCGCAACAAAGGCGGCATTATTTTTGCCGACCTGCGCGACACCACCGGCATTCTGCAGCTGGTGTTTGACGATTCCACCGACCCGGCCGTCTTTGAAAAGGCGAACGGCCTCAAGACCGAATATGTGCTGATCGCCAAGGGCACCCTGCGCGAGCGCACCGCCAAGACCGACAAGATCCCCACCGGCGACGTGGAGCTGTTCGTCACCGAGCTGCGGGTGCTGAGCGAGGCCGAGACCACCCCGTTCGAGATCCGCGACGAGGTGAACGTGAAGGACGACCTGCGCCTGAAATACCGCTATCTGGACCTGCGCCGTCCCAAGATGCACAACCCGCTGGTGATGCGCAGCAAGGTGGCCAAGCTGGTGCGCGACTACTACTGCGACAACCACTTCTGCGAGATCGAGACCCCGATGCTCATCAAGTCCACCCCGGAGGGCGCCCGCGACTATCTGGTCCCCAGCCGCGTGCAGCCGGGCCGCTTCTACGCGCTGCCCCAGAGCCCGCAGCTGTACAAGCAGCTGCTGATGCTGTCCGGTTTCGACCGCTATTTCCAGATCGCCCGCTGCTTCCGCGACGAGGACCTGCGCGCCGACCGTCAGCCCGAGTTCACCCAGATCGACATGGAGATGAGCTTTGTCACCGAGGACGACATCATGACCATGAACGAGGGCCTGGTGAAGCATGTATTCAAAGAGGCGCTGGGCGTTGACGTGCCCACCCCGTTCCTGCGCATGCCGTACAGCGAGGCGATGGACCGCTTCGGCAGCGACAAGCCCGACACCCGCTTCGGCCTGGAGCTGCAGAACGTCAGCGAGGCGGTGGCCGGCACCGAGTTCGCCCCCTTCAAGGCGGCTTTGGAGAACGGCGGCAGCGTGCGCCTGATCAACTGCAAGGGCCTGGCCGACCAGCTCACCCGCAAGACCATCGACAAGCTGGGCGACGTGGTGAAGACCTACGGCGCCAAGGGCCTGGCCTACACCCGCCTGACGGCCGACGGCGAGACCTCCAGCTTTGAGAAGTTCCTCACCGACGGGCAGAAGGCCGCTCTGCGCGCCGCTGCCGGCGCCGAGACCGGCGACGTGCTGCTGGTGGTGGCCGACGCCAAGAACGACACCGTCTTTGCCGCGCTGGGCGCTCTGCGCCTGGAAGTGGGCAAAAAGTTCGGCCTGATCGACGAAAAGGCGTTCAATTTCCTGTGGGTCACCGATTTCCCGCTGTTCGAGTACAGCGAGGAGGACGGCCGCTATGTGGCCAAGCACCACCCGTTCACCATGCCCAAGGACGAGGACCTGGACAAGGTGGAGAGCGATCCCGGCGCCTGCCGCGCCAAGGCCTACGACATGGTGCTGAACGGCTGCGAGCTGGGCGGCGGCTCCATCCGCATCAACGACCCGGTGCTGCAGGACCGCATGTTCCGCGCGCTGGGCTTCACCGAGGAGCGCGCCCGCGAGAGCTTCGGTTTCCTGATGGACGCCTACAAGTACGGCGCGCCCCCCCACGGCGGCATGGCCTTCGGCTTCGACCGCATGATCATGCTGATGCTGGGCTGCGACTCGATCCGCGACGTGATCGCCTTCCCGAAGGTGCAGAACGCCGGCGAGCTGATGTCCGGCTGCCCCGAGACGGTGGAGGAAAAGCAGCTGCGTGAGCTGAACATCGCCTGCACTCCGGTGGAATAAAGCTGTATAAGCAACGCCCCACGGCGCCACACTCTCCTCAAAGGGGGGATGCGCCGTGGGGCGTTTTTTGCAGCGCGGATGGGTCGTGCTGGCCGCAGGGGCGGTGATGATGCTGTTTTCGGGGGTGCCGTCGGCCTGGGGGATCTTCCGCAAAGCGGCCTGTGAGGAATACGGATTTTCTCCCGAACAGAGCGCGCTGGTGCTGAACCTGACGGTGGCGGCGTTCGGGGTGGGCAGCGTGGCGGGCGGATGGCTGCAGGACAAAGCCGGGCCGCGCCTGTGCGCGCTGACGGGCAGCGGGCTGCTGGCCGCCGGCTTTGCGGCGGCGGCGCTGCTGCCCGCCGGGTGGACCGCCGCCTTTTACGCCGGGTTCTGCATCCCGGCCGGGGTCGGCTGTGCCTTTTTGTACCCCGCCGTCATGACCTGCGCTCAGCGCTGGTACCCCGAAAAGCGGGGGCTGGCCACCGGCGTGCCGGGGGTGGGATTCGGCCTGTCGGGGCTGGCCATCACGCTGGTGCACCGCACGGCGGGCGGCATGTGGGGGCTGCGCGGCAGCTTCTGGACGCTGGCCGTACTGGCGGCGGTGGTGTGCGGCGGGGGGAGCCTGCTGCTCTCCCTCCCGCCCGACGCGCCCGTCCGCCCGTCGGAGGGGATGACCCCTGTGCAGGTGCTGAAAAGCAAAAGCTGGCGCCTGCTGGCGCTGGCCGGCGCGCTGGCGGCCCCGGCGGTGCTGCTGTTCAGCCCGCGCATCGTCGAGATGGCACAGAGCCACGGCGCCGAGGCGGGAGCGGGATGGACGGTGGCGCTGGGGGCGGCGGCGAATGCGGCCGGGCGTCTGGCAGCCCCCGCGGCGGGGGACCGTCTGGGCCGCAAGCGGGTGCAGATCGGCCTTTTGTGCGTGCTGGCCGCGCTGGCGGCGGGCTTCTGGTGGATGCAGGGGTGGTGGTTCCTGGTGGGATACGCCGGGCTGTGCTTCTGCTATTCCGGGCAGGCGGCGCTGCTGCCCAGCTTTGTCACCGATCTGTTCGGGCCGCGCTGGGCAGGGGTGAACTACGGCCTGGCGGCGCTGGGGACGTCGGCGGGCAGCGTGGCCTTCCCGCTGGCGGTGGACGCACTGGGCGGCGGCGACCTGATCCGCCACGCCGCCGCCTGCGCCGCCCCGCTGGCGGGAGCGCTCTGCCTGCGTCGCCTGCCCGACAAACCGCCCCGAAAATAAAGCGGCAGCGGCTGCCCTTGCACTTTGCGGAAGAAAGGAGTATGATAACAAAATGGTTATTTCTGAACAGGAGGAATGAATCGTATGGAGAGCGTGCAGGCAAAGCCGCTGTTTTCCACCCGCGCGCTGTGTGCGCTGATCCTTCCGCTGATGGTGGAGCAGCTGCTGGCGGTGACGGTGGGCATGGCCGATACGATGATGGTGTCACGGGTGGGCGAGGCGGCGGTGTCCGGCATCTCGCTGGTGGACTCGGTGAACGTTTTGCTGATCCAGGTGTTCGCGGCGCTGGCCACCGGCGGCGCGGTGGTGGTGAGCCAGTACCTGGGCCGGCGCGACCGGCAGAGCGCCTGTGCGGCGGCGCGGCAGCTGATCTGGATCACGGCGCTGCTGGCAACCGTCATCGGGGCGGTGGTGCTGGTGGGCAACCGCTGGATCCTGCAATTCGTGTTTGGCCGGGTGGAGCCCGCCGTGATGGAAAACGCCATGACCTACTTCTGGCTGTCGGCGCTGTCGTATCCGTTCATCGCGGTGTACAACGCAGGGGCGGCGCTGTTCCGCAGTATGGGCAACAGCAAGGTCTCGATGATGACCTCTTTCATCATCAATATCATCAACATCGGCGGCAACGCTATCCTGATCTACGGCTTCCACTGGGGCACGGCCGGCGCGGGCACCGCCACGCTGGTCAGCCGCGCGGTGGCGGCGGTGGTGATGGTGGTGCTGCTGCATCACCGGAACAACCCCGTCTATCTGGAGGGCCTGCTGCGCCCCTATCTGGACCGGAAACTGGCGGGCAGCATCCTGAAGGTGGGCATCCCCAACGGCGTGGAGAACGGCATGTTCCAGGTGGGCAAGCTGCTGGTGGCGGGGCTGATCTCGTCGTTCGGCACGGCGGCCATCGCGGCCAACGCCATCTGCAACAACCTCGGTTCCATCTCCAACATCCCGGGCGCGGCCATCGGCCTGGGCATGGTGACGGTGGTGGGCCAGTGTGTGGGCGCGCGCGACCACGCCCAGGCACGGCGGTACACCAAACTGCTGCTGGGCTGGACCTACGCGGTGATGACGCTGACCAATCTGGCGGTGATGCTGCTGGCAGAGCCGCTGATCGGCATGTACCATGTGGGCGCCGAGACGAACCGGATGGCCTTCGAGGTGATGGCGGTCTACTGCATCATGTGCGCGGTGGTCTGGCCGCTGTCCTTCACCACCCCCAACGCACTGCGCGCGGCGGGCGACGCACGCTTCACCATGACGGTGTCGATGTTCTCGATGTGGATCTTCCGCATCGGCTTTTCCTACATACTGGGCAGCTGGATGCAGATGGGCCTGTTCGGCGTGTGGCTGGCGATGGAGATCGACTGGGTGGTGCGCGCGCTGTTCTTCACCATCCGCTTTTTGGGCAAAAAATGGGAAAAGTCCAACGTGATCGGATAAAAAATGCTGCTGCACGATACAAGTGCAGCAGCATTTTTTGTTTAATCGTTGTTGTCTCGATGTACATCCGGAAGAAAGATCAGTTCCAATTCAGGAGGCAAATTTCCATTATAAATCTCTTCGCATTCCATCTGCGCAGCTGTGAGGATATCAATTGCCTGTTCGGTGGCTGTGAGCATAATTTGATACATTTGTCTATAATCCTGCATGCTAATCACCTCGATCAATATTGTAACAAATAAGCAATACAAATGCAATGCATATTTTGTGCGCTATATAAAGTACACTAATCAAAAGATAATTGCATTGCGAGGTGCACCGATGGCTTTCAAGATCCCGTCCATTCCGCCCACCACCAACAAAACCATCCGCTTCCCC
>DGYMJ06203__coassemble_625_pt1 | contig 19281 bp, 16 predicted proteins | sample DGYMJ06203__metabat2_high_PE_020 | metagenome-assembled genome bin DGYMJ06203 | reverse complement strand
TCAGCTCCATGCCGCGCACATACGGGCGGTAGCCGGCGGCCAGCAGCATGCGCTCGCCCTCCAGCACGGCCTCGCGCTCGGTCTTGGCGGCGTCCAGGAAGGCCTTGTAGCCCTCGCAGAAGGCCTGTGCCTTTTCGGTGCCGGCGGGGTCCTTGTCGGCGGCGATGGGCGCCTTATGCAGGATGGCCTTGGCCAGTTCTTTTGCAGTTTCCATTTTCAACTTCTCCTTACTGTATCATAGTATCCCTGCGGGTACAGGGACTGATAGCGCTGATAGCTGTGGTTGATCTTGTACACATACCGGTTCATCCGCGAGAACGGGAAGGTGTGCAGGGTGGAGCCGTCGCGGGAGTATTCCTCCTGCTCCAGCAAACTGTCCACCGCGCCCCATCCGTTGTGGTAGGCCGCCGCCGCGGTGGAGAGGTCCCCGCCGTAGCGGTCGAGGCTGGCCGCGATGAAATAGGCGCCGAACCGGATGCTGACGGCCGGGTTGTAGAGGTCGTCGAAGGTGATCTCCTCGTGGGGGGCGCATTTGAGCTTGATCCACTCGAAGGTCTCGTTCGTGATCTGGGTGAGGCCGCGCGCGCCCGCCTCCGACTCGGCCAGCGGGTCGAAGCCGCTCTCGGTGTGGATGAAGGCGTAGAGGATGTTGGGGTCGAGGTCGTATTCGGCGGCGTACTGCTGCACAAGGCCGCTGTATTTCTGGGGATACCTCCACAGCAGAAACTGGTGCAGCAGGAGCTGTCCCGCCAGCAGGCCCGCCGCCAGCGCCAGCAGCGCGGCCACCCAATGGCGCGGCCGAGGGCGGCGCTTAACTTGTCTGTGCGGCATGGGCATCCTCCTTCACTTGGCGGTAAAACAGGGCGGCCGCGCGCTCCAGCTCGGCCTCTCCCGCGCGGTTCTCGATCGTATAGTGGGCGGCGTCCAGCAGCACACGGCGCGGCGTCTGGGCGGCCAGGCGCCGGCGGGCGGCGCTCATCGAAATGCCGTCCCGCGCGCAGATGCGCCCCGCGGCGGTGTCGTCGTCGGCGTCCACCACCGCGATCCGCCAGCAGTACGGTTCCAGGCCGTGCCCCACGATCACCGCGCCATCCACAAAAAAGAGGGCGCTGCCCTGCTCGCCCGCCTCGTCGGCGGCAGAGAGGATGCGGCGGATGATCTCCGGGTGGGTGATGGCCGAAAGGCGGGCGGCGGTGTGCGGGCTTTGAAAGGCGCGGGCCGCCAGCTGCGGGCGGATGATCTCGCCGTGTTCGTCGAGGATGTCGTCCCCGAACGCGGCGCACAGGGCGGACAGGCAGGGCGAACCGGGGCGCAGCACCTCGCGCGCCACCCGGTCGGCATCGCAGACCGGTGCGCCCCACTGGCGCAGCAGGCGGGAGACGGTGGACTTGCCGCATCCGGAACGGCCGGTGAGGCCCACGATGCGCGGCCTCACAGCGCCACCACCCGGAAGGCGGCCGCGCGCAGCAGCCGGTTGTAGACCGCCAGGCCCACGCCGGTCTCGGACGGGCAGCGGGCGTAGACCGTCTTTGCGCCCACCTCGTCGAGGCGGCGCAGCGCGCCGAACAGGGCGTGCGCCTGGGTGGCGTCGTCGGCGGCCAGACCGTAGGTGACGGCCGGCACCGGCAGACCCTCCTCCTCGCCCTCAAAGCAGAGCGCCCACACGCCTTCCCCGGCGTGCTGCTGCAAAAATTCGCGGTACTGCGCGAGATCCCCCTGCAAAATCGTCACGTCGGCGCGGGGGGCGTAGTGTTTGTACTTCATGCCGGGCGAGGCGGCCTTTTCGCCGGCCGCCAGCTGGTGGGTGACGGCGTGGGCCAGCTGCACCGGGCAGCCCAGCACCTGTTCCAGCTGCTCGCGGGTGATATAGCCCGGGCGCAGCAGCACCGGCTGCTCTCCCGCCAGCGTGACGACGGTGGACTCCACCCCCACGCCGCAGTCGCCGCCGTCCAGGATCAGGGGGATGCGGCCGTCCATGTCGCCCAGCACATGGGCGGCGGTGGTGGGGCTGGGGCTGCCGGACAGATTGGCCGACGGCGCGGCCAGCGGCAGGCCGCACGCTTTGATGAGCGCGCGGGCGGCGGGATGGCTGGGCATGCGCACCGCCACCGTGTCCAGCCCGGCGCACACCTCGTCGGCCACCCGTCTGCCGCGCGGCAGGATGATGGTGAGCGGGCCGGGACAAAAGGCGTCGATCAGCCTGCGGGCGGCGGGGGTGAGATGCTCCACCACCGTCTCCCACATCGCCACGCTGTCCACGTGCACGATCAGGGGGTTGTCCTGCGGGCGCCCCTTGGCGGCAAAGATGCGGGCCACGGCGGCGCCGTCCAAGGCGTTCGCGGCAAGGCCGTAGACGGTCTCGGTGGGCATGCCCACCACCTGGCCCTGCCGCAGAAGCTCCGCCGCCTGTGCCAGGCTCTGCGGAGATACGGATGCAACGATCGTTTCCACGGATTTATTCCTCCGATGCTTTCAGCTTTTCGGCCTGGTCGGCAGTGGCCAGGGCGTCGATCACCTCGTCCAGGTCCCCATCCAGAATGCCCGGCAGCTTGTACAGCGTCAGGCCCACCCGGTGATCGGTGAGGCGGCTTTGGGGGAAGTTGTAGGTGCGGATGCGCTCGCTGCGGTCGCCGGTGCCCACCTGGCTGCGGCGGGCGGCGTCCTGCTCGTTTTTCTGCTTTGCCTGCTCCTGTGCAAGCAATCGGCTGCGCAGCACCTTCAATGCTTTGTCTTTGTTTTTGTACTGGCTGCGCTCGTCCTGACATTCCACCACCATGCCGGTGGGCAGGTGGGTGACGCGGATGGCGCTGGATGTCTTGTTGATGTGCTGGCCGCCCGCGCCCGACGAGCGGAAGGTGTCGATCTTGAGGTCGGCGGGGTTCAGCTGGAAATCCACTTCCTGGGCCTCCGCCATCACCGCCACCGTCACGGTGGAGGTGTGCACCCGGCCCTGGGTCTCGGTCTCGGGCACCCGCTGCACCCGGTGCACGCCGCTCTCGTATTTCAGGCGGCTGTAGGCGCCCGCGCCCTCCACCGCAAGGCTGGCTTCCTTCACGCCGCCCAGCTCGGTGGAATTGATCGACAAAAGCTCGGTTTTCCAGCCGCGGGAATCGGCGTACATGCTGTACATCCGCAGCAGGCTGTGGGCAAACAGGGCGGCTTCCTCGCCGCCCGCGCCGCCACGGATCTCCAGAATCACGTTTTTGTCGTCGTTCTCGTCCCGCGGCAGCAGCAGCAGTTTCAGCTGCCCGGCCAGCTCTTCCAGCCGTTGCTTTTCCTCGCCGAGCTGCTGCTGGGCCATCTGGCGCAGTTCGGCGTCGAGGCCTCCCTCCTCCAGCAGCGCGGCGGCCTCGGCGCGGTTTTCCTCGGCGCGCTCGTATTCCTTCACCGCCTCGTCGATGGGCGAAAGGCGGTTGTATTCCTTCATCAGCTCGCGCCAGCGCGCGGGGTCGGACGGGGCCGACGGGTCCTGCAGAAGGTTGTTCACTTCCTCGAACCGGCGCTGGATCGCGTGCAGTTTTGCAAGCATGGTCTCGGTCATGGGGTCTGCTCCTGTGGTGCGGGGCGCACCACCTTTTTGATGTTCTTTTCGATCTTGGCGCGGGGCACCATCACCTCGCGGCCGCATTTGGTGCAGCGGATGCGGAAATCCATCCCCACGCGCAGCACCAGAAAGCTGCTGTTGCCGCACGGGTGCGGTTTTTTGGTCTGGATGGTGTCGTTCACCTGCACGTCCATATCGGCATGCCTCCTTTTTTCCTGCCCGTCTGCGGGGCATACAGATATATTATAGTACGCCGCGGCGGTTTTCGCAATTCCCCAAATCGCTGCCATATTCTGCCCGGCGGGCGCATATAGTGGGTAGCACAAAGGCAAAACAGCGAGGAGGAACACAAATGACGGGATTTGAAACCGAAGGCCGCGGCCTTTCCGCCGGCGGGTTTGGCTATTTGCAGCTGCTTGCGGCGATGCACAGCGGCCAGATCCTGGAATGCCGCGCGCGCTCGTTCGACGCGCACAAGCAGCTGCGGTTTTCCTTTTGCGAGTGCGAGGGCGTGATGCCCTACGACGAGTGCGCGCTGGGGCTGGCCGAGGGCACGGTGCGGCCCATCGCGGTGCTGACGCGGGTGGGGCGCCCGGTGTGCTTTGTGGTGACCGGCTTCACACAGGGGCCGAAAGGCCCGGTGGCGCTGCTCAGCCGCACCCGGGCCCAAAAGCGCTGCTGTGAGGAATACCTCGACCGTCTGCGCCCCGGCGACATCATCGACTGCACCGTCACACACATCGAGCCGTTCGGCGCCTTCTGCGACGTGGGCTGCGGCATCGCGGCGCTGCTGCCGATCGACTGCCTGTCGGTGTCGCGCATCTCGTCCCCGGCCGACCGGGTGTCCCCCGGCATGGCGCTGCGCTGCGCGGTGAAATCGCGGGACGAGCAGGGACGCCTGGTGCTGACCCTGCGGGAGCTGCTGGGCAGCTGGCAGCAGAATGCCAGCCGCTTTGCCGCCGGGGAGACGGTGGTGGGGATCGTGCGCAGCATCGAGGAATACGGCATTTTCGTGGAGCTTGCGCCCAACCTGGCAGGGCTGGCCGAGCCGGGGGGACGCCCGGTGCAGCCGGGGCAGGCGGTGAGCGTGTACATCAAGAGCATCCTGCCGGACAAGATGAAGGTGAAGCTGGCGATCCTGTCGCTGCTGGACACCCCTGCCCTGCCCGCTGTGCCCGAATACTTTGTGTCGGAGGGGCACATCGGGCGGTGGGTGTACTCCACGCCGGGCAGCAAACGGCTGGTGGAAACGGTGTTCGACAGCGAAGAATAGAGCGTTTCGGCGTTTTTTCCCCTTGTGGAAGGGCGCGGGTGTGGCGTATAATAAAAGTGGTGCATCCGTGCGCCGCTTTGGAAAGGATGTGAGACCCGTGTCCCGCGAAGCATTCACCGCCGGGGTGAAGCCCGGCAGCATCACAACAACCACCCAGATCCGCATTCTGCTGTGCTATGTGATCCGCACGGTGGCGCAGCCGCTCTCCCGCGCAGAGCTGGAGCAGGCGCTGATGGAAAAGGAACTGGTGAACTATTTTGAGCTGGCCGCCGGCCTGTCCGACCTGGAGACGCAGGGGCTTGTGACGGTGGAGAACGGCCGCTACCGCATCACCCCCAAAGGCCGCAGCGTGGCCGATCTTCTGCTGACCGACCTGCCCCGCAGCGTGCGCGAGCAGGCCGTGCAGGCCGCCGTGCTGGCCCAGCAGTGGGCGCGCAAGGCCGCCCGGCACCAGGCCGCCGTCCTGCCCGACGACCGCGGTTTCTGTGTGGACTGCCACATCAAGCAGGAGAACCGCGATGTGTTCCGGCTGCAGGTGTCGATGCCCGACCAGGCCACCGCCGAGTGCGCCCGCGACGCCTTCATCGAAAAGGGCGGCGAGCTGTACAAGGTGATGCTGGCGGCGCTGTCCGGCCACAAAGACCTGGCCATCCAGTGGCTGCGGCAGCTGTGACCCCTTTTTTGTTGGACGACTGTGCAGTAAGCGATTCCCGGGGAAGGCTTGCACAAGCCTCCGTGAAAGCGCTTTTCCCCAAGCCAGCCGCCTTGCGCAGACGGACAGATTCGACCTCATCCGCCCCGCTCGGGCGGGGCACCTTCCCCAGGGGAAGGCGTTTGGGGGCAGCGCAAACCATCCCTTTTTCGATAGACTGGATTGTGCCCCGCACGGGAAGATCTCCCGGTGCGGGGCACAGTTTTTTTATTCCGCCGGCCAGGGGGCGCTGTCGATGAAGGCGCGCAGCCTCTGCAGCGTTTCCTCGCGGCTGTAGACCTGCAGCGGCTCTTCGGTGAGGCTGTAGATGAAATCCGCAAAGGCATCCATGATCTCCTGCTCGTCGATCTGCATCATGCTGAACCCATGCTCCACGCTCTGGCTGGTCAGGATCATCTCCCCGCCCTGGTACAGCTCGATGTTCAGCCCCGGCACCATCGGCAGGCGCGCCGGGTCCAGCATGTGCCAGCGGATGGAGTCACGCTGGACGTACCGGTAGAAATTCTCCATCGCGCGGCGGCGCAGCGCGGGCGGGAACGGCCCCAGCCACCGGCCGATGAACCCCGGGAAGATCCCCTGCGTGACAAACAGGTCCATCCGCTCCATGCCGAACAGGTGGACGTGGTCGTTGGACCAGCTCTGGATCGAGTGCAGGATGCCGAGCGAGATCTCCAGTATCTGCCCCTGCAGCATCGTTTCCAGCATCTCCTCGTCCATCATCGCCCCGATGCAGGGCCAGCTCTCGTAGAAGCACAGCGGCGTGTGCTGCCGGCTCAAGGTGTCCTGGTAGGCCGTCGCCACCTCCTCGGTGAGATGCTGCGACCGGAACAGGCAGCGGCTGCCTGCCCGCATGCGCTCCAGCTCCTGCACCACCAGCTGCGCTGCCTGCCCGTTGCACACCAGCATGCCGCCGGTGTGGTCGGCCGCCATATGCAGCATCAGGTCGCCCATCACCAGATACAGCGGGAACAGCTGCCCCGGATAGCGGGTGCTGTGGTCGCCGGTGTAGTCGTACATCACTTCGTAGGGCACCGGCAGGCACAGCATATACGGCAGCAGCCGCTCCAGCGTTTTCAGGTTCTCCACCAGCTTACCCGGCTTTACCAGCTGGACGAACTGGCACACCCCGCTGCACAGCCGCGCCGCCGGCTGGCGCAGAAGGCTGTAGAGCAGCTCCGCCTTGTGCACGTCGTTGCTGTAGATGAAAAAGGGCTTTCCTCTTCCCACCATGTGCCGCAGCATCGCGCTGATGCACTCGTCGATCTCCCGCGGCGAGCGCAGCGCGTGCATATGGCCGGCCGGGAACTCCCGCCCGCCCAGCGTGGCCTCGAACTCGGGCGGCACCTGCAGCTCCATGCGCTGGGTGTCGCAGATGCGTTCCAACAGGCGGCGCACATGCACACGGCTCTGGTAGGTCTGCGGGCCCACCCGTTCGATGTGCAGCAGATTTTGCAGCTCCTGCTCTTCCTGGATCGAGAGCCGAAGCGCCCGCGACAGCTGGCGCAGGACCTCGTCGGACGGGAGCCGCGTGCCGCCCGCAAACCGATGCACACTGGTGCGCTCCACCCCCGACAGGCGTGCCAGCTGGTATACGCTGAGGCCGGAGGATTCCATGTGCTCGCGCAGCTTTTGGCTGAAATAGGACATACCGTTTTTCCCCTCCCACGGTGATATGTATACAGAAACAATGATACTTCAAGCGAATATGTTTTATTATAACAGCTGTCCGGCATGCCGTCAAACAGAAAACGACCGCCCGCCCGGGACGGAGAGATCCCGGAAGGGCAGTCGTCTTTGGATTGGCCGCAGGGCCCAGACACCCGGCGCACAGCACACAGCGCCGGATCTTCTATCACCTGCGGCACGGTACTTTTAAAGGGATGCCGTTGAGAGAGCCGGTCCCGCGCACAGCACAAACGCCGCAGAAGTTGGCAAGCACAGCTGCCGGTGTGGCAGTGCCCTTATGATACCGCGCGCGGCGCACCGATGCAATACGTGCGCGTTTTTGTGCCGCACTTTTTTATGAATCCGCTCAGTATTCGGTCACGCCCTCGAACACCTGCTCAGCGGTGCCGGTGAGCAGCACCCGCTCGGGGGTGTAGTTGACGGTGAGGTCGCCGCCGCGCAGCTTCACGGTGACGTTCTCGCCCATCCTGCACAGCCCCTGCTCGCAGGCGGCGGCCACCGCCGCACAGGCGCCGGTGCCGCAGGCCAGCGTCTCGCCGTTGCCGCGCTCCCACACGCGCATCTTGATCATGTTCGGGTTCACCACCCGCACGAACTCGGTGTTCACGCGCTGCGGGAAGAGGGGGTCGTGCTCGAACAGCGGGCCCACCTGTTTCACATCGGCCTCGTCCACATGGGGCACAAAGACCACGCAGTGCGGGTTGCCCAGCGCCAGGCAGGTGATGTTCCAGCGCTGCCCGCCGATCTCCACCGGACGGTTGACCACCCGGCGCCCGTTCAGCTTCACCGGGACAGAGGCCGGCTCCCATTCCACCGGGCCCAGGTCCACCGTGACGGTGCGCGCCCGCCCGCCGAAGGGGTACAGGGTCAGCTGCTTGGTGCCGCTGGCCGTCTCGATGGAGAGGGTCTCGCGGGGGACGATCTGGTTGTCGTAGAGGTATTTGGCCACGCACAGGATCGAGTTGCCGGCCATCCTGCCCTCGCTGCCGTCCTTGTTGAAGATGCGCATCTTGGCGTCGGCGGTCTTGCTGCGCTCGATGAGCACCAGGCCGTCGCAGCCCACGCCGTTGTGGCGGCGGCACAGCTTCAGGCAGAGGCTTTCGGGGCAGGTGATGGCGCCGTCGAAGTTGTCCAGATAGATATAGTCGTTGCCGGCGGTGACCATCTTGACGAAGCGCAGCTTCTGGCGCTCGGTGCGCAGGCGGTTGATGTCCACCAGCTCGGTGTTGTACTGGTTGAACCGGCTGATGAGGATGTCGGCCAGCGCGCTGGCGGTGTCCAGGCTGGTCAGGCAGGTGACGCCCAGCTGCACCGCGCGGCGGTGGAAGCGGGTGTAGTCCTCCACCGACTGGCGGGTGTTCACGCCGGTGTAGATCACATAGTTGATGAGGCCCTGCTCCAGCATGTCCAGGCCGCCGTCGTTCTCGCTCAGGCGCGCCACCGTGGTGACCGGGATGTCCATCGACTCGATGGCGGCGGCGGTGCCGCGGGTGGCGTAGATGTGCATGCCGAGGTCGGCGAATTTCTTGGCCAGGGGCAGGATCTCGGACTTGTCGGCGTCGTTGACGGTGATGTAGATGCCGGCGTCGCGGGGAGGCTCCACCTTGAACCCGGCCGACACCAGGCCCTTGAACAGCGCTTCCTCCATCGTCTTGCCCAGGCCCAGCACCTCGCCGGTGGACTTCATCTCGGGCCCGAGGGTGCTGTCGACGTCGTTCAGCTTCTCAAAGCTGAACACCGGCACCTTGACGGCGATGTAGGGCGGGACTTTGTACAGGCCGGTGCCGTAGCCCAGCGTTTTCAGCGGGGTGCCGGTCATCACGCGGGCGGCGATGTCCACCATCGGCACGCCGGTCACCTTGCTGATGTAGGGGATGGTGCGGCTGGCGCGGGGGTTCACCTCGATCACATACAGCTCGTTGTGCCAGGTGAGGTACTGGATGTTCACCAGGCCCTTGGTGCCCAGGCTCAGCGCCAGCTTTTCGCTGCACTCCACCAGCTTGTGCAGCATCTGGTCGCTGAGGTTGTAGGGCGGGTAGACGGCGATCGAGTCGCCCGAGTGCACGCCCGCGCGCTCGATGTGCTGCATGACGCCGGGGATGAGCACGTCGGTGCCGTCGCTGATGACGTCCACCTCCAGCTCGCTGCCCATCAGGTACTGGTCGATCAGCACCGGGTTCTCGATGCCCTGCGCCAGGATCAGGGTCATATAGCGGCGCACGTCCTCGTCGCAGCGGGCGATGGTCATGTTCTGGCCGCCGATGACATAGCTGGGGCGCAGCAGCACCGGATAGCCCAGGTCCTGCGCGGCAGCCAGGGCGTCCTCCATCGTCATGGCAGAGTGGCCGCGGGGGCGCTTGAAGCCGTATTTCTCCAGCAGGGCGTCGAATTTCTCGCGGTCCTCGGCGGTGTCGATGCCCTCGGCGCTGGTGCCCAGCAGGGTGAAGCCCTTCTCGTCCAGCGTCTTTGTGAGCTTGATGGCGGTCTGGCCGCCGAAGGCCACCACCACCGCTTCCGGCTTCTCCACCTCCAGCACGTTCAGCACATCCTCGGCCGTCAGCGGCTCGAAGTAGAGGCGGTCGGCGGTGTCGAAGTCGGTGGACACCGTCTCGGGATTGTTGTTGATGATGACCACCTCATAGCCCAGCTTCTGCAGGGTCCAGACGCAGTGCACCGACGAGTAGTCGAACTCGATGCCCTGGCCGATGCGGATGGGACCGGAACCCAGCACCACGATGCGCGGCTTGCCGCTGCGGGGGGCGGTGCGGGCTTCACACACCTCGTCGGCGGTGGAATAGAAGTAGGGGGTGCGGGCGGCGTGCTCGGCGGCGCAGGTGTCCACCATCTTGTAGACGGCCGGCTGGTGGAAGGGAACCGGATGGCCGGAGAGGCGCTCCAGCGCCTTGTCGGGGTAGCCCAGGCGCTTGCCCTCGCGGTAGGTCTCCTCGTCCAGCTGCTTGTCCGCAATAGAGGCCTCGAAGTCGGCCAGGCCCTTGAGCTTTTCCAGGAACCACTCGTCCACCATCGTGATGCGGTGGACCTCCTCCACGCTCACGCCCAGCTTGAGCGCGCGGTAGATGGCGAACAGGCGGCGGTCGTCCTGGCGGGACAGCGCCGCGACCGGGTCCTCGCCCTCCAGCGAGGGCATGTTGAGGGTGTCGAGGCCGATCTCGGCGCCGCGCACCGCTTTCATGATGGCCATCTCGAAGCTGGGCGCGATGCTCATCACCTCGCCGGTGGCCTTCATCTGGGTGCCCAGCGTGCGCTTGGCGCCCACGAACTTGTCGAACGGCCACTTGGGCAGCTTGACCACGCAGTAGTCCACCGCCGGCTCGAAGCAGGCGCAGGTGACGCCGGTGACGTCGTTGGGGATCTCGTCCAGCGTGTAGCCCAGCGCGATCTTGCTGGTGACCTTGGCGATGGGGAAGCCGGTGGCCTTGGAGGCCAGAGCCGACGAGCGGGAGACGCGGGGGTTCACCTCGATGACGGCGTATTCAAAGCTCTCGGGGTCCAGCGCAAACTGGCAGTTGCAGCCGCCCTCGATCTTCAGCTCCTGGATGATGTCGATGGCCGCGTTGCGCAGCATCATGTATTCCCTGGCCGCGAGGGTGAAGGCGGGGGCCACCACGATCGAGTCGCCGGTGTGCACGCCCACGGGATCGACGTTCTCCATGCTGCAGATGGCGATGGCGTTGCCGGCCGCGTCGCGCATGACCTCGAACTCGATCTCCTTCCAGCCGCCGATGAACTTCTCCACCAGGATCTGGCTGATGGGGCTGAGCAGCAGGCCGTTGGCCGCGATGGTGCGGAACTGCTCCATGTCGTAGGCCACGCCGCCGCCCGCGCCGCCCATCGTGAAGGCGGGGCGGATGATGACCGGCAGGCCGATGCGCTCGGCGATCTGGCAGGCGTGGTCGAGGTCGGTGGCGATGTCGGACGGCACACAGGGCTGACCGATCTTCTCCATCGTCTCCTTGAACAGCTCGCGGTCCTCGGCGCGGTCGATGGCCTCGGCGCTGGTGCCCAGCAGCCGCACGCCCATGCGCTTGAGGAAGCCGCTCTTGTCCAGCTGCATGGCGATGGTGAGGCCGATCTGGCCGCCCAGGTTCGCCAGCAGGCTGTCGGGGCGCTCTTTTTCGATGATGCGCATCACCGTCTCCTCGGTGAGCGGCTCCAGATAGATCTCATCGGCCAGCGCCTTGTCGGTCATGATGGTGGCGGGGTTGGAGTTCACCAGCACCACGTCGAGGCCGGCGGCCTTCAGCACGCGGCAGGCCTGTGCGCCGGCGTAGTCGAACTCGGCGGCCTGCCCGATGACGATGGGGCCCGAGCCGATCACCAGAACTTTGCGGATGGATGTATTCAAAGGCATGGTCAGTTCCCTCCCAGCATGGTGCAGAATTCGGCCGCCAGCGCGGCGGTGAGGTCGAATTGCAGGCCCATCGCCCGCATCCGGGGCAGCACAAAGCCCTCGCAGCTGCCGTCGTTGGCGCTGACAAAGCGCACCTCGGCGTCCTGGGGCAGGGTGTCTGCCTTCACGGCATAGCCGTGGTTCTGGCCGGTGATGAGGGTGCGGCCGCTGGCGGCGTCCTTCACCGGCTGGCTGCCGCCGCGGTGGCCGTGGTGCATCTTCTCACACTCTGCGCCCAGCGCCAGCGCCAGCACCTGGCAGCCCAGGCCCACGCCCAGCACCGGCAGCTTGCCCAGCAGCGCCTTCACGTTGGCCGTCACCGCGGGGTTGTCGGCCGGGTCTCCCGGGCCGCCGCTCAGCACCAGCGCGTCGGGACCGGCGGCGAGGATCTCGTCGATCGAAGCCGAGGCGGGCAGCACCTCCAGCGCCGCGCCGGAGGCGGCCAGCAGGTCGGCCAGGTCGCGGCGCAGGCCCAGGTCCAGCACGGCGGCCTTCCAGCGGGCGTCGCCCACGGCGGACTTCTCATAGGCTTCCCGGGTGGTGACGGCGGCCACCGCGCCCTGCACGCGGTAATTCGCCAGCAGCTCCTTCTGCTGCTCGCTGAGCACGGGGCTGGCGGTGAGGAGAGCGTTCATGCTGCCCTGTTCGCGCAGGACGGCGGTGAGCGCGCGGGTGTCGATGCCGCTGATGCCGGCCATCCCCTGCTTTTCCATCCAGGCGGGCAGGGTCTCCTCGCAGCGGAAATTGGACGGCGCGCCGCACACCTCGCGGCAGACCACGCCCGCGGGGTGGCAGGCGCTGAGGTCGTCGGCGGGGATGGCTCCGTAGTTGCCGAGCAGCGGGAAGGTCTGCACCACGATCTGGCCATAGTAGGCGGGGTCGGTGAAGGTCTCCTGATACCCCACCACACTGGTCTGGAACACCAGCTCGCCCACCGCGTCGACGGCGGCGCCGAAGCCGTGGCCTTTCAGCACCTGCCCGTTCTGCAGATGAAGGTAAACACTGGGCATAAGCAGTTTGTCTCCTTTCTTTCGCAAAAAAGCCGCACGGGCCGCATCGCGGCGGGTAGCCCCTGTCGCGGCTGGCCTTATGCGGCTGAAACTCTATCGTTTCTATTGTGACATATTTTTACGCCTGTTTCAAGAGTTTTACCAAAATCGCCTTCTGCGCATGCAGACGATTTTCGGCCTCGTCGAAGATCTCGGAGGCGTGGGCCTCGAATACGGCGGCGGTGATCTCCTCCTCCCGGTGGGCGGGCAGGCAGTGCAGCACCATCGCGTCGGGCTTGGCGGCGGCCATCACATCGGCGTTGATCTGGTAGCCGGCAAAGGCGGCGCGGCGCTTCTCGGCCTCGTCCTCCTGGCCCATGCTGGCCCAGACGTCGGTGTACAGCACGTCGGCGTTCCCCGCGGCCTCGGCCACGCTCTCGGTGCAGACGAAATCGCCGTGCTCCCTGGCCCAGGCCATGACGGCGGCGTCGGGCTGGTAGCCGCCGGGGCAGGCCACCGCCACCTGCATGCCCATCGTGATGCCGCCCACGATCAGCGAATTGGCCATGTTGTTGCCGTCGCCGATGAAGGCCAGCTTCAGGCCCTTGAAGGCGCCCTTGTGCTCGCGGATGGTCATCAGGTCGGCCAGCACCTGGCAGGGGTGGGCGTAGTCGGTGAGGCCGTTGATGACCGGGATGCCGCTGTATTCGGCCAGGGCCTCCACCTCGCTCTGGTCGAAGGTGCGGATCATGATGCCGTCCAGGTAGCGGCCCAGCACGCGGGCGGTGTCCTGCACAGGCTCGCCGCGGCCGATCTGCAGATCGCGCGGGGAGAGGAACAGCGCCGCGCCGCCCAGCTGGTACATGCCCACCTCAAAGCTGACGCGGGTGCGGGTGGAGGATTTCTGGAAGATCATGCCCAGCGTCTTGCCGGCCAGATGGGGGTGCGGGATGTGGTTTTTCTGCTCGAATTTCAGCTGGTCGGCCAGGTTCAGCAGCTCCAGCAGCTCTTTTTCGCTGTAATCGGTCAGTTTCAAGAAATGTTTCATGGTTTGCAAACCTCCTGCAAGATGTCCGCCGCCTGCTCCAGCAGGTGATGCGGGATGTTCAGCGCGGGCAAAAGCCGCACCCTGTCGTGCGCCGTGAGGACCAGCAGGCCCTTGCCGCGGCATTCGGCCGCCACCTGTGCGGCCGGTTTTTGGGCCGAAAAGCCCAGCATCAGCCCCAGGCCCGACACGTCGGTGATGCCCGGGGTATTTTCCAGACGGCGGCGCAGATACTCGCCCTTCTGCTTGACCTTTTCCAGCAGCGCGGCGTCGATGCGCTCCAGGATGCTGATCGCGCCCGCCGCGCAGACCGGGTTGCCGCCGAAGGTGGAGCCGTGGTCGCCGGGGCCCAGCACGTCGGCGGTGGAGGCGGCGAACACGCACGCGCCCAGCGGCAGGCCGCCCGCCAGCCCCTTGGCGGTGGTGAACAGGTCGGGCCGGATGCCGTACTGCTGCCAGGCGTACAGGGTGCCGGTGCGGCCGTTGCCGGTCTGCACCTCGTCCACCGCGAACAGCACGTCCCACTGGCGGCACAGCTGGGCCGCCACCTGGATCCACTGCTTGTCGACGACCCTCACCCCGCTCTCGCCCTGCACCAGCTCCACCAGCATGCCGCAGCAGTCGCCCTGTTTCAGGCGGGCGGCGAGGGCGGCGGTGTCGCCCGGCTCTATGTAGTCGAAGCCCTCCGGGAAGGGGCCGAAATGTTTGTGGAAGGCGTCCTGCCCGGTGGCGGCCAGCGTGGCCAGCGTGCGGCCGTGGAAGGAATGTTTCAGGGTGAGGATGGTGTGGCGCCCGGGGCCGTATTTGTCGGACGAATACTTGCGCATCGCCTTGATGGCGCACTCGTTGGCCTCGGCGCCGGAATTGCCGAAGAACACCTTCTGCATCCCGGTGGCCTCACACAGCATCGCGGCCAGCCTGGCCTGCGGCGCGGTGTGGTAGAGGTTGGACACATGCTGCACGGCGGCGGCCTGTGCCGATACGGCGGCCTGCCACTGCTCGTCGGCGATGCCGAAGGAGGTGACGGCGATGCCGCTGCCGCAGTCGATGTATTCCCTGCCGTCGGCGTCCCACAGACGGCTGCCCTGCCCGCGCACGAACACGACCGGCGCGCGGGAATAGGTGTGTGCGATGTAGTTCGCGTCGTCGGCCATGACGGCGGCGGTGGTGTTGCGGTTCATTCGGTCATACCTCCTCGTCCACGGCAACGAACATGGTGCCGATGCCCTCGTCGGTGAGCAGCTCGATCAGGATCGAGTGGGGCACCCGGCCGTCCACGATGAACACCCGGTGCACGCCGCGGCGGATGGCCTCGGCGCAGCACTCGATCTTGGGGATCATGCCGCCGGTGATGATGCCCGCCCGCACCAGGTTGCCGATGTCGCTCACATACACCTTGCTCATCAGGGTGGCGGGGTCGGACGGGTCTTTCAGCAGGCCGGCGATGTCGGTGAGGGAGAGCAGGCTCTCGGCCTTCAGGCAGCCCGCCACCGCGGCGGCCACCGTGTCGGCGTTGATGTTGTAGACGTTGCCTTCGGCGTCGCAGCCCACGGTGGAGATCACCGGGATGTAGCCCTTTTCCAGCACGTCCAGGATGGGGGCGGGGTCCACCCGGGTGATCCGGCCCACAAAACCCAGCCGCTCGTCCAGAGGCTGGGCCTCGATCATGTGGCCGTCGATGCCGCACATGCCGATGGCCCTGCCGCCCTTGCACTGGATCAGGTTCACGAGGCTTTTGCCCACCTTGCCCGCCAGCACCATCTGGACGGCGGCGGCGGTCTCGGCGTCGGTGACCCGCAGGCCGTCCACAAATTCGCTCTTTTTGTCCATCAGCTTCAGCTGGGCGCTGATCTCGGGGCCGCCCCCGTGCACCAGCACCACCTTCACGCCGATCATCGACAGCAGCACGATGTCGCCCATCACGGCCTGCTTGAGGTTTTCGTCGGTCATGGCGTTGCCGCCGTATTTGATGACGACGATCTTGCCGGCATACCGCTGGATATAGGGCAGCGCGTGTACCAGCACCGCCGCCCGCTGTGCGTTGGAAAGTTCCATGATGTCCTCCTTGTATGGCGGGGAGTCCCTCCCCAAAACCGCGGAAAACCGCGCCCTCGTCAGGTGCGGTAATCCCCGTTGATCTTCACATAGTCGTAGGTCAGGTCGCAGCCCCAGGCGGTGGCTTCGGCCTCGCCCTGGTGCAGCGCGATGCACACCCGGATCTCGCTTTCCAGCAGGATCTCCTTGGCCTTTTCCTCGCTGAATTCCAGCCCGGCGCCGTTTTTGCAGACGGCGATCGTGCCGGCCGCGCTCTCGAAGGCCACGTCCACCGCGTTCACGTCCACCGCCGCGCCGCTGTAGCCGATGGCGCACAGCACCCGCCCCCAGTTGGCGTCGGCGCCGAACATCGCCGCTTTGAAAAGACTGGAGCAGATCACGCTCTTGGCCACCGCTTTGGCCGCCGCGGTGTCGGCCGCGCCGGTGACGGTGCACTCCAGCAGCTTGGTGGCCCCCTCGCCGTCCTTCGCGATGGCGCGGCAGAGCGGGCGGGTGACGGCGGCCAGCGCCTCGCAGAAGGCGTCGTAGTCGGCCCCCTCGCCGGTGATCTCCCCGTTGCCGGCCTGTCCGTTGGCCAGCACGGTGACCATATCGTTGGTGGAGGTGTCGCCGTCGATGCTGATCATGTTGAAGCTGTCGGGCACGTCGGCGCTGAGCGCCTTCTGCAGCATGGCCGGGCAGATGGCCGCATCGGTGGTGATGAACACCAGCATGGTGGCCATGTTGGGGTGGATCATGCCGCTGCCCTTGGCGACGCCGCCCATGCGGCAGACCTTGCCGCCCACCGTGAACTCCACGGCCCGCTCCTTTTTGACCGTGTCGGTGGTCATGATGGCCTCGGCGGCGGCCTCCCCGCCGCCGGGGGCCAGCGCGGCGGCCGCGGCCGGGATGCCGGTCTCGAACGGGGCCAGCGTCATGGCCTGGCCGATCACACCGGTGGAGGCCACCACCACGTCGGCGGCGGCGATGCCGGTGGCCTGCTCCACCAGGCGGCACATGCCGCCGGCGATCTCGATGCCGTTGGCGTTGCAGGTGTTGGCGTTGCCCGAATTGCACACCACCGCCTGCGCGTGGCCGTCGGCGAGGTTCTGGGCGGTGACCACCAGCGGCGCGCCCTTCACCAGATTGGTGGTGTAGCAGGCGGCGGCCGCCGCCCGCGTGCTGCTGACGATCAGGGCCAGATCTTTCTTGGTGCGGTTTTTGCGGATGCCGCAGTGCACGCCCGACGCCGAAAATCCCGCTGCGGCGCAGACGCCGCCTTCGATGTATCTCATCCCCATATTCCCCTCTCTCTCACTCGGTCACGAGCCCTGCCGTCTCGGGCAGGCCCAGCGCCAGGTTCATGCACTGGATGGCGGCGCCGCTGGCGCCCTTGCCCAGGTTGTCGAACCGGGCCAGCAGCAGCATCCGGTCGGCTGTGCCGCCCACCGCGATCTGCATGCAGTCCCTGCCCGCAAGGCTGCCCGCCGCCCAGAAACCGTCGGCCGGCCGGGCCTGCACCTGCACAAGGCCTCCCTGCGCGTAGTGGGCGGCGTAGACCGCCCGCACCTCGTCCGGACCGGCCGGCCTTGCCAGCTGCCCGGCGTGCAGCGAGATGGTGACGAGCATCCCGCAGGCGTAGTCGTCCACCACCGGCAAAAACACCGGCGGGTGCTCCAGACCGCACACCGCGCAGATCTCGGGCAGGTGCTTGTGCTGCTGGCCCAGCGCGTAGGCGCGGGGGCTATAGAGGTCGGGCGCTTTGTCCGCGGCCTCGTAGTCGGCGATCATGCTCTTGCCGCCGCCGGTATAGCCGGTGAGGCTGGCGGCGGCCAGCAGCGCGCCCGCGTCCAGCAGGCCCGCTTTGCGCAGCGGGTAGAGCAGCGCGTTCACGCCGCTGGCGTGGCAGCCGGGCACCGCGATGCGTTTGGACGACCGAATGTTTGCTTTCCACTCGCTGCCCAGCTCGGCAAAGCCATAGGCCCAGCCGGGAGCGGTGCGGTGGGCGGTGGAGGTGTCCAGCACGACGGTGTGCGGGTTCTCCACCCAGGCGGCGGCTTCCCTGGCCGCCGCGTCGGGCAGGCACAGGAACACCGCGTCGGCGTCGTTCAGCGCGGCCCTGCGGGCGCTCTCGTCCCTGCGCAGCTCCTCGGGCAGCACCGTCACCGCGAGGTCGTCCCGCCCGGCCAGACGCTGGCGGATGCGCAGGCCGGTGGTGCCGGCGCTGCCGTCGATAAAGACCCTGTGCATGCGATCTCTTCCCCTCTTGTTTGGCTCACAGGCCGTTTTTCTGCTTCATCTGGGCATACACCTTCACGGGCAGGCCGAACAGGTTGATGAAGCCGGCGGAATCCGCCTGGTTGTATACGTGGTCCTCGCTGAAGGTGGCGATGTTCTCGTCGTACAGGGAGTAGGGGCTGGTGATGCCGGCCGGGATGATGTTGCCCTTGTACAGCTTCAGCTTCACCTGCCCGGTGACCGTCTGCTGGGTGGAGTCCACAAAGGCGCTCAGCGCCTCGCGCAGCGGGGTGAACCACTGGCCGTAGTATACCAGCTCGGCGAACTTGGCGGCGACCAGCTCCTTGTAGTGCTGGGTGTCGCGGTCGAGGGTGATGCTCTCCAGCAGGCTGTGGGCCTTGTAGAGGATGGCGCCGCCCGGGGTCTCGTACACCCCCCGGTCCTTCATGCCGACTAAGCGGTTCTCCACCATGTCGGCCAGGCCCACGCCGTTTTCGCCGCCCAGCTTGTTCAGCGCGGCCACCATCTCCACGGCGCCGATCTTCTCGCCGTTCAGCGCGACCGGAACGCCCTTCTCAAAGTCCAACGTCAGGTAGGTGGCAGCGTCGGGCGCCTGCTCGGGCGCAACGCCCATCTCCAAAAAGCCGGGCTTGGCATACTGCGGCTCGTTGGCGGGGTCCTCCAGGTCCATGCCCTCGTGGCTGAGGTGCCACAGGTTCTTGTCTTTGGAATAGTTGGTCTCGCGGCTGATCTTCAGCGGGACGTTGTGCGCCTCGGCGTATTCGATCTCCTCCTCGCGGGACTTGATGTCCCACACACGCCAGGGGGCGATGATCTGGATGTCGGGCGCAAAGGCCTTGATGGTCAGCTCGAAGCGCACCTGGTCGTTGCCCTTGCCGGTGCAGCCGTGGCAGATGGCGTCGGCCCCTTCGGCCAGCGCGATCTCGGCGATGCGCTTGGCGATGACCGGGCGGGCAAAGCTGGTGCCCAGCAGGTACTGGCCCTCGTAGACGGCGCCCGCCTTCAGGGTGGGCCACACATAGTCCTCCACGAACTCATCCTTCAGGTCCTCGATGTACAGCTTGGAAGCGCCGGTGGCGATGGCTTTGGCCTCCAGGCCGTCCAGCTCGGTGCCCTGCCCCACGTCGCCCGACACCGCGATGACCTCGCAGTTGTCGTAGTTCTCTTTCAGCCAGGGGATGATGATGGAGGTGTCCAGGCCGCCGGAATAGGCCAGCACGACTTTTTTGATCTTCTTCTCATTGATTTGCATATATATACCCCTCTTTTGAATAATAATTCAAAATTTGCGTTGTGTATATTATACTCCATCCCCCTGCAAAGTCAAT
>DGYMJ06203__coassemble_621_pt1 | contig 19430 bp, 6 predicted proteins | sample DGYMJ06203__metabat2_high_PE_020 | metagenome-assembled genome bin DGYMJ06203 | reverse complement strand
GAGCGTGTCGCGCCGCACGCGGCCAAGGTCCGCGATGGCGGCGGCCAGGTCGGTGCAGGCGGGGTCGGAATAGAGGCGCAGCCGTTCGACGGCCTCCGGGGTGATGGCCTCGCGCACCATCGGGCTGGGCGGATAGGGGCTTTCGTTGGTGTTCAGCTTGACAAACCGCTGCCGCGGCTGCTCGCCGGGGGTATACGGCTCCAGCGCCGACAGAGCGGGGGTGAAAAAGCGGCTCATTCGCTCTCCTCCTCGCAGCGGATGGTCACGCTGCGGGCGTGGGCCTGCAGGCCCTCCCGCATCGCAAAATCCGCCACCCGGCGGCCCACCTTTTGCAGCGCGCCGGGGGTGTAGTACAGGAAGCTGGATTTTTTGACGAAATCGTCCACCGACAGCGGGCTGGAGAACCGCGCTGTCCCGCTGGTGGGCAGCGTGTGGTTGGGGCCGGCAAAGTAGTCGCCCAGCGCCTCGGGGCAGTGGCGGCCCAGGAAGATGCTGCCCGCGTTGCGCACCGCGCCCAGCAGGCGGAACGGCTCGTCCACGCACAGCTCGAGGTGCTCGGGCGCGATGAGGTTCGCCGCCTGCACCGCCTTGTCCAGATCGTCGGTGACGATGATCTTGCCGTTGGTGTCGATGCTCTCGCGGGCGATCGCAGCGCGGGGAAGCAGCGGGATCTGGCGCTCCAGCTCGGCCTGCACCGCGAGGGCGAGTTCGCGGCTGTCGGTGACCAGCACCGCGCTGGCCAGCCGGTCGTGCTCGGCCTGACTGAGCATGTCGGCCGCCACCCAGCGCGGGTTGCTGGCGCCGTCGGCCAGCACCAAAATCTCGCTGGGGCCGGCGATCATGTCGATGTCCACCAGGCCGTAGACCATCCGCTTAGCGGTGGCCACATAGACGTTGCCGGGGCCCACGATCTTGTCCACCCGGGGCACGCTCTCGGTGCCGAAGGCCAGCGCCGCCACCGCCTGCGCGCCGCCCGCCTTGACGATGCGGGTGACGCCCGCCACATGGGCGGCGGCCAAAATGGCCGGTGCGACGGTGCCGTCTGCGCGGGGCGGGGTGGTCATGACGATCTCGGCCACGCCCGCCAGCTGGGCGGGGATCACATCCATCAGCACGGTGCTGGGATAGCTGGCCGTGCCGCCCGGCACATAGACGCCCGCCCGTTCCAGCGGGGTGAATTTCTGGCCCATCACCACGCCGTCCGGTCCGGTGGTGACGAAATCCTGCCGGATCTGGCGGCTGTGGAAGGCGCGGATGTTTTCCGCCGCCCGGCGCAGCGTTTCGAGGAAATCGGGGTCGGTCCCCTCAAGCGCCGCCCGCATCTCGGCCTCGCTGACCACGAGGCTGTCCAGCACCGCGCGGTCGAACCGTTCGGCGTAGCGGCGCAGGGCGGCGTCGCCCTCCCGGCGCACCGTGTCCAGCACCTCGGCCACCACCGCCTCCACGTCCTTTTCGGCGCGCAGGTCGCGGTTGAGGAACTGGTCGGGGTGCAGCGCGTCGAATTCATACATTTTGATCATTCCGGGTCACCTCTTCCAATTTTTGCAGCAGGCCGTCGATGGCGGCCCGTTTGAAGGAATAGCTGGAACGGTTGGCGATCAGCCGCGCGCTGATGGGCAGGATCTCCTCCCGCACCACCAGGCCGTTCTCCCGCAGGGTGGCGCCGGTCTCCACGATGTCCACGATCACGTCGGCCAGCCCCACCAGCGGCGCCAGCTCGATGGAACCGTTCAGCTTGATGATGTCGATCTGCCGTCCCTGCGCGGCGTAGTGCCGCTTGGCGATGGCCGGGTATTTGGTGGCCACCCGCAGGGTGCGGCCGGTGTCGTCGGCAAAGCCCGCCGGGCCGGCCACGCACATGCGGCAGCGCCCCAGGCCGGTGTCCAGCAGCTCAAAGACGTCGGCGCCGCCCTCGTCCAGAACATCTTTGCCCACGATGCCCACATCGGCCGCGCCGTGCTCCACATAGATGGCCACGTCGCTGGGCTTGACCAGGAAGTACCGCACGCCCGCGGCGGCGTCCTCCACCACCAGACGGCGGCTGTCGGGCCCCTGCGCCGCCGACCAGCCCGCCTTTTGCAGCAGGCGGAACACCTTGTCCCCCAGCCGCCCTTTGGGCAGCGCCACACTGAGCAGGCCGCAGGGATGGGCGTCGAGGCGCTCCAGCTCGTTCCGGTAGATGGCAAACCCCACCGCCCGCGCGCTGGGCGAAAAGCGGGAGGCCAGCGGATCGTACCGGCCGCCCTGCAGCACCGGCCGCGCCAGGCCGCTGATCTGGCCGCGAAAGACCAGCCCGTTGTAGTAGGCGCTGTCGTTGGCCAGCGAGAGGTCCAGTTCCAATCCGCAGCCCTTCGGCACAAGGCGGCGGCAGAGCGTTTCCAGCTCCTCCAGCGCCTGCAGCGCGCCCTCGTCCTGCGCCAGCGCCCGCGCTTTGGGCAGCACCTCCTGCCACGGGCCGCACAGCGTGTTCATCCCGCAGACGGCGGCTTCCGCCCCGCACAGCGCGGCCAGCGCCCCCGCGTTTTTGTCGTGGATGCAGCGCATGGCCTGCGTTTTCCGTTCCTCGTCCAGACCGGCCTGCCGCAGCAGCCCCGCCGCAAATCCCATATGCCCCAGCACCAGCAGCGCCGCTCCCCCGTCTGCCGCCAGCGCCAGACTGTCCAGCGCCAGCTGTACGGCGGCGGCGGTTTCGGCTTCGTCCACCTCGCCGATGCACTCCAGGCCCATCTGGCCGATCTCCTGAAAGGTGTGGCTTTCCCGGCTGGGACGGTAGACGCTCTCGTCGTAATAATACCGGCAGCAGCCGCCCGGCGCGGGATCGGCGTGCTTGGCGATGCTGAGGGTGACGTCCGGCTTCAGCGCCAGCAGGCGGCCGTCGAGGTCGGTGAAGGTGAGGACCTGCGGCGCGGCCAGAAATCCCTGGTTCTCGCGGTAGAGGCTGTATTCCTCAAAGCGGCTCATGCGGTACTGCTCATACCCCGCGGCCCGGTACAAAAGGGCCAGCTGCAGCGGCAGAAGCCGGGCACGGCCCAGCTGTTCATACTCCCATTGCGCCATACGGCATCCCCCTCTTTCGTTTGCTTTATCAAGATAAAGCAATAAAGCGTTGCAGTGATTATAGCACACTTTTTTTCAAAATAAAAGAGAAATTTCCGTATAACCTGCATTTTGGCCATAAAAGAACCGCACCCCGAAGGGTGCGGCCAGCTTGTCGAAAAAGGAATGGTCTGCGCTGTCCAAAGGCTCCCCCCCAGGGGGAAGCCTTTGGCAAAAACCAGCGGTTCGGCCGTTCGATCAAACGCCTTCCCCTGGCCGGGCGGCGGGACGGTTTCCAGCTCATCCGGCGCAGCAGCCGCGCTTTTCAGGGGCGCAGCGGGATGGTCATGTTCCAGGTGTCGGTGGCGTCCATGAAGCTGTCGGTGCCGTCGGAGGCGGCGAAGAACAGGCAGATGGGCTTGCCCTCCTCGAACAGGATGAAGGGGCGGTCGAGGTTGCCCATCAGGCGGGTGACGCCGTCGTCCCACAGCACATGGCGGGAATAGGCCAGCCGGCCGCGCTCCATCTGCCAGGACAGGCCGTCCTGCGAATGGGCATACACGCCGCCGTACTGCTCGCCGCAGATGTTGCCGTACATATCCTTTGCGATCATGTGCATGCCGTCGGCGTCGCGCCAGATGAAGGGGTCCTCCAGCACGGTGTCGCCCGCGAACAGCGGCTGCTCGCTGCGGGCGGTGTAGGGGCCTTCCCAGCTGGGGGCGGTGGCGGTGCCGAACACCATCGGCCCGTGGATGTGGCCGCCGGGATAGTCCGGGCCGGGCAGCACGCCGCGGCTCTTGTACACCATCGTCACGCTGCCGTCCGGACCAACGCAGGGGGCCGGGTTGGAGGTGAACATGTTGTCGAAATGGTCGGGACGGGGGGTGAGGATGGGGGCGTCCCGGCGGGTCCAGGGGCCGAACACGCTGGGGGCGGTGGCGATGCCCACCCGCTTGTTGGCGCGGGCCACGTTGGTGCGCAGGTCGTCGTGCTGCACCTTGTCGTCGTCCTTCGGGGCCGGGAACGGATAGGTGATGCCCACATAATAGAGCACATAGGTGTCCCCCTGCCTGGTTATGTGGGGATTGTGGACGCTCATGCCGTCCCAGTACTGCTGGCCGCGCGCGGTGAGCACCACCTCCTGGAAGGTGAACGGCCCTTCGGGGCGGCTGGACACGGCGCGCACGATCTCGCTGCCGAACAGCCAGCCCGGATGCATCGGCTGGGTCTTTTTCCAGCGGGAGGCGAACAGATGATATCTGCCATCCTCGCCTTTGATGGCAGAGCCGCACCACACCCAGTAGCCTTCCATCCGGAAGCCGCCATTCACCGGCGCGGGCAGCATTTTGCTTGCAAGGTCGATCATAGTTGTTTCTCCTTTTTTATTTTGGTTTTGATTATTCGGCACACGATTCCTTTGATTTTCAGGGCCAGTATAGCACAGCCGGCCCCGCTTGTCATTGTTCATCAAGCATAAAAATTATACGGGAATTCGCCATTTTTACACAAAAACCCCGCCCGGAAAATCCGGGCGGGGAATTGCGCAGAGAGGGGAAACTCAGGCTTTGGGCCGCGGGCGATAGCGCAGATCCAGCAGGATGCCGGACAGGTCGCTCTCGGCCTTGTTCAGCTCGGCGTTGGTGGTGTCGGGATCGTCCACCAGGGCCTGCAGCGCGGCGGCCGCCTCGTCCAGCGCCTCTTCATCGAGGTTCGCGTAGAGGGTGCGGTCCATGGTGCGCACGGTTTCCAGCAGCATCTCGGCGTTGCGGGTATCCAGCAATTCGGGCAGGGTGGCGCTGTCCCAGCTGAGGGACGGCTTCTGTACGCCCAGCGTGGTGCTTTCCAGCGAGTGGATGTACAGGCCGCTGTCCGAGCCGCCGCCCACGTTCACCAGTTCCAGAGACAGCTGCTTGTCGCCGCGCTCCAGCGCTGCCTGTACGGCGGCGGTGATGTCGATGCTCTGCACGGTGCTTTGCTGCAGCATTTCCTTGGTGAGGCTGGCCGCCGGCTCGTCGCCGATGCGGTCCGGGCGGGTGTTGTAGGTGAGGGTCTCGCCCTGCCAATCGCTTTCCACCGCATACAGGTCGGTGCGCTTATAGTCGCTGCCGGGTACGGCGGTGGACTGGATGTTCAGGTAGTAGTGGGTGGCGTTCGGGTCGGCGCCCTCCAGGTCCAGCTTGATGTAGCCATAGCGCAGGTAGCTGATGGCATCCTGCTTCACGGTGATGGTGCCGCGGGTGCAGTTCAGGCTGGTGCCGCCCTCGGTGGCGTTGGAGTCGGCGTATTTGCCATCGCGGACGTTGGTGTCCTCCAGCGCCGGGATCTGCGGACGCAGGACGTTCAGCACGGCGCTGGCGGTGATGCCGGCGCTGTTCTGCAGGCCTTCCTCCAGCACCAGCGTGCCGGTGATCTCGTAGCGGGCGATCTGGTTCTTGTCGTAATCGCCGCGCTGCCACTGCACGCCCACTTCATGCTCGGCGCCGTCGGCAGTGAGCACGGTGACGGTCTCGGGCAGGGGGATGTTCTTGAAGGCGGTGCCCAGGGTGACGTCCAGCACAGGCTGGGCGCTGGCCACGCTCATCACCTCGCTGCCGGCCGCGGGGGTGGCCTCGAAGGTGATGGTGCTGGTGGTGCCCTCGCAGCCCTTGGTGTCCACCGTGATGACGGTGAAGGGCTCGGCGGAGGTGATGGTGACGTTCTCGTCGGACTCGATCACCGTTCCGGCCAGATACGGCAGAGTGATGGTGATCTGATCCTTCTGCTGGGTGGGATCGGCCACAGCCAGGGTCAGCTTGCCGTCCTGCTCGCGCAGGACCACAGAGGCGGGAGAGTCGCTGGCGATGCCGCCCACGCCGCCGGCGTTCCAGAAGTTGACGGCGGTGGTATTGCTGACGCTGTCGTGCACAGCGGCGGCGCCCGCGTCGTTCTGGAGGATCTCGATGGTGGGATCGGCGGCGTACGCTGCCATATCGCCGTCATCGGCGCCCGGCATCAGGATGTAGGCATAGCTCTCGTTGGTGGGCTTGGTGCCGTGGTCGAAGAAGATGGTGGCAAAGGTGGCGGTGGCTTCCCCGCTGCCGGTGCCCTGGTCGCTCCATTTGCCGGTGCGCTGCTCTTTCAGCAGGTTCACCTCGGCGAAGCCGGGGAAGTAGTAGCCGATCTTGGAGCCGTTCTCGCCGGCCAGGGTGATGTAGTCGGCCTTGACCTTGGTGCCCATATTCGGGCTGGCCTCGCCGGACACGGCGGTGTTCAGCTCCAGCTCGACCTCCTGGCCGTTGACCGCCAGGCGGTTTTCGCCGTCCAGGCCGATCTTGCGGTTGTCTACGATGCTCTCCACGCCGTTGCCGGTGGTGGAGGTGATGCCGGCGCCCAGCGCTACGATCTTGTCGCCAAAGACGAACCAGCTCTTCTTCACATCGGTGCCGTTGCGGGTGGAGCTGCCGGCTTTGGACAGGGTGCGGAAGTGGGTGCCGATGGCGCCGATGCCGTCATCCTGCAGGGTGGCGCCGCCGGTCCAGGGATAGATGTTCTTGGTGCGGTCGCCGGTGCCCACGCCCAGGTCCACATGCTCGGCGGTGATGCCGGACAGGCGGGTGGGGTCCACAGCGGCCCAGTAGCCGTCGGCGTACTGGCGGGTGTCCTCATCGTAGAGGTAGGTCATGCCGTCCGAGGTGTTCCAGGTGCGCTTGCCCTCGCTGTTGATCAGCTCGTGGCCGTAGGTGCGGTCGGAATGCATCGAGATGGCAAATCCGAAGTCGTCGTTCACATGCACCGCCTTGTCCATCGTGAACACCTTGGTCAGCGCATAGGTGCTGCGCGGCTGGATGCTGTCGTCGGCCAGGATCTGGCTGGCGGTCATGATGGCGGTGATGCTGCTCATGTTCTCGAAGAAGAACTGGGGCTGGAGGTTCAGGTAGTACTTGGCCATGCTGTCGAAGCGGGCGTTCTCCTCCTCGGTGGGGAAGGTGCCGCGCAGCGGCAGGATGGAGTTCATGATGGAGGCGATGCGGACGAGGTCGCGGTCGCCGGGACGGGACACGTCGCGGCTGGACACCATATCCATCATGTGCACATCGTACAGGAAGGGCTCGATGCCGTTGAACACGGTGTCGTAGGCCACCTGCTCGCGGCCGTCCTCATAGGCGATCTCCCACTGGCTGTCGTCCAGCACCAGCAGGAACACGCCCAGGTTCTTGTACAGGTCGGAGCCGTAGCCGCCGATGTAGGCCAGCGCCTGGTGCTGGATGTAGGAGCCGTCCTTATAGAAGCCGTCGGCGTCCTTGGTGTAGAACTGGCTGGCATCGTTGTATACCAGCACCGTCTTCACGCCTTCCTTGACGTTTTCCAGCATGCTGGCGTTCTGGTCCAGGATGGCGGTCTGCAGGGTGGAGTTTGCCTTCAGCAGCAGGTTGCCGCCGGTCATCTTGGGATCGTTGGAATGGGGGCCCTGGGCCATACAGTCGGGCACATACCATTTGCAGACGTCCACATAGTGCTGCAGCTGGCTGGCAGACAGCTGATCGTACAGAACGATGCAGGTGCTCATCAGGGCGTCGGGCACCGTGATGACCCACTGGTACCAGTTGCCGCCGGATTTGCCGGAATATTTGCCGGTGTAGTAGGTGTCGGTGAAGTGATCCAGCGCGCTGATCAGCTCGGCCAGCACTGTCTCGTTGTGGTACAGATCGCACCCTTCGGTCTCCCAGGCGAATGCGATGTCGCGCAGGCGGCGGGCGGTGGTGCCCAGGTTGCTGGTGTAGGTGTAGTAGGGGTCCTGGCTGAACTTGCCGATGTAGTCGGCCTCCGGGCACAGCTCGAGGTCGTCAAACAGGTCGGTGCGGCCGGCCACGTCGCTCTTGATGAGGTCTTGGTAGTAGCCGTTGGCCGTCTCGTTCAGGTTCTCCACATAGGCTTTGACGCCGGCGTTGGTCATATCCAGGCCGGTGCCGTCGCCGCCCAGCAGATAGTCGCGGTAGTTCTCGCGCAGGGCGGTGAAAGCGGGGTCTTCTTCCTTGCCCGGCTCCTCGCCGCTGACATAGGCGGCCAGCACGGGGACCTTGGTCTGGTCGTCGGAGCGGGAGGAATGGAAGCTGAGCAGGTTGCTGTTCGCCTCCTCGTCGTTCAGGATCTGGAAGGCGATCTTGTCCTGGCCGGCAGCCACAGCAGCGGCCACGGCGTCGGTGACATCCACCGTGCAGACACCGTTCTCGATGTTGCTGCGGGAGATGGTCCCGGCCGTCTCGCCGGCTTTGGGGGCGCTGTTCCAGGTGACGGTGGCGTCGTCCCATTCGGCGGCGTCCAGCAGCTTGACCGACGCGGTGGTGAAGTCGCGGTCGACGTCGGCGGTCATGTACAGCTTCGGCTCAAAGCGGCCGTACCCTTCCAGTCCCTCCAGCGGGAAGCTGATGAGGGTTTTGCGGGTGTAGCGCTGGTTGGGGTCGTTCAGGCTGGGCTCGTCGCCCACCTGGCCGCGGTGGTCATCGGCGATCTTCACTTTCAGCACCTTTTCGTTGTAGGCGGTGCCGTCGCCGTACTCGCTGGTGGGTTTGTCGATCTGGGTGCCTGCCTGCAGATAGATGTCCTGGGCGCTCTCCACCTCTTTGTCCTCGGTGGGCAGCTGGCCCAAAGCCTCGGCCAGCGCAGCGCGCGCCTGCTCGATCTGCTGCTGGGCATCCTCATGGAAATAGAAGGTGTCGGGGGTGGCGGTGTTGTTCCAGGCCAGGCCCTCCTGGTCGTACTGGCGGGTGAGCAGCGCGGCGGCCTGCTCCACGGCGGCGTCCAGCGCGGGGCTGCTCTGGCCGGCGTCCTGGCGGGCCAGCGCCTGCTGATACAGCGCCGTCACGGTGGGGGTCTTTACGACCTTGTCGTACTGGGGCATCCACTGGCCGGTGACGAAGTTGCGGGCGCGGAACACGATCTCGTTGTCGTAGATCGCCACTTCATAGCCGGTGCCGATATCGGCAATGCCGATGCAGGGCTCGGCGAAGGAGGGCAGGTCTACCAGCGTGCCGTATTCGCGCATCTGCACTTCGGCCACGTCCAGCTGGTTGTGGATGTGGCCCGACAGGAACACGCCCACCGGGTATTTGGCCATAACTTCTTTCACGGCCGCGTCCTTGCCGGTGTTGTAGGGCTGGGGCTGGCCGTAGGGGCCGGTGCCCGAAGCGTTGCTCCAGCCGTCGAAGCCGTCCAGGATGTTGCTCATCCAGTGGCTGTTGTTCAGGGGCTGGTGGCTGATGATGAAAACGGGTTTGGTCGGGTCTTCTTCATAGCATTCCTTCATCGTCTGCTCGAACCAGGCCAGCTGCTCGTCGCTCATGTACATGGCGTCCTTCAGGCCGTTCTCGGTGTTCAGCATGATGAAGGTGTAGCCGCCCAGCTCCTTGGAGTAGTAGAGGGTCTCCTTGTCGTCGGCGGGCATATAGGGGGCGTTGTTGGTGAGATACAGCTCTTTGGCGGTCTGCCAATAGGGGCTCTCCTGGTTGGGGTCCTTGTTCCAGTTGTCCTGGTTGGGGCCGCGCACGTCGTGGTTGCCCAGCAGGATGAGGGTCTTTTCATCCGACACCGGGTTGTGGGCGGCGGTGGTCTCATAGAAGGATTCGTACTGCGCGGCGGTGCTTTGCGAGGTGAAGTCGCCGGCGTTCACAAAGCCGATGTTGGTGTCGGCCATCACGGTGGCCATATCCTGCATCGCCTTGGTGTAGTTGTCCACCCGCTGGGAGATGCCGTTGATGTGCACGTCACTCACCAGATGGAAGCTGGCGGTGGGGGTCTTTCCGTTCAGGAACATGGCAAACTCCTCTTGTGCCTGCTCCAGCAGGGCGGCGGCGTTGTCCGGCTGGGCCGCGATCTGCTTCTGGTACTCGTCCAGAGCAGCGGCCATCGCGTCGATGTCCTCCTGCGGGAAAGCGGCGCTGGGCACCACGCTGTTCAGCTGGGTGCGCAGGCGCTCGATGCCGGTGGAAACGCCTTCCTCCCGGTACAGAGCGGCGATGTCGGCGGTGGTCAGCACGCGGTCGTAGATGCGAAGCTCGTCCACGGTGCAACCGCTCATGCCGTACACCTTTTTGCCGTCGGCGCCCAGGATCAGGGGCAGCTTGGTGTCGACGGACAGGCCCTGCTGGCCGGTCATCGAGGTGGATTTCACCTGCTCGCCGTCCAGATAGGTGACCATGTTGCCGTCGCGGTCGAAGGTGGTCAGCAGCTGGTGCCACTGGTCGTCGTTGGCAGTGACGCCACGGTTCTCGATGCGGCTGCCCTGCTTGGCAGAGAAGTTCACCCGCACGTCCACATCGCTGGCATTGTTGTAGTTGCCGATGGCCAAGCCGATGTTGTTGCCGCTGGCATAGTCCTTGTTGGACAGGATGGTGCCGTTGTTGGAGCCGTTGCCGCTGGTCTTTACCCACATCGAGAGAGTAAAGTCAGCGCCGCCCAGCAGGCTGTTCAGGCCGGTGCCGAAATCGACATACTGCACCGCCTGGGCGCTGGAGCTGCCGGCCACACTGCCGTTGTCCAGCGAAATAGCCTTGCCGCGCACGCCGTCCACAAAGGCCGGGCTGCCGGTGAGCGCACCGTCGTGGCCGTTGCCGGACTCATCGGCGGCATTGCCCTCGTCAAAGCTGGCATACAGCACAAGGCCGCTTTCCAGGTCCGCCTTGGGCTTGTCCTGCTCGTAGAGGGCGGCGGCCTCCTCGGCCGACACGGCGCGCTTGTACACGCGCACCTCGTCGATCAGGCCGTTGTCGGCGCCGTTGCAGTAGCTGCCGGAGGCACCCACCACCAGCGGATAGCCCGCGTCCATGCTGTATTGGGCAAGGGCGGAGATGTCCTTCTGGGAGGTGGGCTGGCCGTCCACATAGCCGCACAGCTGGCCGTCGCGGTCGGCGCTCATCACAACGTGATGCCACTGGCCGTCGATGGTGGACTGCAGCAGCTCCTCGCTGCCGGCCGTCAGCTCGCCGCGGGTGTTGTTGGCGGCGGTGTTCAGGTTGATGCCGTTGCCGAAGCGGCCGATGGCAAAGCCGGTGTTCGCGCCGCTCTTGTAGTTCTTGTTGCTGATGAGGGCGCTGTTGCTGGACTCGCCGGTGGCCTTATACCACAGCGAGATGGAAAAATCTTCGGTGCCGAACTGGATGTTCTTGCCGTAGTCCACATAGCGGTCGCCCTGCTTGTCGTCGCTGGCGGCAACGTTCTGGCCTTCGATCAGAAGCGCCTTGCCGCGCACGCCCTCGGCGAACTGCAGGTCGCCCACCAGCGTGCCGTTGTTGCCGCTGCCCGAAAGGTCGGCGGCGGTCTCGTCGTCGAAACTGCTGTACAGCACCAGCCCGTCGTTCAGACCGGCGGCAGCCGGCTCCTTCAGCGGCTGCGGCCGGGCGGCGGCCAGGGCCGACAGCGGGGACGCGATCACCGACACCGCCATCGCTGCGGCCAGCACAAGACTGGCCCATTGTTTGCGTTTCATTCGGTATGCTTCCTCCTTACTGTTTGCGCTTTTTCAGGATCACACAGCCGCATACTCCTGCCAGAGCCGCCGCCAGCAGCACTGCCAGCGCGGTGACGGCGACGCTGTCGCCGGTGGCGGGGATCTGTCCGGCATCACCGGTGTCCGGGGTGGACGTGGGCGACGGGACAGCACTGGGATCGGGATCCGGGGTGGGAACGGGCGGCTGGGTGGGCTCCGGAGTGGGCTTCTCCGTGGGATTCGGGGTGGGGGTGGCGGGGTCCTTTTCCTCCAGCGCCTCCAGGGCGGCCTTCAGGGCGGCGGCGGCTTCATCCACCGCGGGCTGGTCGGCCACGCTCAGCTCGCCGTCGGCCTGCAGCGCTTTGGCACTCTCCAGGGCGGCGGTCACTGCCGCGGCGCTCTCGTCGGTGTAGATGCCGAGGTCGAGCTCGTCGGCCCGTTTGATGAGTTCATTCAGGGTGGTCTTGTCGGCGGCGGTGTAGCCCAGCTTCCACAGGGCGATCTGCTGGCCGTTGTAGGCGGCCTGCACCTCTTCCACCGTGGCCATCTCGTCGTTCATCGCCTTCAGGGCGGCCTGGTAGGCGGCGGCGAACTCCTTCTGCACGCTGACGATGGTGGTGTTCACCTCGCCCGAAACCGTGGCGGCCTCAGCGGCGGCGATGGCTTCCTGCAGGATGCTCTTGTTCGGCTGCCACATCAGCTGTGTCTGCACAGAGGGGTGCAGGTCGGCGCTGTTGTTCACCTTGATCTCGCTGTTTTCCAGGTCGAAATAGCCCACCCAGGTATAGGTCTGCTCCACATAGGGGTCATAGGCGGGTTCGGGGAACCAGTAGCCCACCGGCAGCTCCACGGTCTGGCCGTTGTCCAGGGTGGCGGTGGCGGTGGCGGGAAGGCCCAGCTGGTCCTCGGGGGTGCCCAGCATCGCGCGCAGCGGCTCGATGGGGGCCACGGCGGTGATCTCGGGCAGCGGAGCGGTGACGGTGATCTCGGCCACAGCCGGCATGGCGGTGCCCTCTACGGCGCCGCGCACCTGCACGCTCTCGCCCTCGGCGGGAAGCTGGAAGCTATCCCACACCACGGCACGCTGCTCCTCGCTGCCGTCCGACAGGCGCACGGTGACGGTCTCGGGCAGCTGTGCTTCTTCCCCGGCGGGAACTTCCAGCTCCACCGGAACGATGCTTTCCAGATAGGTATAGCTCAGCACCAGAGCGGGCTTCTGCTCCTCGTTGGTGCCGGCGCTCTCTTTGGAGGCCACAGCAAAGCCGTTGTTGTCGGCGTCGCCATATTCACCGTAGCTGAAGATGCCCAGCAGGATGCCCAGCTTGTCGGCGCCCTGCGCGTGGACATAGTCGGTGACGTCCAGGGTGAAATTTTTCTGGTCGATGTCGCGGTTCACCAGCGGGAACTCCTTGAGGATGTTCTCGCCCAGCGCAGGCTGAGTGCTCCAGTTCACCTTGCTCTCGTCCCAGTCGGCCGAGATGCCGTACAGGTCCACCCAGCGGGTGGTGTCGGCGCCGGTGCCGGGGTTCCACTTGCCGTCCTCCTGCGCCCAGACGCCGTACAGGCGCAGCTCGATCTTCTGGGCGGATGCGATCTGCTCCTCGGTCAGGCCGGACAGGTCAAACTGCATCAGCGCGCGGCGGTGATAGCCGGGGCTGGCCAGCTTAACTTCCATCCGCTTGCCGTTGTAGTTGGTGGTTGCGGGGCTTTCCTGGATGTAGGTGTCGCCGGTGGTGACGCTGACCACCGTCTCGGCGGTGGGATCCACAGAACCGGTGACCGTCACCTTCACCGTGACGTCGCCGCCCTGTTCCAGATCCTTCACCTTGCCCTTCACGGTGTAGGTGCCCGCTTTGGTGAACTGGTCGGCGGAGAGGATCTCCCATTCCACCGGCAGCTCCAGCGCGACCTCGTTTTCAAACTGGGCGGTCACGGTGGCGGGCAGGGCCGGGTACTGGCCGGCGCGGGTGGTGACCGGCTCCACCTCGATGGGCTTGGACGGGCTGGACACCACATACACGGTGGCTTCGGCGGGCTGGGCCACGCCGTTCACGGTGCCCTGGACCTGCAGGGTGCCTTCCTCGGCCACCTGGTCGGGGGTGATCTCCTCCCATTCCACCGCGAAGGTGTAGGTGCTGCCATCGATCTCGGCCTCGACGGTGTCGGGCAGGACGGGCAGCTTGCCCACCAGCGTGGCCACCGTCACCGGACGAACGATGGCGCCGGTCTCGGGAGTGGTGGAGAATTCATGGGCGCCAATGTCCACAAGGCCGGCCACCGGGTTGCCGAAGAGGTCGGTCTCGGGGGCGCCTGCGATCATCTGACCGGCGCGGATGCAGGGAGAGCCTTCCTGCAGCTGATACGGACGGCTCAGCTCCACCACGCGCTCACGCGCCAGGGTGGGCAGCTTGTCCATCTCCTCCACCGGCAGGCTGAAGCTGGTGTAGTCCAGGCCGGCGGCGGGGTCTGCCAGCATCGGGTCGGCAAAGATGTTGCCTTTTTCGGCCAGCGCTTCGCCGGTCATGCCGTTGCTGTCGGCGATGGAGGCGGGCCAGAAGCAGTTGTTCTCCACCACGCTGTCGGCGTGGATGGTGCTGTCGTCGTGGCTGAAGGTGACGTTGGCGCCGTTTTCAGCCAGCACGATGTTGTTTTTGAAGTTGATGAAGCAGGTGCGGGCGCTCTTGCCGCCGAACAGGACGGTGGAGTTGTCCTCCCCGCTGACATAGATGGTGTTGTTGTAGATCTTGGGCACGTTGGGGCCGTCGGAAGAGGTGCTGTCGTAGTGGAACGTCTGCTGACGCATCTTGCTTCCGTTCGGGTAGGTGCCCGCGCCGTCGTTGATGCTGACGTTGTAGCGGAAGGTGGTGTCCGTCTGGCTGGACATGAACAGGCACACGCCGCCGCCGTTGTCGTGGCTGAGGTTGTACTGGAAGACGTTGCGCTCGTTCTTCATGTCGGAGTCGAACGCCTCGCCGTCGTCGTAGCCGTAGCGGTTGCCGTACACTTCGTTGTACTGCACCACCACGTCGTCGGCGAACATGGTCCAGCACTGGGCGTAGTTGACGTTGCCGCGGTCGAAGCCGCAGGAGTTCTTGACGATGTTGCCTTCCACCGCGCCGCCCTTCACTTCGGTCAGCACGATGCCGTCGCCCACAACGTCCTCGATGTAGTTGTTGCGGATGATGACGTTCTTATAGTTTTTCAAAAACTCGTTGCGGCCCCAGCCGTCCGAGTTGATGTTGGTGTTGCACTTGTTGCGGATGCCCTCGATGGCCACGTTCTTGACGTAGTTGTTCTCGATGATGACATCCTCAAAGGCGGCGCGGCCCATCGCGTGGGGGGTGAGATTGCCCTCGTCGTCGATGGTGACGACATTGCCGTCGATGTCCATGTAGTGGCCCATGACGATGATGCCGCCGGAGGTCTTGCCGCCTTTATAGTTCGAGTTGACGTCGTGCACATAGCAGTTGCGCACACGCACATGCTTCAGCACGCGGTCCTGGATGGAGGAGTAGATCAGGATGCCGGCGCGCACGGCGGTGCCGCTGTCCATCGTCTCGCCGGGCTTGTCGGTGGGCTCGAGGTTGGTCACTTCGAGGTTCTCGATCTCCCAGTATTCCTGGTTGTAGATCAGCACTGCGCCGGTGATGGCCGGGCCGCTGGTGCCGCCGCCGTTGATGATGGGGCGGCTGCCCTCGCCGTAGGACGAGATGGTGATGGGATTTCCCTCGGCGCCGTTGCCCTTGGGCGCCAGCACGCCGTTCCAGCTGCAGCCGGATTTCAGGCGGATGGTGTCGCCGGGCGCGAAGGTGAAGCTGTTCACCTTGTCCAGGGTCTGCCAGGCGCTGTCCGGAGAGATGCCGGTGTTGCTGTCGCTGCCGTTCTCAACATCCACATAATAGGTGGTGTTGCCGGGGCTCTGGGTGTCGTTCACGATCTCCTCCAGAGGCACTTTTTCCACCGTTTTCAGTCCGTCGGTGGGAAACTCGCCTGTGGGGGCGGGGGTCTCCTCTGCGGCCGGCTCCTGGGTGGGAGCAGCCGAAGGCTGTGCGGTTTGTTCGGGTGTCGGGTCCGGCTGTGCGGTCGGCTGGCTGCTGTCCGGCTCGCTCTGTGCCTGGCTGGACGACGGGGACGACGCCGCGTCCGCGTCCTGCGCCAGAACCGTCAGCGAGCTTGCGCTCAGCAGCATGGTCAGCGCCAACAGCACCGCCAGCACCCGGCTGCCCGGGGTATGGGGTTTGCTGTGCATGAGAATCCTCCTTTTTTGTATGATTGTTCATTATCATACGCACCCGCCCCCAAAAGGTAAAGGCAGGATTTGTTGTCTTTTTATACTTTTTTACGCCCTGCCATTTTCTTCTGTCTTTCAAACCCACACATTTTTACGCTCTAATACTTTCTTTCAAAACCCGCACAAACTTTTCACAATTTTGTCTCTCAAATTGCACAAGCAGCGCTTCCTGCGCGCAAAAACCCCCGGCAGCAGAACCTTTTCTGCCGCCGGGGGCGGATATGCATAATACTATTTTACGAGAAGCATCACTTGGCGTACTCCACCGCGCGGTTTTCGCGGATGACGTTCACCTTGATCTGGCCGGGATAGTCCAGCTCCTCCTCGATCTTGCGGGTGATGGCATGCGCCAGCAGGATCAGCTGGTCGTCGTTGATGACCTCGGGCTTCACCATGATGCGGACCTCGCGGCCGGCCTGCACGGCGAAGGCGGTCTCGACGCCCTCAAAGCTGCAGCTGATCTCTTCCAGGTTCTCCAGCCGCTTGATATAGCTTTCCATATTCTCGCGGCGGGCGCCGGGGCGGGCCGCGCTGATGGCGTCGGCCGCCATGATGATGAAGGCCAGCGTGCTCTTGGGCTCAATGTCGCCGTGGTGGGCCTCGATGGCGTGGATGACGGCGGGGTTCTCCTTATATTTCTTGGCGATGTCCACGCCGATCTGCACGTGGCTGCCCTCGATCTCATGGTTCAGCGACTTGCCGATGTCGTGCAGCAGGCCGGCGCGGCGTGCCTGTTGCACGTTCAGGCCCAGCTCGGCGGCCATGATGCCGGACAGGTAGGCCACCTCCAGCGAGTGGTTCAGCACGTTCTGGCCATAGCTGGTGCGGAAGCGCAGACGGCCCAGCAGCTTCACCACGTCGGGGTGGATGCCGTGCACGCCCACGTCCATCACGGCGCGCTCGCCTTCCCGCTTCATGGTCAGCTCCAGCTCGCGGCGGCACTTGTCCACCGTCTCCTCGATGCGGGCGGGATGGATGCGGCCGTCGGTAATCAGACGCTCCAGCGCCATGCGCGCCACCTCGCGGCGCACCTGGTCGAAGCTGGACAGGGTGATGGCTTCGGGGGTGTCGTCGATGATGAGCTCCACGCCGGTGGCGGTCTCCAGCGCGCGGATGTTGCGGCCCTCACGGCCGATGATGCGGCCTTTCATCTCGTCGCTGGGCAGCGGCACCACCGTCACGGTGGCCTCGCTGGAATGGTCGGCCGCGCAGCGTGCCAGCGCCTGGCTGATCAGCTCGCGGGCCATCTGGTCGGCCTCATCCTTGGTCTGGGCCTCGAAGGCGGCCATGCGCATCGCCTTCTCGTGCACCAGCTGCTCGTCCACGCGGCTGAGCAGCAGATGCTTGGCGTCCTCCTGCGACAGCGCCGCGATGGCTTCCAGCTTTTCCAGCTGGCGCGCCTTCATCTGCTCCAGCTCGTCCAGGCGGGCCTCCACCAGCTCGCTGCGCTTGCGCAGCTCCTCTTCCTTCTGCTCGGCGTTCTGGATCTTGCGCTCCAGCGCCTCTTCCTTCTGGTCCAGGCGGCGCTCCTGGCGGCCCAGCTCGCTGCGGCGGTCTTTGATCTCCTTGTCGGCCTCGGCTTTCAGGCGGAACACCTCGTCCTTGGCCTCCACCAGGGTCTCCTTGCGCTTCTGCTCGGCGCTTTTCACCGCGTCGTTGACGATGCGCACGGCTTCTTCCTCCGCGCTGCCGATCTTGGCCTCGGCCGTCTTGCGGCGGTGCTGCTGACCAAAATAGAAAAAGGCGGCGGCGGAAAGAGCGGCGGCGATCAACGCGATGAGTATCGTTGCCCAAATAGGCATGTTGGTCACTCCTTCACTCGTTGTCATTTCGTTGGGGTATGCGATAAACGCGAACCGGTTTCTTTTGCGCAGACGCGGTTTTTCCATAAAAAAAACGGGCTTTGCGCCCCGTATGGTCTCACAGGCTGCTGCAAATTGCCGGTGCCGAATTTATTCTGTTTTCTATTTTAAGGCAAACACGGCCCGCCTGTCAAGATTTTGTTACTTTCAACCAAAAAAAGCGGCAAATACACGGGTTGACTTTGCCGTCCGCGGCGTGTATGATAAAAGATACAAACTTCATCCTGCAAACGCGCAGACGCGGACAAACAGCCGCGCCGCACCACACACCCAGAGAGGGCCGCATTTTTGCTGCGAGCGGCCTTGTGCGACGGCGCCGCCTACCACCGCCGAGCAGCGGGGGCGAACCCCTGCCGGGCCTGCCGGGCCGTTATCACCGGCGTCGAGAGGTGCGCCCCGCCGGGCGCGCAATCCGGGTGGAACCGTGGAGCTTTTTATACGCTTCATCCCGCATATTCGTGTGGGATGGAGCGTTTTTCTTTTCCCCGTTCGGGGAACGACCTGCAAGGAGGTTTTTTGTATGATCAAAGTTGACCTGAAGGGCACCGTCAAGGAGTTCGAGGCCGGCGTATCCGCCGCCGACGTTGCCAAGAGCATCGGCATGGGCCTGTACAAATCGGCCTGCGCCGCCCGCGTGGACGGCGAGGTGTGCGACCTGCGCACCCCGCTGGACAAAGACTGCATGCTGGAGATCCTCACCTTTGCCGACAAGGACGGCCAGCACGCCTTCTGGCACACCGCCGCGCACATCATGGCGCAGGCCATCCAGCACCTGTACCCCGAGGCGCACTTCGGCATCGGCCCCGCGCTGGAGACCGGCTGGTACTACGACGTGGGCGGCGTGAAGCCCTTCACCCCCGACCAGTTCGCCGCCATCGAGGCCGAGATGAAGAAGATCGCCAAGGAAGATCTGCCCATCGAGAAGCGCATCGTCTCGCTGGAGGAGGCCCGCAGCCTCTTTGCCGGCCAGCCCTACAAGCTGGAGCTGGTGGAGGAGTACGCCGAGAAGGGCTGGGAGCTGAGCGTCTACAAGCAGGGCGATTTCACCGACCTGTGCGCCGGCCCCCACCTGATGAGCACCGGCGCGGTGAAGGCCGCCCGTCTGACCCAGGCCACCAGCGCCTACTGGCGCGGCGATTCCAGCCGCGACACCCTGTGCCGCGTGTACGGCGTGGCCTTCCCCAAGGCCGGCGAGCTGGACGAGTATCTGAAACAGCAGGAGGAAGCCCGCAAGCGCGACCACAACAAGATCGGCCGCGAGCTGGAGTATTTCACCACGGTGGACTGCATCGGCCAGGGCCTGCCCATCCTGCTGCCCAACGGCGCCCGCACCGTGCAGCTGCTGCAGCGCTGGGTGGAGGACACCGAGCAGAAGCGCGGCTACCTGCTGACTAAAACCCCCTATATGGCCAAGCGCGACCTGTATAAGATCAGCGGCCACTGGGACCACTACCGCGACGGCATGTTCATCCTGGGCGACCCCGACGACGAGACCAAGGAGTGCTTTGCCCTGCGCCCGATGACCTGCCCGTTCCAGTATCAGGTGTTCCTGAACCGCAAGCGCTCCTACCGTGACCTGCCCATGCGCCTGGGCGAGACCTCCACCCTGTTCCGCAACGAGGATTCCGGCGAGATGCACGGCCTGATCCGCGTGCGTCAGTTCACCATCAGCGAAGGCCACCTGATCCTGCGCCCCGAGCAGCTGGAGGAGGAGTTCCGCGGCTGCCTGGAGCTGGCCAAGGAGACGGGGCTCCCGGTGGTGATCCACAGCCGGGACGCG